>WNGJ01000206.1_pt1 | contig 109414 bp, 114 predicted proteins | sample 5400611 | NCBI WGS metagenome assembly WNGJ01 (sample SAMN13153375, study PRJNA577476) | soil metagenome | isolation source: 40 cm soil or saprolite under Garry oak tree replicate 1 | place: USA:California | collected 2016-06-15 | reverse complement strand
GGCGTGAAAAGTGAGGTCGAGCACCGAGAGCTGCGGCAGCGCACCCTTGATCACGAGCTCGCGGTTCTCGCGCTCGAACCGCTCGCCTTCGCCGGGGCCGTTGAAGACCGCCTCGTCGAGCGGTCGACCGCCGTCGGGCGGCGGATCGTGTTGGTCGAAGCTCTCCGTGCCGCGACCGCGAATGTGGTCTCCGAAACCCATGCTCGGCGCATGGAAGTTGAGGAAGATCGCGGTGTCGTCGCTCGAGTTGCGGAAGGTGTGGACGACGCTCGGCGGGGCAGCTGCGTAGGTCCCCGGTCCGCCGCGGAACAACGTCACGTCGGGGCCGAGCCCGAACTCCAGCTCCCCCTCGAGCACGTAGAAGGCATCGGTGTGGTGCCGGTGAATGTGAGGTCCCGGCCCCTCTTCACCGGGCTCGTAGCGAAACCACGTCACGATCAGCTGCTCCAGCTCGACGAGGATGCGCAGTGTCCGCTCGGCTCGGTCCGTGACGGTCTCACCCTCGCCGGGACGTAGGAGCACCGGTTGGGATACGTCGAGCTTCATTCGCATTCAGCGTATTCGTTCCTCGACGGGGCGTCGCAACCGGAGGAGCTCGCGGCGCGGGCGGCGGAGCTCGGCTACGAGGCGCTCGCGCTCACCGACCACGACGGGGTCTACGGCTCGCTCGAGTTTGCGCATGCGGCGAAGGCGTTCGGCGTGCGGCCGATCACGGGCGCGGAGGTCACGCTTTCCGACCGCTCGCACGTGACGCTCCTCGTCGAGTCGCCGCAGGGTTACGCGAACCTCTGCCGGCTGCTGACAGCGGCGCATGCCCACACGCGCGGTTGGTCGTCGGGGGAACCTCCCGGTTCCCCCAAACCCCCTCCACTGGTCCGCTTCCGCGGACAGGCCGCTTCGCGGCCGGAGCGCGAGAGCGAGCTGCTCGAACCCGCGCTCGACCCGGCGCTCCTGGCCGAGCTGAACGAGGGTCTCGTCTGTCTCTCCGGCTGTGCCAGGCATGGGCTAGCCGTGCGCCACCCGAACGCTGCGAGGGAGCTGGCGCGGGTCTTCGGTCGCGACCGCTTCTTCGTCGAGCTCCAGCGCCCGTTCGAGCGCGGCGATATGCGCCGGAACGCAGCGCTGCGCGATCTGGCCGAAACGCTGGGCGTCGCCACCGTCGCCACCGGCGATCCGCACGCACACCATCCGCGGCGTGCGGCGCTCCAGGACGTGCTCGTCGCCATCAGGAACCGCACGTCGCTCGACGGCTGCGAGGCCGAACGCCGCGGCAACCACGAGAGCGTTCTGCTCGCTCCGGCAGAGATGGCGGAGCGCTTTCCGCTCGACTCCGAGGCCGTCGCGCGGACGCATGAGCTTTCCGAGCGGCTGGAGTTCGACCTGACCCAGGAGCTCGGCTATCGGTACCCGGACTTCTCGGACGACGGCGAGCCTGCTCTGCCGAAGCTGAAGCGGATCTGCGATCGCGCCTTCGTCGCGCGTTACAGCCACGCGAACGGTCTTAAACGTCGTGCGCGAGAGCGCCTCGACGAAGAGCTGGCGTTGATCGGCGAGCTGGGGCTCGCAGGCTTCTTCCTGCTCCACTGGGAGGTGCTCGAGCTTGCGCGGGAGCTCGCGGTCGAGGTGCGAGGGGTCGACTCTCCCCGGAGCTCGCTTCCACCGGGCCGCGGTCGCGGTAGCTCCGTCGGCTCGATCGTCTGTTACCTGACCGGGCTCTCGCACGTCGATCCTGTTGCGGCCGATCTCTCGCTCGGGCGCTTCCTGAATCGCGAGCTCGCCGCGGTGCCCGACATCGATCTCGACTTCCCGCGTGACGTCCGCGAGAAGCTCATTCCGGCGGTGAGCGACCGCTATGGCCGCGAGCACGCCGCGCTCGTCGCGAGCTTCGCCACATACCGTTCGCGCGGGGCGATCCGCGATGTGGGCAAGGCGCTCGGGCTTCCGTACGCCGAGCTCGAGCGGCTGGCCCGGATCACCGACGGCTGGAACGCAAAGCGCGTCGCGGACGAACTGGCGCTGCTGCCCGATGCCAAGGGAAAGCTCGGCTCATCGCGGTGGCGTGCCTTCTCGGAGCTCTGCACCGAGATCGCGGGGTTGCCGCGTCACATCTCCCAGCACCCGGGCGGAATGGTCATCTCCACCCGGCCGCTCGTCGAGCTCGTCCCGGTGCAACCGGCGGCGATGGCCGGGCGGCAGCTCGTCCAGTGGGACAAAGACTCCTGTGCCGACGCTGGCTTTCTCAAGATCGACCTGCTCGGCCTCGGCATGCTCTCGGCGGTCGAGGACTGTGTCGAGCAGATCGCGCTGATCCGTGGCGAGCCGATCGACCTGTCGCGGATCCCACTCGACGACGCGGCGGTCTACGACGAGATCCAGCGGGCCGACACGGTCGGCGTCTTCCAGATCGAGAGCCGCGCTCAGATGCAGATGCTCTTGCGGACGCGTCCGGAGAATCTCGACGACCTAACGATCGAGGTCGCGCTCGTGCGGCCCGGTCCGATCCAGGGCAAGGCGGTACATCCGTACATCGAGCACCGGCAGCGGCTGCGGGAGGATCCGTCGTTCGTCCCGCCCGTCGACCATCCGCTGCTGGCAGAGCCGCTCCGGGAGACGCTGGGGGTGGTCGTCTTCCAGGATCAGGTGCTCGAGGTGGCGATGGCGCTGGCGGGCTTCACGATCGGCGAGGCAGAGGGCCTTCGGCGCGCGATGAGCCGGAAGCGGAGCGAGGAGGCGATCGAGGCTTATCGCGGCCGCTTCGTAGCGGGTGCGGCGGCGAACGGCGTCGGCGAGGAGACGGCGAATCTCGTCTACGACAAGCTCGCGGGGTTTTCGGGATTCGGATTCCCGAAGTCACACGCGGCTGCATTCGGGCTCCTGGCCTACCAGTCCGCGTGGCTGAGGCATCACTATCCGGCCGAGTTCCTGTGCGCATTGCTGAACGCGCAGCCGATGGGGTTCTACCCGCCTGCGAGCCTGGTGCGGGACGGGCAGCGGCGTGGGGTGGAGGTGCGCCGGCCAGAGCTGAACCTGAGCGCGGCGACCTGCGGGTTGGAGGACGAGGCCGTCCGCGTGGGACTGGCGTATGTGCGGTCGGTCGCTGAGGACGAAGCCGAGGCGCTCGTCGAGGAACGGGAACGGGGCGGACCGTTTGGGAGCATCCGCGAGCTCGCGCAGCGCACGGTGCTTCGGCGCGAAGGGCTCGAGGCGCTGGTCGCGGCCGGAGCCTGCGACACACTGGGCAGTCCGCGGCGCGCGCTTTTGTGGCAGCTCGGCCTGGCGCCTCGGGCACAGAGCGTGCCGGGGACGGGCGGCGAGGCGAAGCAGCTCGCTTTGCCGCTCGATCCGACGGCGGCGATTCCGGAGCTGCCAGAGCAGACCGACTGGGAGCGGATGCTCGCCGACTATCGGACGACGAGCCTCTCGGTCGGCCCGCACCCGCTGGCGTTGCTGCGCTCGCACCTGCCGACGGGCGTCTGCTCGAGTCGCGAGCTGTCGCGAGTCGATCCCGGCCGGCCGGTCGACGTCGCAGGCCTTGCGGTGGCCAGGCAGCGTCCAGCGACAGCGCACGGGGTCGTCTTCATGCTGCTCGAGGACGAGTTCGGCCAGGTGAATCTGATCGTCCCGCCGCGGGTCTACGACCGGTTCCGGCCGCTTGTGCGAGGCGAGCCGCTCCTGCTTGCGCGGGGAAAGTTCGAGCGGGTGGGCCGGAACCAGAACGTCCTCGTGCGAGAGCTCGTTTCTCTGGGCCCGCTGGCGCGTCGCGTCGCGAACGACGCCGACGTCTTCGGTGCGCTCCCGCCGGCGCACCATTTCGGGCATCGGTAGGCGCTCGAGGTCGCCGGTGTCCTGCGGAATTTTCCCGGCCGTTCCCTAATTCGGTAGCCCCAACCTCCTCCCCGAGTCGAGCATAGTGAGAAGAGGCACACGTGTCTGTGACGGAAGGCGCCGGAACCGTGACGAGGTTCCGACAGCAGGAGCCCTCGCGATACTCGTGAACGTGCTGCTCCCGTCGATCCATCCGCGCATGGGCTCGCCCTGGTCCGACGCGGAGGACACGCCCGTGCTCGAGGCTCCGGGCTTCATGCTGCGGAACTACGGCGAGCGGACGGTGCTCGTGACCGCGATCGGACACGTCGCGTACGGCGCGATCGTCGGCGGCTTCGCCGGGCACCTTGGCTGGGGCTGGTCCTAGCGGTCCTCGATCTCGAGGGCGAAACGGGGCAGACGCTTCAGCACGGCCTGGTTGAAGGTCGCTTCGTACTCCTCTGCGGCGTCCTCGCCGAGTGAGGAGGCGAAGTGGTCGCGAAGGTCCGCGAGCAGCTCGGTGGCCGTCTCGACGACGTCGACGTACTCGCCGTAGCGTTCCTCCGCCGTCTCGCGCGAGGCCTGGTTGTAGGCTCGCTCTGCCTCCTCGCACTCCCAAACAAGCTGCGCGTTGTCCTCCAGAAAGATGTCCAGCTGGCGCGTGACGAGCTCGGCGAAGCGCCGACGACGAATCATGTGAGCTCCTGATAGAGCTCGAGGTGGGCCTGCGCGGCCGCTTCCCAGGTGAGCTGATCGCGCGCGCGGCGTGCTCCGGCCCGGGCCTCTTCCAGCGCCTGCGGGTCTTCGAGAAGCTCGCGGATCGCGCCGGCCAGGCCCTCGACGTCGCCCGCGGGGACGATTCGACCTGCGCCGAATTTCCGGACCGGCTCGGCCAGGCCTGCAACCTCGTAGACGACGGCCGGGACGCCTGCGCCGAGTGCGCGCAGAAGGGCGCCGCTCTGGTCGATCTCTGGGCGGTAGGGAAAGAGCGCGATCGTCGCGTCGCTGTACGCGCGGTCGACCTCCTCCGGTGGCAAGTACCCGAGCCGCCACTCGGCAAGTCCGCCCGCCTGCTCCTGATAGGGCTCGATCGGCTCGAGCGGCTCCCCGGCGACGAGCAGCCGCGCTCCTGGCACGAGCTTCGCCGCGGAGATCGCGTCGCCGAGCCCCTTGTACGGGCGGATCAGCCCGAAGCAGAGCAGAGTACGACCGTCGTCGGTGCGCGGCGGATCGCTCGCGTGTACCGGGTGTGCGATGACACGCAGGCGCTCGGCTTCGATCCCGAAGTCCTCGAGCACCCCGCGCCCCCACTGGCTGTGCACGACCACCCGGTCGAACCGGTCGAGGACGCGGCGCCAGCGCGTGCGGTTCCGCGCCGCGCGTCGCGGCAAGGGGTCGTGTGCGGTGAAAACCGTGGGCGTGCGGAAGCGGAGCAGATGCTCGTCGAGCTCGGGCACCGCGAGCCACTGAAAATGCACCACGTCGGCGGGCCGCGCCCGCAAGCGCGCCATCCCGAGCGGATGCTCGAGCACCTTCAACGGGATCCGCAGCGGCGAGCGCCGGAAGACCCGCGAGCTCAGCGGGTAGAAGAGCTCGCTGCGTGAATAGCCCTCCGGCTCGGGCCACTCGCCGAAGCGGAAGCGGGAGGTGACGAGCTCGACGTCTGCTCCGGCGGCTCCGAGGGCGCGCGCGAGCTCGTGGCTGTAGTCGGGCCCCCCGAACGCGGGCGGGTTGGCGAGGACGACTCGCAGAGCCCTACCGATCCCAGATTGCGCCCGGCACGCGCGGAAGTCTCGTCGACGCGCCCTGGTCTCGCGAGCGCGGCCGCGGGGGGACCCGCTCGGCCAGCGAGCTCGCCGCGTCCCAGAGCGACGGCACCACAAGGTCGACCTCGCCCGGCTCCTCCGTCTCGTCTTCGATGAAGATGCGGCGCGCGCCGATTCGCCGCCCGGCCTCCATGTCGATTCCCGCGTTGCCGATCATCACGCTGCGCGCAAGCTCGACGTCGGGAAAATCTCGCTGCGCCTGTCGAAAGAGACCGACATCGGGCTTGCGGCAGTCGCAGGAACCGCGCTCGTGGGGGCAGTAGTAGAACCCGTCCACGGTCGCGCCGGCTCCCGCCAGCTCGAGGGCCATTCGCCGGTGGATCTCGTCGACGTCGGCCGCCGTCATCAGGCCGAGCGCGATTCCCCGCTGGTTCGTCACCACGAAGACACGCAGGCCGAGGTCGTTCAGAAGCCGGATCGCCTCCTTCGCACGCGGAAGAAACGTGATGTCATCCCAACTCGCGTTCCAACCGCCGGTCGGGTGGTCGGCGTTGATGGTCCCGTCACGATCGACGAATGCGGTCTCGATCTCCCAGGCACTCATGCGAAGAGCTCCTCCTCGACGAGCTCGCAGAGAGCGTGCAAGACGAGGATGTGGCCCTCCTGGATCCGCGGTGTCTCTTCGGCCGGGATGCAGATGCAGTGATCGCAATAGCGCGCAACCCCACCACCGTCGGCGCCCGTCAAGCCGACCGTGACCATGCTCTTCTCGAGCGCGGTCGCCAATCCGACGATCACGTTCGCCGAATGGCCGCTCGTCGAGATCCCAATGGCAATGTCGCCGGCCACGCCGAGTCCTTCGATCTGGCGGGCAAACACGTGCTCGAACGAGTAGTCGTTCGAGATCGCGGTTACCGAGGAGACGTTCTCCCCCAGTGCGATCGCGGGCAGCGCAGCGCGGTCACGCGCGTAGCGTCCGACGAACTCCGCCGCCGTGTGCGCGGCGTCGGCGGCGCTTCCGCCGTTCCCGAAGAGGACGAGCTTGTGCTCTTCCCGATAGGCGTGGACGATCGCGTCGGCGACGCGGGCCACGACGGCTGCAAGGTCACTTTCGACCAGGCGCTCTGCAACCTCCGCGTGTTCGCGGAAGCGCTGGCGTACGGTCTCTTCACTCACTCGCTCATGCTCCAGGTTTCGAGCCCCTTCGATTCGAACGAGAATTCGTCCACCGTCCCGCCCAGCTTCGTCAGAGCCTCCGCGACGCGGTGCTTCTTGTCGAACAGGCAGTAGAAGAGCATGTAGCCGCCGCCTCCGGCCCCGGTGACCTTCCCGCCGAGTGCCCCGGCCTCGCACGCCGCGGAATAGGCCTCGTCGATGAAAGGCGTCGTGATTCGGGTAGACATCTTTTTCTTCGCCTGCCAGGCGTCGTGCAGCAGTTCGCCGAAGCGGTCAGGCTGGCCGCGGAGCAACGCGTTCTTCATCTCGACGGCGAACTCTTTCTGCATGCGCAGACCGGCAAGTGTGTCTTCGTTGCCCTGCGCCAGGCGGTCGGTCTGGTCCTCGATGATGTGGTCGGAGCGACGGGTCGCCCCCGTGTAGCAGAGCAGCATGTTGTGCTCGAGCTCGTTGACAATCGAGTCGCTGATTCGCAGCGGGTTCACGATCACGCGGTCGGCGGAGAACTCGATGAAATTGAACCCGCCGAAGGTCGCTGCGTACTGATCCTGGAGGCCGCCTTTGATTCCCAAGTCCTCGCGCTCGACGTGGTACGAGAGCTCGGCCACCTCGTAGTCGGTCATGGGCAGCCCGTGAAACTCTTTCAGGAGGCCGATCAGCGTGACCATCAGCGTCGAGGACGAGCCCAACCCCGAGCCGGGCGGTGCACTCGAGTGCAGGAAGAGCTCGAATCCCTTCGAGCCCTCCTGATCGAGCTTGCGGATCGCCGCCTTGACGAGATCGAGCTTGCCGTCGAAGACCGGGCCTTCCTCGCGGTCGTAGTCGAGCGCCATGTCGAAGTCCGCGGACTCGATCTGGATCTGGCTGTCCTCGCGCGGGCGCAAGGTGCCGTAGGCGTGACGGTTGATGGTCGCGTTCAGGACGAGGCCACCCTCTTGCTCCGGGAAGGGTGGAACGTCCGTCCCGCCTCCCGCAAAGCTGACGCGAAGAGGAGCCTTCGCCCGGTAGACCATCATCGCCGCGCGACCTACTTCTCGACGACGCCCATGCCCATGAAGTACCGCTCCGGCAGCTCGTGCTCAGAGACGAAGCGCTGGTAAGCGATCCGCGGGCCCCGCCAATCCTCGGTCTCGCTGCAGTCGTCGACCAGGATCGTCCCGCCTTCGAGCAGTCGGGGATAGATCCGTCGCAGGCCCTCGTAGACCGGTACGTCGAGATCGACATCGACGAGCGAGACGGCGACCTTCTCCGGCAGGAGCGCGTCGTCGATCGTGGTGATATCGCCCTGCACGAGCTCGATCTCGGGAGTGCCCCAGTGCGCGAGCAGGCGTGAGACGAGCTCTTTGGAGTTCGCCGCGAAGTCGTTCCCGCGGTTCGCCGCAGTGCCGTGCTCGACGTCGCGTTCGAAGTGCTCCTGGACGAAGCCGCCGAAGGTGTCTATGCAGACGTAGCGCTTCTCGTAGCCCGTATGGCGGAGCATCCGGTAACTGAGGGCCGCCGTGCCGCCGAGCCAGGTGCCGACCTCGACGACCGCGCCGTCGAGCTCGCGCGCTCGCCAGAGTGCGTCCATGTAGGCGTACAGGCGCTCCGGGGCCAGGGCGGTCACCGGCCGGGGATAGAGCTTCGTGCCGGCCACGCGCTTGATCGCGCGCTTCGTGGCAGCGGGCAGGGGAACTCGCATCGCTGCAGGCGAGCCTAGCGCAGGCCGCCCTAGACTAGCCCTCCTCGTGAGCCTGCTCGTCCGCAGCTGGAACGTGTTTCACGGCAATGCGAAACCGCCGGAACGCGCGTCGTTTCTCGAGGAGATGGTGCGGCTCGCGAGCGCCGACAAGCCGGACGTCCTCTGCCTGCAGGAGCTGCCGGTCTGGGCGCTGTCCCGGGTCGGTGACTGGAGTGGTATGAGCGCCTTCGGCGAGGTGGCGATGCGGCCGAGGCTCGGACCGCTGCCGGCGACCGCCTCGCTCGGTCGGGTGGTGACCTCGATCCATCACGGGCTCTTCCGTTCCGCTTTCGCCGGCCAGGCGAACGCGATTTTGGTCGCGCCGGGCATCCGCGCGCTCGACCGCGACCGGATCGTCCTGAACCCCCGTCGCTTTCGGCGTGCACAGGCCCGCTGGCTCGGACTGGGGCCGGTCGCGCGGCTGGGGTGGGCAAAGGAGCGGCGGATCTGCCAGGCCGTGCGCGTGCGGCTCCCGGAGGGCCGGACGGCGCTCGTCTCGAACCTGCACGCGACGAGCTTCCCCGCCGACGAGCGGCTCGCTGACGCCGAGGTTCTACGGGCCGCCGTCTTCGTCGACGCCCTCGCTCGGCCGGATGAGCTCTGCCTCCTTGCCGGCGACTTCAACGTCAAGGCGACCCGGTCGAGGACGCTGGCCGATCTGACCGGGCCGGAGTGGGGATTTTCACAGCCCGCTGAGGGAATCGACCAGATTCTCGTTCGCGGCGCCGGGGGGCAGGTCGAGCGCTGGCCGGCCGAGAGGCGGCGGCTCGGCGGCCGGCTTCTCTCCGATCACACGCCGATCGAGCTGCGCTTGCAATGACGTTCGAGGAGGCACGCGCGCAGTTCCCGGTGTTCGAGCGGTTTGCGTACCTGAACGCAGGGACGATGGGCCCGCTCGCGCGCGCCACGGCGGAGGCGATGACCGATCGGACGCAACTCGACCTGGAGCAAGGCCGTGGCGGGAAGCCGTATTTCGAAGCGATGTTCGCCCTGCGCGAGGGCGTTCGGGAACGGCTCGCTGTGCTGCTCGGTGTCCCGGCCGACCGGATCGCGCTGACGAGCTCGACGTCAGAGGGCTGCAACATCGTGCTCGCAGGTCTCGATCTCCGGCCCGACGACGAGGTCGTCACGACCGACGCGGAGCACCCCGGGTTGCTCGGTCCTCTACATGCGTCGGGTGCACGAGTTCGAGTCGTGGAGGTCAGCGCGCACCCCGTTGCCGAGGCTCTCGATCGGCTGGCCGTAGCCGTTACTCGGCAAACGAAGCTGCTCGCGCTCTCCCACGTCCTCTGGACAACCGGTCAGGTGATGCCCGTGCACGAGCTCCGTGAGCAGACAGGCTTGCCGATCCTGGTCGACGGCGCCCAGTCGGCAGGCGCGATCCCGGTGAAGGCCGGCGGTGCCGACTTCTACACCGTTTCGTGTCAGAAATGGCTCTGCGGCCCGGATCCGCTGGGCGGCCTCTACGTTGCGGATCCTGAACGGCTGCGGGTTGCGCTGCCAACGTACTTCTCGGTCCAGTCGATCGAACCCGACGGCTCCTTCGTGCCGAAGGAAGGCTCGGCTCGGTTCAACTCGGGCTGGCTCGGCGTCCCGTCGCTGGCGGGCCTCCTTGCTGCGCTCGACTCAGCGCCCGACTGGCGCTTCGAGCGGGCCCGTGAAGCGGCGGAGCGCTGCCGGGAGCTGCTCTCGCAGCGGTTCGAGATGGTAACCGAGCCGAACCAGTCGACGCTCGTCTCCTTTCGGCCCGACGGCGACGCCGCCGAGCTCGCGGCTCGGGCTTACGAGCGAGGCGTGGTCATCCGCGATCTTCCGGGAACGGGCTTGCTCAGAGCGAGCTGCGGTTACTGGACGAGCGACGGGGACCTCGAGCGCCTGCTCGAGGCGCTCTAAGCAGCAGTTCGCAGCCCGAGCTCGCCCGCGATCGGGCGGAGAGCCTCGACCACGAAGGTGATGTGCTCGTCCAGGTCGACGCCGAGCTCTTCGACACCCTTGTAGACGTCCTCGCGATGGACCTTCGCCGCGAACGACGGCTGCTTCAGCTTCTTCTTCACCGATTTCGGCTCGAGGGTGGCGATCCCGTCAGGACGCACGAGCCCGCACGCGTGGATGAAGCCGGCCAGCTCGTCACAGGCGAAGAGCGTCTTCTTGAGCGGTGTGTCGCGTGGCACCGAGAGGTGCTCCGCGTGCGAGAGGATCGCCTCGATCACGACCTCGGGGTAGCCCTCCTCGCGGAGGATCGGCGCGCCGTCTTGTGGGTGCTTGTCGAGCGTGGGGTGGATCTCGTAGTCGAAGTCGTGCAGGAGCGCCGTCACGCCCCAGAGCTCCTCGTCCTCACCGAAGCGCCTCGCGTATGCGCGAGTTGCGGCCTCGACGGCGAGCGCGTGGCGCCGCAACGCCTCGCTACGGGTGTACCGCGTCAGCGTCTCCCAGGCCTGCTCGCGTGTCGGCTGCACCGGTCAGTACGATAGCCGCGTCCATGGCCTCGACCATAGTCGCCGACACGCTGATGGAAACGTTCGTGATCGAGGGCTCGCAGCCGCTGAAGGGCCGGATCACTGTCGCCGGAAACAAGAACGGCGCCTTGCCCATCCTGGCTGCGTGCCTCCTCACGGACCAGCCGGTCACGCTCGGGAACGTGCCACGCATCCGCGACGTCGAGACCATGGCCGGGCTGCTCGCCCACCTGGGAGCTGACGTCGAATGGACGGGGCAGAACGACATTCGCGTCCAGGCGGCGGAGATCTCGACGAACGAGGTGGACGAGGAGCTCGGGAGCCGAATCCGAGCGTCGTTCCTGCTCGCGGGCCCGCTGCTTGCGCGGGACGGTCGAGCTGGGCGCTCACATCACTATGAACGGCCGCTACGAGATGCGGACGGACGGGCTGCGCGGAAAGAAGATCTTCCTCGACGAGGCAAGCGTGATGGCGACCGAGAACGCGATTATGGCTGCGTGTCTCGCGCAGGGCGAGACGGTGATCGGAAACGCCGCCTGCGAGCCGCACATCCAAGATCTGTGCCGGTTCCTCGTCTCGCTGGGGGCACAGATCGACGGGATCGGATCGAACGTCGTGCGCGTGCAGGGCGTCGACCGGCTGAACGGAGGCACCTGGCGGATCGGCTCGGAGCACATCGAGGTCGCGAGCTTCATCGGCCTGGCAGCCGTCACCGGGGGTGACGTGACGATCGACGACGTCGTGCCTGAGGATCTTGCCCCGATCCTCCCCTCGTTCGCGCGGCTCGGGGTTCACGTCGAGCTCGCGGGCTCGACCCTCCGCGTTCCTCCGAATCAGGAGCTCGCGGTGGAGGACGACCTGGGTGGGCAGATCCCGAAGATCGAAGACGGGCCCTGGCCCGCGTTCCCCGCCGACCTCACGTCGATTGCGCTCGCGGTCGCGACCCAGGCCAAAGGGACGGTCTTGATCTTCGAGAAGATGTTCGAGAACCGCCTGTTCTTCGTCGACAAGCTGGTCTCGATGGGTGCGCGGATCATCCTGTGCGACCCGCACCGCGCGGTCGTCACAGGCCCGGCGAAGCTCTTCGGCCAGCGTATGGCGAGCCCGGACATCCGTGCCGGGATGGCGATGCTGATCGCAAGCCTCTGCGCCGAAGGCGTCTCGACGATCGGGAACGTCGGCGAGATCGACCGGGGCTACGAGCGGATCGACGAGCGCCTGCGCGCCCTCGGGGCGCGGATCGAGCGCGAGAGCTAACGAACTCTGAGCGTGAGGGTCTTGCTCACGGTTTCGGCGAGCTCGAGCGAGCCCGCGAACCTGGCCCGCACCCTGAAGACGCCGCGTTTGAGCGCCGCGCGAACACTCGCGCCACCCCCGGCGCCTGTCTTCGCGCGGGCGAAGACGCGCCAGCCGGTGCCGTCGAAGGATTCGAGCACGAGCCGGCGGCCCGCGGGGGGGACAGTCGGCTCGGCCGTCGAGAGCTTCGTCGAGAACCGGACGCGGAGGGGGTGCTTGCCTGTCTTCCGGGAGGCGACGAGGCTCAGCTTCGCCAGGGCCTGCACGAGTGAGACGTCGTACGGCGGCGAGACGGTCGTGAGCCCAAAGGCGTCCAGGGCCGTGACTCTGAACGTGTAGCGATGTCCGAGAGCGAGACTGAAGTCGGCACCCGTGGATGTGGTCGAGCCAAGGAGGAGCTGGTAGGCGCCGCCATCGGTGCTGACCGTGACCCTGAAGCTGATCGCACCTGACGCCGACCAGGCGAGATGCAGCGTCCTGCCTGACTTCACGCCGGAGATCGTCGTGCTTCTGGAAACGGGGTCGACGCCCTGAGCGCGGGCAACCGCGCCGGCCACGTCGATGACGCCGTAACCGAGCTCCTGGTTCCAGGATCCTTGGCCGGAAGCGGTCTCCTTGAGAATCGAAGCCACCTCGCCCGGCGTCAGCAAGGGGTTCGCGGCCCAGACGAGGGCCGCCGCGCCGGCCACCTCGGGCGACGAGAAAGACGTCCCGCTTCCGTAGCCGTATTGGCCGACGCTGGAGCCCGGCAAAACGGTGCGCGGGTACTCAGCGGTCGACGAGCCCGCCGCGACAGCGCTGAAGACGTTCTCACCGGGCGCCGCGAGCGAGATGTACGAGCCCGTGCTCGAGAACGCCGCGTGGGTGCCGACCGAAGTGGAGGCGCCGACGGCGAGGCCCGTTCCGCCCTGACCGTTGGAGCCGACGGGCTGGACGAGCGCAGCCGGGTACTCGACCGGGTTTCCGTCCAGGTAGGAGTTTCCGGCGGCGACGACCACGAGCACGCCGTGGCTCGCCGCGTAGTTCAGCGCATCGAGCTCGGTCGACGAGTACCCCGGACCGCCGAGGCTGAGATTGACGATCTTGGCGCCGTGGTCGACCGCGTACACGATCGCGGCGGACTCGTCGACGTCCGTGAAGACACCGTTGGGCTGGCCCGCCTGGACGACGAGCAGTTGTGCATCGCCGCCAAAGCCTGCGATTCCCTCGCCGTTCGCCGGCGCGCCGGCGGCCAGGGACGAGACGAACGTCCCGTGACCGTTCGAATCGGTGACGTCGCTCGCGTTCGTCAGGACGCTGTGGGTGGCCGGGGTCTTCGCAGCGAGATCGGGCGCTGTTATGTCGGCGCCTGTGTCCACGATCGCAATCGTGATCCCGCTCGCCGCGCGCAAAACCGACGCCGGCACCGCATCCTCCCGCACGCCCGAGAACTGCCACTCGTACGCCCCGCCCGGTACGGGTTGAGGCACGAGTGCAGGCTCGGTGAGCGCGCGGCGCGTGACAAGGCGGTCGACCGACCGTGTGCCGGGAGCGCTTCGGACGATGGAGGCAAAGCGTGAGACGCTGCCGGTGGGTCGTACCTCGACGACGCCGAGAGCGGGGATCCGCCGGACGACACGCGCATGCAAGCGCGCGAGCGTTGCGCGCAGGCCGGCCGGGGAATGGGAGCGGACGACCACGGTGCCACCGGGCCACGGGCGGAGATCCACGCCGCTCGGACGCGCGGAGCCGGTCGAAGCGGTCGAGAGCACAAGGACAAGCGCCGCGAGCACTACTCGCGCCGTTCGGGCAGCGTGTTTTTCGAGAGAGGGCCGCATCAAAGCCGCATGGATCGAGCGATTACCGCTCTGGGCTCGTATCGGTCGCCCTTGAAGACTGCGATACCCTGCTTCGGGGGATGGCGACGACAGGAACAGCGGGGGAGGCAGGCCGGCTCCAGGCGCGTGTAGACGTGCATGGAAGCGGCCGGGCAAACGTCGGCACCGGCGTGGCCGTCCTCGACCACCTGCTGACGCTCCTTGCCGAGCACGCTTCATTCGATCTCGTTCTGGAGCTCGCCCCGGAGGACGCCGAAGCGGAGGTCGTCGCCGCGGGTCGGGCGCTCGGTCAGGCGCTCACGGACGCTCTCCGCACCGATGGGTCTCGTGGCCACGGATCCGCGGTCGTTCCTACAGACGAGGCGCTTGCGCACGTAGCGCTCGAGGTCTCCGGCCGACCGCTCGTCGTCTCGAACGTCGACCTCTCCGATGTCCGCGTCGGCGGGCTGGAAACTGACCTCGCCGCGAGCTTCTTGCACTCACTCGCGGAAGGCGCCGGCCTGACGTTGCACGTGCGCCTGATCGAGGGCTCCGACCCGCAGCACGTACTCGAGGCGATTTTCAAGGCGCTCGGCGTCGCGCTCGCTCAGAGCTGCGAGGCCCGAACCGGAAAGGAGTGACGATGGAGGCGAAAGCGGCGATTCGAACCGACGAGGCACCGGCGCCGTTTCAGGGTGCGCCGTATTCGCAGGCGGTCCGGGCTGGTGGGCTCGTGTTCGTCTCCGGGCAACTCGCGCTGAGGCCCGGGTCCAGTGAGATCGTCGGCGATGCGATCGAGGAACAGACCGAGCAGGTGTTCTCGAACCTGGGGGCGATTCTCGACGCGGCGGGGAGCAGTCTCGAGCGGATCGTGAAGACGACGGTCTTCCTCGTCGATCTAGGCGACTTCCAGGGCATGAACGAGGTGTACGCGCGACACGTGGGAGACACGCCTCCCGCGCGCTCGACGATCGAGATCTCGTCCCTTCCATCGGGCGCGCGGGTCGAAATCGAGGCGATCGCCCAGGTGTGAGCGCCTGGCAGCCCTCCTGTTAAGGCACACCCAACCTCCTCCCCTAGTCGATCCTACTCGCGAGATTCGCACGTGTGGCGCACGGAAGTTCGCCGGAATTGCGTCACTTCGGCTCGGGTGGAGAGGGCACAATGAGGCCATGCGTGCCGAAGAGGTCATCGCCACACACGGGAACACCGATTTCGACGCTTTTGCGGCCATGCTCGCTGCGCGGCGGCTGTACCCGAAGGCCGTCGTCTGCCTCGCCGGCTCGCTCAACCGCAACGTCCGGGAGTTCTCGCGCCTCCATGCGGACGAGCTGGGCGCGGTAGAGGCCTCGAGGCTCGAGCTCGACGCGATCCGCAGGCTCATCGTCGTCGACACCGTGGATGCGGGGCGGCTCGGCGAGCTCGAGTCTGTGGCGACCGATCCGCAGGTCGAGAAGGTCGTCTTCGACCATCACGCCACCGAACCGCCGGAATGGGCGAGCGCAGAGACAGCCGTCATCTCCCGCGACGGAGCCCTGACGACGACCCTCGTCGGGGTCCTCGCCGAGCGCGAGCTCCCGGTGACACCGCTCGAGGCGACCGCGTTCGCGCTCGGCATCCACGAGGACACCGGGTCGCTCACGTACCCGACCGCGACGCAGCGCGACGCCGAGGCTCTTGCCTGGTGCCTGCGCCACGGCGCCAAGCAGGAGCTGCTGGCGACGTTCCTGCACACGCCGCTCGACGAGGACGAGCGTGAGCTTCTCTCGGCGCTCCTCGACAGGCTGGAGACGTATGAGGTCGCCGGGATCGACGTGCTCCTGGCGGCGGTCGCCTGGCCGCGCTACGTGGACGGAATCTCGAACCTCGCGCACAAGATCGTCGACCTCACGGATGCCAGGTCGCTCGTCGTGCTCGTCGAGATGGACGAGCGCGTCTTCTGCGTCGTGCGCAGCCGCATTGCCGAGCTCGACGCGGCCGCCGTGGCGGGAGCCCTCGGCGGCGGCGGCCACGCCCAGGCAGCGTCGGCGATCTTCCGGGGAACGCTCGAGGACGCGCAGAGCCGGCTCCGTGAGGGCCTCGCAGGAGCTGCCCGCGAGCCACTTCGGGCCGGCGAGATCATGTCCACGCCCGCGCGCTGCGTCGACCCCGACGAGACGGTCGCTCGGGCGCTCGTCACCTGCCAGCGCTACGGGCAGAGCGGAATCCTGGTGGCCGAAGATGGCCGGCTTGTGGGCGCCGTCGCCCGGGAGGATCTCGACAAAGCGGTCTCGCACGGGCTGTCCCATGCGCCCGTCAAGGGAATCATGAGCTCGCGAACCGCCACCTGCGAGGAGGCGACGCCTCTTAGCGAGCTCCAGCGACTGCTCGCCTCGGGTGACGGGCGAGTCGCGGTCCTGCGAGAGGACCGGATCGTCGGCGTCGTCACTCGCAGCGACGTCCTCCGTGCGCTGGGCGAGCCGCCCGCTGCCCAGGAGCACCCCGGCGTCAGCCTCGCCGCAGAGCTCCGGCAGCTCGAGCGCCTCGCGCCGGTGTTCGAGGCAATGGCCGCGGTGAGCGAGCCCTATGACGGGGTCTACCTCGTTGGAGGCACGGTCCGCGACATCCTGCTGGGCGAGCGCAGCTTCGACGTGGACATCGCGGTGGAGGGCGACGCGATCGCGATTGCGCAGGCGCTTGCGGACGCGCTCGGCGGGCGAGTGCGTGCACACGAGAAGTTCGGTACCGCAGTCGTGCTCTATGGCGAGCACGAGCGGGTCGACGTCGTCACCGCGCGCACGGAGTTCTACGACGCGCCGGCCGCGCTGCCGACGGTCGAGCACGCATCGATTCGCGAGGACCTCTTTCGACGGGACTTCACGATCAACGCAATGGCGGCCTCGCTCAAGGGCGCCGATTTCGCCCGGCTCGTCGACCCCTTCGGCGGCCGGCGCGACCTCGAGGCTAAGACGATCCGCGTGCTCCACAACCTGTCGTTCATCGACGATCCGACCCGAATCTTCCGTGCGATCCGGTACGAGAACCGGTACGGCTTTCGCATGGACGAGCACACGCTGCGCCTGGCGCGTGGCTGCATCGAGATGGGTCTCGTCGGCGATCTCTCTTCGGCGCGCCTGCGGGACGAGCTCGTCGCTCTGCTCGAGGAGGGAGAGATCGAGCACTCGATTCTTCGCCTGGCCGAGCTCGGCGCCGACCAGGCGATCCATCCGCATCTGGCCGCTGACGAGGACGCCGTCGCCCTGCTGCGGAGGCTGAGAGCGCTTCGATCCGAGTTCGGGCTTGACGTGCCCGACTGGCGGCTGGGACTGGCTGCGTTTGCACGCAAGCTCCCTCCCGACGAGGTCTACGAGTGGCTGCAGCGACTGAAGATCCGCCGGCGAGACGCAGAGAGGATCGCCGCTGCGGTCACGGTCGGGCCGCGGCTCGTGGAACGCCTCTCGGGACGCGAGGCCACGCCGGCAGAGGTGGTGGGGCTCTCCGAGCCGTACGCGCCGGATGCGCCGCTCTTCGCCCTGGCTCTCGAGGAGCTCGAGCCGTTGCGCGAGTATTTTCGCCAGCTCCGCGACGTGCAGCTCGAGGTCACCGGAACCGACCTCGCCGAGCTGGGTCTCGGCGAGTCGCCGCGCGTGGGGGAGGTGCTCGCGGAGCTCAGGCGCAAGAAACTGAACGGCGACCTCGACGGGCGCGAGTCCGAGCTCGCGGCGGCGAAGGAACTGCTCGGTCAGTGATCCGCTGGGAAGCGCCGGGCCCGTACGCGGTTGCGTTCACCACACGGGTCGGCGGCGTCAGCGACGGGCCCTATGCCTCGCTCAACCTCGGCATCCTCACCGACGACGATCCCGCAAAGGTTGTCGAGAACCGCAGGCGGGTCGCCGCCGAGGCGGGGACCGATCCCGAACGGGCGACGATGGCCTGGCAGCAGCACGGGGCCGAGGTGACGAAGGCGCGCCCGCGGGGAATCGTCGCGCCGGGGACGGTCTATGACGCCTGCGACGGCCTCTGGAGCGACGAACCGGGGCAAGCCATGCTGCTCCTGAGCGCCGACTGTGCACCCGTTGCGATCGCGCGGGCGAACGGGAGCGAGCCGGGGCTCGCCGTGCTCCATGTGGGCTGGCGCGGGCTCCTGGCCGGAATCGTCGAAGCGGGCGCGCGGGCGCTCGGCGAAGGCCCTCTTGCCGCTTCGGTCGGGCCCGCAATCGGCCCGTGCTGCTACGAGATCGGCCCGGATGTAGCAGAGCCGTTCCGCGAGGCGTTCGGCGCCGACGTCGTCCGAGACGGGAAGCTCGATCTATGGGCCGCGATCGAGCGATCCCTGCGCGCTGCCGGCTGCGAGAGCGTCGAACGAACCGACCTCTGTACCGCCTGCCATCCCGAGCTTTTCTTCTCCCACCGCCGCGAGCAGGGCATCACCGGCCGCCAGGGCGTGATTGCTTATCTCGCCTGACGAGGTTCGCCGCCGCTATGAGGAGATTCAGGCCGAAGCCGGGGAGCGGGTCACGATCGTCGCGGCGACGAAGTACGTCTCGGTCGAGGAGCTGAGTATCCTCGCAGAAGCCGGAATCGAGGTCGTGGGCGAGAACCGCGCCCAGGATCTGGAAGCCAAGCACGCCGCCCACGGTGGCGCCTTCCGCTGGCACTTCATCGGGCATCTGCAAAGCCGCAAGGCCAAGATCGTCAACCGGGTCTGCGAGCTCGTGCACTCGCTCGGCTCCGAGTCGGCGGCCGCCCGGCTCGAGATTCCGGCGCTCGTCGAAGTGAACCTCTCGGGCGAGCCGTCGAAGTCTGGGATCGCGCCGGACGAACTCGAGCGGTTTCTCCAGCTCTACGGCGATGTCCGCGGCCTGATGACGATGCCGCCCGAGACGGGCGACCCCGAGACCTCGCGTCCCTACTTCCGCCAGCTCCGAGAATTGGCCGAAACCCACGGCTTGCAGGAGCTTTCGATGGGGACGAGTCAGGACTACAAAGTCGCCCTGGAGGAAGGTGCGACCTTGATTCGAGTGGGCTCAGTCTTGTACGGCGGTTAACATTCTCGGGTCATGGGATTCGCAGATGTGTGGAATCGCACGCTCGTCTACTTCGGGATCGCCGAGGAGGACGAGGAGTGGGACGAGGACGGCTACGTTACGAACGAGGAGCTCGAGCGGACCTACAGCGAGCGCCCGAACGTGCGGCGGCTGACTCCGCGGCGCCGGCAGCAGGAGTTCGACGACTGGACCGACCCCGAGGAAAACGTGGCGGCCGCGCGCACGACGATGCTGCGTCCGAACCGGCAACCACGTGTCCGCGCCGTGCCGGGGCCCTCGCCGTCGGTCCAGGTGCACCTGGTGATCCCGCGCAGCTTCAACGACGCCCAGCAGATCGCCGACAAGTTCAAGGAGTCGATTCCGGTCATCCTCAACCTCCAGAGTTCCGACCAGGAGCTTTCGAAGCGGCTGATCGACTTCACGAGCGGCCTGACCTATGCGCTCGACGGCGGCATGCAGAGGGTGGCCGACAAGGTCTTCCTGCTGACGCCTCGAAACGTCGAGGTCTCCGCCGAAGAGCGCGCTCGGTTGCTTGAGCGCGGCGGCTTCTTCAACCAGGCTTAGCCTGAAGTCCGAGGAGATTGCGCCTCGGGGGAGAACTGCACCTGAATGGGCATAGCGGCCAGTTTCGGCTTGCTCTTCGATGCGGCCTCGTCGGCGAACCGCTTCATCGACGACTTCATCTACGTCTACGTCCTCCTGATCTTCGCCTACATCCTCACCTCGTGGGTGAGGCTTCCCTACAGCCCGTGGCTGCGGCGGGTCCAGGACTTTCTGCGCGACGTCTGCGAGCCGTACCTGCGTCTCTTCCGCCGCGTGCTGCCGCCCCTCGGGCCGCTCGACCTCTCGCCCGTGGTGGCGATCTTCGTCTTGTTCCTGCTGATGCGCATCATCGATGCGATCTTCAACCGCTTCACCTGAGGAGGTTCCCATGGCCTACACACCTGTGGAGCTGCGACACGTTCGTTTCGACCGTCGGCCGCTCGGCTACAGCGGCTCCGCCGTCGACCGGCTGCTCGAAGAGGTCGTCACCTCGTTCGAGGACGTCTGGCGCGAGCGCGCCGACCTTGCCGACAAGGTCGAGCAGCTCGAATCCGACCTGGTTCGCTACCGGGAGCTCGAGGCCCTGCTGCGGACAACGCTCGTCTCGGCCGAGCAGGCGGCCCACGAGGTCAAGGACCACGCCCGCCGCGAGGCCAAGCTCTTACTCGAGGAAGCGCACGCAGAAGCGCGCGCGGTCACGCGTGAGGCAGTGGCGGATCGAGAACGCCTGCGAGCAGAGGCCCGCCGAGTCCGAGCGCTCCTCGAGGCGGCTCTCGACGCGGTCGGAGACGCCGCCGAGGAGACGCGGGACGAGGGCGAGTCAGAGGCTGCCTGAACCTATACTGGGTTCATGGCCGAGACGGCGACCAGGCTGCGTTTGCGAGTATCGCCCGGCGCGCGGCGCAACGAGATCGTCGGCCGTCACGGGGCCGGTTGGAAGGTCCGCGTCTCGGCTCCCCCCGAGGGTGGGCGCGCGAACGCCGCAGTCCTGCGACTCCTGGCCGAGCGCCTCCAGGTTCCGCCGCGCCGGCTGGCTGTCGTCTCGGGGCATACGGCGCGAGACAAGGTGGTGGAGCTCGAAGGACTTGATGCCGGCGAGGCAGAGCGGCGGCTCGCCGCCGGGGAAACCTCACGGTGAGCCGACTCGACACGGACCGCCTTCGCCAGGCGTTGCTCGAGGAACGGCAGCGGGTCGTCGACGCGATCAGCTATCTCCACGATGAGAATTCGGGCTCCCTCGAAGACGAGACCTCAGAGATCGTCAGCAACTCCGACAACCACCTCGCCGAGACGGCGTCGGCGACCGTCGATCGCGAGATCGACTACACGCTCGAAGAGAACTCTGAGCACGTCCTGTCCGAGATCGACGAGGCGCTCGCCCGAATCGAAACGGGCAACTTCGGGACCTGCCGCACCTGCGGCCAGCCGATCGGCGAGGAGCGCCTCGCGGCGCTGCCGTACACGACGCAGTGCATCGACTGCAAGCGGAAAGCCGAGCGGGGTTGACCGAGCCCGGTCCGCGTACGCTCGACGTGCGGGTTGGCTCGGCGACCAACGCGCTCACGCCGGTCTCGGCTGCCGAGCGATCGTTGGCGGCGACGCCCGGACACTGGCTCGGGCTCGCGGCGGTCGTCCTTGCGGCCCTGACCGCCGACCAGCTGACGAAGCGGATCGTCTCGGCCCATCTTGCGCTCGGAGGCGAGACGCACGTGCTGGGCCCGTTCTCGATTCATCACGTCCAGAACTCGGGCATCGCGTTCGGCCTGTTCGCGAGTGCGACCCCGGTCGTGACGGCGCTGACGGCCTTCGCGGTCGGCTGGATGCTCCTCTTCTTCGCCCGCTCGGGCTCGCGCCACGCGGTGCTCCCCGTTGCCCTGGGGTTGCTGATCGGCGGCAGCCTCTCGAACCTCGTCGACCGGGTCAGGCTCAATCACGTGACGGACTTTCTCGATCTGCGCTACTGGCCCGCGTTCAACCTCGCCGACAGCTTCATCGTCGTCGGCGTGGTGATTCTCTTCGCAGCGCTCGTCCTCGGTGACCGGACGCCGCGCCGGTCGCGGAACTAGGAGGGCTTGACGAAACGCAGGCTGTGCCCTCAGGCCACGCTGGCCGCCACCCGCTCCGCCCTGGTTACGGAGTCGCGCCGACAGCTTTGGCTATTGCCGCTCCCTGCGTCCTTGCCTCGGAACGACCATCGCGTCCCGAGGACGAGCAACGTTCCGCCAAGCCCTCTAGGGCGCCCGGAAGTACCGGGCTGCGGTCTCGGCATGCCCGATGCCGGCGACCGTCGCTTCGAGCCTGAGGAGCGTTCCCGGCTTGACGGATTCCGGGGTCGCGAACACGAAGAGCGTATGCCGAACGCCGCCGATCGGCGGGAGGGTTCGGCGTTCCGTCCCGCCGAAGAGTCTCTTCTTCCCCAGGAGAACTCGCTCCCGCACGACCAGTTCCCGCGTGTTCGTCGTCCAGCGGACGTCGATCGAAAGCCGGCCAGGGAGCCGATGCGTGAACTTCACGCCGAGGAGTGAAGTCCTCGCGGGGATTCTGAAGTCGATGGGCGCGCTGTACGAGACTCGATAGGTCGTGAGGTCGCTCGACTCGACCAGCCACCAGTAGCGACCGGCGTAGAACCGACGCGCCGGGGAGTAGCGGAGGACGCCGTCCCGCGTGAAGTAGCTGGCGTCGGCGATGTTTGCGTCCGGGAAACGGCCTGCAGGGGTCGTATTCGGGCGATTAGCGACGAAGATTGCGTCCGAGCGCTCGTTCGGCGGCAGCGTCCACGAGAAGACCGGATGCGCGCTTCCGACCAGGGCGCCGGGGGAAGGCGTGACCGGCTTCGCAACTGCGAGCGCCATGACAGGCGCGGCCACAGCCGCGAGCACGACGATGATCGTCAAACGCCGCAGACCTACGATTTCATCGCCAACGAACGCGAATCTAACAGAGAGAACCGCGAAATACACACGTATCGTCTTCGGGATGACGCTCCACGTGCAAGTTCCGGACGAGGCAGCCGGCGTGCGCCTCGACCGCTTTGTGTCGGGCCTTCCGGAGGTGGGCTCGCGCGCCGCCGCGGAGCGCCTCTTCGACGAGGGTGGCGTACGAGTCGACGGAACCAGCCGCGCGAAGAGTCACAGGCTGACGGGTGGAGAGGAGCTGGAGCTCGAACCGGCGCCGGCCGTGACGTGGGCCGAGGAACCGCTCGTGGCCGAGAACCTACCCGTCAGGATCGCCTACGAGGACGAGCACCTGCTCGTTGCCGACAAGCCGGCCGGGATGGTCGTCCATCCGGCACCTGGCCACTCCAGTGGAACGCTCGTCCACGCCTTGCTCGAGCACGGGCTCGCCGAGGGCGAGCTGCCCGAGCGCCCGGGACTCGTGCACCGGCTCGATCGCGACACCTCGGGCCTGCTCGTCGTTGCGCGGTCAGACGAGGCCTACCGGTCTCTCCAGGAGCTCGTGCGCCGACGGGAGCTCGACCGCCGCTACGTGGCACTCGTCCGCGGGCGACCGGCCTCGTGGCGTGGACGGATCGAAGCGCCGATCGGCCGTGACCGCTCCGACCCGACGCGGCGGTCGCTCGAGACCGACGAGCCGCGCGAGGCCGTCACGCACTTCGAGGTCGAGCGCCTCCTTGCCGCGCACGCTCTCTTACGCGTCCGTCTGGAGACCGGCCGAACACACCAGATTCGAGTCCACCTCGCGGCGATTGGGCTACCTGTCGTCGGCGACCCGACCTACGGAGTCCCCGAACCGCAGCTTGGACGGCAGTTCTTGCACGCGGCAAGCCTCGGCTTCCCGCACCCGGTGACCGGCGAGAGGATCGAGGCGACCTCGCCGCTACCCGACGACCTTCAGGCGTCCTTGGCGCGTTTCGTCTCGTAGAGCCGCTGGTCGGCGAGCTCGAAGAGCGCTTCCGCGGAGTCGGCTTCGGTGGGGAAGTGCGCGAGCCCGGCGCTCACGGCCACGGGCGCCGGCAACTTGCCGGCCACGATCAGTGCGTCGACCTGCTCGTGGAGCCGTTGGAGAAACGTGCCGCCGGCCGCTTCGTCGGTCTCGACGAGGAACGCCGCGAATTCGTCACCGCCCATCCGGCCCGCGAGATCCGAGCGTCGCAGCGAGTCGGTCAGAAGCCCGGCGACCTGCCTGAGCACCCGGTCGCCCTGCGGGTGGCCCAGCGTGTCGTTGATCTGCTTGAAGTTGTCGAAGTCGAAGAAGACGAGTGTGACGCCGTGCTCGTACCGGCCCGCGCGCTCCAGCTCCAGCTCCAGCTCCCGGGTGAAGGCCTGATGGTTGAGCAGGTCGGTGAGCTGGTCGTGCCGGGCCTGGTAGGCGAGCTCCGAGGTGGCACGGTCGAAGTAGGCGACCACACATTCGGTGACGAGCCGGTCGATCGCGTCGTTGAGGCGTTTCTCTGCGAGCAGGACGTCTTCCGGGTCGAGCCGGGCGGCCCGCTCGGTCACGAACCGCCAGAGCACGCGTCGCAGCAGCAGGAACTGGTCGTGGTTCTGCGAGCTCAAGCGCGAGCTCGCCGACGAACGTGGGCATGTCGCCGCGCTGCCCCAGACGTTCCAGGCGGGCGAGCGACGGGATGACGTCGTCCTGCAACCCCTCGTGGACGACCTGGAGCGCCAGGTCCCAAGCGGCGGCGCGAATCTCGTCGGCGAGTTGCGGGAGGGCCCTCGGTTGCGCCTCGCCCGTGCTCATCGGCTCTCAGAATAAGACAAGGAGTGACGGGCCTCTTGGTACGATTGCGGCGGTTTTACACCACCGACCCGGCGGATCGGCTGGGTGGCGGTGCCGGCTCCTGACGGAGGCCGGTTCCACCCGAGTCCCGCCGGCAGTAGATCGTCAACCAGAGAAAGGGGCATTGCCCGTGTCCGTCGTCAGCATGCGAGAACTTCTTGAGGCCGGCGTTCATTTCGGCCACCAGACGCGGCGCTGGAACCCGAAGATGAAGCGCTTCATCTTCAACGAGCGCGGCGGGATCTACATCATCGACCTTCAGCAGACCCTCGAGCTCCTCGAGGAAGCGCACGCGTTCGCGCGCAACCTGGCCGAGCGCAACGGCTCGATTCTCTTCGTCGGCACGAAGAAGCAGAGCCAGGACGCCGTCGAGCAACACGCGAAGCGCGTCGGCATGCCGTATGTGAACCATCGTTGGCTCGGCGGCCTGCTCACGAACTGGCGCACGATCTCCGACCGGATCGAGCGCTTGCACGAGCTCAGGCGCCTCGGTGAGGAGGGACAGCTCGACCTGCTGCCGCCGAAGGAGCGGATTGCCATGCAGGCCGAGCTCGAGAAGCTCGAGGCGAATCTCGGCGGAGTCGCAGACATGCGCAAGCAGCCCGACGCCGTCTTCGTCGTCGACCTCAAGAAGGAGCAGCTCGCAGTGCGCGAGGCTCGCCGGCTCGGCGTGCCGATCATTGCGCTCGTGGACACGAACTGCGATCCCGACGAGGCCGACTACGTCGTCCCGGGGAACGACGACGCGATCCGCTCCTGCAGCCTGATCGTCCGTGCGATCGCGGACGGGATCGCCGCCGGCAAGGCGAGGGTGACTCCGGAGGAGTTCGAACCGGCGCCGGCCGAGAACGGCGAGGAGGCTGGCGAGGAGCCGGCGGCGCCTCCCCAGGAGCCGCAGGCGGCTGTGGAAGAGCCACTGCCCCCTGCTGAAGAAACGACGGAGGAGGCCGCTCCGGCTGAAGCGAGGCCAGAGGAGGTTCCCGCGGAATGACGACGATTCCGGCCAACCTCGTCAAGGAGCTGCGCGAGCAGACCGGCGCGGGAATGATGGACTGCAAGCGCGCCCTGCAGGAGGCAGACGGCGATCTCGAGGCGGCCAAGCGGCTGTTGCGCGAGCGGGGCCTGGCGCAGGCCGGCAAGCGTGCGGGCCGCGAGACGACCGAGGGCGTGGTGCTCGCGCGCGTCGAGAAGGCCCGCGGCACAATGGTCGCGGTCGGCTGCGAGACCGAGCCGGTCTCCAAAAACGAGGAGTTCCGAGCCTTCGCGGAGCAGGTCCAGCAGCTCGTCGACCGGGAGGGTCCCGACGCCGTGGAGCAACTCGAAGCCGAGCGAGTCGAGCTCGTCGCCAAGCTCGGTGAGAACGTCGTCGTCCGCGGAGCCGCGCGCTTCGAGGCCCGTGACGGCGAGGTGCTCGCCGCCTACGTGCATCCGCCGGCGAACAAGATCGGCGTGCTCGTGCGCGCTAAAGGCGGCTCGCAGGAAGCTGCTCGCCGGGTCGCGATGCACATCGCTGCCGCACGACCCCAGTTCGCAACGCGCGACGAGGTGCCCGAGGAAGCGGTCGCCACCGAGCGGGAGATCTACGAGAAGCTTCCGGACGTGCAGTCGAAACCCGAGGCCGTCCGTGGAAAGATCGTCGAGGGCATGCTCGCCAAGCGTTACTTCGCCGAATCCGTGCTCGCCGACCAGCCGTGGGTACATGACCCGGGGAAGACGGTCGGGCAGGCACTGGCCGATGAGGGGCTCGAGGTGCTCGAATTCGCGCGGTTCGCGCTCGCGGAGTGAGCGAGACGGCGTCCTCGGCCGAACCGCTCGCGCCCGTCCAGGGCGAGCCGGCGGGATTCCACAGAGCGCTCCTCAAGCTCTCCGGCGAGGCGCTGATGGGGACGAAGGATTACGGTCTCGATCCGGAACGGCTCGTCGCGATCGCCGACGAGATCGTCGGCGTCCAGGAGAGTGGGGTGGAGCTCGCGATCGTCGTCGGCGCCGGCAACATCTACCGCGGCATGGCGGCCGCGGCCGAGGGCATGGACCGGGCCACCGCCGACTACGCCGGGATGCTCGCGACGGTGCTGAATGCACTCGCCCTCCAGGACGCACTCGAGCGCCGCGGAGCACACACACGAATCCTCTCGGCGATCGAGGCCTCGGAGGTCGCCGAGCCCTACATCCGCCGGCGCGCGATCCGCCACCTCGAGAAGGGCCGCATCGTCATCTTTGCGGCGGGGACCGGCAACCCGTTCTTCACCACCGACACGGCGGCCGCACTGCGCGCGCTCGAGATCGGAGCGGAGGCGATCCTGATGGCGAAGCACGCCGTCGACGGCGTCTACGACGGCGATCCGCGGGTCGACCCGAAGGCGACGTTCCTGCCTACGATCACGCACCTCCAAGCGATCGAACGAGGTCTCAAGGTGATGGACACGACCGCGCTCTCACTCTGCATGGACAATCACCTGCCGATCTACGTGTTCGCTCTGGCCGACGGCAACATCCAGCGGGTCGTCCGGGGAGAGCGCGTGGGCACCATCGTCTCGACCCCGACCTCGGAGCGGCCTACATGAAAATCGACGAGCTGATCCAGGACGCGACGCGGCGAATGGACCGCTCCGTCGAGTCGGCGCACGGAGACTTCAACACGCTGCGGACAGGACGCGCGTCGACGGCGCTCCTCGACCGCGTCCAGATCGACTACTACGGCCAGAAGACGCCGCTGAACCAGCTGGCGACGATCAACGTCCCCGAGCCGCGCCTGCTGACGATCCAGCCGTTCGATCCGAACTCGGTCTCGGCGATCGAGCGCGCGATCCAGGAGTCCGATCTCGGCCTCACGCCGTCGAACGACGGCAAGGTGATCAGGTTGCCGATCCCGCAGCTGACAGAAGAGCGGCGCAAGGAGCTCGTTCGTGTCGTCCGGCAGATGGCCGAGGACGGGCGCATCGCCGTCCGCAACGTCCGGCGCGACGTCATGCATCATCTGAAGGAGCTCGTGACGAAAGGTGAGGTCGGAGACGACGAAGAGCGGCGGGCGGAGGAGCGGGTCCAGAAGCTGACCGACGACCACACGCACAAGATCGACGATCTGCTGAAGCACAAAGAAGCCGAGATTCTCGAGGTATAAGCGGCCGCCCGCGGCAGCTCGTGAACCTGCTGACGAGAATTCGGACGCTCCGTGGAGCGAAGCCGGCGCCCGAGCCGGAGCTGCCGGAGATCGCGCGGGCGATCGCGATCATCATGGACGGTAACGGCCGCTGGGCGAGGCGGCGGGGCTTGCCCGTCGCGGCCGGCCATCGGGCCGGGACGAAGGCGCTGCGGCGCACCGTCGAGGCGGCGATCGACCTCGGTGTGCAAACACTTGCCGTCTATGCGTTCTCGACCGAGAACTGGACCCGCCCGCCGGACGAGGTCGACGCGCTGATGGAGATCTTCGGCGAGACGATCGAGCGCGAGCTGCCCGACCTCGCCAAGCAGGGCGTGCGCGTGCGGTTCATCGGGCGGCGGGACCGTGCGCCCGCGGAGCTCGAGGAGATGATGTCGGACCTCGAGGCGGAAACCGCATCGAACGACCGGCTCGACCTCTGGATCGCGTTCGACTACGGCGGCCGCGCCGAGCTCGCGGACGCGGCGCGCCGGCTCGTCGAGGCGGGAGTCGCTCCCGAGGAGATCGACGAGGACACGTTCGCCAGGGCGCTGTACGCGCCGGACCTCCCGGACCCGGATCTGCTGATCCGCACCTCTGGAGAAGCCCGGATTTCGAACTTCCTGCTCTGGCAGCTTGCGTACGCAGAGCTCGTCTTCACGGAATGCCTCTGGCCGGACTTCGGCGAAGAGGAGCTGCGCGGCGCACTCGCCGACTACGCGCGCCGGCGGCGGCGGTTCGGGGGGCGATGAGCGCCCTTCTCTCACGGATCCTCGTGATCGTCGTCGGGCTGCCGGCGGTCCTGGAGCTCATCTGGCTGGGCGGCTGGTGGCTGTTCGTGCTCGCGGTCGGGGCAGCCCTCTTGGCTCTGCACGAGTTCTTCTGGATGACGCGCCCGCTGCGACCCCTGGTCCTGGCGGGCTACGGAGGCGCGTTCCTCGCGATCCTCGGCGCGGAGCTCGGCGGAACCGGCTGGATGGTGGCCGGCTTCGCCAGCACCCTCGCGCTCGCGTTCCTGCTCAAGGGAGTGGCACAGACGCGCCAGTCGGCGACGGTCGCGGTCGGAACCACCGTTCTGGGTGCCGCCTGGATCGGCCTCGGGCTCGCGCATCTGGTGCTCCTCCGGGAGATCCCGAAGCACGGGCAGCTGGCGGTCTTCACGGTGGTGATCGCCGTGTTCGCCGCCGATACGGTCGCGTTCATCGTCGGCGCGCTGATCGGGCGCCACAGGATGGCGCCGGTGCTCTCGCCCGGGAAGACGTGGGAGGGCCTCGTCGCCGGGACGATCGTGGCGGTGCTCGTCCCATTCTTCGCGCTCTACCACCAGCATTTCCTCGACGGGGCGAGGTCGCTCGTCCTTGGCGGTGTGATCGCCTTCGCGGCTCCGATCGGCGACCTGTTCGAGTCCGCGCTGAAGCGGGACATGGACGTCAAGGACAGCGGTCGCCTGCTCGCCGCCCACGGCGGCATGCTCGACCGGCTCGACGCGCTGCTCTTCGCAACAGTCGCGGCGTTCTACGTCTTCGTCGCCTTCGGTCGGGCTTGACAGCCGCTTCTATCGGAAACTGATTCGGTCTTGCCGCCGTACACTTCAGTCAGATGAAGCGGATCGCGCTGCTGGGTGCGACCGGCTCGATCGGCCGGCAGGCGCTCGAGATCGTAGATGCTCACGCTGACCTGGAGCTGTGTGCGCTCGCGTCCGGCTCGCAGGATCTGACCCAGCTCGCCGAGGCTCGTGGCGTAGCCCACGCCCAGGTCGGCGGCGACCTGGCCGACCTGCTCGACCGCGCGGAGCCGGACCTCGTCCTGAACGCCGTGGTCGGCTTTGCGGGGCTGCCGGCGACCCTCTGGGCGCTCGAGCGCGGCGTCGACCTGGCGCTCGCAAACAAGGAAAGCCTCGTCGCCGCGGGTGACCTGGCCTTGGCAGCCTGGAGACGGGGTGGAGGCCGGTTGCTGCCGGTCGACAGCGAGCACTCCGCGCTCTTCCAGTGTCTCGAAGGTCGGGCGCCCGAGACGGTCCACTCTCTCGTCCTCACGGCTTCTGGGGGTCCGTTCCGCGGCCGAAGTGCCGATGACCTCCAAGAGGTGACTCCTGAAGAGGCGCTCGCGCACCCCACCTGGAAGATGGGCCCGAAGATCACGGTCGACTCGGCCACGCTCGCGAACAAGGGGCTGGAGTTGATCGAGGCGCATTTTCTCTTCGGCATCCCGTACGAGCGGATCGAGGTCGTCGTTCACCCGACGTCCGTCGTGCACGCCCTCGTTCGATTCCGGGACGGCGCCGCGCTCGCGCACCTCGGTTACCCGGACATGCGGGTTCCGATCTCCTATGCGCTCACCTACCCCGATCGGGCCGAGACACCGGTGACACCGCTCGACTTCACGAGCGGGCTCGTGCTCGAGTTCGAACAGCCCGATCTGGAGACTTTTCCGATGCTGAGGCTCGGCCGGGAGGCGGGGGAGCAGGGCGGCACGTTCCCCTGCGCGTACAACGCCGCGAACGAGGTCGCCGTCTCCGCTTTCCTGGACGGCCGCCTGCCGTTCCTCGGCATCGCCGAGACGGTCGAGGAGACGTTGGCGGCGGTCGACGGCAAACCGGCCCGCGATCTGACTGAAATCCACGACGCCGACGCGGCAGCCCGCCGGCTCGCCGAGCGAGGGCTGCCCGTAGCGTGAGCATCGGCATCGCGATCCTGGGGCTGGCCGTGCTCGTGCTCATGCACGAAGCGGGCCACTTCTTCACTGCGCGGGCGGTCGGCATGCGGCCGCGCCGCTTCTACATCGGATTCCCGCCGGCGCTTGTGAAGAAAAAGCGAAAGGGGATCGAGTACGGCATTGGCGCAATCCCGCTCGGGGGCTACGTGAAGATCCCAGGGATGCACCGTCCGGCACCGAGCGACCTGGACGTCTTCTTCGGCGCCGCCCTTGTGGAGGCGCCCTCTCTCGTCGGTCCAGTCGAGCGGGTCAAGCGGCTTGTCGAACGCGGCGAGTTCCAGGCCGCCCGCGGGGAGCTCCCGGAGCTCGAGCGTGCCGTGAAATCGGCTCGGCTCTCACCGCGAACGCGGCGCAGTGCAGAACGAGGTCTTGCGGAGGTGGGTGACGCGCTCGCCCCTGACGCCTACTGGCGCCAGCGGACCTGGAAGCGGCTCGCCGTCATCTTTGCCGGCCCGGCGACGAATCTCGTCTTCGCGGTCGTCTTGCTGGCCGTCGTGTACATGATCGGCGTCCCGGTCGACGCCTCGCGGCGCGTCGCACGCGTGAGCCCGACGCTCGCCGGCAAGGTCTCGCCTGCCGCGAAGGCGGGCCTGAAGCCCGGCGACGTCGTGATCGGAGTCGACTTCCAGGCCAAGCTCAACTTCAAGGAAGTCGCGAAGGCGATCAGGTCGAGCGACGGCAGGCCGATCGTCCTGAACGTCGTCCGGGACGGGGTCGCGCACGTGATCGGACCATTGCGCGCCCATAAGACGAACGGCTATTACGCCGTCGGGTTCGAGCCGGCCGGGATTCGCTACAGGAGCTATGGGCCATTCGGCGCGCTCAAGCTCGCCTCGGAGGACACCTGGACGTGGACGAAGGCGATCGGGAGCTCGCTCGGCCGTGTCGTGAGTGGATCAGGCCGGAAAGAAGTTTCGGGCCCCGTCGGGATCGTGAAGGCGTCGAGCCAGGCCGCGAAGACGGACTACCGCGATTACCTCCAGGTGCTCGCGCTGATCAGCCTCTCGCTCGCGCTGCTGAACCTCTTGCCGTTCTTGCCGCTCGACGGTGGACACATGGCCTTCTCCGTGATCGAGGGAATTCGAGGGCGCGCCGTCGCGCGCACCGTGTACGAGCGCGCCTCCGCCGTGGGCCTCGCAATCGTGGCGCTGCTCTTCATCGTCGGGCTCTCGAACGACATCGGTCGTTTGGGCGGCGGCTAGAGAAGACTAGAATCGGTCTCGTGCCGAGCGAGCGCTCAATCAAGATCGGCAATGTCCAGATCGGCGGCGGTGCCCCGGTCGTGATCCAGTCGATGACGCTGACGCCCACGAGGGACGTCGAAGCGACGACGGCGCAGGTTGCTGCCCTTGCTTCGGCCGGCTGCGAAATCGTCCGCTGCGCCGTGCCGAAGACCGAGGACGCGGAGGCGCTGGCACGGATCGTCCGGTTCTCGCCGGTCCCGATCATCGCGGACATCCACTTCAACGCGAGCCTGGCGCTGAAGGCGATCGACGCGGGCGTCGCGGCCGTGCGGATCAACCCGGGCAACATCGGCGGCCCGGAGAAGGTCGAGCAGGTCGTCACGGCCGCCAAGCGTGCAGGGATCCCGATGCGAATCGGCGCGAACTCCGGCTCGCTGCCGAAGCACCTGAGCGGTCTCGCGCAGCAGGATCAGGCGGAGGCGCTCGTCGTGGCAGCGCTCGAGGAGGTCGAGTTGCTCGAGAAGCTCGAGTACTACGACTTCAAGATCTCGGTCAAGGCGACGCACGTCCCGACGATGATCCGGGCCTACCGCATGCTCGCGGCGAAGGTGCCCTACCCGCTGCACCTGGGCGTCACCGAGGCCGGGACGCCCTTTACGGGCTCGATCAAGAGCGCTGTAGGGATGGGCGCGCTGCTCGCCGACGGGATCGGCGACACGATGCGCGTCTCGCTCACGGCCGACCCCGTCAAGGAGGTCGAGGTCGCCTGGGAGATCCTGAAGGCCCTCCATCTGCGCGAGCGCGGCCCCGTGATGATCGCGTGCCCCTCCTGCGGCCGCGACAACGTCGGCGTGCAGACGCTTGCCGAGAAGGTCGAGGAGCGGCTGAAGGTCTACCCCCAGCCGTTCGAGGTCGCTGTGATGGGCTGCGCCGTCAACGGCCCCGGCGAGGCGGGCGACGCGGACTTCGGCATCGCCGGCGGGCGCGACGTCGGCTTCGTCTACGCCCACGGCCGCGTGCTGAAAAAGGTCTCCTCAGACATCCTGATCGACGAGCTCTTCCACGAGATCGACCAGTGGATCGCAGGCGGCATGCACCGGCCGAAGCGGCTGAAGATGGCCAAGCCTGCGGCACAGGCGATGGCCGAGGCCTCGCTGATCCCACTCGAATAGCCTGCCCGGCGATTGCGTGATCGTCCGGGCCTCTCAGCTCTTCCTTCCGACCCTGCGCGAGGACCCCGCGGAGGCTGAGGCGGCGAGCCACAAGCTGCTCGTTCGCGGCGGATTCATCCGCCAGGTGAGCGCCGGCGTCTGGACGTTCCTGCCGCTCGGCTGGCGCGTCCACCAGAAGATCGTCCAGATCGTCCGGGAGGAGATGGACGCGATCGGCGGACAGGAGATGCTGATGCCTGTCTTGACGCCCGCTGAGCTGTGGGAACAGTCGGGGCGGATCGAGATCCCAGAGGTCTTCAGGCTCAAGGACCGCGCCGGGCGGGAGTTCGTCCTGCCGATGACGCATGAGGAGACGGTCACCTTCCACGCGCGGGAGCTGCAGAGCTACCGGCAGCTGCCGCAGATCCTCTATCACTTCTCGGTCAAGGAACGGGACGAGCCGCGACCGCGCGGGGGTCTGATCCGCGTGCGAGAGTTCATCATGAAAGATGCGTATTCGTTCGACCGTGATGAGGCCGGCCTCGACGAGAGCTTCCGTAAGCATTCCCAGGCCTACCATCGGATCTTCGAGCGCTGCCAGCTCGAGACGCACGAGGTCGCGGCGGAGTCGGGGATCATGGGCGGGAGTGGCAGCCACGACTTCCTCGCGCCTTCGGGCTCGGGCGAGAACACGCTCGTGACCTGCGAGAACGGCGACTACGCGGCCGATCTCGAGATCGCAGGCGGCGCGCCTCCTGCAGCCGACTTCCCGGCCGAGCTACCTGCGCCCGAGGAGGTCGAGACACCCGACCAGCGCACGATCGAGGCGGTGTCGGAGTTTCTCGGCGTCGACCCGCGAGCGACCGCCAAGGCGATGCCGATCGTGGTCGACGGGAAGGTCGTGCTCGCGCTCGTTCGCGGCGACGACCGGCTGAACGAGATGAAGGTCCTGGCCGAGCTCGGCGCAACCTTTCGGCCCGCGGAGGCGGAGGAGATCCGGGAGACCTTCGGCGCCGACGGCGGCTCGATCGGCCCGGTCGGAGTCTCAGTGGAGGTGATCGCCGACGAGGCGCTCCGCGCGGGGCAGTACGTGATGGGAGCAAACCGAGATGGCTACCACCTTCGCGGGGTGGAGACCGGTCGCGATTTCGAACCTCGCTTCGCCGATTTGCGAGAAGTTCGCGAAGGGGACGCATGTACTCGCTGTGGCGGGCATCTACGTCTGCAGGTGGCAATCGAAGTCGGTCATATCTTCAAGCTGCAAACACGGTTCACCGAACCAATGGGCGCTACATATCTCGACGAGGACGGGACCGAACGGCCCCTGATCATGGGCAGCTACGGCATCGGGCCGGGCCGGATCATGGCTGCCTCGGTCGAGCAGCATCACGACGAGAATGGAATCGCCTGGCCGAAGTCGATTGCTCCCTACGACGTCCACGTCATCGCCCTCCCCGGGGTTGAGGTGGAGGCTGCCCAGGCGGCCGAGCTGCTCGAAGCGGCGGGCGCCGACGTTCTGCTGGACGATCGCGACGCGCGCGCGGGCGAGAAGTTCGCCGACGCCGACTTGATCGGCCTCCCGATCCGGGTCACAGTCGGCAAGAAGACGGTGGAGGACGGAGCGGTCGATGTCCGCCGGCGGGAGAGCGGCGAAGAACAGCGGGTTGCAATCAAAGACCTCGGAGGCGTGATCTAAATGGCAAGGCGGCGGAAGTTCAGCGAGGAGGCATTCGGGGCGACTGTCGAGCGGCTGATGGGGGAGACGGGTCTCACCTACCGGGCGCTTGCGAACCAGACCGATCTCTCGGCTGGATATCTCAACCACCTCGTGCACGGGAACCGTCCCGTGCCCTCGAACGACGTAGTCGAGAAGCTTGCCGATGCCTTCGGAGTCGAGCCCGAGCACTTCCGCGAGTACCGGTTGCGAGTGATCACCGACCGGCTCGAGGCGATGCCGGGCATGATCGACCGCCTCTACAAGCGCTTAGGCACGTCGAGCTAAATCGGCGTCGCTTGCGATGCCGTTAAGAGGCCGCGCGATTCACTCGCGCGGCCGCTAACCCCGGAGGGCGCTAAGTAGCGGTTTGGCGGCGCGGGCGGCGCTGGGTTAGCGCGCTTGTCTGGGGGACCGGAGGCATCGCTTGCGATGCCGTCGAGAGGTCGCGCGGCTGTGCCGCGTGACCGTTACTCTTGTCCCCCACGGGGCGTGGCGCAGCCTGGTTAGCGCGCTTGTCTGGGGGACAAGAGGTCCCCGGTTCAAATCCGGGCGCCCCGATGAAAACCCCGTCTGAGCGGGGTTTTCTCTTTGCAGGAGGTCGAGTTTGCTCGCCTGCGCGTACCGTGGTAGTACGAACGCGGTCTTGCACTGACTCGAACGGGCGCGCGCCGGAACCGTCGCGGGCGCTGGCCACGATGGGACGATGCCGACGCTAGACCCGACTTGGGCCGCTGATCTCGTGCGCGGCGGCTGCGGAGTGCCGGGCTGCGCAGACCTGGCATGCACGACCCGCTATGGAGAATGTCACTGCGGCTGTGGATGCTCGACAACGCTGGCGCGCCAGAGCGACAGAAGGCGGGGCTCGTCAAGGGCGAGCCGCAGCGGTATATCGACGGACACATTCTGCGTCCCGCTCTTAAGCTTCGGTGGGCGAGCTCTGAAAGAGAGAGAGCAGCGCGCGAGCGCGAATGTGAGCGCGACGGTTGCGCCGCCCGATTCCTTCCGACGCCGGATCAGCTGCGGCGAGGCGGCGGTCGGTTCTGCTCGCTTGCTTGCTACCACATCGCGCTGCGGAAGTATCCCGTTGCAGAGCCGCGGCTCTGTGCGCGCGAGGGTTGCGACGTTGTCTTTCTTCCTCACGCGTCGGCCACGGGCCGGGCGGACAAAGGACGCTACTGCTCGCGACAATGCGCCGACCGCGCGAAGCTAACCAAGGTCGGCAGGAAGGTGGCCTTTGCTTGCGCTCATTGCGGGCGTCTGAAGTTCGTGCGTCGCTGGTATCCCGAACAGGCTTCCGGGACGGACCGGGACGGGTAGATGGGCGGCCACTCCAAGACCGACCCCCGTCCCTGTGGCCGGCCTCTATAGAGGGCCATGGACGGACGGGGTTTGGGAGGGGCGGGCGCGCGACGAAAGATGAACCGCTCCCGCGGCGTCGTATAGCGAGAAGAGCCGGGGCGCTCCCAAGGAGGCTGGTGGTGGAGGCCGCATCCCCACCCGGGCTGTCCTCTGTGCCCCGGCTCTTCACTAGATGCCGGGGGAGCGCCACATCTTCCCAAGGCGAAGGCGATTCACGACCTCGTGACGACCTAGCCGAATCACTGGGGCGTCTTAGCCGATCAGCACTTTCCCCCTGGCCTCCCAGGGCTAGAGGGGATCAAACGGGGCCAGCGTGGCGCCGTGCTGACCCCTTCTCGTTATGAACGCTGTCACGGAGGCCGTCAACCTTGGGTAGGCGAACGTCTGTTCGATCAACTCGAGGCCGTACCTCGGGATCTCCCTATCCACCTCGCCGCGGGCTCGGACAGAAGCGTCACTTCTATCGACTTCGATGCTTCCCACAAGGACGCGCCAGGCGTGCCCCGCCGCCGCGTCGCCGCGCTCGCTACGACACCTTGTGCGTGGTCTTCGTCCGGTGAACGCCGTCGAAGTCGCCTACCTGCCACGACTCCGTCTTGCCGTCGACCTCGTAGCCCTTGATGCGGGCCTTGGTGAACTCGATGGCAAGCGATCCCATGTCGAGTTCCTGCTCGGACTTGTTCGCCGCCGCGACCGTGAGCGTGAGCGAGCTGATCCGGGTGCGCTCCTTGGACAAGCGCTCGAGCTCGGCGGAGTGTTGCCCCTTCTGAGAGGTGACCTCCAGCGCGTCGGGAACCTCGCCGGCGGCCCACGCGGCGATGTTGCCGCCGGCGACCTCGATCGCCAGTTTGCCGATCTGGATGGTCGGGTTCTTAGACGCAGACGACGCCTTGCGGGCCAGCATCTGACTGACCGCCCGGTTGCCGACCGCCTGCTGAAGCGCGAGGATGGGGTTGTCCACGCGACGACCGGGGCGAGCCGACGTGTCTTCGAAACGATGGCCCGTCACAAGCTCACGATCGCGGGACATGTCCGACCGACCGTACCTTAATCGGGAAGGCGAACGCTTTAGGCGAACGCTTGTTCGCTGGACTCGGCCGCGTACTCCAGGATCGACCCGAAGGCCGGCTCGGGACCGCATCGGCGCCGCCTGGCAGAGGACAAGAGGTCCCCGGTTCAAATCCGGGCGCCCCGACTGGGAATGATGGCTTGCGCCGATGCCCCGTATAAGGGCGCGGCCGATAAGAATCGCGCGATCTACTGAGGGCGGCAGGTAACGGGGCGCGTCAGCAGTGATAGCGGCCGTTGGCGGTTCCGCGGCTTCCGTTGATCCCGCGCGCAATGAATGAGCCGCCGCTCGCGCTGCCTCTGAACGAGACGCCGGGCCCGCCCCAGCGCTTGCCACCCGAGTAGGCGATGACCCCGCCGCCAGTCGGATGTGAGAGTGGTCCAGAGATCGATAGGCCGAAGTATCGAAGGCCTCGATTCGTGGCGGCGTTTTGGGTCCGCACGCCCATCTTGAGCGTAAACAACGGTTTCCCGCCGACGAGCTGGCTGCGGCAGGTTCCATGCCGGAAGGTCACTCCGGGGAAGACGCTCAAGCTCGCGCTCGCGGGACCGCAGTAGTGGACGGCGCCGTTGATGATCGTCGGCTTGCAGAGCGCTTGCGCGACCTGAGCGGACCTCGCTCCGGCGCCGGCGCCTGGGATTGCGAGCCCGACCGCCACTACGGCTGTTGTTCCGCCAACTACCGCAACCGCTCTTGCTGGCCAGCTTTTCATACCTACTCCTCCTCTGGGAGAGCGAGTCGCTCGAGCGTAACTCTGGTTACGTGCTTGGTTCAAGGTCTCCCATGCGCCGCTAACCGAATCCCAAGGCGCGGGCCAGATCAACCTCGTGACAGCACCTCGGCTGAGCAGCCCAGTACGAGAGCGGCGAAGACGTCGCCCAGCTCGACGCCGCGGAGGGACGGGTGGCCGAGATCGACCTCGATCTCCCCGGGGTTGTCGATCCCGAGCGCAGCGGCACCCTCGTCTGAGCCAAAGCAGAGGAGGGAGGCGACCGAGATCACGTTGCGCCGCCCGGTCCGGCGGCGCGCGATTCCTTCCAGCTCGCGCAGCTCCTCGAGTGGGTCGATGCGCACGTTCGAGTCGGAGCCGATGCAGATGCCGATTCCGCGCTCGCACAGCCGCTCGACGGGGCAGAACCCGTCGCCGAGGTTCGCCTCCGTCGTCGGGCAGACGCAGACCCGCGATCCGGTTTCGGCGAGCAGGTCGAGCTCGTGGTCGTCTGCGTGCGTCGCGTGGACGACCGTCGTCTGGGGCCCGAGACAGCCCGTCTGCGCGAGCAGCTCGATCGGGCGGACTCCGTGCTCGGCGAGGCATTCCTCGATCTCGCGTGGCTGCTCGTCGGCGTGGACGTGCAGCGGAAGGCGCTGACGCTCTGCGTAGTCGGCGATCTCCTCGAGCCAGCCCGGGGGGCAGGCGCGGACGGAGTGGGGGGCAAGGCCCACGGGAGTGCCGCGCTCGCGTAACTCCTCCACCTGGCGGAGGTACTCGGCGGTGCTCGCCTGCCGGAAGCGCTCGAGCCCGCCCCGGGCGTACGCGACGTGGAGCAGCGTGATTGCGATCCCGGCCTCGTCCGCAGCCTCGACAGCTGCGTGTGCCTCCTCCAGCCCGAGGTAGTGGAACTCGCCGACTGCCGTGTATCCCGCGGTGCGCATCTCGCGGTAGGTCTCGGCGTAGGTTGCGCGCACGAGCTCGGGGGTTTGCCGCTCCGCCTCGGCCAGCATCAGCTCCCGCCAGGCCCAGAAGTCTCCGCCCTCGGTTCGACCGCGGAGTGCGCGCTGGAACGCATGGCTGTGCGCGTTCACAAACCCCGGGATCGCCAGCTGCTCCGCCACGGCGGCGAACCTACCACCCGCGGTGGCCACCAGCCTCCTCCCCAATGCGAGCGTAACGAAGAAAAACTCACGCATGGTGGCGCGGGTGTGCCGAGATCGTGCCGAAGTGCGGCGAGGGGCCGACTATCCTGTTGCCGTGGCCGCGCACGCCGTTCCCGCACCACTTGCCCGGCTTCCGAACGCGCTCACGATCGCGCGGCTTGCCGCCATTCCGGTCTTCGTCGCTCTCGTTCTCAACGCAGACGGCGGGCACAGCTGGCCCGCGGCGATCCTCTTCGGCGTCGCTGGAATCACCGACCAGGTCGACGGCTGGCTTGCACGACGCTGGCGCGTCGAGTCCGAGTTCGGCAAGCTCGCCGACCCGCTGGCCGACCGGCTGATGATCGACGCCGCGGTGATCCTGCTCTGGCACGCCGCCCGCCTGCCGTGGGCGGCCCTTGTCGTCATCCTCGTTCGCGACGCGCTCCTCATCGGCGGCTACAAGGTGGTTGCGCCGCGCGGCTACGACCTCTCGGTCAACTTCCTCGGAAAAGCCGCGACGTGGCTGCTCTACGCCGCGCTCGGCTTCATCCTCGCCAGCCACCGCGGCACCGACTGGCCGCTGTGGCTCTTTTGGACGGGCCTCGGAGTTGCGGCAGCCGCAGCCGCGATGTACGTCGCCGCAGCGTTTAGGACGGTGCGCACGTGAAAGCCGTCGTCATGGCCGGCGGCGAGGGCACGCGCCTGCGCCCGCTGACCTCCAACCAGCCGAAACCGATGGTGCCGATCGTCGGCAAGCCCTGCATGGAGCACATCCTCGACCTCCTGCGCAAGCACGGCTTCGACGAGGTCCTCGTGACGGTCGCATTCCTGCCGCAGGCGATCCGGAGCTACTTCGGGAACGGCGAGCCGCTGGGGATGAAGATCGAATACTCCGTCGAGGAGTCGCCGCTCGGAACGGCCGGCTCGGTCGGCCTCGCCCGCGAGAAGCTCGACGAGCCGTTCCTCGTCATCTCGGGCGATGCGCTCTGCGACGTCGACCTGACCGAGCTGGTCGAGGCCCACCGCGAGAAGGGCGCTGACGTCACGATCGGGCTCAAGGCGGTGGACAACCCGCTCGAGTTCGGGATCGTCGTCACCGACGAGGCGGGCCGAATCGAGCGCTTCCTCGAAAAGCCCTCCTGGGGCCAGGTGTTCTCGGACACGATCAACACCGGCATCTACGTGCTCGAGCCAGAGGTCCTCCGTCACGTCCCGACCGACCGGCCCTACGACTTCTCCAAGGAGCTCTTCCCGCTGCTGCTGGAGATGGGGCGGCCGCTCTACGGGCACGTCTGCGAGGGCTACTGGCAGGACATCGGGAACCTCGACCAGTTCCGCCAGGCGAACTTCGACGCCCTCGACGAACTAGTCGAGCTCGAGATCCCCGGGATCCGGCTGCGCGGGAACGTCTGGATCGGCGAAGGCGTCGAGGTGGACGATCTCGACCGGATCGAAGCGCCTGCCTTCATCGGCAACCACTGCCGAATCGCTCCCGATGCCACGGTGGGCCCGTACTCGGTGCTCTCGGCGAGCGTGACCCTGCGCGAGCGGGCGCGCACAGAGCGGTCGGTGATCGACTCCTCGACCCACATCGGGCGCAGTGCGCTTGTCGAAGGCGCGATCCTCGGCCGCTCCTGCGACGTCCGGGCGCACGTCCACGTGCAGGAGGGGGCTGCGATCGGCGACGAGGTCGTGCTGGGCGCGCAGAGCGTCGTCATGCCCGGCGTGCGGGTCTATCCGTACAAGGAGGTCGAGACCGGCGCGCACATCCACGAGAGCCTGATCTGGGAGTCGCGGACAACGTCGCGCCTGTTCGGGAAGGACGGCGTCGCGGGGCTCGTCAACGTCGATCTGACGCCAGAGGCCGCGGTCAGGCTCGCCGCCGCGCTCGGGACCGCCCTCAAGCGCGGCGCCCGCGTGGTCGCCAGCCGGGAGGCGCCGGCGGCCTGCCGGATGATCAAGCGGGCGATGATCTCCGGGCTGAACTCGACCGGTGTCGATGTGGCCGACCTCCGCGTGCTGCCCGCGGCCGTCAGCCGCCACCTCCTGCGCACGCACGGCTACGACGCCGGGTTCCACGTCGGTGTCGGCCACGCAGACCCCGAGGTCGTCCAGATCCGCCTCTTCGAACAGCCCGGGATTCAGTTGACGGCGGCGCTCCAAAAGGAGATCGAGAAGCACTTCTCCCGCCACGAGCTGCGCCGGGTCGCCTACACGGCTGTCGGATCAGTCACCTATCCCGCCCGCGTCCGCGAGGGTTATGCGCAGGACCTGCTCGCGTCGCTCGACCGCGAGGCGATCCGCGCACGGGACTTCCGTCTGGTCGTCGACTACGGCTACTCCGCGGCGTCGTTCGTCCTGCCGCTCCTCCTCGGGCCGCTCGGGGTGGAGGCCGTCAGCGCGCACGAGTTCACGCCGGAGACGGGGGAGGGCGACACCGGCGGCGTCCGCGGCTCGATCGGCCAGGCCAAGCGGCTCGTCGAGGCGGTCGGCGCCGACCTCGGGGCGGTCTTCGATCGCGCGGCCGAACGCCTTTACCTGGTCGACGAGCAGGCCCACGAGATTCCCGTCGACAAGACTCTCCTGCTCTACGTGCGCCTGATCGCCTCGAACGGACGCGGTGGCAAGCTCGCCTTCCCGGTCACCGTCACGAGGCTCGTCGACCGCCTCGCGGAGGGGAGCAATCTCGAGGTCGTGCGCACGCCCGCCTCGCTCGCGGACCTGACGAAGGCGGCTTCCGAGGACGGCGTCGTCTTCGCCGGGGCGGTCGGCGGCGGGTATGTCTTCCCGGAGTTCCTGCCCGCCTACGACGCCGTCGCGAGCCTGTGCAAGCTGCTCGAGCTGCTGGCGCCGGCGGGGAAGCCCCTCTCCGAGCTCGTGGGCGAGCTCCCCGCGACGACGCTGGTGCACCGCCAGATCCAGTGCCCCTGGACACTGAAAGGTCTCGTCATGCGCGTGCTGACCGAGCAGCTGAAGGACCGCGAGCTCGACCTGCTCGACGGGGTCAAGGCCTTCGACGAACGCGGCTGGGCGCAAGTTCTGCCCGACCCTGACGAGCCCGTCGTCCACGTGTACGCCGAGGGCGAGACCGAGGAAGCCTCGCTCGAGCTCGCGCAGGAGCTGACCGACCTCGTCGAGGGGATCATGCAGAGTGAGGAAGCCGAAGCCCGGGTCTAGGAGACCTGAAGCCTCAAGCTGAGGTTGACCCTTCGGCAACCTGCTGCTTTACTGTCTGCACCCCTCTCGTTCCCGAGGAAAGGCCGTCACTTGGAACCCTTGCCCGATTTCGCCTCGCTTTCAGACGACGATCTCAAGCAGCGCATCGACGCCCTGACCAAGGAGGAGCAGGAGGTCTCGTATCGCCGGCGGCTCCTGCACGGCCAGATCGACATCCTGCGGGCGGAGGTCGTCGCGCGGCTGCAGAAATCGGGAGGCCGGAGCGTGCTCGACCGGGTCGACGTCGAGTCGCTGACGGAAATCCTGGCCGGAAAAGCGTCGCCGCCGAATCGCGAATGAGCCACGTCTACTGCCCGGAGTGCGGCTTCCAGAACCCGGAGGCCGCGAACTATTGCGCGAAGTGCGGGGCGCTGCTTGCCAAAGACGAGGGTGGGTCCGAGACGACGATGAGCTTCAGCCCCGAGGACGGCGAGGACGATGCCGGCGTCGCGCTCGAAGAGCTTGCCACCGAGGGACCGGCGCTCGTCGTGCGCTCCGGCGGCGGACGCGCCGGCGAGCATTTCGTCCCCGGGGGAGAGCGAACGACGATCGGCCGCTCGCCCGAATGCGACATCTTCCTGGACGATGTCACCGTCTCGCGCAGCCACGCAGTGCTGCTCCAGCACGACGACACGTTTCAAATCGAGGATCTCGGCAGCTTGAATGGAACTTTCCTCAACCGGAAGCGAATCGAGTCGGTGGAGGAGCTCGAGAACGGCGACGAGCTCCAGATCGGCAAGTACCGGCTCAGCTTCCTCGCCAAATGAGCGCGACGACCGCAACCGCCCCGAAGCGCCTGCTCACGATCGGCACCGTGTGCCGGCGGCTCCAGAGCGAGTTCGCGGACATCTCGATCTCGAAGATCCGCTACCTGGAGGACCAGGGCCTGCTCGCGCCCCGACGGACGCGGGGCGGCTATCGGCTCTTCAGCGAGGACGACGTCGAGCGGCTGGAGACGATCCTGCGCCTGCAACGCGACGAGTTCCTGCCCTTGCGCGTGATCCGGCAGGAGCTCGCCTCACCAAGCACGGCGGGAAAGGATCGCAAGCGACGGCGCGCCGGTCTCGCAGCGGCAGAGGAGGAGCTCGGCCTGCGGGAGCTGTGCGAGCGAGCCTCCGTCTCGGCGGAGGCCGTCCGGGAGCTCGAGGACTACGGCCTGCTTGCTCCCGGAAACGAGGAGGGCGAAAAGCGCTTCTCCGCCGCGGACGCCGAGATCGCTTCGGTGTGCGCCAAGCTCGGGCGTTACGGCATGTCTGCGCGCCATCTCCGCGCCTTCCGTACCGCGGCCGACCGCGAGACGGCGCTGCTCGAGCAGCTGGTTGTGCCGGCGTTGCGCTCACGGAACCCGGAACGGCGCGACGGCGGCCTGCAGGAGCTGCAAACGCTTGCGGAGCTCGCCCAGGAGCTCGGCCAGCTCCTCTACTGGCGGAACCTCCGGCGTCTTGCCGCGAGCTAGTGTCGGCCGACGCGCTGCGAGCCAAGATCCGCGACGTTCCGGACTTCCCGGAGCCCGGGATCGTCTTCAAGGACATCATGCCGCTGCTCGCGGACCCGGAGACGTTCCGGGGAGCAGTCGGTCTCCTCGCCGACTGGGCGCGACCCCGTAAGCCGGATGTGATCCTCGGTGCGGAGGCGCGAGGATTCATCCTGGGGGCAGCGCTCGCGTACGAGCTCGGATGTGGGTTCGTGGCCGCCCGGCGGCCCGGCAAGCTCCCCTGGAAGACGATCAGCGCCTCCTACGCGCTCGAATACGGCGAGAACTCGCTCGAGCTCCATGCGGACGCAATCGCGGGAGGCCAGCGCGTGCTCGTGCACGACGACGTGCTCGCGACCGGGGGAACCGCCCGCGCGATCGTCGACCTGGCAACCCAGCTGGGCGGCGAGGTCGTCGGCGTTGCGTTCGTGATCGAGCTCGGCTTCCTGAACGGACGCGAGCAGCTCGAGAGCCACGACGTCACGTCGCTTCTGACCTACTAGTTGTCACGCCCACACACGTTGTGAACGGCTGAGAGGACATCCGGGCCTCCTCTGAGGCTGTGGGTCTGCCACGACTCACGCCCGAAGGAGGGACCCGGATGACGCTTCACCGCAGTCTGTGCCCTCGGGCCACGCTGGCCGCCACCGGCTCCGCCCTGGCTACGCAGTCGCGCCAATAGCTTTGGCTATTGCCGCTCCCTGCGTCCTTGCCTCGGAACGACCATCGCGTCCCGAGGACGAGCGACGTTCCACCAAGCCCTCCTAGCGATTCAGCGGCCCGTCCGGGCTGCCGATTACAACAGGGTGATGTACGACGGACTGACGACCCGCTACACCTTCGCCTGCCCGGTGCGGGGCAAAGCGCGGATCGGCTTCTCATCCTTCCGCGAGCTCGAGCGCCTGCCGGGTGCGGCTCACCCCGCGGTCTTCCGCGTCCGCTTTGCCTGCCCGTGCGGGGGCGAGCATCCGGGGCTGGTCGCCCACGACGAGCTCGACTGGGCGCCGCTGGGCCTCGAGGACGGCGTCTTCCTCAACCTGATGACCTCGCAGCTCGACGAGGTGAGCCGCGAGCTCGCAGATCTCGCGGCACGGCGGATCCAGGCGGGGGAGTGGCCGTGGAGCTTCTTCTGCTACCCGGAGGAGCGTCCCCGGCCGATTTTTCCGTCGTCGTTCTTCCTGCTCGCGCCGGGGTCGCGCGGGGAGGCCGTCGGGATCGCGGTCCGCTGCCCGGCCTGCGCGAGCGTCTCAGTCAACCTCGTCTCCGAGCTGCACGTCGACCTCCCGTTCCACAACGACAGCGAGGTCGGCGTGGTCGAGCACGTCTTCTGTAGTGATCTGGAGCGCGTCGTGGAGGAGTTCCACGCCGAGCTTCACTCGGGCCTCTTCGACGCACGCCGGCTCACGCTCGACTAACTCAGGCTTAGAGTTCGCGCCACGGGGTAGTCGGCGAGCAGGAGGTGGTGCTCTATGTACGGCTTGACGCGCGCGACGATTACGCTGCTCGGGGCAGGCGTCGCCGGTCTCCTGATCTGGATCGCGACGCAGATCGGACACAACTCCAACGCCGATTACTGGGAGATCCTGGGGCTCATAGCCGCAGCGGGGCTCGTGATGGCGCTCTCGCAGCTGCTCGGAGGCTGGACGAAATGGGGCTGGCCTCGCGTCTCAGGGAGCGTGTTCTTGCTGGCCTTCATTCCGGTCCTGATCGCGGCCGGTTGGATACTTCTAGCCTGGCAGCCTAACCCCAACTGGTTCCGCGACCACATCCGGAGCTGGACGACCGACATCCACATTCGCGGACTGGTGACAGACCTGGCGGACTTCGTGCCCGTCCTCGCCTTCGGGATTGGCCTCGTCTTCGGCTACAGCTTCGACACGACCGGTCCTGCCGAGCCGATCTGGCGACGGCGGCGGGTTGCGGGTGCCGGAGCCGCTGGACCTGCGACGACGCCCGGAGGGGAACAAGCCGCGGAACCGCGCGCCGAGATCCGAGAGGGAGGGGAGACTCCCGCACCTCCGCCCGAACCGGCGCCCCGGGCAGGCGAGCCGCCACCTGAACGTTAAGCGCTCACTCCCGGGAGGGATGAAGAGAACGACCCTCTGCAGCCGATAGAAGCTGCACGATGAGTGGTGGCCGCAACCCTCACGGCATCGAGCTGCTGTTGGCGCACTGTGCCGGTCTCAGTCCCTTGGACGACTCGCGAGCGCCTGTCGCCGACCGGCTGCGCAAGCTCCTCGGCGAGGATCTAACGAGGCTCTTGATCGTGGCGCTGGCCGGCGATCACCGGATGCGCTCGCGCCGCCTCGCGGCATAAGGGCGCGGCCGCTCCTCGCCGCAGATCCGCACGAAGAGAAAGATTCCGGCACCCGCAACCGCGGCGATGATGAATGCCGTCGCACCGTCGACGCCAACGGCGAGCGAGCCGATCCAGATGAAGAGCGCCAGGCCGAAGGCCCACAGGAACGAGACAACCCCGTGCGCAATGCTAGGCGGCCTCAGGTGCGGAATTTCCACGCTGAAAATGCTACGCATTTTCAGCGGGTCCGGCTTCGGCTTCGCCTCGCTCGCGGAAATTGGACCAAAAAAATTCGCCGAGCCGGTTTCACTTTCGTCCACCGCTGGCGCTGACTTTCCCCTTGCGGGTACAGTCTCCGCCTGCGGTTTCGACCTACTTGCGCTCCGTGCTCGGCGCAATCGGCAATCTAGAGGTCTTCGCAGGGCGGCGCAAGGGGTCCAAATACGTCATGGCCGCAATTTGCGCGTTATTCAATTTTCCACATTTCCACAGCCATTCGTGCAGTCTGTGGAAAACGGACCGCGACGCCTGGTGGGGTAGAGGGCTAAGCTGCCCGCCGTGGCTCGAGATCGCGGACTCGTCTTGTTGGCCGTCGCCGTCGGCATCCTGCTGATCGTGATCGCAGGCATCTACTGGGCCGAGCCGGCGCACTCGCTGCCGTCGTTCTTCCCCGGCCACGACAAGGGGAACCGCCATCACGTGAAGCACGGGATCGCCGCGTTCCTGCTCGGGCTGGCGGTGCTCGTCTTTGCCTGGTTCCGCTCCGGCGGCGCACGAGCGCCGCGTGCGACGGTCTAGCCCCGCGCCTGGTGCCGATCTCGTACGGGCAAGCGGTCGCGCTCGGGCTGCTTCAGGGCGTGAGCGAGCTCTTTCCGGTCTCGAGCCTGGGGCACAGCGTGATCCTGCCGAAGCTCGTCGGATGGAAGATCCACCAGAACGACTCCTTCTTCATCACCTTCCTCGTCGCCACGCATTTCGCGACGGCGCTCGTCCTGCTCGGCTTCTTCTGGCGCGACTGGGTGCGGATCGTGAAAGGGATAGCGCGCAGCCTGCGCCAACGGGAAATCCGCGCTGACGACACGGATGCCAAGCTGGGGTGGCTGCTCGTCGTCGGAACGATCCCTGCGGGCATCCTCGGGCTGCTCCTCGAGCACAAGCTCCGGAGCGTGTTCGCCTCGCCGCGCTCGGCGGCGTTCTTCCTGATCCTGAACGGGCTCGTGCTCTACGGCGCCGAGCGGTTGCGGCGGCGAGCTCCGCAACCGGAGCGAGGGGATCCCGACGCGCGGATCGCGCGCAGGCTGAGCTGGCGCCACGCGACAGGCGTCGGAGCGGTACAGGCGGTCGCGCTCATCCCGGGCTTTTCACGTTCCGGACTGACGATGGGGGGTGGCCTGCTCGTGGGTCTCTCCAACGAGGACGCGGCTCGCTTCGCCTTCCTGCTCGCCACGCCGATCATCGGTGCAGCCGCGGTGCTGAAGCTGCCCGAGCTCCTGGGCTCTCAGGGGAATGGGGTCCGCGGGCCGGCGCTCGTCGGCGCGATCTGCTCGGCTCTGACCGCGTATCTCGCGGTTCGGTTCCTGATGCGCTTCTTCGAGACGAACCGCCTCACGCCCTTCGCGGCCTACTGTTTCATCGCAGGGCTCGCCTGCACGATCTACTTCATGTTTTGAGGGAGGGCGGATGGGTACAAGAAGCTGCGAGTCTCGACTTGACATAACGCCCGTTATCGTGCGTAAGGACTACAGCGGCTGGCATAAAGGTGTTTGGCTTCCCTGCGCACGTGAAAGGAATCTCGACGTAGCATGACCGTTGTCATCGAGACTCTTGTCCTGAACCCCGAGGCACAGCAGCTGCTGGAAGCTGCGGCCGAAGCGGGCTTCGTTCGGCAGGCCGACTTGGCGGAGATCGTCGAGACGCACGAGCTCGACGCGCTCGAGACGGACGCGCTCCACCGCGAGCTCGAGCAGCGGAGCATCGACATCGTCGAGCAGGCACCCGAGCAAGCGCCCGCGCCGCCTCCGCCGACGACGACGTACGAGACCACGACCGACGCGCTCCAACTCTTCCTCCGCGAGGCCGGCCGGCATCCACTCCTGACGGCCGCCAAGGAGGTCGCGCTGGCGAAGAAGATCGAGCGTGGTGACGGCCAGGCGAAGCAGACGATGATCCAGTCGAATCTGCGCCTCGTCGTCTCGATCGCGAAGAACTATCGCAACCAGGGCCTGCCGTTCCTCGACCTGATCCAGGAGGGCACGCTCGGCCTGATTCGCGCGGTCGAGAAGTTCGACTGGCGCCGCGGCTACAAGTTCTCGACCTATGCGACCTGGTGGATTCGCCAGGCCGTGGCTCGGGCGCTTGCCGACAAGGCGCGGACGATCCGGATGCCCGTCCACATCGTCGAGCGGATGCAGAAGATGAACCGCGCCGAGCGAATGCTCTGGACGCAGCTCGGCCGGGAGCCCTCGCTCGAGGAGATCGCCGACGAGGCCAGCTTGCCGCTCCAGCAGGCGCACGAGGTCCGGGCGGCGGCGCGAGCCTCCACGAGTCTCGACCAGCCGGTGGGCGAGCACGAGGACGCCGTTTTCGGCGATTTCGTGGCCGGCGACGGTCCCCTCCCGGAAGACGAGGTCGAGGTCTCGCTCCGGAGCGAGGCGCTCGCCCTGGCGCTCTCCGCGCTGGCTGACCGTGAACGGAAGGTCTTGATTCTCCGCTACGGCCTCGACGACGCCGAGCCGAAGACGCTCGAGGAGATCGGCAGGCGGCTCGGACTGACGCGCGAGCGAGTCCGCCAGATCGAGAACGACGCGCTCAGGCGCCTTGCTCGATTGCGTGAGATGGAATCGGTCGCGGGCTAGCAAGCCCCAGCGCCGACCCTCCGAACAGCCGCATCGCCTCCTCCTCCCCCACGCGCGCCTGCACGAGCTCGTAGGCGGCGTCGAGGCGAGGCGGGCGCCCGGCGCGATGTCCGTCCGAGGCGACGAGGTCAGCCTGGCCCTCGGTGACGAGGCGCCAGGCCAGCTCCTCGGGGCCGGAACCGTGCTTCCCGGTCAGGCTCGTGCCGTTTACCTGAATCAGCCAGCCGCGCTCGGCGACGCGCGTTGCGACTCCAGGTTCCGTGAGCACCGCTTCCGTGCGCTCCGGGTGCGCGATCGCCGGCCGGAGTCCCGCTGCCTCGATGTGCTCGGCCAGTGCGAAGAGGAGGTCGGCCGAGCCCACGAAGGGCATCTCGACCAGCACGATGTCCGTTCCCTCGAGCACGTACCGGTGCGGATCTTCAGCTAGCAGCGCAGCCGTCGGGGTCAGCTCGTAGCCGAGGCGAACCTCCAATACGGCTCGTAGCGCGAGCTCCGCGAACGCCTCGCGCACTGCCTGCTCGCGCTCCGAGGTCAGGATGAGATGCGGCCACACGTGCGGCGTCGCAAAGAGCACGCGCGTCCCGTGCCGAGCCGCCCCTGCACAGAGCTCGAGGCCTTCGGCGAGCGTCTGCGCCCCGTCGTCACCCGACGGCAGGACGTGGCTGTGGCAGTCGACGAACCTCGACGTCTCCATGCCCGGAGGCTACCGGCGGGAGTCTGGGCTATTCGGGGCTCAGGTACAGCTGCAGGCCCGGCGCGACCGAGCGAAGCTCGCGGAGGGCACGCGATTCGAGCTGACGAACGCGCTCGCGTGTGATGCCGAGACCTATGCCGACTTCTTCGAGCGTCTGCGGAGGCTGTCCGTCAAGACCGAACCGGCGCGCCACGACGTGACGCATGCGCGGATTCAGCACCAGCAGCGCCTCGGCGAGCTCGGCCGAGCGAAGCGTCTCCGCCGTCGCCGAGTAGGGACGCTGCGTTTTCGTGTCCTCGATCAGGTCGCCGTAGAGGCTCTCGCCGTCGCCGACGGGCGTCTCGAGGCTGACGGGATCTTCGACCAGATCGAGGAGCTCGCGCACGCGCTCGGGCGTGAAGCCGCTCTCCTTTGCGATCTCCGCCTCGACCGGCTCACGGTTCAACTTCTGAGCGAGGATCCGACGGGAACGCATCACGCGGCGCACCTGCTCGGCGACGTGCACCGGCAGGCGGATCGTCCGGCCCTGATCGGCGAGAGCGCGTGTGACTGCCTGGCGGATCCACCAGGTCGCGTAGGTCGAAAGCTTGTAACCCATCGTGTAGTCGAACTTCTCCACGGCGCGGATCAGACCGAGATTTCCCTCCTGGATCAGGTCGAGCAGCGGAACGCCGGTCTTCGTGTAGTTGCGCGTGATCGACATCACCAGGCGCAGGTTGCACTCGATCAGCTGACGCTTGGCCGCCTCGTCTCCCTGGTCTTTCCGGCGGGCGAGCTCGCGCTCCTGGAGCGGCGTCAGCAGGGGGCCGTCGCCGATCTGCCGAACGTAGAGCTTGAGCGGATCCTGTGTGGGCGCTGCCTCCTCGCGCTCCTCCTGCTCCTCCTCGGGAGGCGCTGCCTCGACCCCGGCCGGGTCGGCGACAAGCTCCAGCTTCGGCTCCTCGACGGGCGGCACGGGGACGGCATCGGGGAGAGGCCGCTGCTCCATGCGCGCTGTATCGGCCCGGTCCCAAACGCGCTTGACTTTCGAACCCCCCTCGAACGAGGGACAAGGCCCGGTGCCGAGAAGCCGAGCCTTAGGTAGATGACTAACTTCTTCCTAGGCGCGCACGTCACTAGTAGTGGCGGCGTAGAAATAGCTGCCCGTAGGCCCGTCCGAGGCCGGGTCTAGGATCGAGAAACTATGTGTGGAATCGCTGGATACAGCCTGAGCGCGTCGAGCCGTGTCGAGAGGACACTGGCGGCTCAAGCCCTGCTCGCAGGCATCGCCGAGCGGGGCGCTGATGCCGTCGGCTATGCCCACCGCGCGCCCGGCGAGCAGATCGTCGTCCACAAGCAGCGCTCCGGCGCCAGCGCGCTCCTCGCCGAGATCCAGATTCCCGCCTCCGCGACACAGGTGCTCGTGCACGTGCGCGACTACACCAAGGGCCATCCCACGATCTCGGCTAACAATCACCCGGTCCGTCACGGCGCGGTGGTCGGGATCCACAACGGGATCATCTTCAACGACGAGGAAATCCTCACCGAGCACGGGATCGCGCGGGCCGAGCCCGAGATGACGGTCGACTCGGAGGCGATCTTCGCCCTGGCCGAGAAAGCCGAGGGACATGCGGGAGCGCTCGAGGAGCTCCGGGGCTCGATGGCGACCGCCTGGCTCGACGAACGGCACCCCGACGGCGTCTTCCTCGCCCGCGGGGTCGGCCGGCCGGTCTGGCTCGGCCGTTCGCGCAACGAGACGTTCTTCGCTTCCACCGAGGCCGCCCTCGGGGTCGTCGAGCACTATTTGCAGATCCGGCTGCACAAGGAAGAGCTTCCCGAAGGGACGCTGCTTGCGATCGAGCGCGGGCGCGAGCGTTCGCGTCAGCGGTTCAGCCCGAACCGCGCCTTCGAGGAGAAGCCCCTGCCTCCCGTGCGCGCTCCGCATGAAGGCGCGTTCTGCCTCAAGCGCCTCGCTGCACTCGCGGCGCTCTATTAAGAGGGTTTGGCGGAACGCCGCTCGTCCTCGGGACGAGCAGCGTGGCCCGAGGGCACAGACTGCGTTTCGTCAGACCCTAGCAGGCGTCGTAGTTTCACGAACTGCAGCCCGCGTGAGCGGAGTCGCGGGATGATCTCCTTCAGCGCCGCCCCCGTCGCAGGCGCGTTCGGAGGGCCGACCAGGTGCAAGACGACGATCGACCCCGGTCGCGTCGCGTCGAGGACCTGGCGCTCGACGTCGACGGGATTCCGAAGGTACGAATCGCCCGAGATCACGTCCCACTGGACGGGACGCTCTCCGAGGGCCGCCACGAGCCGAACGTCGGCTCGATTCGCGCAGCCCCCTGGAAAGCGGAAATAGGCGGCGGCGGCGCCCGTGACGGCTGCGAGCGCGAAGGCTCCGCGGCGGACCTCGTCGCGCTTCTCCTTCCGCGTACGTGCGGACGGAAGCCCGTAGCAGGGGTGCTCCCAGGCGGCGTGGTCGTAGGAGTGGTTCTCGAGCTCGAAGAGCGGGTCGCGGGCCAGCGAGCGGGCCACCAGCGGATAGGTCTCCGCCCACAGCCCCGTCATGAAGATCGTTGCCGGCGTGCGGGTCGCGCGAAGCTCGGCGAGGATGGCCGGGTCGTACCAGCGCGCCACGCGATTGGAGCGAAGCGCTTGCACCATACCTTCGGTCATGTCCGCATCGAACGTCAGGGCCACGAGCGGGTGGGTGCGAGAGCCGTGTGCGACGAGGAGTGGCTGGGAGGACGCGGCGGCGGAGAGCGCGAAAACCGCGGCGGCCGCAAGCGCCGCGGCGAGCGCGTGGCTCATGCGAGCTTGCCGTCGGATCCGACGTCCACCCCGGCTTGGCGCAGCCGCTCTCGGATCAGGAACTGAAAAGTCGACCACGCCCCACGCCGGGCGTCGAACATGCGGTAGATCTGCCATTCGGTCAGGAGCGTCTCGTCGCGGCGCCGCTCCTGTGCCCAGTCGGCGAACTTCGGCAAGCGGCGCAGGCGCCCGGCGAGCGCGACTCCCTGCTCCAGAGCCCGCTCCAGCCGCTCCTCCCCCACCGGCACGTCGAAGCCGGCCTCGCGCAAGGCATTCGTGAGTGAGCCGAAGGTGTGCCAGTACAGAGACTTCGAGGGCAGCAGGCTCCTGTTGGCGTCGATGTCCCTCGCTGTTGGTACGCGGCCAAGCCGCTCGCCAAGTTCACGCAGGAGCGCGAGCAGCTCCCCTCTCGTCGCGAAGCGGCGCGGTACGAGCCCTGCCTTCCGTTTCGCCGCGTTCCAGCTGCCGAAGTGCTCGATCACGGTCTGGGGATGCACGGAGGTCTCCGGATCGTCGGCGAACTCCCGCATCGTCGGCGAGCGCCCCAGCCGTTCGGCACACGCTTTCAGCTCGGCGAGGATCTGATCGTCGGAATAGCGCTTCCGGATGCCCTCTTGGAACGAGGCCAGCGCGTCGCGATCGATACCTGCAATTGTGCGGTAGACCCGCTTCCGAGGCCTCGCCACACCAAGAAGCATAGAGCAACCGCGCTTACTTGCAAACCCGGCTGAGTATTCTAGCTACGAGGCGACGAGAACTTTTGCCGTGGGCTTGGCGTCCAGCGCCTCGAGCGGCAGGATGCGCTCCAAGGCCGAGACGCAGCGCGGGCAGAACTGGGTTCCCGCGGCGCGCCGGAGCTCCTCGAGAGCCTCCGAAGCGGGTCGGGCGGCACGGTAGATGCGCGTTGTCAGCATCGAGTCGAGCGCGTCAGCGACGTGGATGATTCTCGCGCCTAGCGGAATATCCTCGCCCTTCAGGTGGTCGGGGTAACCCTTGCCGTCAAAGCGCTCGTGGTGGTGCCTGATTGCCGGAACCGCATCGTTCAGGAAGCCGAGGCGATCGATGATCCGAGCACCCTCGTCGGCGTGGCGCTGCATCAGCGCCCACTCCTCGTCAGTCAAGCTGGCGGGCTTCAGCAGGATGGAGTCGGGGATTGCCAGCTTGCCGATGTCGTGAAAGAGCGCAGCGTGCCCGAGCAGATCCAGTTCCGCCTGTGAGAGGCCGAGCTCGCGCCCGATCGCCAGACCGAGCTGCTGGACGCGCCGCGAATGGCCTGCGGTGTAGGCGTCGCGGGCGTCGACCGTCGCCGAGAGGCTCTCCATCGCGGCCGTAGAGCGCTCCTTGAGCAGGCGGTTCGCCTGCTCGAGCGACACGTTCTGCGTCTGGATCGTCTCGGCGGCTGCGCGAAGCTTCTGTGCGCTCTTCTGCGTGTGCCGAAGGTAGGCCTCCTGCGTCTTGCGCATGAGGAGGAGCGGCACGGCGAAGACCGCGAGCGCCCAGAGGCCGACTGCGTTGTAGGCCGCTGCGATCACGCCCGCGACGAAGCCGTAGACGAGGTAGTGCGGCGCGAGCCAGGCGAACCGCTCCTGCCAGCCGCGCCACCAGCGCTCGTGACCTGCCATTGCCTGGGCGAAGCTGAGCAGGCCGGTGTTCACCGCGAAGTACGCGGCACCTGCGGCAACGCCGGCGACAATCCTGATGAACTCGTTCCGCGCGCCTCCGATGCCGGCGCTCGAGAAGATTCCGGCGGCGGCAAGGGATGCCATCGAGAGCGCGCCCACGTTGAAGAGAACCATGTGCAGCGGCGACCGGCGGGCGCTCCACTCCACCGCGGCAGTCGTCACGGCGAGCGCAAGCGCAGCGCGGGCGTCGAAGAGCGCAGCGCCCGCAAGCGCACCGACCGCGCTGACGGAGATCGAACCGTCGTCCACTTCGAGCGCGAGCGCCTGCCCGGCACCGACGAGCGCAACGATCGCGATCAGGCCCCAGACGTTCGTCGTGTGGCCGAAGATGAGCCCCAGGACGCCCGCGGCCGAGCCGATGAACGCGACGAGGCCCACGAGGGCGATCAAGCGTGCAGAAAGAGAGAAGAAACGCGGGCCGTGGACGGCATGCGGCCGGGGATGCCGGCGCTCGCGGGCGGGCGGGCTCTCGACGGCGGGTGGGAGCGGAACGATGTGCTCGCCGTCTTCGGGAACCGAGACCAGCCGGCCGCCGCGCTTCGTCGGGAGCGAGAGCGGCTCCGTCGACGCATCGAGGACGCGGTTGCGCCCCTGGAGCTTCGCCCGGTAGACCGCAAGGTCGGCCTGATGGATCAGCTCGTTGGAGTCGGCGCCGTCGCGCGGGAAGGCTGCAATACCGATCGAGACGGTGGCGCGGATGGGCTCGCTGGACGTTTCAACGTCGAATTCGCGCTCCGCCACTGCGCGCCGGATCCGCTCGGCGATCTCGAACGCCTGCTCGGGCGGAGTCTCGGGGAGCAGAATCGCGAACTCCTCGCCGCCGAAGCGGGCCGGAACGTCGTAGTGACGGAGCTGGACGCGAAAAACCTCCGCGATCCCCTGGAGCACCGCATCGCCGGCGAGGTGGCCGTAGGTGTTGTTGATGTCTCGCAGGAGGTCGAGGTCGGCCATGATCAGCGACAGCGGCCGTTCGAAGCGCTCCGCCCGCCCAAGCTCCTCCGTGAGGGCTGCTGCGAAGTGCCGGGCGTTGAAGAGGCCTGTCTTCGCGTCCACGCGCGCCTCGGCCTCGAGCTGCGGAACGCTGAGGGAGCGGTGAATCAGCAAGAGCGGAGCGAGCGCGAACGGGATCAGCCAGGGATCCCAGCGCCAGAAAGCCGCGAGGCCCACGCCGAGTGCCGCGAGCACGAGGTCGGTCGAAAGGCTCTCGAACGAGAACAAGCCGCTTTCGCGGATCGAGTGGCCGTTTCCGAGGTGGAGCAGCGGCGCGAGCAGCACGTGGTTGATCGCGACGAACGAGAGGCAGGCTGCGACGCCCGCAAGGGCAAACCGCACGTCGCCTGTCCGAGAGCCCATGTGCAGGACGAGGTGGGCGCTCCCCCACGCCGCCAGGTTCGCGAGCGTGTAGTTACAGATGTTGAACGACTGGGCGTACCAGGTGCTCCGGTTTTTCAGCCATTCGGGAAGGTGCTGCATGATCCCGAGCAACGCCACGAGCTCGGGTGGAAGCAGGAACGCCGCGGGAATCAGGAACATGATCGTCGTGTGGTACGACTGGTTCCGGGGCGTCCGGACGATGAAGAGCTGCGCGATCGCGGCGAGCGAAGCCAGGATCGCGAAGCGGATCCAGCCCTCTGTGTGCCCGTTGATCCGGGAGATGAAAGGGCCGGCCGACGCGCCGGCAACCGCGGCGACGAGAACGATGTAGGCGACCGCGCGCGGGGGGATCTTCGGCCGGTCGGCGGCGGTCAGGTTGTGCTCGCCCTCGAGCCGGAGCTCCGTCGGGACCGCACTCACGGCGCTCGACCACCCGAGTTCAAACCGGCGAGGACACGCGCCGGGCCGGTCGGCGTAAGCACACCATGCCCCCAGAGGGCATTTGCGCGAATTCCGCCCAAACTTCGCTGGCCGTTCATGCCCGGTCTTTCTCTCCTTCTCCGCGCATTCACGCGGGCCGCAGGAACACAACGCCTGTTCAGTGCCGAGGTTTAGTGCCTCTCCACCTCTTGGAACCTACGATGCCGGGGCGCGGGTCACATCCCCCATTTTCGGTAAGGGGCCGAATATCCCCCGAAGGAGTGAGGCCGGGGCCGGCCGTGACCGGCCCCGGTGTTCGTCGGAGCTACGGGGCAGGGACGCCGGCCGCGTTCGCGGCAGCGTTGATCACGTCGACCGGAGGGGCCAGCTCTGGATCGGCAGCAATCTCGTGGAGGAGCGTGGCGTCGAGGCTGTACCCATTGCCTCCACCAGTGTCTCCCTCAGCGGCGTCCTCGTAGGAGACGTCGAGGTAGGACACCGCGGCGTTGGAAACCGCGTCGTACGAGACATCGCTGTAGGAGACAGCGTCGTAGGAGACCGCCGCCCAGGCCGCGAGATCCCACGAGACGCCTGCCCAGGAGACTGCGTCGTACGAGACCGCATCCCAGGAGACGTCGGTCTTCGCCGTCTGCAGCCAGCTGACCGCGTTGAAGGCCGTGCTTCCGGTGATCGGGTCGACCGCGAGGAAGCGGTCGAGCGCCTTGTTCGGGTTCGGAGGAGTGCCCACGATCGACTGAGCCCGAGCAGCCTGGATCTCGCCGACGCCGACCGAGAGCGGAGGCGCACCGTCGACGGGCTTCGTGCTCAGCATGAGGGCGCCCTTCACCTGGTCGGGCGTGAAGCCCGGGTGCTGCGCCAGGATCTGCGCCGCCGAGCCGGCCACGACCGGAGCCGCGAAGGAGGTCCCTGAGAGCTGCATGTAGCCGGGTTCGACAACCTGGGTCGGACGCTCGAGCGGCAGCGTCGAGCCCACCGGTACCGGGCCGACCATGTACCGGCCGGGCGCCACGAGTTCTGGCTTGGCGAAGCCGTCATTGGTGCGTCCGTAGGCCGACCATGGAGCCGGGGCGTCGTCCTTGGAGTTCTTCGTGCCACCGATGTCGACCGCGCCGACCGTGATCACGAACGGATCGTTGCCGGGGGCGTACTTGACGCCGCTGGGGCCGTCCGGGCTTCCGTAGTTCCCCGCGGCGGCCACGACGACCACGCCGTTGAACCAGAGCTGCTCGACCGCCTGATCGAGCGGATCGCGAGTGAAGTTGCTGTTGCTGGACGAATGGAGCGAGAAGTTTGCAATCCGGATGTTGTACTTGGCCTTGTTGGCCAGGATCCACTTGCACGCCGCGATCACGTCGCTCGTGGAGGCGACGCCGTTGTCGTCCATGACGTCGATCGAGACGAGCTTCCCGTTCGGCACAGCACCCGCGTAGCCGGGCGCGCCGCCCGCTGCGATGCCGCTGACGAACGTGCCGTGGCCGCGACCGTCACCAGGGGAGTTCGGCGTGCGCGTGCTGAGGTTCACGCTCGCCAGAACCCGGTTCCCAAAGTCGGCGCGGTTCGCCTCGATCCCGGAGTCGACGACCGCGATCGTCGGCAGCGAGGCCGAGGTGGTTCCCTCCCAGTTCTTCGCAATCCCCGACTCGTACGGCCAGAGCTGCTCAGAGGAATACGCCGCCAGGCGCACCTGCGCGTCCGGCGTGACCGTCAGACCACGGATCTTGGCCAGCGCGGCCAGCTTGTCAGCGTCGATCACCGCGGAGACGCCGCCGACGAGGTCGAGCCTGCGCCCGAGCTTCTCGTTCGCGATGTCGCCGTCGAGGCGGTTAATGCGCGCGAACGCAGCCGCCGCGGCAGGCGTGCTGTTGTCGCTCTGGATGATGACGCTGAGCTTTCGGTGCGGGAACTTCGCACCGAGGCGGAGCAGACCCGGCGAGATGTACGTGTGCTTGTGACCGGTGCCGACGTGCCTGACGACCTGACGGCCGGAGGAGCTCACCGCCGCCGTCGACGCGAGAGGCACGCCGAGGACGAGCATTGCGGTGATCGCCGTGACGAGCCCGCGTGTCCCGCGGCCCCAGAGGGCATTCGCCCGAGAGTCGCTTCCGCGGTTGCCCGTGCCCCAGAGTGCGCTGGAGCGCGTCTCGCCGCGCGTACCGCCTGAATTCCTCAGCATTGAAACTCCTTTTTCCGCGCAAGGGCGCGGGCCGCATTTCCGCAGAGGGCCTTTTCAGACCCCACATAACCTCGCCAAACGTAGGGGCGGTGGCTGCACGGCTCGTCCCCCGTCGGGGGGAGGAAGGCCGAAAGATCACTCGTCCGAGGGAGACGGTTCAAGGGAACGGCGACCCCTCGAGCTCGGGAGGGGGTACCTTCCGGCGGTGGGCCTGCGCCTTCCGGTTGAGATCCTCGCTGCCCGGGCGGCCGGACACCTCTCGCGGCTTGCGCGTGCGGGAGGAGGCACCACTGTGCCCGGCAAGCTCCTCTGGAAGCTCGATCCCGACGCGGTCGACGCGCTCGCGAGACGCCTCCCCCTCGGCTCTGCGCTCGTCTCGGCGACGAACGGCAAAACAACGACCGCCGCGATGACGGCGGAGATCCTGCGTGGACGGGCTCGCCTCGCGCACAACGCTTCAGGTGCGAATCTCGTCTCGGGCGTCGCCTCGACCCTGCTCGCCTCCAGAGAGGCCGAGCTGGGCCTCTTCGAGGTCGACGAGGCTGCTCTGCCAGAGGTTGTGCGTCGTCTGCAGCCACGGGCGCTGTGCCTGGGAAACCTCTTCCGCGACCAGCTCGACCGCTACGGGGAGCTCGAGCTCGTCGCCGAACGGTGGCGCGGCGCCGTGCGGGGGCTCGTTCCGGACGCGACGCTCGTCGTGAACGGGGACGATCCGCAGGTCGGCGAGCTCGCCAGCGAGCGGGACGGCGTGGTCGTGTTCGGGCTCGACGATCCGCGACATGCGCGGGCGGAGCTCCAGCACGCAGCCGACTCGAAATGGTGCTTGCGCTGCGGCACGCCGTACGACTACCGCGCCGCCTATGTGGGTCATCTCGGCGACTACGCCTGCCCCGCGTGCGGTCACGCCAGGCCGCCCCTCGACGTCTCAGCGGTCGAGATCGAGCTCGACGGGCTCGAGGGCGTCGCCTTCACGCTCGTGCTCCCAGAGGGGCGCGAGCGCGTTCGCCTGGCCCTCCCCGGCCTCTACAACGTCTACAACGCGCTCGCGGCCGCCTCGCTTGCACGGGCGCTCGGAGCGAGCCTCGACGAGATCCGCGCCGGCCTCGAGCGGTTCAGCGCGGCGTTCGGGCGCTTCGAGCGGATCGCGATCGGCGACAAGAAGCTGCTGATGCTGCTCGTCAAGAACCCGGCTGGCGCCAACGAGGTCGTGCGGACGCTGCTCGCCGCCGATACCCCGACGCGGCTCGTGATCGCCTTGAACGACGCGATCGCGGACGGACGCGACGTCTCGTGGATCTGGGACGTGGACTTCGAGCCGCTGATCGACGGGCTCGAGCGGCTCGTGGCAACCGGCGACCGGGCTGCAGAGCTGGCTCTGCGCTTCAAGTACGGCGGTCTGGACGAGCGCGCGATCGAGGTGGTTCCGTCGCTGGAAGCAGGGCTCGACCGCGGCCTCGAGCTGATCGAGCCGGGCGGCGAGCTCGTCGTGCTGCCGACGTATACGGCGATGCTCGGCCTGCGGGAGATCGTTGCCGGCCGCGGCTTCGTCCGCCCCTACTGGGAGCGCGCAGCGTGAAGATCGTCGTCGGTCACCTGTATCCGGACTACCTGAACATCTACGCGGACCGCGGCAACCTGGCCGTTTTCTCGCGCCGCGCCGCCTGGCGCGGGCACGAGCTCGAAGTGCGGGCGCTTGGCGTAGGAGACGACATTCCTCCCGGCGAGCACGACCTCTTCTACATCGGCGGCGGCCAGGACCGCGAGCAGGCCCTGATCGCACCGGATCTGGCCGCGAAGGGCGAATCCCTCACTGCGGCAATCGCGAACGGCGCTTCCCTCCTCGCCGTCTGCGGCGGTTACCAGTTGATGGGCCGCTTCTACCGCGACCAAAGCGGCGTCGAGCAGCCCGGCGTGGGCCTCTTTCCGCTCCATACCGTCGCCGGCGAACGACGCATGATCGGCGACGTGTTGCTCGAGTGCGAGCTGGAGTCCGGTGAGCGGCGCACTCTGGCGGGGTTCGAGAACCACGCAGGGCGCACGTATCTCGACGAGGGTGCGAAGCCTCTGGGCCGCGTGATCGCCGGTTTCGGAAACGACGGAGAGACCGGTTACGAGGGCTGCCGCCTGGGGCGCGCCCTTGGCACGTATCTGCACGGCCCGCTCCTGCCACGCAATCCCTGGCTCGCGGACTGGCTCCTGGCTCAAGCAGCCGCTCATCGAACCGGCGAGGCGCCTCGCTTCGAGCCACTCCCCGACGAACTCGAGGCCGAGGCGCAGGCCGTCTCAGCCGACCGTGCGCGTCAGCGGGGCGGTCGTTACTAGGAATGAGAACCCGCAGCCAACACCGCCGCAGCCGACATGCGCGGCTGCGGCACACGTCCGCTCTCGGAGACCGCCGAAAACCTCGCAAGTCGTCATGGCCCGCGAAGCGGGCCGGATTTGCGAGGTTGAGGCCGGACTTGCGAGGTTAAGGAGCCCAGAGAGCGCCGAGATACACCGCGGGGTCTCCAGAGCGCCAGCGGGCCAGGAAACGCTGTATGGGCGGGTGCAGGACGACCTCGTCCAGGTCCTCGACCCCGAAGAGTCGGTGACCCCGGACCGCGGCGTCCTGTGAGGTCACGGTCTCGAGCGAGCGCCCGGTCAGATCTCCGGCGAAAATGATGTGCACGACGTGCTTGGCGGCGAAGCTGCGGATGGGCGCGATCGAGTCCACGATTGCAACCGGGCCCTCGACGGGCAGATTCTCCGCAATTCCGAGCTCTTCGCCGAGCTCACGGTGCAGCGCGTCGACCAGGCTCTCGCCGGAATTGACGCCGCCCCCCGGCAGGAGCCAGTACTGCTTCTCCCCCTTCTCGTGGCGGCAGAGGAGCACCCGTTCTTGCCAGCGCAGGATCGCCGAGACACGGATGCGCGGCTCGGCGGCCATCAGGCGCGCGAAGACCCGAAGCCGCGGGCCCCGCGCTCGCTCTCGGGCAGCTCCTGCATCTCGACGAGCTCTAGCTCGGGGACGGGCAGGACGACGAGTTGTGCGATCCGCATCCCCCGTTCGACCGAGAACGACTCGCGCGGGTCGGTGTTCAGGAGCACGACGCGGATCTCGCCCCGGTAGCCGGAATCGATCAGCCCTGGGGCATTCACGACCGAGATCCCGTGCTTGGCCGCAAGACCTGAGCGAGGCTGCACGAATCCCGCGTAACCGGCCGGAATCGCGACAGCAAGTCCGGTTCCGACGACAGCGCGCTCACCGGGGGCGAGCTCGTGCTCCTCGCACGCCGTGAGATCAAGGCCTGCATCCCCCGTATAGGCTCGCTCCGGCAGGACCGCGTCCTCGCGGAGGCGCCGCAGTGCCAGCTCGATCACGGAACGGAGCCGGCTGTCGCCTCGCGCGCCTCCGCGATCAGGTACGGCGCAAAACGGCGCAACTCGCGGCGCGGCAGCCGGGCTTCGATGAGCACCCCTTCCTCAGAGTCGACACGGTTCTCGATCGGCGCTCCGAGCGCGTACAGCTCCGCGAGCTTCCCGCCATCCTCGTAGGGCAGGAGCAGCCTCACCGTCTCGAAGCGCTCGCCGAAGCGCTCTGCGATCCGGCCCCGCAGCTCATCGAGGCCTTCTCCCGTCATCGCCGAGACCTGGGCGGCCTCGGGGAACCGGTTCGCGATCCGGCGCCGCTTGAGCGAGTCCACGGCGTCGATCTTGTTCAGGACGACCTCGACCGGGAGCTCCGCCGCCCCGATCTCGACCAGGACCGCCTCCACCGCGGCACGCATCTCGTCCATGCGCTCGTCGTCGGCGGACGCGTCCACCACGTGCAGCACGAGATCGGCCACGAGCGTCTCCTCGAGCGTGGCCGCAAAACCCTCGACCAGCTGGTGGGGCAAGCGACGGATGAAACCGACCGTGTCGGTCAGGAGGTAGCGGCGGCCTTCGATCTCGAATCCACGCGTCGTCGGGTCGAGCGTCTCGAAGAGGCGATCGTTCACGGAAGCGCCGGCGTCGGTGAGGGCGTTCAGCAGCGTGGACTTGCCCACGTTCGTGTAGCCGGCCAGCGCAATCGTCGGCATCTCGGAGCGGCGGCGCGACTTGCGGCGAGTGGCGCGCTGCTTGCCGAGCTCGCGCAGCCGCTTCCGGAGCAACGCGACGCGCCGCCTGGCAATCCGGCGGTCCGTCTCGAGCTGGCTCTCCCCCGGGCCCCTCGTGCCGACGCCTCCGCCGAGGCGTTCGAGGTGTTGCCACAGGCCGCGCATCCGGGGGAGGTTGTATTCGAGCTGCGCCAGCTCGACCTGGAGCTTGCCCTCGGCACTGACGGCGTGTTGGGCGAAGATGTCGAGGATCAGCTGCGTCCGGTCGACGACGCGGGCCTGGAGCGCGTCTTCAAGCTCCCGCTGTTGGACAGGAGAGAGCTCGTCGTCCACCAGTAGCACCTCGGCGCCGGCGCGGCCCAGGGTCACCTTGAGCTCCACGACCTTGCCCTTTCCGACGTAGGTCCGACGATCAGGCTGCGCGCGATGCTGAACGAGCTCTCCGATCGGCTCGACACCTGCCGTGCTCGCGAGCTCGTGGATCTCGGCCAGCTCACGCTCGGAATCGGTTCCCTGGTCCAACACCGCGAGAACGAACCCACGCTCGGGCGTCGCGCCCGGAGCGGGGTCGGGCTGGCGGGAGGTCACGGGCTAAGTATGCCCGCTCGCAGCGAAGATTCGATCCGCCGGACGGCCTCTTCGAGCCGATCGTCGGCCACGGTCAGCGAGATTCGGACGAACCCCTCCCCGCTCGGCCCGTAGCTCGGCCCAGGCGCGACGACGACCGCGGCCTGCTCGAGCACGAGCTCGGCAAAGGCCGCCGACGTGTAGCCCTCCGGAACGCGCACCCAGAAATACGGCGTCGCCCTGGGCGGGTCGATCTCGAGCCCGATCGCCCGCAGTCCAGCAGCGACGAGGTCGCGGCGCCGCTCGTAGACAGCCGACATCTCGCGCGGAAACGTCCTCGCCTCCGTGAGCGCAGCGATCACCGCCCGCTGGAGCGCCTCGAACATGCCCGAATCGAGATTCGTCTTCAGGTGGCGGTAGCGCTCGACCACCTCAGCGTTTCCGGCCATGATCGCCGCTCGCCAACCCGTCATGTTCCAGCCCTTCGAGAGCGAGAAGATCTCGACGCCGACGTCCTTCGCCCCCGGCGCCTCGAGAAAGCTCGGCGCCCGGTAGCCCTCGAAGCAGATCTCCGAGTACGCGCTGTCGTGCACCACGATCAGGTCATGCCGTTGCGCGAGCTCGACGGCGGCCGCGAACTGCTCGAGCTCCGCCGTTGCCCCGGTCGGGTTGTTCGGGTAGTTCAGGAAGAGGAGGTTCGCCCGTTCGAGCACGTCCGCCGAAATCGCCTCCAGCTCGGGCCAGAAGCCGTTCTCCTCCCGCAGGGGCAGGTAGTGCACGTCCGCACCCGAGAACACGGGGCCCGACGTGTACGGCGGATAGCCGGGATCGGGCGAAAGGCAGATGTCGCCGGGGTCGAGGCAGGCGAGGGCGATGTGCGCGACTCCTTCCTTCCCTCCGAGCACCGGCAGCACCTCGGTCTTGGGGTCGAGCTGGACGCCGAAGCGCTCGCGGTAGAACCCCGCTACTGCTTCGCGAAACTCATTCGTGCCGCGGTTCGAGGGATACTGGTGCGTGGCCGGGTCGCGAACGGCGGTCGCCATCGCCTCGACGACTGCGTCCGGAGTCGGCAGGTCCGGATCGCCGATCCCGAGGCTGATCACGTCGATCCCGGCACGCTGCCGTTCCTCGATCTTCCGCTCGAGCTCGGCGAAGAGATACGGCGGGACGGCGTCGAGCCGCCGGGCGAACTTCACAGGCGTAGATCCTCGGCCAGCTCGATGCGGCAGATCTCCTCAGCGGGGCCGGTCAGACGCGCGCGTCTGTCCCCATCGAGCTCGACGTGGAGGTCGCCGCCTGCGAGGTGCACGGTCACCGGGCTCTCGCACCAGCCGTTCGCGACCGCGGCGGCGGCACAGGCAACGGAGCTCGTGCCGGAGGAAAACGTCTCCCCCGCCCCACGCTCCCAGACGCCAACGCTGAGCTCGTGGTGGCTGTCGACCCGCACGAGCTGGACGTTCGTGCGCTCGGGAAAGCGTGGGTGATTCTCGACCAGCGGTCCGAGCCGCAGCAGGTCGGCGCGGTCGGGCTCCCGCCTGATGACCGCGTGTGGATTGCCGACCGAGACCGGCGTGAACTCGATCCGCTCGCCCGCGACGTCGAGCGTTTCGGGCTTCCCGACCTCGACGGCGCCGACATCGAGCTCGACCTTGGGGCCACCTCTCATCGTCGCTGCGACCTCGAGCGGGCCGACGGCGATGCGCACCGACTTCGCGCCGCTTCGCCGGGCGAGCCAGCGGGCGGCGATCCGCGTCCCGTTCCCCGACAGCTCGGCCGTGGAACCGTCAGGGTTCCAGATCACGAGCTCCGCCCGGTCGCCGTTTGCCGAGACGACCTCGAGGATGCCGTCGGAGCCGACGCCGAAGTGGTAGTCGCAGAGCTTGCGCACGCGTTCGGGCGTCAGGGGAACGTCGAGCTCAGCCCGCTCGACGAGCAGGTAGTCGTTGCCGAGTCCGTGCCACTTCGAGAATTGCATCCGCTAGATCACCCGGGGGACGCTCGCCGGGCAGGCTAACAAGGCCCGGAATGCGCCGCATCCACTTGCGCTGGTAGCTCGCATAGGCCCGCGTTCGTTCCGCGATCGCCGCGATCGCCTCTTCCCTCGAAAGCTCGGCCACCTCGGTCAGACCCACCATCTGGCGGGCTGTGGCGGAGAGCGGGCGCTCGAGCGCCGCGCGCACCTCGTACTCGACACCGGCGTCGAACATCGCGCGCGTCCGCTCTTCGATCCGGAGGTCCAGGAGCCCGCGGGGTACCTCGAGGCCGAAAACCGCCGTCGGATGACGTGTCTCCTCGGTCCAGAGCGTATTGCGCTCCGGCTTGAGGGTGTGACCGAGCTCTGCAAGCTCGAGGGCGCGGACGATGCGCCGGCGGTCGTTCGGGTGGACAGCGGCTGCGGCGCCCGGATCGCGCTCGGCCAGGTCGGCGTGAGCCTGTTCGGGCCCGACGCGGTCGTAGTGGTCCTCCCAGCGTCGTCGCTGCTCGGGCCCCGGAGGAGGCGGCACATCGAGCTCGGCAAGCGCTGCGCGCAGATACAGGCCGGTGCCACCGACGACAATCGGCGTGCGAGCCGCTGCGAGCGCTGCGTCGACCGCTCTGTGTGCGGCCTCGGCGTACTCCGCGACGGACCCCTCGTGGTCGAGCGCCCAGATGCCGACGAGCTTTGTAGGTGTCACGGGTTGGTTGGTCAAGACAGGCAGACCCTCGTAGGCCTGCATCGAGTCGGCGGAGACGAGCTCTGACGGGATGCGGCGTGCGACCTCTTCGGCCACGGCGGTCTTGCCCGACGCGGTCGGTCCGAAGATCGCGATCACAAACGGGGCATCCACACCCTCATTGTCGCTGTGCTTTCGGCCGATTTGAACTTGGTACCGCACTCCCGTGAAACGATCCGCCGTCACTCATCGCAGCACCACCGAGCTCGCGCTCTACCTCGCGCTGAGCGGTGCCCTCAGCTTGCTCGCAGTCGCCGGGGTGGCCTGGGCCGCGGGCCTTCATCAGGTCGAAGAGCGCGTGAGGCACTACCACCTCGAATGGCTGGCCCTCGCGCTTGCGGCGGAGATCGTCGCGTACCTCGGCTACACGTTCGCCTACCGAGAGGTGGCGCGGGTCGAAGAGGGCCCGGGATTCGGTCGGCGCCACGCCGCAGCGCTCGTCGTGACTGGGTTCGGCGCGTTCGTGGCGCGCGGCGGGTTTGCACTCGATCGCCATGCGTTCCGTCGGCAGGGGATCTCCGACCGCCAGGCGCGGATTCGCGTGCTGGGGCTCGGCGCCCTCGAGTACGCGATCCTCGCCCCGGCCGTGTGCGGCGCCGCCTCGATTCTGCTCGTCCAGCACGTGCACTCACCCGCGGAAGGAATCACGCTTCCGTGGGCCCTCGGCGTTCCGTTCGGAGCGGCCGTGGTCCTCCCGCTGCTCGCCGTGCGCGGGCGCCTGGGGCCGCGCGGCTGGCAGGACGGGCTTGCCCAGGGGCTCGAGTCGATCTACGTCCTCCGGTGCCTGTTCGTCCGGGGAGAGCACGTGCTCGCGCCGCTGGGAACCGCGCTGTACTGGCTCGGAGACATCTTCTGCCTCTGGGCCTGCCTGCGGATCTTCGAGCCCCAGCCGCTCGGGGTGGCGCAGCTTCTGATCGGCTACGCGACGGGGTACGCACTCACCCGGCGGACGCTGCCGTTCGCGGGCGCAGGGGCCGTCGAGGCGCTGCTCCCCTTCTCGCTCTCGTGGGCGGGAACGCCGCTTGCCGCTGCGATTCCCGCTGTCGTGATGTACCGGCTGATCAATCTCTGGCTGCCGATCATCCCCGCGACCGTGGGCTTGCGGACGATCCGAGGCCTCGAGACAGCCTAGGAGGGCTTGGCAAACCAGAGCGGAGCCGGTGGCGACCAGCGTGGCCCGAGGGGCACCGACTACGTTTCGCCAAAGTCCTCCTCAGGCGGCGACTTCGGCTAGCTGAACGCCTCGTAGCGTCGTCGAGGTGGCGCCTTCGATCTCGACCTGCACCAGCTCCCCGGCCTGAGCCGTGCCCGAGAAGTTCACGGTCGTGTTCCGGCGGGTTCGGCCGCGGAGGACTGACGTTTCGGTTCTGCTCGGCCCTTCGACGAGGACCTCCTCCACGCGACCCACGCGCTCGAGGTTGCGCTTCCCGGCGACCCGCTGGACGACGTCGACCAGGCGCTGAATCCGCTCGCGCTTGACCTCCTCGGACACCTGATCCGGAAGCGTCGCGGCCTCCGTGCCGGCCCGCGGTGAGAAGACGAAGGTGAAGGCGCTGTCATATCCGACTTCTTCGACCGCCTCTAGCGTCTCCGCGAAATCGCGCTCCGTCTCGCCCGGAAAGCCCACGATCAGGTCGGTCGTCAGCGCGAGGTCGGGGATCGCACCTCGCAGCTCGGCGACGAGTCGCAGATAGCGCTCCCGGCTATAGGTGCGCCGCATCGCCTTGAGGAGCCGGGTCGAGCCGGACTGCAGCGGCAGGTGGGCGTGCTCGCAGACGCTCCGGCAGTCCGCCATCGCCTCGATCACAGGCGCGCGGAAGTCTTTCGGATGCGGGCTGGTAAAGCGGATGCGGTCGATCCCGGGAACGGCGTCGCAGGCCCGCAGGAGCTCGCCGAACTCCGTGCGCAGCTCCGGGAGGAGGTCGCGCCCGTAGGAGTTGACGTTCTGGCCGAGCAGCGTGATCTCGCGGACGCCGTCGGCGGCCAGCCGGCTGACCTCGGCGACGATCTCGCCCGGACGCCTGCTCTGCTCTCGGCCCCGAACTGCCGGGACGATGCAGTACGAGCACTTCGAGTTGCAGCCCATCGAGACCTGCACCCAGGCCTGGAAAGGTCGTTCGCGATGCGAAGGCAGGTCGCCGGCGAAGGAGCGCCACTCGGCGAACCGGCCTCGAGGCGCTTCTCCGCCCGCGCCCAGCCACTCGCCGAGATGAGGAATCGATCCGGGCCCGAAGGCCACGTCCACGTACGGGTAGAGCTCGAAGATCCGCTCGCGCTGGGCCTCGGCGTAACACCCGCCGACGGCGATCACCTTGTCGGGGTCGCGGGCCTTCAACGCTCTCGCCTGGGCAAGATGGGCGGCGAAGCGCTGGTCCGGCTTCTCCCGCACCGTGCAGGTGTTGAAGACGATCACGTCTGCCTCGTCCTGGCCTATCGCCTCGCCGAGCCCGATCGACTCGAGCATGCCCTTGATCCGCTCGGAGTCATGCGCGTTCATCTGGCAGCCGAACGTCGTCACGTGGTAGCGCCTCATCACTGCGCCTCGGCCGTTTCCTCGATGGGGTGTGCGTTCGCCGAGGTGACGTTCTTCGCCACGTCGACCGCTCGGCTCTCTCGGATCACGGTCACTTTGATCTGCCCCGGATAATCGAGCTCCGATTCGATCTCGCGGGCGATCTCGTGCGAGAGGAGCACTGCCGCGTCGTCGTCGATCTCTTTCGGCTTCACGATCACGCGGATCTCGCGGCCGGCCTGGAGCGCGTAGACCTTTTCGACCCCCTGGTGGGCGGCCGCGAGCTCCTCGAGCGCCTCCAGGCGCTTGATGTAGTGCTCGAGACTCTCGCCTCGTGCGCCCGGCCGCGCAGCAGAGATTGCATCAGCCGAGATCAGGAGCACGGCCTCCACCGTCTGCGGTTGCACCTCGTAGTGGTGCGCCTCGATCGCGTGCACGACCGCCTGCGTCTCGCCGAACCGCTTCGCGTACTGCGCCGAGATCAGCGCATGGGAGCCTTCGACCTCGTGCGTCAGCGCCTTGCCCAGGTCGTGCAGGAGCGCAGCGCGCTTGGTGGTCTTCACGCTCGCGTCGAGCTCGCTGGCCATGATCCCGGCCAGGTGGACGACCTCGAGCGTGTGCTTGAGCACGTTTTGGCCGTAGCTCGTCCGGAAGCGCAGCCGGCCGAGAATCTTCACGAGCTCCTCGTGGAACTCGCCGCAGTTCGCCTCGAAGACGGCCTGCTCCCCGGCTTGCCGCATGTGATCCTCGATCTCGGCCTTGGACTGGTAGTACATCTCCTCGATCCGCGCCGGGTGGATACGACCGTCCTCGATCAGCTTGCCGAGCGTGAGCTTGGCGATCTCGCGGCGGATCCCGTCGAATGAGGAGAGGACGACCGCCTGTGGGGTGTCGTCGATGATGAAATCGACCCCGGTCAGATGCTCGAGGGTGCGGATGTTGCGGCCCTCGCGGCCGATGATCCGCCCCTTCATGTCGTCTGAGGGAAGCTCCACGAGCGAGACGGTCGTCTCGGCAGCGTGGTTTGCCGCCACGCGCTGGAGCGCGTCCGCGACGAGGTTTCTCGCCCGCCGCTTCGCTTCGGTCTGCGCTTCCTCTTCGAGCTGGCGCACACGACGCGCGAGCTCGTGGCGGACTAGATCCTCCGAGCGGTCGAGCAGGTGCGCCTTGGCTTCGTTCACGGTCATGCCCGAGATCCGCTCGAGCTCGTGGATCTCGTTCTCTCGGGCCTGCTTCAGCTCTTCCTGGAGCTCTCGGGCGTGCGTCTCGCGGTCGGAGACGCCCTGCTCGCGCCGTTCGAGCTCGCTCAGAAGACGGGCGGTCTCCTCCTCGCTCGCGGCCACGCGCTCCTCGATCTTGAGCATCTCCCCGCGGCGCTCGTGCAGCTCACGCTCGACGTCGGCGCGGAGCTTTACCGCCTCTTCCTTTGCCTCGAGTTGCGCTTCGCGGCGAAGCGCTTCGGCTTCGCGCTTGCCCTCGGCGATCAGTAGCTGGCGGGTGCGCCTGGCTGCGGCAAGTCGCGAGCCGGTCAGCGCGTGCAGGGCGAAAAAGGCGACCGCCGCCCCTGCAAGCAATCCGATCAGTACTCCGACGACGATGAGCATGCCCGCTCCTGGCTCGTGGCCTATGCGCGACCGAGGTCGCGGTGCAAGTCCGGCACCGGCCCACAGCGGGCGTCTCTCGAATCGATTGCGCGCGAGCCTGATTCGGCGCGCGCGGACCGCTCTACTGCAGCGCCGAAGCGGCTCCTGAGCGGTTGTTGTCAGCTCTCATCGGTTTCGGAAAAACGTTCGGATCGATTCGAAAACAAGCAGGTTGCAGGCAAAATGTCGGATGGAACATCTTGCATCCTAGCGGGGGTCAGGGCTCGTCCGCAACGCACCGCTCGGCGAGCTCGGCGAGCAACTCGTCTCCGAAGCCTTTCCGCGCCAACTGGCGGAGCGTTGCCGGGACGAGGCCGCGCGCTTCGAGGATCCTCTCCGCGCGACGCTCCTCTGGCTCCAGGCCGGCCAGGGCTTTCTCGATCGACGCATCCGTCAGTCGCTGGCGCTCGAGATCGGCGCGGATGGCTGCGTCGCCGGCCCCCCGCTCGGCAAGGGCACGGGCGCGGCTCACTCCGAAGCGTTCGTCGTCCACGTACCCGGCACGCTGAAGCGTCTCGAGAGCCTGACGGCGTTCCGTCGGGGCAACGCGACGCCGTTCGAGCCGTTCCTCCAACGCGCCGGCGGAGTAATCGCGGCGCGCCAGTGCACCGGTGGCCTCGGAGAGAGCGCGTACCCGCCGAAGCTCACGCGCGAGCGCGCGCAGGCGCGCGCGGTCGAGCTCCACGTCGAGCCAGACGCCGACCCGCGCAGCAACCTCGACCGGAATCGTGCGCCAGGGCGTGCCGTCCAGCTCGATCCGCACGCGCCCCGATCCTACGGACCGAAGCGCTGTCACACGCGGCATCGTGCCCTCAGGCGTTCGAGGCGACCTCTTCGGCTTCGGCCTTGACCGGTTCGTCCGCTGCCGCATCGGCCTTGACCGGCTCCTCCGGCGTCTCGGCCGTTGGTAGCAGCCGGGCCGAGACGACCTGGTCGGCCCCCGCCTGCTCCTGGAGCCGGACGAGGATCTGCTGAGTCACGTCTGGGTGCTCGCGCAGAAACGCGGTCGCGTTCTGACGCCCCTGCCCGAGCCGCTCGTCCTCGAAGCTGAAGTACGAGCCTGATTTCTGGACGATCTTCCGCTCGAGCGCGGCGTCGACGACCGTACCTTCCCAGGAGATTCCGGAGCCGTAGATGATGTCGAACTCGGCCTGCTTGAACGGCGGCGCAACCTTGTTCTTGACCACCTTGACGCGGACGCGGTTGCCGATCGCCTCGACGCCTTCCTTTAGCGTCTCGATGCGGCGAATGTCGAGGCGAATCGACGAGTAGAACTTGAGCGCACGGCCGCCCGGAGTCGTCTCGGGGCTGCCGAACATGACGCCGATCTTCTCGCGCAGCTGGTTCGTGAAGATGCAGATCGTGTCGGTTCGATTGAGCGTTCCGGCGAGCTTGCGCAGTGCCTGGCTCATCAGGCGTGCCTGTAGGCCCACGTGCGAGTCGCCCATCTCCCCCTCGATCTCCGCCTTCGGTGTCAGTGCGGCGACCGAGTCGACCGCGACGACGGCCAGCGCGCCCGACCGAACGAGCAGCTCCGCGATCTCGAGTGCCTGCTCCCCGGTGTCGGGCTGGGAGACCAGCAGCTCGTCGACGTTGATGCCGATCCGGTGCGCATACTGCGGATCCATCGCGTGCTCGGCGTCGATGAACGCGCAGATCCCGCCGCGTCGCTGTGCCTCGGCGATCACGTGGTAGACGAGCGTCGTCTTTCCGGACGCCTCGGGGCCGAAGATCTCGACGATGCGTCCACGCGGAAGCCCGCCGATGCCCAGCGCGAGGTCGAGCGCTAGCGAGCCGCTGGAGATGGCGCCGATCTGGACCTGCGCCTGGTCGCTCATGCGCATGACCGAGCCTTTGCCGAATTGCCGCTCGATCTGTCCGAGCGCGGTGTCGAGAGCTTGCTCGCGGTCCAACGTGATCTACCTCCTCATCCCTAACGCAATCGTGTCGAGAACTTCGTACTGCGCCCCGGTTGGCCGCAGCACCGAATGATAGAGAGCGGCCTCGGACGGACTGAACGGCGCAATCGGGGGCAGCTCGGGGTTGAGCCGAGGCTTGTGCCGAAAGCGCGCGACCGTGACGTGAGCGAGCCAATCGCGCGCTTCGGGCTCATACACGCCGAGCCGCTCGAGCTCGTCGTGGAGCGCGGCTGCGATCGCGGCGCCACGGCCATCCTCGTCGTCGAGGGCGAGCATGCCGACGGTTCTCGTCTCGCGGTAGCGCCTGAGCGTGAAGCAGGGCGGCTCGGCAACACCCGCCGCGGCACGGAGGGCAACCATGATCGCCTCGCGCTCCTCCGCCGGACGGCTGCCGAGGAAGGCCAGCGTGACATGCAGATGCTCCGCGGGGAGAACGCGGAGATCGCGCGCCCGCGCAAGCGCCTCGGCCTGCCAGTCGGAGAGGACCCGGAGGGTCGTCTCGGGTAGGCGGAAGCCGCAGAAGAGGCGTAGCCGGGCACTTCCGGCGACGCTACCAGGGGAATTCACGCTGATTTGTCGCGACTTTGTGTCAAAAAACGCCGGCAGAGATGAAGCACGGCGACCGCCGCCCGCATCCGGATCGCCTGTCTCTCGCCGGGGAAGTCGAGTTTCAGCGCAGCGCCGCCGCTCTCGCCGCTCACGTGCACGTAGACGAGCCCGACAGGCTTGTCCGGCGTCCCGCCTCCGGGACCCGCGACACCGGTAACGGAGAGCCCGAGATCAACTCCGAGCCGGGTTCGAACGCCGGCCGCCATCGCCTCGGCCACCTCAGCCGAGATCGCGCCGTGACGCGCGATCAGCTCCGCGGGAACCCCGAGCTCATCGCGTTTGACGTCGTCGTGGTAAGCGACGATCGCCCCTCGAAACGCTTCGCTCGAGCCCGGGATCGACGTCAGCCGCGCCGCCACGAGACCGCCCGTGCAGGACTCGGCCGTCCCGATCGTCAGCCCGCGCGCGCGGCAGAGCTCGAGCACGAGCTCCTCGATCGGCCGCTCGTCTTCTGCGAACACGTACCGCTCGAGCTTCGTCCGCAACGCAGCTGCGAGCTCGTCCGCCCCGTCGTCCTCGGCGAGCACGTCGACGTGGATCTCGAACTCCCGCGCGCAGATCGTCGCTTCCACCCCCTCCCCAGGTCCGCCCAACTCCGCGAGCGCCCGTGCCACGGCGGACTCGCTTGCGCCGTAGAGCCGCACCACGCGCCGCACCGGTGGTCGCCCCCGCTTCAGGAGCCGGCGGAGAGGCTCGCTCGCCAGCGCCTGCGGCCACAGCCTCCGCAGCTCCGACGGAGGCCCCGGCAGAACGACGACGGCCGCTCGCTCGGTCCCGAGGACAAAGCCGGGTGCGGTCCCTGCCAATCCGATCGAGGTGGCTCCCGCCGGTAGCGAAGCCTGCTTGCGAACACCCGCCTCGAAGTCGGCATAAGGCCTGCGGAGCCGTTCGGCAACGGCACGCGAGACCTGTTCGATCTTTCCTTCCAACTCCTGGTCGACCACGAGCTCACGCTCTGCGGCGCGCGCCAGGATCTCGACCGTACGGTCGTCGTGCGTGGGACCCAGGCCGCCGGAGACGACGCAGAGATCCGCCTGCAGCGCTTCGGCAAATGCCGATTCGAGCTCCTCCGCGCCGTCGCCGACGATCACGATCCGCGCAGGCTCGAACCCGCGGGCCAGGAGCTCGCGGGCGAGAAAGGGCCCGTTCAGGTCGGCCCGGTCACCCCGCACGAGCTCGCTGCCGGTGACGAGGACGACAGCTCGGGGGCGGCTCAAGCGCCCGCTGGCGCCGTGCGGATGCCGCTCCGAGTGACCAGCACGGTCACAGGCAGGGAGCCTGCGACCGCCAAGAGCCTCCCGTTCAGGCGTGCCGAGACATTCGTGGGCGCGCCGAGCCGGAGCACCAGCCGGCGGCGGCTGACAAACCGCACCGATTGCCCGAGCTCCAGAGTCCCCTGGTAGACCTGCGGGCCCGCAGACGAGCCGCGGTTCACCCGCATCCAGGAGCTTCCTCGCGCGGCTCTCAACACGAGCGCAAACGGCGCGGGGCGCGCGTGCCGCAGAACCGGCGTCACCGGCGTCACCGTCTTCTGCTTCGGATGCGACGACGCGGGTGCGAGCGGCGGCGTCGTGGAGTCGCCGAACTTCCAAGCCCCGATCACGAGTGCGAGGAGGAGCCCAATCGCGGCGAGAGCAAGCATCACTGCTCGCTTGGTGAGGCGCGTGTCGAAGCCGGCCCGGACCGTGCTCTGCCGCGGTCGAACCACCGACGGCTGCTCCTCCTCGCCGACGACGTAGCGTGAGTTGTACTCGTCGACGTACAGCTGGCCGTCGAGTCCGAGCTGATCGGCATAGTTGCGCAGGAAGCCCTTGACGTAGGTCTGCGCCGGGAGCACGTCGAACTGCTCTTCCTCGAGCGCGCGCAGGTACTTGCTGCGAATCTTGGTCGCGAGCTCCAGCTCGGGGAAATCGAGTTGCTGGCGGAGGCGGGCCTCGCGCAGGCTGCTGCCGATCTCGAACACGAGCGCAGGATTGTACGACTAGCTGCTAGCCCGCGCGGGACAGGACGGCGTAGACGACGAGTGAGATTCCCGCTACGAGACCGGCAGCAATGCCGAGCGCGCCGAGAATCCGCCCCGCGCGCGCCTGCCGTGTGCCACCGATCCGACCCAGTGTGAGCTCCTGGTTCCTCCTCGCCTTCCCTGCAAAGACGAGCGCCAGGGCACCGAAGACCGCCGCCGCCGTGGCGCCCGCCACCGACTGGACGAGCGTGATCCGCGACGAGTAGTGCGACGCCGCGAGCGCCGCCGCCGGCTCGGCGAGGGCCAGGAGACCGAAGAGGAGCGAGGCGCGCGCGGCCCCGTTCCGCTCCGGCCGTCCGCTACTGCTTCTGGTAAGGACGTCCAATGGCGGCAGGTGGGATGGAGCGGCCGATCACGCCGGCCACGGCGATCAGGGTCAGGACGTAGGGAAGCACGTTGAAAAGCTGAGGCACGGAGCTACCAGCGGCAAAGTAGCTGGGCAGCCGGTCGCCGAGCGCGCTCGAGAATCCGAACAGCAGCGCCGCTGCGAAGGCGCCGAAGGGGCGCCACTTCCCGAAGATGAGCGCCGCCAGCGCGATGAACCCTCGCCCACCCGTGATGTTCTGATCGAAGTTGTGGATGAAGCCGAGGGTCAGGTAGGCGCCTCCGAGCGCCGCCAGTGCGCCCGAGATCGCGACCGCCACGTAGCGCGTGCGGTAGACCGAGATCCCGACCGTGTCGGCTGCACGGGGATGCTCCCCGACCGAGCGCAATCGCAGTCCCCAGGGCGTTTTGAACATGACCACCCACGCGCCGATCAACAGGACGAAGCTGAGCCAGATCATCAGGTTCAGGTCGCTGAAGACAGGCCCGATGAAGTACACGCCCCTGAGCCAGCTGATCGTCACGTCCGGGATCTGGGGCACGTTCGGCGGGATCCCGCCCGCCCCGTAGACGTCCTGGAACACGTACCCCGTGATCCCGAGTGCGAGGAAGTTGATCGCCGTTCCGATCACGATCTGGTCGGCTCGGAGGTGGATCGCGAAGTACGCGTGGACGAGCGCGAGCATCGTCCCGGAGACGACGGCGATCACGATGCCGAGCTCCCAGGAGCCAGTCTTGTCGGCGCCCCAGATGCCGAAGAAGGCGCCCATCAGCATCATCCCCTCGAGACCGATGTTCACGACGCCGCTCCGTTCCGAGAACATGCCGCCGATCGAGGCGAAGGTCAGGGGCGTCGCGTAGCGCAGCATCGACGCGAAGAGCCCCGACCAGACGACGACGGTGTCGAGATGGCCGACGCTGGAGCGCGTGGCGAGGATGCCGAATCCGATCCCGGCGACACCGGAGACGACAGCGCCCCAGCCGACTCGGCGGGCGCCGCGGCTTACGGCCCAGATCCCCGCGGCGAGCGCGAGGATGCCGATCAGGATCGGCCAGAGAAGCGCCCGCGCCGAGAGGGGCGGCAGCGCGAGCCAGAAGGCCAGCAGCCCGAGCAGGATGCCGAGCATGCCGATGCCGCGAGGCTCGGTCAGCCGCCCGGCCGCGCCGCGAAGCGGCTCCGCGCGCGCGCTCATTCGGTCGACTTCCTCGGCCGGCGAGGAACGACCTTCCGGCGCGCCTGCCAGAGGTACAGAACCAGGATGTCAGCACCGACGAAGAGCAGGACAAGACCCTGGATCAGGAGCGTCAGGTTCTCGGCCAGCGTCGGCGGAAAGATGCTCGGATCGAGGTGCCGGTCGGAGGTGCCGTTGATGAGCGCCCCGAACAGGAGCGCAGAGAAGAGGATCCCGACGGCGGAGTTTCGCCCCAGCAGGGCGACCGCGATCCCGAGGAAGCCCACAGCGGACGCGCCGGCCGATCCCTGGAGGTCGTCGACGCTGACGACGAACTTCCAGCCCAGCACGTCGATGACGCCCGCGAGGCCCGCGAAGACGCCGGAGATCGCCATCGCGAGGAAATAGCTGCGCGCGACGCTGATCCCGGCGTAGCGAGCCGCCTCGGGGTTGTACCCGACGGCCCTGATCTCGTAGCCGAGGGTGGTCCGATTGAGGATCAGCCAGTAGACGACGAGCGCGGCGACCGCGATGAAAACGCCGATGTGCAGTCCCTGCACGAACGGGTCGCCCCAGAGGACCTTCAGGTGCGTGTTCGGAGCGATGTCGTTCGACTGCGTCAGCGAGCGCTCGCGGCTCGTCTGGAGCGGGCCTTGCTGGCCGAACAGGTAGCCCGCCAGCCAGAAAAGGATCCAGTTCAGCATGATCGTGGTGATCACCTCGTGCGCGCCGACGGTCGCTCGTAGGAGCCCCGCGATCCCGGCGACCGCGCCGCCGGCGAGCGAACCGAGGACGATCGCGAGCACGATGTGCGGGAACCCGGACATGCCGGTGAACGACGATGCGACCCAGACCCCGATGATCGAGCCGGCCGCATACTGGCCCTGGCCGCCGATGTTGAAGAGGCCGGCGCGGAACGCAAATGCGACCGCGAGGCCCGTCAGGATCAGCGGTGCGCTCAGGATCAGCGTCGCCTGGAGGTTGTACGCGGCCTGGGTCCGCTCGGCGGCCGAGATCCAAGGGAAGAACCAGTTCAGACCGGCCCCGTTGAAGATCGCCTGGTACGTCGAGATCGGGTTCTTGTGCGTGACGCCGATGACGACGAGCCCACCGATGAAGAAGGCGATGATCGTCGTCACGATCGGCGTCAGGATCCCGCCGGCACGCTGGTAGAAGGCGAATCGCGAGGCGACGGTCTCGCCCGGACCCTCGCCCTCCGGGGGCGGCGTGGCGAGCGTCTCGCTCACGCGGCGCTTTCCTCGGTGCGACCGCCTGTCATCGCCACCCCCACCTCTTCCTCGGTGACGTCGGGCGAGTACTCACCCACGATGCGCCCTTCGTACATGACGAGGACCCGGTCCGAGAGGGAGAGGATCTCCTCGAGCTCGAGCGAGATCAGGAGCACGGCCTTGCCCTCGTCTCGGGCCGCGATCAGGCGGCGGTGCACATACTCGATCGCGCCCACGTCGAGCCCGCGCGTCGGTTGTGCCGCCACGAGCACCCGGGGGTTACGTCCGACCTCTCTCGCGATCACGACCTTCTGCTGGTTGCCGCCGGAGAGTGCCGACGCCGGCGTCGAGGGCCGGCCACCCCTGACGTCGAACTCCTTCAGCAGCTGGACGGCGCGCGCGAACAACTGGCGGGGGAAAAGCCAGCCCCAGCGTGAGTCGGGCGGCCTGCGGTAGTCCTCGAGCGCGATGTTCTCAGCCAGCGAGAAAGGGAGCACGAGCCCGCGCGCCTGCCTGTCCTCAGGAATGTGGCCGACGCCTTCGTCGAGGACGGTGCGGGCATTGGCCGTGGTCATGTTCCGCCCGTCGAGAGCGATCGTCCCCGAGCTCGGCTTCCGCAGGCCCGTGATCGCGTCGATCAGCTCCGTCTGCCCGTTGCCGTCCACTCCTGCGACACCGACGATCTCTCCGGCCCGCACCTCGAGCGACACGTCCCGCACCGCCGGGAGCCCTCGGTCGTCCTGCACGGCCAGCTTCTCGACGACGAGGAGCGGGGAACCGGGTTGCGCGGGCTGCTTGTCGACGCGAAGCAGAACCTCCCGGCCGACCATCAAGCGGGCCAGGCCCTCCTCGGTCGCACCGGCCCTCGGCAGCGTCTCGATCTTCTTGCCCCGGCGTAGGACCGTGATCCGGTCCGCGATCTCGAGCACCTCGTTCAGCTTGTGGCTGATGAAGATCACGGACATCCCCTCGCGGACGAGCGTGCGCAGGGTGTCGAACAGTTCCTGCGCCTCCTGGGGGGTCAGCACCGCCGTCGGTTCGTCGAGAATGAGGATGTTCGCGTTCCGGTAGAGCGCCTTCAGGATCTCGACGCGCTGCTCCTGGCCGACGCTGAGGTTCTCGACGCGGGCGTCGGGATCGATCGGGAACTTGAAAGTCCGGGACATGATGCGCACGCGCTCGCGGGCGGCGTCGAAATCGAGGAGTACGCCGCTCTTCGTCGGCTCGGTGGCGAGCACGATGTTTTCGGCCACGGTCATGACCGGGATCAACATGAAGTGCTGGTGCACCATGCCGATGCCGGCCTCGATCGCCTCCTTCGGGGACCCCATCGTCAAGGGCGCACCGTTGATGCGGATCTCGCCTTCATCCGGCCGGTAGAGCCCGTAGAGGATGTTCATCAGCGTCGATTTGCCCGCGCCGTTCTCGCCGAGGAGCGCGTGCACCTCGCCGCGGCGCAGGTCGAAGTCGATTCCGTCGTTCGCGACGACGCCCGGAAACCGCTTGGTTATGCCCCGCAGCTCGAGGGCCGGCGCGTCGTCAGCCATCGGGCAGAGATTCTAGGAGACCGCAAAACGCGGAGCGGGCGCATCTGCGCCCGCTCCGTTCGAGAGATCGAGACGCGGCTTAAAGCGTTGCCGGCACCTTGATCTTGCCGCTGATGATTCCCCTCTTCTGCTTGTTCATCTTCGTGATGAACCCCTTCGGCACCTTGGAGCTGATCTTGCCGACGCCCTGACCGCCGTTCTTCAGCGTGAAGACGAGGTCGCGGCCGCCCTTGAACGTCCCGTTCTTCACGAGCGAGAAGAACTTGAACGCGGCATTGTCGACCTTCTTCGTGCCGCTCGTCAGGATGTGCTTGCCGAGGTAAGCCTGGTCGGCGTCCACGCCGATACCCCACACGGGCCGCTTGCCCTTGTGGTTGGCCTTGGCCGCATCGAGGGCACCGAGACCGCAGCCGCCTGCGACCTGGAAGATGATCTGCGCGCCCTGGTTGATCATGTTGAGCGCGAGCTCCTTGCACTTGGCCGAGAAGCCGATCGCGAACTGATCGGAGTACTGGATCAGCACCTGGGCCTTCGGGTTCGCCTTCTTGGCACCGGCGCGGTAGCCGGCAATCCAGTTGTCGACCGACGGGATCTTCTTCCCGCCGACGGCGCCTAGCACCTGCTTGCCACCCTGCTTCTTGGCCATCAGCGCGCCGAGGTAGCCGACGAGGTAGCCGGACTGCTCAGACTTGAAGGTGAGGCCCATCGCGTTCTTCGGCTTGTCCTTCAGCGCCACCCAGGGGAAGTCGACGATGGCGTAGTCGGTGCTCGGATTCCGCGTCGCGGCGGTGCTCGTGTCGTCCGCGAGCAGGAAGCCGGTGGCGAGGACCGCCTTGTAGCCGTCGCGAGACGCCTGCACGAGGTTCGGCAGGTAGTCCGACTTCGACCGCGAGATGTAGATGCGCGTCTTGGCGCCGAGCTTCCTCTTGGCCCGCGCGAGTCCCTGGGTCGCCAGGAAGTTGAACGATCGGTCGTTGATGTTGCCGGTGTCCGAGACCATGGCCGCAGTGAGCTGCGCCGAGCGCTGAGCGCTCGCCGTCGTCCCGAGCAGCGTTGCTGCAAGAGCTGCGGCCAAAAACCACAGCGTGAATCGCTTGAGTTTCACTCGCTTCCCTCCTACCCCGTTGAAAGTGTCGGGAGATGCTAACTCGCTAGACCCGATCGAGCGAGTCCCAGGAAATTAGACGTTTTCGAGACGTCTTAGTTGGCGAGCACGCGGTCGAGCTCGGCTTCGCCAACGAGCACCCGACGGGGCTTCGAGCCCTCGTAGCCCGAGACGATCCCACGGCGCTCGAGCATGTCGATCAGACGGCCCGCCCGCGTGTATCCCACCCGCAGACGCCGCTGGAGGAGCGAGACGGAGGCGGTCTGGGTCTGCACGACGACCTCGATCGCCCGCTCGAGCAGCGGATCCTCGTCCGGGTCGAAGTCGTCGTCCCCCGCCTCGCCGGTCTCTTCGGCCTCGGGCGCTGCGAGGAGCGACTCGTCGAGCTCCTGCTCGCGCTGGTGGCGGCACTGCTCGACGACGAGCGCGATCTCCTCCTCGCTCACATAGGCGCCCTGGAGGCGCTGAAGACGCGAGGTGCCGAGCGGCTTGAAGAGCATGTCGCCCTGTCCGAGCAGACTTTCGGCACCGGCCTGGTCGAGAATCACACGCGAGTCCGTCTGGCTCGAGACGGCGAAGGCAATCCGTGAGGGGACGTTCGCCTTGATCATCCCGGTGATCACGTCGACCGAGGGCCGCTGCGTCGCAAGCACGAGGTGGATGCCGACGGCGCGCGACTTCTGGGCGAGGCGGATGACCGCGTCCTCCACCGCCTGCGGCGAGATCATCATCAGGTCGGCGAGCTCGTCGATCACGACGAGCAGGTACGGCAGCGTCTGCTCGCCCCGCTGGCGGAAGGCGCGGTTCGCCTCCGCGAGGTTGCGAGCCCGCACCGCTGAGAGCCGCTCGTAGCGGCGCTCCATCTCCCCCACGACGTTGGCAAGCACCGAAGCGGCTTCCTTGGGGCTCGAGACGACCGGGGTCAGAAGGTGCGGGATCGACTCGTAGTAGCCGAGCTCGATCCGCTTCGGGTCGATCAGGATCAAGCGCACCTCGTCAGGCGTCGAGCGCAACAGGATCGAGGTCAGAATCGTGTTGATGCAGCCCGACTTGCCCGAGCCCGTCGTACCGGCGATCAGGACGTGTGGCATTCGCGCGAGGTCGGTCCAGACGGCGCTCCCCGAGATGTCCTTGCCGAGCCACACCGAGAGCGGCGTGGCGGTAGCGGGGAGATCGTCGAAGATGTCGCCGAGGGTGACAAGGTTCGGGGAGAGGTTGGGCAACTCGACGCCAACCGCCTGCTTGCCTGGAATCGGCGCCAGGATGCGGATCTCGGTCGTGGCGAGCGCGTAGGAGAGGTCGTCCTTGAGCGCTGCGACCTTCGATACCTTCGTGCCGGGCGCAAGCTGGAGCTCGTAGCGGGTCACGCGCGGGCCCGAGATCTGACCGACGACCGTTGCGTCCACGCCGAAGTGAGCGAGGGTCTGGGTCAGCGCCTCGGCAATACGCGCACTGGTCTCGGCGGACGTCCCTGCGGCGGGAGGTGACATGCGCAGGAGATCGCGGTCCGGCAGCCGGTACACCGGGACACTCGACGGCCCGGCGTCGAACAGGCTCGCCTGGTCGGGCTCGGGCTCCTCGATGAGCAGCTGGGTGACGGCGGTCGCTTCGGCTTCTGCGACGAGGTCCGGAAACTCGTGCACGGCGTCGACCGGCGGAACTGCGGGCTCCCTGGGCGCGTGCAGCGGGTGGACGACCGCCAGCTCGGACTCGGGCCTGGTGACCACCCGGCGTCGGGCAGCCCTGCCCGCGCGGTGGACGACCCGTCCTGAACGGCGCAGCAGCGCACCGGCCGAAGCTCCGGTCAGCAGGAGCGCTCCGGCGAGCAGCGTGACGACTCCGAGGATCAGCACGCCCGTGGCGCCGATCGCCAGGGCGAAGCCGGAGGCCAAGAGCGATCCGAGCGCGCCTCCACCGTGCCCGAGGGTCAGGAGCAGGCCGAACGTGAAGACGACGAGGCCGGTGCGGAACGGCTTCACGTCGACGAGGTCGCTGCGTCCGAGCATCAGCGCACCGAGGACGGCGAACGCAACCGGAAGCGCGAAGGTGACCCCACCGACGAGCGCGTCGAAGCCCTGGGCGATCCAGAGGCCGACATACCCCCCGTTCCACCCCACGTACACCACAGAGCCGAGGAAGAGTCCGAACGCGACGAGGCCGAGCCCGAGCAGCTCGGGATGGTGGTGTCCGTGCGAAGCCTTCTGCCTCTGCTTCCTCGTCCGCTTCTTCACGCGCGCGGGAGTGCGCGGCTTGAGCGCGCGTCGTTTCCGGCGTCGAGACATGGCCGCGTGCTTCGACGCTTTCCCGCTGACCCCTTTTAGACTCGGTCCGTGCTCGATCCCTGGCGAATCGGCGGCACGTACCTCGAGTCGTGCAACTGCGACGCGATCTGCCCCTGCCGGAGGATCGGCGGGAAGCCCGGCGGGCGCTCCACGCACGGCATCTGCTTCGGCGCGCTCTCCTGGCACATCGAGCGCGGAGAAGCCGCAGAAACCGATTTGTCGGGCCTGAGCATCGTCCTCGTCGCCCGCTACAGCGACGACGAGGACGGCTCGCCCTGGACGTTCGTCCTCTACCTGGACGAGCAGGGCTCAGCCGGGCAGCGGGCCGCCCTCGAAGCGATCTTCCTCGGCCGCGCCGCCGGCACGCAGGTCGACCACTTTCCGTGGGCCTGGAAGGCGAGCAATCTCCTTGCAGTCGAGCCGGCGCGAATCGAGCTCGACCACACCCCGCGCCACCGGTGGTTCCGCGTGCGCGACACGGTCAGTGTGCGGATCGCCGGTGTCGTCGAAGACCAGGCGACCGTGACCTGCGTCATCCCCGGACACGAGCAGCGGGGAGAGGAAGTGGTCGCCGAGGAGCTGCGCGTGGCCGCAGCGCCGCCGCTCTCCTTCGAGCTCAGCGGCGTCTGCGGCTACGCGTCCGTCTTCGAATACGCCTCGGCCTAGAGGTTCGCGAGGGCTACGTTAGGCCGCGAGGGCGCGAAGGTCTTCGACAGCGCGTCCCAGGAGGTTCTCACGCAGGTCGAAAAGCCCAGCCCAGAGCGAAGAACGGTCAAGTCTGGCGTCGATCCGCGCGGCGTCTCCGAGACCCTGAAGAGCCCGGACGAAGATGGCCAATTCGAGGTAGGCCTGCGCGACCCGGACGGGGGATGCGTGCACCCCCGCGCGGCGCAGGATCGGTTCCCACTCGAGCAGCTCCGCAGCACCCGGAGCGCCGTACCAGGAGCGTCCTTCCGCGAGCTCGGTCTCCAGCTCGAGCAGGTAGCGGCCGAGCGGCTGTTCCAGGCCGGTCAGCGCGGTTTCAGCGCGATCGGCCGCGTGGCGGAGCGCGGCCTCGCGCTGGCCCGGAGTGGACGGAGCAGCGTCGCCGCGGGCCCACCGCTCGAGCAGGCGGCAGAACGCGAGCGCCGCCGCCTCGCAGGCACCGAGCTGGGCGACGAGGCGCGCGCGGGTCGCCTCCTCGGCAGCGTGATCCGCAAGCACGTCGGCCCAGCTTCTTTCGCGGAGTGCGCTCATACCTCGACCACCACTGGGAGAATCATCGGCCGCCGTCCCGTTCTGTCGTAGACCAGCTGCCCGACGCCGTCATGGAGGTGCTCCTGGAGGAGCTTGATCTCGCTGACGTCCTGCGCGAGACAGTCGTCGAGCACACGGCCTGCCTCGACCCGCATCTCGTCCAGGAGCGGTCCCGGCTCGATGAAACCGCGGGAGATCAGCTCCGGAGGCCCTGCGGAGGTGCCGTTCGAGCTCGCGAGCGTCGCCACGATGATCAGGACGCCGTGCTCGGACAGATGCCGCCGGTCACGCAAAGCCACGTCCTTCACGTCGCCGACTCCGAGCCCGTCCACGAAAGTGACACCGGATTCGATCTTGTCGACGAGGCGGGCGCCGGCACGGGTCAGCTCGACCACGGAGCCGTTCTCGGCCAGGATGATCGCGTCTTCGGGAACTCCGGACTCCTGGGCCAGGCGACCGTGCGCGGCCAGCATGCGGAACTCGCCGTGCACGGGCATCACGGCCTTCGGGCGGACGAGCGAGATCATCGTCCGCAGTTCCTCCGCATAGCCGTGGCCCGAGACGTGCACAGGCGCGATCTCCTGGTGGAGAACCTCTGCGCCGGCCTTGGCCAGCCCGTTGATCGCGTCGTGGACGCGGAGCTCGTTTCCGGGGACCGGCTTCGCCGAGATGATCACGGTATCGCCCGCTTCGACGTGCACGGTCGGGTGGTCGTGGTAGGCAATCCGCGTCAGCGCCGAAAGCGGCTCGCCCTGGCTGCCGGTGCAGAGGATCAGCACCTCGTGCGGCGCGAACTCCTCCAACTGGTTCGGGCGGATCAGAATGTCCTCGGGCACCTCCATGTAGCCGAGGTTGCGCGCGATGTTCACGTTCTTGCGCATCGAGCGGCCGACCACGCAGACCTTGCGGTCGACCTCGACGGCGACGTCGACTGCCTGCTGCATGCGATGCACGATGGAGGCGAAGGACGCGACGAGGATCCGCCCCGTGCGGTGCGGAATGATCTGACGGAAAGCCTCGCCGACGAGTCGCTCCGAGCCGGTCACGCCTGGGCGCTCGGCGTTCGTCGAGTCGCCGAGGAACAGGTCGACACCACGGTTCCCGATCTCGGCCAGCCGACCAACGTCCGTCCTCAGCCCATCGACCGGCGTGTGATCGAGCTTGTAGTCGCCCGTATGGAGGATCCGGCCGGCGTCGGTCTCGAGCACGACCGCGACCGCGTCGGGGATCGAGTGGGCGACTCGAATGAAATCCACCTTGAAGGGCCCGGTTTCGATCTGGCCGTCCTCGGGCCGAATCTCCCGGAGCTCGGCCGCCCGCAGCAAGCCGTGTTCGTCGAGCTTCGACTTCACGAGCCCGAGCGTGAGGCGCGTGGCCCAGACCTCCTGAACCGCGACCTCGCGCAGGAGATACGGCAGCGCCCCGACGTGGTCTTCGTGCCCGTGCGTGAGGATGACGGCGCGAATCGGCCCTTGCCTCTCGCTCAGGTACGTGAAGTCCGGAAGGATCAGATCGACGCCCAGGTGCTCGTCGCGGGGGAACGCGAGGCCTGCGTCGACGACGATCGCATCGTCGCCGCTCTCGTAGACCATCATGTTCTTCCCGACCTCGCCGAGGCCGCCCAGGGGAATGATCCGCAGAGTTCCGTCTGGCATCGGCTCAGTCTAGCCCCGGTCTCGCGTCGCTAAGCCCGAGGGGGTGTAGATCCGATACAGAGGGGATGCACGCGGCGCTGACGACGCTCGCTCTCTTTGCCGCGGCCTCGATTCTCGTTGAGGCCGTCCGCCGCCCGCGCGGCGTGGTGCTCGAGGACGCCGTCGACAAGGACGCTTTCGCGGTCGCGGCAGCCGTGCAGCTCGCCGGCGTGATCGTGCTCGGGCCGCTTGCGGGTGCGCTGGCCGCGGTCTGCGGCATCCTGGCCGTGCGACGCTTCCTTCGAGCTCGCTCATGGACATCCCGGGCACCTCTTACTGCCGCGCGACCTCGTCGCCCTCGTCGCGCTCGGTCTCGCCTTCTGGACCGCGGAGGCAGTCCTGTTCCCGATCGCAACCGGCGAATCGGCGGCCACGGATGCGATCGCGGGCGCAGGCGCAACCGGGCTCGCGTTCCTCGTTGCGCTCTTTGCTATCCACAACGCCTGGAATCTCGTCGCCCTCGTGCCGGTCCTGCTGCTGCTGGAGCGCGCTCACGGGCGGCTCGTGCAGCTTCGCGGGGAAGTGGCTCGGGCGCTCGAGACGTTCGCGAACATCGTCGACGAGCGCGATCCGTCGACCTACCGGCACTCGGTTCGCGTAGCCGACTACGTGCACGAGCTGGCGGTCGCGTTGAAGCTTCCGCCCGCAGACGTCGCGCGCCTGCGCTGGGCAGGCCGGCTGCACGACCTGGGTAAGGTCGCGGTGGACGCGGCCGTGCTGCGCAAGCCCGAGCAGCTGGATGAATCCGACTGGGCGGCCGTTCGCCGTGCCCCTAGGCTCTCCGCGCGCCTCCTGCAGCGCTTCCGCTTCGCAGCCCAGCAGGCGCAGGCGGTCGAGTATCACCACGAGCGCTTCGACGGCAGCGGCTACTACGGCGTCGAGGGCACCCGCTTGCCGCTCGCCTCGCACTTCTTGAACGTCGCCGACAGCTTTGACGCGATGACGAGTGAGCGCGCTTTCCGACCCGGGCTCTCCGACGAGGAGGCTCTGGACGAGGTCGAGCGGAACATCGGGACGCAGTTCCACCCGGGGATCGCGAAGGCGTTCATCGCAGTCCGGCGTGGACTCGATCCCGCCGCGGTGCTCTCGTCCGAGGAGCTCGCGGAGCTCCGTGAAGCCGCGGTCCCCCACCGGTTGCCCATGCTTCCCGACCTGCGCACGCTCCGGGAGCGCCCCGAGCTCGTCGCCCTTGCCGGCGTCCTGCTGGCGCTCGTCGCGGTGGGACTCGCCCGCTACGGGCTCGCGATCGCAGGAGCGGCGGTCGCCTGCGCGGGCTTCGGTCTGCACGCGGCCACGACGCTTCGCGCCCAACGCCTGAGCGCGGCGCTCCGCCAGGCGCTCGCTGCGCCGGATGTCTTCGACGCGCTCGTCACCGTGCTCGAGCGCAACGCGCGGGCAACCTGGACAGGGCTCGTCACCTGGGGCGAGCACGGGCTCGGAGGCTCGGTCGCGCGCGAGAGCGGTGGAGAACGCCCCAACGAAGCCTCGCTCGTCAGCTGGCTCGTCCGTGATGCGGAGTCAGGAAACAAGCTCGTCGTCGCACCTGAGCTCGAGTTCGGTCGCTCCGGTGTCCTCCTGGCGATGCCGCTCCGGCGCGAGAACAGCGCGCTCGTCGCCTTCCTCGTCCTCGCCGCGCCGCGCGGACTTCCAGCACACGTGGAGCTCGCGCTCGGGACGACCCTCGACGAGGTCGCACTGGCGCTCGCCGACCGCCCTCTGCAAGCGCAGGGCGAAGAACCCGTGAGCGAGCGCGAGCCGGAAATCATTCGGCCGAGGCGGCGCTCGAAGAGCTCTACCGCGAAGAGCGGAACCTCCTCACCGCCCGCCGCCTGACCGCGGTGGCCTAGGCGGGGGCCGGCGTCAGCGCGCCGAGGCGTTCGAGACAGTCGCGCACCTGAGCGGTCTCGGCGTCCGTCGCTTCGACCAGTGGCAGACGCAGGCCACCGACGTCGTGGCCGAGCAGGTTCAGGGCGGCCTTGATCGCGATCGGGTTGATCGCCACCTTCAGCAGCTCATGCGCAGGCTGCAGCTCGGCGTTCACCGCGCGCGCGCCATCGACGTCTCCCGCGTGATAGCGGCGGATCATCTCCTTGATCCGCACGCCGGTGACATGTGCATGGACGGAGACGACGCCGATGCCGCCGAGCTCGAGGAACGTGAAGGTGATCGGGTCGTCGCCGGAGTAGAGCGCGAGCCCCGTCTCGGCGACGATGCGCCGCGCCTCGTCGAGGTCGTCGTGCGCCTGCTTGACTGCGATCACGTTCGGGATCTCCGCGAGCTGCGCGAGCGTCTCCGGCGCAACGTTGATCACGACACGCGTCGGGATGTTGTAGTAGACGATCGGCTTGTCGGTGACGGCCGCGATTGCCTGGACATGCGCCACGATGCCACGCGGCGGCGGCTTGTTGTAGTACGGGGTTACAACTAGGAATCCGTCGACGCCGAGCTCGTGCGCCCGCTCGGTCAGGTGGACGGAATGAGCGGTCGAGTACGTGCCCGTCCCGGCCACGACCGTCCCCTTCCCGGCCAGCGCGTCCACCGCGATGGAGAAGAGCTCGAGCCGCTCTTCATCCGTCAGAGTCGGCGACTCGCCGGTCGTCCCGGCGACCACGATCCCGTCGCTGCCGTTCTCGACCAGGTGGAGCGCCAGCTCGCGGAACTTCTCGTAGTTGACGGCGCCGCGCGAGTTGAAAGGCGTGACGATCGCGGTCAGAACCTCGCCCAGCACGCGGCCAGTGTAGTTCAGCGCGGATGGCGCCGATAGACCGCCTGTGCGCCGTCCTTGGCGGAAAACGTGGTTCCGGCTCGTCGTCTACGCCGTCACCCTCGTTGTCACGGTCTTCCTCACCGTGGCATTCACGGCGCCGCGCCTTCCCAACGACACTGGTCCGCTGCCGACGCTTCAAGGCATCCAGACGGCCAGTCGCGTCGATCCGCTGCTCGGGAAGGTGGCGTCACGGTTTGCCGGCAAGCGCGTGGAGGTTCGCTGCTGGTCGCACAGGGACTGGGCGCGGTTGAGCAAACAGGTCGCGGCCTACACGAACGGCCACTTCCGGCCGGGCGCCTGGACCGGCTACGAGTCGACCGACCACCGGCGCGAGAACCTGGCGCCGAACGTCTGCGCGACGCTTGAACGTCTGACCTACTCCCATGCGGTTCCGACGAGCTACGCCGAGGGAAGCTGGCTCGCCTGGTCGCTCTGGATCCTGTTGGACGTCGCAGCGCAGCTGCGGCACGACGCGCCGACGGCGACCTGCTACGCGATGCAGGAGATCACGCCCGCCGGGATCGAGCTCGGGCTCGACCGCGTTACCGCTCCGGCTCTCGGCGCACTCTTCTGGCGCGACATCTACCCGCACCTCGCCGGCCCGCGCCGTTCGCCGGAGTGCCGGGCCGGCGGCCGCCTCGATCTCCATCCCGAAAAGCCAGGCTGGCCCTGAGCTACTTCCTGCGCCCGAGGATCCGGAGCAGGTAAAGGAAGAGATTGACGAAGTCGAGGTAGAGCGCGAGCGCGCCGACGATCGCATCCTTCTTGACGACCTCCGCGTCAGGCTCTCCCGGAGGCGGCTCGTACTGCTTCAGCTTCTGGACGTCGTAAGCCGTGTAGGCCGAGAAGATCAGCACCCCGGTCGCCGTCGTCACCCAGTAGAGCTGCTCGTTGAACCAGATCCCGTTCACCACGAGCCCGACGATCTGGCCGACCAAGGCCATGAAGAGAAAGCTGCCCCAACTCGTGAGATCCGCGCCGGTCGTATAGCCCCACAGCGCAAGCGCACCGAACATCGCGGCAGTCACAAGGAAGGTCGAGAAGATCGATCGCGCCGTGAAGAGCTCGAAGACGAACGACAGAGTGATCCCGTTCAGGGCCGCGTAGCCGAGGAAGGTGGCGGTGGCCTCGAAGAGGCTCATGTGCTTCACGAGCCCGACGAGAGCGGCGACGAGGGCGAGCTCGACGACGAAGGAGATCAGGAGCACGGGGCCCGCATGGGCCTCGAAAGCCGCATGGAGTGACTCCGAGCCGCGCCCAACCAGATAGGCGACGAGACCGGTGACCGCCAGGCCTGTTGCCATCCAGGCGAAGACCCGATGGAAGTAGGCGCGATCGTCCTCAGCCGGCGCGATCGTCTGCGTGGCTAGCGGACGCACTATGGGGTGGGACTGTACGCCTGTGCGCGTAGAGTCACCGCATGGGCGCAGGTATTCGGGCGGCCCGGAGGGAGGACGCGGCCCCGCTTGCCCGGCTCCTCGGCGAGCTCGGGTACCCGTCGAGCCGCGAGCAGGTCGAGCGGCGACTGGAGCGGCTGGGAGAAGCCGACCGCCTTTTCGTCGCGGAGCTCGAGGGCGAGGTCGTCGGCCTTGCCGGCCTGCATGTCTCGGCGGCGCTCGAGTACGACGGCGACGCGGCGAAGGTGAGCGCGATCGTCGTCGACGAGCGGTTTCGGCGGCGGGGCGTCGGTGAGGCCCTGATGGATGCGCTGGAGAACGAGGCGAGGGCTCGCGGCTGCGTGATCCTCTTCCTGACGACGGCCGAGCGCCGGGAGGATGCGCACGCGTTCTACCGGAGGATCGGGCTCGAGGAAACCGGCCGGAGGTTCGCGAAACGGCTCGAATAGCTTGGTTTCTGGCAGGCCTCAGCCGCTGCTAGGCGGCTTCCCGCGTGCGTCCTCGAGCTTCTTCAGGCTTGCCCACGCCCACTGCGGGATCGTCTTCGGCGCTTCGTCGGGCCGCACGGTGAGGTTCTGGCCCAGCCCTTCGAATTCCGCGACACCGATTCGCCAGCGCATCCACGGCCAGAACCAGCCGGGCTTCGGAACCGGCCCAGGGTAGTTGTGTTTCGGCAGCGGCGGCTTCGCCGGGTACGTGATGCTCGCGAGCGTGATCCGCGCGCCGAGCTGGTTGAGGTCGACGCTGCCCGGAATTCCGGGCACGGAGCCCGAGCTCGAGTGCTGCCAGATCGTGTACCGGCTCCAGCCGGCCGGAAGCTGCGGCGACGCGACGCCGTAGCTCGCGATCCAGAGCGGGTACGAGCCGAACTTGCGCGTGTTCCCGAGCTTCGACCAGAACGCCGGGTACGTGTAGAGGACGGGTTTGACGCCGATCTGTGACTGGACCCGTGTCAACCAGGCGGTCGCCCACTGCACCATCAACGCGGACGAGAGGCCATCCGTCTCGAGATCGAGCACCGGCAGCAGGTCGCCTCTCTTCGGAGCCGCCACGGCGAGGAAAGCATCGGCCTCAGCCTGAGCATCCTTCGCCACCGTGGCCGCCGTCCCGCCGCTCCCTGTGTCCGGCCTGGCGAAGTGGTAGGCGCCGCGCGGGAGCCCCGCCGCCTTGGCTCCCGCCCAGTACGCGCCGAATCTCGGGTCGACGAAGCCTGTTCCCTCTGTCGCCTTGATGTAGACGAAGCCGATCCCGTCGGCTTTCACTCTGGCCCAGTCCACCCGCGACTGGTGGCTGGAGACGTCGATTCCGCGAATCACGAGAGCCCCCCTTTTGTTATCCGCAGCCGCCGCAGGGACGCTCGAAGCTTAGCTAGGAGGGCTTGGCGAAATAAGTCTGTGCCGTCCGACCACGCTGCTCGCCACCGGCTCTGCCCTGGTCACGCAGTCGCGCCGACAGCTTTGGCTATCGACACTCCCTGCGTCCTTGCCTCGGAACGAGCATCGCGTCCGGACGACGAGCGGCATTCCGCCAAACCCTCCTAGGGCTCTGCAGGGAGCCAGTAGTCGAGCCACTGCTCCTTCGTCGCACCGACGCGGTCGTACACGCGCTGGGCCCGTTCGTTATCCGGCGCGGTCTGCCACGTGAGCTTCCCGGCGCCACGGCGGCGGCACTCTTCCCGGCAGCTCTCGATCAGGGCCTCGGCTGCGCCTGAACCGCGCGCCTCCGTGGCGACGAAGAGGTCGTTCATGACACCAATCCGCTGCGCGCTCGTCGTGGCCCAGGACCAGTAGACCGTCGCGAAACCGACCGCGTTTCCGTCCTCGTTGCGTGCGATCAACTGGAGACCCTCTCGCTCCGGGTCGGCGATCAGTGCTCGCGAGAGCGCCAGCAGCTCGTCGTCGGACGGCGTGACCTCGTAGAAGTCGCAGTAGCCCCGGACGAGCGGCAGGAGCTCTGCGAGATCCTGCTCGGAGACGCGGTCGACCCGCATCAGTCGAGCAGGTGCTCGAGGCCGACGGTGAGGCCCGGTGGCAGGCTCGGCAATCGTTCGAGCGCCAGCAGGACGCCGGGAACGTACGCCTCGCGCGAGAACGCGTCGTGACGGATCGTCAGCAGCTGCCCCTCGCCGCCGAAGAGCACCTCCTGGTGTGCGACGAGGCCCGGCAGGCGCACCGAGTGGATGGGCGCGCCGCCGAGCCGGTCGGAGGTCGCCTTGGCCGTTCCGGAAGGCGTGTCGACCTTCGCCTCGTTGTGGAGCTCGACGATCTCCGCGCGCGGCAGGTGGTGGGCTGCCTCTTCCGCCAGCCGCAGCATCAGAACGGCTCCGAGCGCGAAGTTCGGCGCGACGAAGAGTGCGATTCCGCGCTCGCGGGCCAGCTCACCCAGCGGCTCCGGATCCCAGCCGGAGGTCCCGACGACGCACGGCAGGCCCTGCTCGAGCGACGCCTGCACGTTCTCTTCGACCGCGCCCGGCTTCGTGAAGTCGATCGCCGCGTCGAGGCCCTCCAGCAGCACCGGATCGTCCGGCCCGAGCCCTTTCACCTCGTGGCCGGCCTGCTCGAGCGCGGGAGCGAGCACACGCCCGACCTTGCCCTCGTGACCGAAGAGCGCGACCCTCAAGCGGCTGCTCGGGCCGGGAGAGCCGGGTTGACCCGCTCGACCGCCTCGAGGAACAGCTCCTCGTCCGGCCCGATACCCGCTGCGGAGCACTTCTCGGGCGCGAGCAGCACACCGGCGAGCTCGGCCACTGCTTCGGGCTCGACCGCCTCGATCTCCGCGATGATCCGCTCGATCGAGAGCAGCTCCGTATCGGTGACGAGCGACTTGCCGAGCCGGCTCATCCGGTTTGCGGTCGACTCCATCGAGAGCATGATCCGGCCTCTCAGGTTCTCCTTGGCGCGCTTGATCTCGTCGTCGCGAAGGTTCCCGGCTGCGATCTCAGCGATCTGCTCGGTCGCGACCTCCAGGCAGGAGGCGACGTTCTCTTCGCGCGTCCCCAGGTAGATACCGATCTGCCCCGTGTCGCTGTACTGCGAGGCGAAGCTGTAGACCGCGTACGCCATCCCGCGCTTTTCCCGAATCTCCTGGAACAGGCGCGACGACGCGGATCCGCCGAGGATGCCGTCGAGGAGCGACGCCGCAAAACGGCGCGGGTCGGAGCGTGAGATCCCCGGCGCGGCGACGCAGACGTGGTACTGCTCGGTGTCCTTACTCTGGAAGCGGACCCCGGGAGCGGGCGTCCTCACGAGCGCCGGGCGGACGCGCGGCCCCTTCTTCGCCGGGGGTGCCGCAGCTTTTCGCTGGACTTTTTCGATCAGCCGCAGCAGGTGGTTGTGCTGAAGGTTCCCAGCCGCCGAGACGACAACGTTGCCCGGCGCGTACATGGCGCGGTGATACGCCGCGACGCTGCGGCGCGTGATCGACGAGATCACCTCGGACTTGCCGATCACCGGCCGCCCGAGCGGGTGGTTGCCGAAGGTCGCCTCGGAGATCAGATCGTGGACGAGATCCTGCGGCGTGTCCTCGACCATCGCGATCTCCTCGAGCACGACCTCGCGCTCGGCGTCGAGGTCGTTGAACGCAGGCGCGAAGACCATCTCTCCCATCACCTCGAGCGCCGTCTCGAGCCGCTCGTCCGGGACTCGCGCGTAGACGACGGTGTGCTCGCGCGACGTGGCCGCGTTCAGCTCGCCGCCGAGCGTGTCGAAGATCTCGGCGATCTCCTGGGCCGAGTACGAGCGCGTTCCCTTGAAGAGCAGGTGCTCGAGGAAGTGCGAGACCCCGGCGCGGTCGGGCTTCTCGTCCCGTGAACCGGCGCGGATCCAGAACCCGATCGCGACCGAGCGCACGTGGCTGATCCGCTCGGAGATCACACGTTCGCCGGAATCCAGCTCGGAGAGGACGTACTTCTGCACGGACTGATCGTAACCGGGGTCGGTCGGGTGGCTACTGTCCGGGCATGGAGGAGCGGGTTGACGACACCGAGTTCGAGTCCTGGGCCGAGGAGGCGATCGCCTCTCTCCCGCCCAAGCTTCGGACGGCGATGTCCAACGTCGCGATCCTGATCGAGGAGGAGCCACCGGCCGGGATGCCGTTGCTCGGTCTTTACCAGGGGATCCCCTTGACCAGCCGCACGAGCGGCTACAGCGGCGCCCTGCCCGACAAGATCTCGATCTACCGGGGCCCGCTTGAGCGCTACTACGGCCGCGACCGAGACGAGCTACGGAGACAGGTAAAGCGCGTCGTCCTGCACGAGATCGCGCATCACTTCGGGATCAGCGACGAGCGACTGCACGAGCTCGACCGGTACTGAGGAAGTCGTCCCTCGCAGCGGCGCGTTCCACACGCTTCCGGACATAGACATTTGGCATCGGAGATCCGTAGAGTCACCAGGCTGGCACCGACACGGAGGCAGGCATGGTCTGGCTACGCGCGCATTGGCAAGCGCTACTCGTCGGAATATTCGTCTTCTTAGTAGGAATCGGGATAGGCGCTGCTGGCGGAGGAAGCTCGAAGACGAAAACAGTCACTCCCAAAGCGTTAACCGTGACGAATGTGAGCACGAAAATTTCGACGGTTACACGCACAATCAAGCATCGACCCAAGCCTCCGCCGCCTCCGGTCGCAAAGCCACCGCCACCTCCACCCGCGGCTGCGCTCCAGTTCAGCGGGAACGGCGGTAAGGATCTCGCCCCGATCCATGTCGCGCACGACTCAACTCTCTTTTGGACGAATGACGGAGACCTTTTTTCGCTAAACGACCCGGATTACAACGTGAGCGTCAACTCACAAGGACACAGCGGTTCTACCTTTGTCCGCCGCCCCGGCGGCCCCCGCGGTCGCCGCCGCGCGGGCGGTCTTCCTCCGGCGGGCGGGGCGGGGCGTCCTTCGCCCGCTCGATCAGCTCCTCCGGCGTGACCATGCCGCCGTTCTCGTGCTTCGCGACGAGCTTGAGGCCGATCCGGCCGCGAGCCTTGTCGACCTCCTGGACGATCACGTCGACCACGTCGCCGCGGCTCATCACGTCCTCGATGTGGGCGACGCGGCCCGGGCCCACGTTGGAGACGTGGAGCAGGCCGTCCGTGCCCTTCTTCAACTCGACGAAGGCGCCGAACTGCGTCGTCTTCACGACCTTGCCGGTGAAGGTGTCCCCCACTTCCGGCTCCTTCGTGAGCGACTCCACCGCGGCGATCGCCGCCTCGGCCTTGTCGCCCTCGGTCGCGTAGATGAGGATCGTCCCGTCTTCCTCGATGTCGATCTGGACGTCGTACTCGGACTCGAGGCCGCGGATCGTCTCGCCGCCCTTGCCGATCACCATCCCGATCTTCTCGGGGTCGATCTTCACCGACGAGATTCGCGGCGCATGGCCCGCGAGCTCGGTGCGCGGCTCCGGGATCGCCTCGAGCATCTTGTCGAGGATGAACCCCCGGGCCTGCTTGGCCTGCTCGAGCGCCCCGCTCATGATCTCGTGCGTGACGCCGGTGATCTTGATGTCCATCTGGAGCGCCGTGATGCCCTCGCGGGTCCCGGCGACCTTGAAGTCCATGTCACCGAGGTGATCCTCGGCGCCCTGGATGTCGGTGAGGATGACGTAGTCGTCGCCCTCCTTGACGAGGCCCATGGCGATCCCGCTGACCGGTGCCTTGATCGGCACGCCTGCGTCCATCAGCGCGAGCGTCGAGCCGCAGACCGAGCCCATCGACGAGGAGCCGTTCGACTCCAGCGTCTCCGAGACGAGGCGGATCGTGTAGGGGAACTCCTCCATCGACGGGATCACCGACTCGAGCGCCCGCTGGGCGAGGGCGCCGTGGCCGATGTCGCGCCGCTTCGGGCCGCGCATGAAACCGGTCTCCCCGACCGAGTAGGGCGGGAAGTTGTAGTGGTGCATGAACCGGCGCTCCGCCTCCAGCGAGAGGTCGTCGATCCGCTGTCCTTCCTTGGCCGTGCCGAGCGTGAGCAGTGTGAGGATCTGCGTCTGCCCACGCGTGAAGAGGCCCGAGCCGTGCGTTCGCGGCGAGACGCCGACCTCGCAGGTAATTGGCCGGATCTCCTCCGGGGCACGCCCGTCCGGGCGGCTCTTCTCCACCGCGATCTTGCGGCGGACGAGCTCCTTGTAGATCGCCTCCGCCGCCTTCTTGACGTAGTTCTTCGTCAGTGAGTCCTTGACCGGGATCCCGTCGCCGTCCGACGGCGCCGGGCCGACCGGGAACGGCAGCTGCACGGTGTCGATGATTCGATCGAAGAGCAGGCGGCGCTTGGCCGACTTGAGCTCCTTCGAGTCCTGCTCAGCGTCGGTCAGGGCCCGCAGATCGGCCTCGAACTGCTCCCGGACGGGTCCCATGACGGCGTCCATCCGCGTCTTCTCCAGGATCGCGTGCAAGCTCTGCTTCTGCTGCATCGCCCGGACGACGTCTTCCTCGGTCGAGTCCATCGAGAGCTCCGGCAGGAGCTCCTCGACGACGACATCGGCTGCGCGAAGCCCGTCGGCCTGGATCCGCTCGCGGATCGTCTGGCCGTGCTGGGATTCGAGCTCCTCGGTCACCGAATGGTCGAGCCACTTCGGCTTGCCGACCTCCCGGCGGAGCTCCTCCTGGACCTCGCAGAGCTTCTTGATCTCCGTGTGCGCAAGATCGAGTGCCTCGAGGAGCTTGTCCTCGGGAACCTCGCTCGCGCCGGCCTCGACCATCGTCAGGCCTTCGGAGGTGCCGACCACGATCAGGTCGAGCGTCGCCTCCTCGATCTCGGGCAGCGTCGGGTTGACGACGAGCTCGCCCTCGATCATCCCGATCCGCACCGCCCCGACCGGTCCCGCGAACGGGAGCGGCGAGATCATCAGCGCCGCGGAGGCGCCGTTGATGCACAGGATGTCGTGGCCGGTTGTCATATCGGCCGAGAGAACGGTGCAGATCACCTGCACCTCGTTGCGGAAGCCCTTCGGCCAGAGGGGGCGGATCGGACGATCGATCATGCGCGCGGTCAGGATCGCCCGCTCCGTCGGCCTGCCCTCTCGCTTGAAGAAGCCGCCAGGGATCTTGCCCGCGGCGTACATGCGCTCTTCGACGTCGACCGTGAGCGGAAAGAAGTCAGCGCCCTCGCGCGCCTCCGTCCGCCCCTGAGCCGTCGCGAGCACCATCGTGTCGCCTGAGCGAACGACGACCGAGCCGTCCGCCTGCTTGGCGAGCTTCCCGGTCTCGAACGTGATTTCGCGGTCGCCGACGGTCTGCGAGACCTTGATCGGCCCTGCTGTTGCAATGCTCATTCTGTCCTCCACTTTGCGTTGGGGAGAGTGGAGGTTTGAGTCAGCTCGGCCGCCGCCGGGCTCGCTCAAACTTCCACCCTCCGATTCGTCCGGAGCCCTTTGTTAGCGCCTGAGGCCGAGCTCCTTGATCAGAGAGCGGTAGCCCTCGAGATCCTTGCGCTGGAGATAGTTCAACAGGCGACGACGCCGTCCGACGAGCTTGAGCAGGCCGCGCCTCGAATAGTGATCCTTCGGGTGGGCCCGCAGGTGCTCGGTCAGCTCGTTGATGCGAGTCGTAAGGAGCGCGATCTGGACAGGGGCAGAACCCGTGTCCCCATCGCTCCGTCCGTGCTTGCCGACGATCTCCAGCTTGACTTCCTTGGTGAGAGGCAATTCCACCTCCTGTAGATAAAAGACTCCGCGGTCTCCGCACGGCGCGCAAGGAAGGACGCGCACGGCCGGGATCGCGGTCTTCGCCTAGGGTAGCAAGCCCATGAACGGGGCTGTTGCGGCCGGACACCCGGCCACGGTCGAGGCCGGTGTGGAGATTCTGGAGGCGGGCGGATCGGCTGCCGATGCGGCCGTGGCCGCATCGATCGCTTCCTGCGTCGCGGAAACGGTGATGACCGGGCTCCTGGGCGGCGGGCATGGGATCTACTTCGACGCAGCCGCAGGACGGGCGGCGAACCTCGACTGCTTCGTCGCTGTTCCCGGGCTCGGCGGCGAGCGTCGCGAAGCCGAGTTGCTGCACCTCGAGGTGCCGTTCGGAGCCGAGCTCGTGCACTACGCGGTCGGACCGGCGTCGTGCGGGGTGCCCGGGCTGCCGGCGGGCCTCGATGCGCTCTGGCGTGAGCACGGGCGATTCGACTGGCCGCGGCTCGTGGAGCCGGCGCTTCGTCTGGCGCGCGACGGGATCGAGTTTCCCCCTGCGCACGCCGCTTGCCTGGAGATGCTCGCGTCCGTGATGACGATGGACGAAGGCGCGCGGATCTACGCGCCGGGCGGGGTGCTCCTGGCTGCGGGCGAGACCCTGGAGCAGCCGGGCCTCGTGAGCGCGCTCGAGCTTGTTGCCGAGGAGGGGGCGTCGAGCTTCTACACCGGGTCGCTCGCAGTTGCCCTGCTCGGGCTCGTCGAAGAGCGCGGCGGCCTCGTCACCCGCCAGGATCTGGCTTCCTACAAAGCCCGCTGGGACGATCCGGTCGAGATCGATTACGCAGGCCGGAGCCTTTTCACCCGGGCAGGTCTCTCGCCGTTGGCGGATGTGCTGCCGCAACTCCCGGGCTTGCGCGGACTGACCGAGTCCGAGCGAGTGCTCGCGTTCGCGGCTGCCCTGGACGGCGATCACCTACCAGGCGAGACGACGAACCTCGTCACGCTCGACGGCGACGGCAACGCCTGCGTTCTGACGTCGAGCCTCGGTCTGGGCTCGGGCGACTTCCTGCCCGGCCTCGACCTGCATCTGAACAGCATGCTCGGCGAGACCGATCTGGTCCGGGGCGACCTCGAGCCGGGCGAGCGGATGGAAAGCATGATGGCGCCGAGCATCGCCCTCGACGGAGAGGGCGTGGCACTAGCTGCCGGAGCCGCCGGCGGGACGCGCCTCCGCAGCGCCCTCGTTCAGGTGGTCGCCGGCGTGCTCGACGAAGGCCTAGAGCCGCAGGGGGCGGTCGATCGCCCACGCATGCACCCGGCTGCGGGTCGCGTGCAACTCGAGCCCGGCTTCGCCGAGGAGACGATCGCGGCGCTACAGAGCGCGGGCTACGAGGCCCGCCTCTGGCCGACGCGCCACCACTACTTCGGCGGCGTGAGCGTCGTCACGCGGAGTGGCTCTGCGGGGGATCCTCGGAGGAGTGGGGACTCGGCGGTTCTGGCGTGACCGGGCCCGTCAGCCTCACCCAGCCGACGTAACCGCATTCCGGACAGCCCGGATTCGCCTGCACGGTGCCGCCGCGACCCGGCTTCGAATAGACGGCCCGGCACTCCAGGCAGCGGACCGACTCGAGGACGGCGTAGTTGGGTGCGCTCGTTTTCGGTCCCACATCCATGGAGATTCCGCTCTTTGCGAAATCTTGCGGCGCGGCGGCGGCTTGTGTGCCCGGCTTTGCCGCTTTTTGCATCCGGAAGTGAGCCTCTAGACAGGTCTGGACGCCGCGCGGGTTGCCTCGACGTCCTTCGTGATCGCCTCCACAAGCTCCTGCTCGCTGTCGAATGCCCGCTCGTCACGCAGACGGTGCCACAGCTCGACGACGAGCCTTCGGCCGTACAGGTCTCCCTCGAAGTCGAGCAGGAATGCCTCGACGCGCCGTTCGTCGCCGCCGTAGTGCGGGTTGACGCCGATCGAGACGGCGGCTCGATGCTCGCCGACGGCCCCTGCGTAGATGCCGTTCGCGGGAACGAGGAGCTCGGGGTTCGTGCGCAGATTCGCGGTCGGAAAGCCGAGCGTGCCCCCGCGAGCATCGCCGGAGACGACCAGGCCCTCGACCTCGGCGGGTCGTCCGAGCAACCTCGCCGCGCGCTCGACCTCACCTGCGCGAAGCAGCCGGCGGATCTGTGTTGACGACGCATTTTCGACCAGCGGCACCGGCCGGACGTCGAAGCCAAGACGCTCAAGCAACTCGAGATCGCCGCTCCGGCCTTTCCCGAAGCGGAAGTTGGCGCCCGCGGCGATCACCTCGGCGCCGATCGGGCGCAGCAGTCGCTCGGCGAACTCTTCCGGCTCGAGCCGCGCCAGCTCGAGGTCAAACTCCACGACGAGTGTCTCCTGAACGCCCAGGTCTGCGATCAGCTCCAGCCGCCGTTCGAGGGTCGAGAGCAGCTCCACCTGGTTCCCGAGCGCAGTCCGCGGATGCGGGTCGAAGGTGACGACCGTCGGCGTGGGCCCGGCTTCCAGTGCGACCTGAATCACGCTGCGATGGCCCAGATGAACACCGTCGAACGTCCCGAGCGCAACGGCTCGCGCGCGACGCTCGAGCTCTTCCGGCCGATGAGCCACCTTCACGGCAATCTCGCCAACGCCTCGTCGGGCGGAATCATTCGCTCGGGATCGGACTCGTCGACGTTGAACGGGCCAACTTCGGTGCGGCGCAGCGCCCGGCAGTGCCCGCCGAGTGCAGTAGCGATTGCCCGAACGTAGACCTCACCGCGGAGGAGCGCGAGACGCCGCTCGAGCTCCGCTCGGGCCGGCGGCTCTGCCACCTCGACGACCTCGCCCTCGCGATCGCCGGTCGAGGTGATCGCGCTCAGGTCGACGTCGGTCGAGTAGCGCTTGTCCAATCCAACAAAGCATGAAGCGAGCTTAGTTGCCGCACCGGACAACACGAGCAGGAGGCCGGTCGCGAACGGGTCGAGCGTGCCGGCGTGCCCGGTGCGTGCGCCCGTCCGGCGCCGGATCTCCGCCACAACCGCAAACGAGGACGGCCCAGCGGGCTTGTCCACGAGCAGCAGGCCGCTGGGACTAAGTGCTCGAGCGGGCAACCGCGCGAAACTCCCGCTCCAGAAACGCCCTGATCTCCTCGATCGAGGCGTCGCTGGAAAATCCGGCTGCCTGGCGATGGCCGCCGCCGCCCGACTTGCGAGCGATCGCCGAGACGTCGAGCTCGTCGGTGCTCGCCCGTAAGCTGACGCGCCGGGTCGGCCCCTTCGAGCGTGGCGGCTCCCGGATCAGCGCCGCCATGTCGGCGCCCTCGACGGCTCGCAGGTAGTCGATGATTCCCTCCGAGTAGGCCTCCGAGGCGCCGATGTCGGCGAAATCCGAGCGCAGAAGGTAGGAGACGACGAGCCGCCCGCCGTCGTAGATCTGGGCTCGCTCGAGCGCCCGCGCAAGCAGCTTCAGCTTCGTGAACTGCACCGTCTCGTAGACCCGCTGGAAGATGCGATGGACGTCTGCGCCCGCTTCCACGAGCTCGGCCGCCAGTCGCAGCGCTCGCGGTGTCGTGTTCGTGTACTGAAACCGCCCGGTGTCGGTGACGACGGCGATGTAGAGAGCCTCGGCGATCTCCGGCGTCAGCTCGACGCCTAGCTCGGCAAAGAGGTCGCGCAGGACCTCACCTGTCGACGAGGCGCCCGCCCCGACCAGGTTCAGCTGGCCGAACCGCGTGTTGTCGTGGTGATGGTCGATGTCGATCGCGAGCGGGGCGCCTTCGAGCGGTTCCGCCTCGGGCCCGATCCGGCTCTCGTTTGCGCAGTCGAGCGCGACGAGCACCCGCTCGCGCCAGTCGTCGGGGAGCTTCCGCTGGAGCTCGTCGAGCGGCATGAACGCGTACTCGCGGGGAAGCGGCGCCTCGCCGTACAGGTACATGACCACGTCCTTGCCCAGCTGCTCGAGCGCAAGCTTCGTCGCCAAAAGCGACCCGAGGGCGTCGCCGTCGGGGTTCTCGTGGGTGACGAGCAGAAAGCGGTCGTGCTCGCGGAGTGCGTCCGCGACCGCCTTCAGATCATTCGTCGTGGGGGTCGAGCTCATCGATCAACTGTGTCATTCGCACACCGCCCTCGACGGTTGGATCGTATTCGAACTCGAGCTTGGGCGTCCTCTTCATGCGGACAGCTTTGGCCACCCGCGCCTGGAGCACGCCGTGGGCCGCGGCGAGGCCGACGAGGCTTTGTTCACGTTTACGAACCGAGCCGAGCACGCTGACATAGACCCGGGCATGGCTCAAATCGCGCGACGTATCGACGCCGGTCACGGTCACAAATCCGATCCGCGGATCCTTGAGCTCGCCGATCGCCACTCCGAGCACTTCGCGGAGCGCGTCGTTTACACGCCGCATCCGCTCAGGCATCGAGCGTCACCACCTCGCGCTGGCGCTGCCCCAGCTCGAACGCCTGCCCGGCGAGGTAACGCTCAGCGCCGTCCAGGAGCTCTTCCGCATCCCGGTAGCCTCGTGCGACGCAGGAGACGGTCAGCCGAGCACGCTGCCACAGCTCGTGGTGGTCGACCTCGGCCACCGAGGCGCCGAAGCGCCGCTGCAGCTGCGCCTTCACGGAGAGCAGCTCCTTGCGCTTGCCCTTCAGCGACCGGTTCTCGGGGAAGTGCAGTTCTGCGGACAGGATTCCTACGTAGCCTGCGCCCATGCCCCTATTCAAACTGCCGCCGGCCATCCACGTCTAATTCGACATGCGGCGGATCGTCATCCTGGCGCTTCTGCTCGGGCTCGCCCCCGCGTCGGCGCCCGCCTCGCGCGCACCGAAAGCGCCCCGCACCCAGACGGTTGCGCATGTGAATCCGGGCGGCGGCTACAGCGGCGACGTCTACGTCCACAAGGGCTACGCCTACCTCTCCAGCTGGCACGGACAGAACTGTCCTGGCTTGGGCGTCCGCGTGTACGACGTCCGGAAGCCCTCTCGTCCGAGGCGAGTCTCGACCTATGCAGACGTGCAGGCAAACCCCTCGCTGGGGGGCAGCTGGACCGAGAAGACGATCGTGCAGCACGTGCGAACCCCGTCGTTCACCGGTGAGCTCGCCGTGACGAGCTTCCAGGCCTGCGGTGGACGGACGTCGGGATCCTTCCGCGGTTTCGGCCTCTACGACGTCACCGACCCGGCCCATCCTCGCCGCCTGGCGCTCGTCCGCACCGACCCGCGCGGGTCGCACGAGATCTGGCTCCAGCCAGTCGGCCGGAAGGCGTACGTCTATACCGCCATCCCCTACTCCGAGCTCGAGTCTTCGCCGACCTATAACGCGGTCACCGGTCAGGCAACGGTTCCCGGCAAGCCCGACTTCCGCATCTTCGACGTCAGCGATCCCGCCCATCCGACGCAGGTCGGCGAGTGGGGCGCCTGGAAGGAGCTGGGGATCTACCCCCGCAAGGGCCGCGGACACTTCCAGTTCAACTACGTCCATTCTGTGCGGGTGAACGCGGCGGGGACGCGCGCATACCTCTCGTACTGGGACCTTGGCACGGTGCTGCTGGACATCCGCAATCCGGCGCGGCCTCGCTACCTCGGGCGCACGCACTTCCTGCCAGGCGAGGAGGGCGACGCGCATTCGACCGCGCTCGCGCGCGGCGGGCGGCTGCTGATCGAAACGCACGAGAACGGGATCGGCAAGCCGACCTTCTGGAACATCGCGAACGCCCGAAAGCCCGTCCGGCTGAGCGGGTTCACGCCTCCGCAACGGCTCTACCCGTCCACGGGGGTCGACCCGACGGGGCTCGGAACGAGCGTGCACGACCCCAAGGTCGTCGGGAACCGCGTCTTCTTCTCCTGGTACAGCCTCGGCGTGCTGCTCGTCGACATCACGAACCCGAGAAAGCCCCGGTACGTGACGCGCTTCCTTCCTGCGCCCGCGGCCGACCCGGAACAGACCTTCTGCCCGAGGAAGCGCTGCACGTTGACCTGGGGTGTCTACCCGGTGGGGAAGACCGTGTTCGCCTCCGACCTCATCGGCGGCCTCTGGATCTTCAGACTTCGCTAGGAGCCGGCGGCTTTGGCGCCGGCGCGTCGCCGAGGTCGGTGCGCTCGATCTCGCGAGTCTCGTAGGCCTCGAGCACGTCGCCTTCCTTCACGTCATTGAAGCCGTCGAGCAGGATTCCGCACTCGAAGCCTTCCGCCACCTCGCGCACGTCGTCCTTGAACCGCTTCAGCTGCGAGATCGAGGAGTCCTGGATCACGGCCCCGTCGCGAATCACGCGCACCTTCGAGCCGCGGCGGACGACGCCGTTCGTGACGTAGCAGCCGGCGATCGTCCCGAGCCGCGAGACCCGGAAGAGCGCGCGAACCTCCGCCTCCCCGATCGTCTCCTCGGTCTTCACCGGCGCGAGCATCCCGACGAGCGCCTGCTCGATGTCCTCTGTCAGCTGGTAGATCACCCGATACGTGCGGATGTCGACGCCCTCGCGCTCGGCGAGCGAGCGCGCCTCGGCGTTCGGCCGCACGTTGAAGCCGACGACGATCGCGTTCGAAGCAGAGGCGAGCATGATGTCGCCCTCGGTGATCCCGCCCACACCCTGGTGGATCACGTTCACGCGCACCTCGGGGTGCTGGATCTTCTGCAGCTCGGAAACCGCGGCCTCGACCGAGCCGACCACGTCGCCCTTCAGCACGAGGTTGAGATCCTGGACCGCGCCTTCCTGCAGCTGATCGAAGAGCGTTTCCAGCGACACGCCGCTCGATGCCTGGTGGGCGAGCTGCTCGGTGCGCACTCGCTGGCCACGCACCTGGGCGAAGTGGCGCGCCTGGCGCTCGTTCTCGACCACGCGCGCTTGCTCGCCGGCGGGCGGCGGATGGTCGAAGCCGAGAATCTCGACCGGCTCGCCCGGTGTCGCCTGCTTCACCTTCTCGCCGCGGAAGTTGTAGAGCGCGCGGACCTTGCCCCAGGCGTCTCCGGCGACGATCGCGTCGCCGACCCGGAGCGTCCCGCGCTGCACGAGCATCGTCGCAACCGGCCCGCGGCCCACGTCCAGCCGCGACTCGACGATCGGTCCGGAGGCCTCGGCCTTTGGGTTTGCCGTCAGCTCGAGCTCGGCGTCGGCCACAAGCAGAACCTTCTCGAGCAGGTCATCGAGGTTCTGCTTCTCTCGCGCCGAGACCTCGGAGAACTGGGTCGTCCCGCCCCAGTCCTCGGGCTGAAGACCCTCGGCTGCGAGATCGCCCCGAACTCGGTTCGGATCTGCGTCCGGCAAGTCGATCTTGTTCACGGCGACGACGATCGGCACCTCGGCTGCCCGCGCGTGGGAGATCGACTCCTTCGTCTGCGGCATCACGCCGTCGTCGGCGGCGACGACGAGCACCGCGATATCGGTCACCTTCGCGCCTCTGGCGCGCATCGCGGTGAACGCTTCGTGACCGGGAGTGTCGAGGAACGTGATCCGCCGGCCCTCGTGGTCGACCTGGTAGGCGCCGATGTGCTGCGTGATCCCGCCGGCTTCGGTCTCGACGACGGCTGACTCGCGAATCGCGTCCAGGAGCGTCGTCTTGCCGTGGTCGACGTGGCCCATGATCGTGACCACCGGCGGCCTGGCGATGAGATCCTCCTCGGCGTCGTCGTAGGTCTCCTGCTCGAGCTCTTCCTCCGCGGCGTGCTTGATCTGGAGCTCGCGGTCGGGAACCAGCTCGGTCGCGATCAGCTCGACTTCTTCGTCGGTCAGCGACTGGGTGATCGTGACCATCTTCCCCAGGCCCATCATCACCTTGATGATGTCGGCGACCGTCTTGCCCATCGCAGCCGAAAGATCTTTGACCGTAACGCCCGATGGGACGACGACGGGACCGGTCGGAGCTGCGACTGGCTGTTTGGGCGCGCGCGGCTCCGGGCGCTCGCGCTGCTGGCGCGAGTCCTGGCGGGGGCGCGCGGCCTGGTTGTCGATCACGACACGGCGCTTACGCCGTCCGGCGACCGCCCCCTGGCGGGGTCTGATCGGGCGATTGGGTCTGTTGGGGCCGTCAGCCATTTGCGTCAGTGTAAATCCGTGCCAGTGCGGGATCGACCCGCACGGTTTCCTTCAGGATGCGGTTGAAAGCTCGCCGCGACGCCGCTCGCTCGAAGCAAGCCAGACGTCTGCACGTGTAGACGCCGCGACCGCCCCTCGCCGCCTGCACGAGCACTCCGTCGTGCGTCGCGAAACGAACGAGCTCGGCCTGGGGCGCTTTGCGCCCGCAGCCCGCGCAGGTCCTGACAGGCTCGCTCACCCAGCGTTTGCGTCCTCCGCGGGAGCTTCGGCCGCCGCAGCCTGTCGAACAGGCGCGACGGGTGCCTCCTCGGGCGACGGCTCTGCCGGTGTCGCGTCAGCCGTGGCTTGATCGCCGGGTGAATCTCCCGGTTCCTCCGGAGCCCCCGCCGCTGCCGGGGCGTCTGCCGGGACGTCCTTCTCGTGCTTGGCGAGCTCCTGGTGGGCGGGAACACCGCAGTACTTCGTGCCGGGGAGCGCGGCGTTCGGGCAGCGCTTGCCGTTCGAGAGCACTGCCGAGCAGCGACCCGTGAACTCCTCGTTCTCGCTGTCGCCGGCGAACGCCGCTTCGGCCTCGGCCTGCGCGAACTCGGAGTCGGACTGAATGTCCACTTTCCAACCGGTGAGGCGCGCGGCGAGGCGAGCGTTCAGACCCTCCTTGCCGATCGCGAGGGCGAGCTGATCGTCGGGGACGATTACGGTCGCGTCCTTCGTCTCGTCGTCGATGTAGACCTCGCGAACACGCGCGGGCGAGAGCGCCTTGGCGACAAACCGCGCCGGTTCCGTGTTCCACGGGATGATGTCGATCTTCTCGCCGCGGAGCTCCGAGACGACCATCCGGACGCGCGAGCCGCGCGGGCCCACGCAGGCACCGACCGGATCGACGCCCTGGGCGTGCGACTCGACGGCGATCTTCGAGCGGTAGCCGGGCTCGCGCGCGACGCCGCGGATCTCGACGAGACCGTCTGCGATCTCCGGCACCTCGAGCTCGAAGAGCGTCTTGATCAGCTCGGGATCGCGTCGCGAGAGAATCACCTGCGGGCCCTTGGTCCCGGAGCGGACCTCCGTGATCACGGCCTTGATCCGCGAGCCCTGCTCGTATCGCTCGCCGTCGACCTGCTCCGACCGCGGTAGGAGCGCCTCGACCTTGCCGAGGTCTACGAGCACGTTGTTACGGTCGCCGGCCTGCTGGACGATCCCCGTCACGACCTCCGTGACGCGGTCGATGTACTCCTCGTACATGATCTGGCGCTCGGCCTCGCGAATGCGCTGCGTGATCACCTGTTTGGCCGTCTGAGCGGCGATTCGGCCGAAGTTCTCGGGAGTCACGTCGGCGCGCTTGATCTGGTTCTCGGGCACCTCCGACCAGTCGATGTCGAGATCCGCATCGGTGACGAGGATGTGAGACTTCTCGCCGTTCTCGACCTCGGCCTGCTCGAGCTCGGTCAGCACACGCTCGCGCGCTTCCTCGAGCAGCCGCTCCTCGATGTCGGCGGGCAGCTCGATCGAGAAGACCCGAAAGTCACCCGTCTCGTGATCAAGCTCTACCACGGCGTGCCGCGAGGAGCCGGGCGTCTTTTTGTAGGCAGCCAGGAGCGCGTCCTCCAGCGCTTCGATCAGCGTATCGGCCTCGATTCCCTTGTCGCGCTCGAGCTCGTGAACCAGCTCGATGATCTCTCGGCTCATCGTCCCGCCCCCTCGTCGATCAGGTTGCCCCGCACGATCGTCTCGTACGGGATGTCCACCCGCTGTTCGCCCGCAGCGACCGTGACCGCCTGGTCGCCGACGGAGACGAGCTCGCCGCGAAATTTCTTCCGTCCCTCGATCTCCGCCGCAGTGCGCAGAGCGACCTTTCGCCCGACGGCGTCGGCGAAGTGCGACGGCTTGCGCAGCGGTCGCTCGAGGCCGGGCGAGGAGACGTCGACCGTGTAGCGATCGAGATAGTTGCGCAGCTGGTTCGTCACCCGCGCGCAGAGCTCGTGGTCGACCCCGCCGGGGCGGTCGACGTAGACGCAGAACCGCTTCGGCGAGAGCAGCTCGACGGCGAGCACCTCGACTTCGGGGAGCTCGTTCTGGAGCTGCTGCGCGATCTCGTTCTGCAAGGTTCGCTCCTGCTCGTAGACATCTGCCATCTGGTTCGCCTTTCGCAAAAAAAAGGGGCGCGACGCGCCCATTTCTCCAAACCGGTGAAATGTGGTGCTAAGAGGATAGCAAGTGACTCGCGCACGAAAAGCCCCGCGGGGGCGGGGCTTTCGTTTTCTTAGACACTCGTCGTCTCCGCCTGCTCCTCGCGGAGGCGGCGAATCAGATCGGCGACGTCGGCCACCTCCTGCTCGAGGTCTTTCTGGTACTCCTCGAGCCGGGACAACCACTCTTCGCGGTTCGGGAAGCGGCGCCGTCCATGCGGCCCGCAGCCACCTCTGCCTCGGGATCTTCGTCCGTGCAAGGTTTCACCCCCTTTCCCTTCCTTCGTCGTAACGCTGGAGAAAGCCGTCGATCACCGTCTCGGCGCGGCGCAGTGCCTCGGCCCACTTGTCGAGCACCCGCTGGCCTGCCGGGGTCAGCGCGTACGTCCGCTTCGCGGGTCCGGGCAGCTCCCGGTCCCACTCCGACGTGACGATTCCCTCCTCCTCGAGCGAGCGCAGAAGCCGATAGAGGTTGCCGACGTCCACCCGCCCCTCCTCGCCGAGCTCGGGCGCGCGCTCCAGCAACTCGTAGCCGTGCATCGGGCCCTCGCGCAAGAGCAGGAGGAGGGTCGGCTCGATGAATCGCTCGACGCGGGCGTGGACGTGCCAGTGGCCGGGGCGAACCATTCGACGGCTACGGGAGCGGCGTGTTCGGTGCATAGCCGCTCTATTATAGGTTAATTACATATGTCTATGTCAGATGATGATCGTGACCGGCCCGTCGTTGGTCAGCTCGACCTGCATCCGCGCGCCGAAAACCCCGGTCTCTACGCCGATCCCCTCGCCGGCCAACTGGGCGCAGAAGCGGTCGTACAACCGCCCGGCTTCTTCCGGGTGCGCCCCGCCGCTGAAGCTCGGACGCGTGCCCTTGCCGGTGTCGGCGACGAGGGTGAACTGGCTCACGACGAGCGCCGCTCCGCCTGAGTCCAGCAGGCTGCGCTCGAACTTCCCGCTCACACCCTCGAAAACGCGCAGTCGGGCAACCTTGACCGCAAGCCGGTCGGCGTCCTCGTCGGTGTCTTCGCGCGCGATCCCGAGGAGAACGCAGAGCCCGGGTCCGATCTCGCCGCGGGTCGTCCCGTCGACGAGCACGCGAGCACGCGAGACCCGCTGCAGGACCGCCCGCATGTTGGGCTAGCCGAGGTCGCGGATCCGCGAGGCGTACTGCTCGCTGCCGGGCCGCAGAGAGCTCGCCAGCTTGTAGTGGCCGTTCGCCTCCGCGGTCCTGCCGCGCTTCTCCAGGCAGCGGCCGAGCGCGTAGTGCGCGTAGTCGTCGGCCGGAGAGAGCTCGAGCATCGCGCGGAACTCGGCCTCGGCCTCGTCGTAACGGCGGATGCGGAAGTAGGCGATCCCGAGCGCCTCGCGGATCGACGCCTTGTCGGGCTCACGCTTCTTCGCCTTCTCGAGCGCCACGGTCGCCTGCGCAGCCATGCCGTTCGCGAGATGGTCGCGGCCCTGCTGAAAGAGGTTGTAGGTCTCGCTCATCGTCTCTGCCCCAGATACGGAAAATTTTCCTCCACCAAGTCAAGCGGGTCCGTCAAATGTCGCGTTTTCCCGATCTCGAAGGCGGCAACCGTCTCCCCTGCGTCGATTGCGCGCTGGAAAGCGACTGCGAGCTCGAACGGGGGGCCGGGAAGCTCCTCGAGGTACTTCACCAGCTCCCGCCCGATCGCCCAGAGCGGAGCCGCGCGGACCGGTGCGACTGGATTCGGGTCGACGATGCGCACGATCCGGCCGTTTTCGACCTCGAGTCGCGCGGGCCCGTCGTCGTCCCGTCGCGAAGCGACCGCGCCGGCGGCGGAGAACGCGCTCGAGAACCGGCTCAGATCGCCCGGTGTGAAGACGGTGTCGGCGGCGAGGACCAGGAGCGGTGGCTCCACTCCTGCCGCCAGGGCGCGGCACACGGCGTCGGCGGAGCCGTCCGGCGAGGGCTGGTGAACGTAGCTGATCCCGAGGCCGAATCCGCTGCCGTCGCCGAGCAGCCGCTCGATTTGATCCGCGAAGTAGCCGGTGACGACCGTGACTCCCGGGAACCCGGCAGCGGCGAGCTCGCGGACGAGGGTCGCGATCACCGGACGACCGTCGATCGGGAGAACCGGCTTCGGCCAGCGTTCGGTCACGGGACGAAGGCGACGGCCCTCCCCCGCGGCCATCACGACCGCGTTCACTAGCGGCGATCGAGCAGGCGAGCGACCTCGTCGAGGATCGCACTCGCCACGCGCGTCTTCGAGGTCTTCTCCACGCGCCGTTCTTCCCGAGCGGAGACGAGGACGACTTCGTTGTCCTGTGCGTCGAAGCCGACATCGGCGCGCGAGATGTCGTTGAAGACGACGAGGTCCACGCCCTTTGCAGCGAGCTTCGCGCGGGCGCGCTCGAGGCCCGCCTCGCCGTGCTCGGCTGCGAACCCGACGAGGATCTGTCCGTTCCGACGCCGCCCGGCGAGCTCGGCGAGGACGTCGGTCGTCGGCTCGAGCCGCAAGGCCCAGGCCTCGCGGTCCTTCGGCCGCTTTCCAGCCACCGACTCAGCGGGGCGGTAGTCGGCGACGGCAGCCGCCATCAGGACCACGTCCACATCGCGGAGCGCAAGCGCCTCCCGGGCAACGTCGGCGGCGGTCGCGGTCTCGACGACCTCGACCCCCGCGGGCGGGGAGACGGCCAGGTTCGAGGCGAGGAGAATCACGTCGGCCCCCCGCCGCCGCGCCTCGGCGGCGAGAGCCACGCCCATCCGCCCGGACGAGCGGTTGCCGAGGAAGCGAACCGAGTCGAGCGGCTCCCGGGTGCCGCCCGCGCTGACGAGCACCTGCTTCCCGCGCAGCTCCTGGGCGGTGGCGAGCAACTCCTCGCACCGGACGAAGATCGTCAGCTCCACACCCCGCTCGCTCAGCAGCTCGACGTTCGCCTCGGTCGCGGGGTTCGTCCACATGCGGGAGTTCATCGCCGGCGCGACCACGATCCGCCCTCCGAACGCGAGCGCCGTCTGTGTGAGCACGTTGTCGGCCAGGCCGTGGGCGAGCTTCGCGAGCGTGTTCGCCGAGAGCGGAGCGACGACGAGTAGGTCGGCTTCGACGAGGTGCGGATAGAGCTCGCGGGGCATCTCCCGCCGGGCGAGAGCCTCGAAGGTCTGGGCGGCTACGAACTGCTCGGCCTCCTGCGTCATGATCGGCGTCACCTCGTGTCCGGCCTTGACGAAGAGGCGCGTGAGCTCGCATGCCTTGTAGGCCGCGATGCCGCCGGTTACACCAAGAAGGATTTCGGGCACACTTACATTGTGCCTTGGA
>WNGJ01000019.1_pt1 | contig 109433 bp, 100 predicted proteins | sample 5400611 | NCBI WGS metagenome assembly WNGJ01 (sample SAMN13153375, study PRJNA577476) | soil metagenome | isolation source: 40 cm soil or saprolite under Garry oak tree replicate 1 | place: USA:California | collected 2016-06-15 | reverse complement strand
AGCCGCGCATCATCCGCTTCGAGCTGAAGCGCTCGACGTCGCTCCGCTACCCCGGGCGCTTCGGCCGCTCCGGCAGCACGTAGTCCAGGACGAGCCGCTCGAGCTCGGAGAACCGCGAGCTCGTGCGGTAATCGGCCAGCGCGCGCAGCTGCGCCTCGGTCACCCCGGCCGCTCTGCCGGCGGCAGAGCCGATGTCCATTCAGAACGGACAGCCGACGAGCGAGGCGACCTTGACCGCCGCCAGCGTGGTCAGCCGCGCGTCCATCTTCGAGGCCGGCCGAATGCGCGCTCGAATCCCATGTACGCGGCGAACACCTCGGGATGGTGCGCGGTGACGGCGATGGGGAGGGGCAGCCGTCCGAACTTCTTCAGCGCGCTCGTAGGCGGCGCGGACGTCGGGCGGGGCGAGCTGCGGAGGCACGGGGGCGATCCGGCTCATGAAGCCCTCCTCTCCGTATGGTCTAGCACGACGCGGCGCCGCAGCAGCAACGCAAACGTCACGAAGGCGGCGATGCCCGCCGTCGCCACCGCCGTCGTCATCGGGCGCAGCGTGCCGTCGTAGGTGCGGCTGACGGCGATGGCGTAGAGCGCCGAGCCGGTCAGCTGCACGAAGCCGGCGCCCGCCGCCGCCAGCCCCGCCATCCGCGGGAAGGGACCGATGGCGCCCGCCATCGCGTTGGGCAGGACCCAGCCGAGGCCGAAGGCGTAGCAGAACATCGGCGCGATCACCGTCGCGACCGACGCCAGGCCCGCCCACGCGAGCGCGGCCATCACGACGCCCGCGGCGGCGCCGATGACCGTCCCGCCGCGGATCATGGTGTCGATGCCCAGGCGCGGCCCGACGCGCACCGAGACGACGTTGCCGGCCATGAGCCCGACGGCCACGGCGCCGAAGCAGAGGCCGTACTCGGTGGGCGACACGCCGAGGATCGTGATGAGCGCGAACGACGAGCCCGTGATGAACGCGAACTGACCGCTGAACATCAGCGCGGCGGCCGCCACGTATGCGGCGTAGCGCGGATGGCGCAGCAGCGCGGCCACGCGGCCACCCGGCTCGGCGGCGCGCGCGCCGGCGTAGACGTTGGTCTCGGGCACGATGCGCCACGCCGTGAGCAGGAACGCGGAGCCGAAGGCGCCGAGCACGACGAAGACGGCGCGCCAGCCCGCGAGCACGTGCACCCAGCCGCCGATGATCGGCGCCAGGATCGGCGTGAGCGCTTGAGCGGTGCCCATCGCCGCCAGCACTCGCGCCGCGCGCTCGGGCTCGTAGAGGTCGCGCACGACCGCGCGCGCGATCACCGGGCCGCTGCCCGCGCCGAGCGCCTGCACGACCCGCGCGGCGATCAGCAGGCTCATGCTCGGTGCGAATGCACACGCCGTGCCCGCGGTCGCGTACACGGCCAGGCCCGCCAGCAGCACGCGGCGACGGCCGAGGCGGTCGGAGAGCGGGCCCCAGACGAGCTGCGCCGCCGCGAGGCCGGCGAGGAAGAGGGTGACCGTCAGCTGCGCGGTGGCCGCGTCGGAGCCGAAGGCGAGCGTCATGGCCGGCAGCGACGGCAGGAACATGTCGATCGACAGCGCGCCGAGACCGACGATCGCCGTCAGCAGCACCGGCAGGACCAGCGAGCGCTCTCGGGCCACGCCGGCCCATTGTATAGTCGGAGCACCCGAAGGAGGCGCGCGTGAAGGTCTTCGACGAGCAGCACGACATGTTTTCGTCGGAGGGGGCGCCTCACAGGCGCGCCTTCGGCGCGACGGCCCCCTCCGATGCCTCCCCCAAATCTCGATTGCGCCGGCAAAGCCGGCGCTCGAAGCGCGACGCTGCTTAGTAGGAGACGGTGAGATGACAACAGTCTTTCCACTTCGAGACGCTGTCAGCCTGAAACGGGTATAGCGAGTGAAGGTCTTCGACGAGCAGCACGACATGTTCCGCGCGACGGTGCGGTCCTTCGTCGAGAAGGAAGTGATGCCGCATGTGGAGGCGTGGGAGACGGCTGGCCGCATGCCAAAGGCGATCTTCCGCCGCATGGGCGAGCTGGGCTTCTTCGGCCTCGAATACGACGAGCGGTACGGCGGCGCCGGCGCCGACGTCATGATGACGGCCGTCCTGCACGAGGAATGCGCGCGCTCGCGCTCCGGCTCCTTCGCGATGGCCGTCGGCGTCCACTGCGACATGGCCTCGCCCCACCTCTACTGGACGGGCAGCGAGGCGCTCAAGGAGACGTACCTGCCCGCGATCTGCCGCGGTGAGAAGCTGACGGCCATCGCGGTCACCGAGCCCGGCGGCGGCAGCGACGTGGCGGCCATCCGCACGCGGGCCGTGAGGGACGGCAACCACTACGTCATCAACGGCGCCAAGATGTTCATCACCAACGGCGCGATGGCCGACCTCTACTTCCTCGCCGCGCGCGTCGAGTCGGGCAGCGACGACCGGCGCCACCGCGGCATCTCGATGTTCCTGGTCGAGCGCGAGACGCCGGGCTTCGGCGTCAGCCGCACGCTGGACAAGATGGGCATGCGCGCCTCGGACACCGCCGAGCTGTCGTTTCAGGACATGCGCGTGCCGGCGGAGAACCTGCTCGGCCGCGAGGGCGTCGGGTTCTACGAGGTCATGCGCGTGTTCCAGCGCGAGCGGCTGGTGGCGGGGCTGCACGCGTTCGCCATGGCCGACCGCGCCCTCGAGGACACCATCGCCTACGTGCGCGAGCGCCAGGCCTTCGGCGGGCCGCTGTCGGACAAGCAGGCCGTCCGCCACAAGCTCGCGGAGATGGCGACCGACATCGAGGCGGGGCGCTGGCTCACCTACGCCGCGTGGCAGAAGTACGCGGCGGGGGAGGACGCCGTGCGCGAGGTCTCGATGGTCAAGCTCTTCACCGCCGAGATGGTCAACCGCGTCGCCTACGGCTGCGTGCAGCTGCACGGCGGCTACGGCTACATGCGCGAGTACCCGGTGGAGCGGTTCGCGCGCGACGCACGGCTGATGACCATCGGCGGCGGCACCAGCGAGATCATGAAGGACATCATCGCCAAGGCGATCGTGCGGTGAAGCTGAAGGACCGCGCGGCGTTCGTCACGGGAGGCGCGAGCGGCATCGGCCGCGCCATCGCGCTGGCGCTCGCGCGCGAGGGCGCGCGGGTGGCGGTGGCCGACGTCAACGCCCACGGCGCGCGACGGGTGGCGGCGGACATCCAGGCCACCGGCGGCGTCGCCGTGGCCCAGCCCCTCGACGTCACCGACACCACCGCCGTCGACTCGTCGATCGACGGCGTCGTCGCCCACTGGGGCGGGCTGCACGTGCTCGTGAACTGCGCGGGCTGGGACAAGCCGATGCCGTTCGTGGAGACCACGCCGGAGTTCTGGGACACGATCCTCGCGATCAACCTGCGTGGCCCGCTCGCGTGCACGCGCGCGGCGCTGCGCCACATGATCAAGGCCGAGTACGGCAAGATCGTCACCATCGCCTCCGACGCCGGCCGCGTCGGCTCGACGGGCGAGGCCGTCTACTCCGCGGCCAAGGGCGGGCTCATCGCGTTCACCAAGACCGTCGCGCGCGAGGTCGCCCGCCACCACATCAACGTCAACTGCGTGTGCCCCGGCCCCTCGGACACGCCGCTGTTCCAGAAGGAGTTCGCCGAGAAGAGCCCCAGGCTCGCCGAGAGCCTCAAGCGGGTGATCCCGTGGGGCCGGCTCGGCGTGCCGGACGACGTCGCCCCGGCCGTGGTCTTCCTCGCCTCCGACGACGCGGGCTTCATCACCGGGCAGACGCTGTCCGTCTCCGGCGGCCTCACGATGGTGTGAGGCCGGCCGCGCGCCTCGCCCCGCCCTCCGGCGTCACGCCACCGCCGAAACCGTACCCTCCTCCCGCCCGCACGCGGACGCGCCGGAGAGCACGCGCTCCGCGACGAAGGCCGTCACCCCGCGCACCACGCACGGATCACGCAGGATCCGGCGATGGCCGAGCCCGCCCGTGGTGGAGAACACCGCGCCCGGCCAGATCCGCGCGATGATCGCGCCGTCCTGCCACGGCACCTCGGCGTCGTCGCGGTCGTGCACGACCAGCAGCGGCGCCCGCATGGCCGGCGCGTAGCCGCGCACGTCCAGCGCCGACCACGCGAGGCCGAGCCGCCGCTCGATCCGCTCCTGCATCAGCTCGCGCGCGCGCCGTCCGAAGCCGAGCGCTTCCAGAATCGTGTGCGCCTGGAGCACCAGGTCCGCCGGCGGCGCGATGAAGACCGCGGCGTCAGCGCCGAGGCCTTCGTAGAGCGCGCGGGCCGCCGCCACCGTCCCGATCGAGTGCGCCACGACGCCGCGCACGGGCCCGAGCGTGCGATCGATCGCCTGGATCGCCGTGAGGAACGCGACGATCGAGGAGCGCGGCTCCGGCGAGGCGCCATGCCCGGGCGCGTCGAACGTGACCACCGAGCAGCCGCTCGCCACCAGCGGCTCGACGAAGCGCGCCAGCTGCGCCCCGCGGCCGCCCCAGCCGTGGACGAGCAGGACGACGGGACCGTGGCCCCACGTCCACACGCTGACGGGAGAGCCGCCCACCTGCACGATCGTCCGCCGCGCGCCGGCCAGCGCCGCTGTCTCGTGCTCCGGCGCGCGATGACGCGGCGCCGTCAGGAAGACGCGCTCGGCCACGCTCGCCGCGAGCGCCGGCGCCAGCACGCTCAGCGCCGCAAAGGCCGGGCGCACGAGCCGCGCGGCGAGCGGCAGGCCCGGTGACCGAACGGCCGTGCTATTTTGCATCGCCACGAATTCCAGATCCGTCATGACGGGAGCCCTCCAGGTCTAGCGGCGCCGGGCGCCGGCTGTGGTGCGGGTCGAGCGCGCCGACTGCACGAGCGCCTCGAACGCGCGGTCGGCGCGCGCGCGCGCCTTGGGATCCTTGAGCAGACGCGAGGCCTGGCTGTACGAGAGCGCGATGCCGTTCAGGTCGTGGGCGAACTGCTCGCAGTCGAGGTCCGGATCGAAGTCGCCTTCCTGGATCGCGGTGCGCGCGGTGTTCGCCAGCGTCTCGAGCCAGTCGCGCTGGCTCTTGACGACGAAGTCGCGGGCCGGGCCGGGCCGGTCGTCGAGCTCGGTCGAGGCGGCCATGAAGGGACAGCCCCCGGGCAGGCTGGGCGAGGCCTCCCACTGCATCCAGCGCTCGAAGAGCGCGCGGACGCGCCGCTCGCCCCGCGGGGCCCCGAGCGCCGGCTTGATGACCTCGTCGATGAAGCGTCGCGAGGCCATCTCCAGCACCTGAACCTGAAGATTCTCCTTCGACTTGAAGTGCGCGAAGAGCCCGCTCTTCGACAGCTCGAGGTCGTCGGCGAGCCGGCCGATCGTCAGCCCCTCGAAGCCGACTTTCGTGGCCAGGCGGAGCGCGTGCACCAGGATGGCCTCGCGGGTCTGCTCGCCCTTTCGCATGGCCAAAAAATAGTACGATCGTTCGATCCCGTCAAGCCCTATTTCGGCGTCACGGCTCCGCCGGGACGCTCCGAAGGCTGGGAGGGGCCGTCTCGGGCCCCCCCGGCGCAAACGGGACGTAGAGGAGCGTCACGGCTCCGGGACGCTCCGAAGGCTGGGGGGTTTGGGGGGGCCATGTTCGGGGCCCCCCCGGCGCAAACGGGACGTAGAGGAGCGTCACGGCTCCGCCGGGACGCTCCGAAGGCTGGGGGGTTTGGGGGGCCATCTCGGGGCCCCCCATTTAAAATGACCCCCATGTCCGCGCTCGACTTCGTCGCCATCGGCCACGTCACGCTGGACCGCTTCGGCGACGAGGTGCGTCCGGGCGGCGCCGCGCTCTACGCGGCGGTCACCGCCGATCGCCTCGGGCTCTCGGCCGGCATCCTGACGAGCCACGCCGACGACTTCCCCCTCGACCTCGTGCCGCCGGGCATCGAGGTCGTCTCCGTGCCCGCGCCTGCGACGACCGTGTTCGAGCACGCGTGGACCCACGGCGATCGGGCGCTCCGCGTCCTGAGCGCGGCGGCGCCGCTCGGCGAGGCCGACGTGCCGGAGGACTGGCGTGACGCGGGGCTGGTGCTGCTGGCGCCGGTGATGAACGAGGTGGACGCGCGGCTGGCCGCGGCGTTCGCCGACGCGTCGGTGGCCGCCGAGGCCCAGGGCTGGCTCCGCGGGCTGGCGCGCGACGGCGCCGTGCGCACGGTGCGCTGGGAGGCCGCGACGCGGGCGCTGCGCACGCTGCAGACGCTGTTCTTGAGCGCTTCGGACGTGCGCGGGCAGGAGTCCGCGATGACGGAGTGGGTGCAGCGCGTGCCGATCGCCGTCGTCACCGCGGGGTCGCTCGGCGCGCTGCTCTACGTCAACGGCGACCGCTACGAGGTGCGTCCGCGTCGCGCGCTCGAGGTGGACCCGACGGGCGCCGGCGACGTCTTCGCGGCGACGTTCCTGGCGCGCTATCTCTATGACGCCGATCCGTGGGCCGCGGCGGAGGCCGCGACGTGCGCCGCCTCGCTGTCGGTGGAGGGCGTGGGCTGGAGCGCGGTGCCGGACGCCGCGGGCCTGGAGGCGGCGCTGAAGGCTTACCGGCGCGCCGCCTGAAGGCGCGCGATGGGCGCGCGATGGACGCCGGACGGTGCTACTCTGACCGGCGTCATGACCCGGGACACCCTCATCCTGAGATTCCACCGCGAATGCTTCACCGCGTGGGAGAGCGTGAAGCGCGCGACGCGAACCCGACGGTGAGCGGGCGCGATGTCTGCTGAGGCCGCACGGCGCGACGTCGCCCCGCAGTTCGACGTGGTGGCCATCGGCGCGTCGGCGGGGGGCGTCGAGGCGCTGCATGTCGTGGCCGCCGCGCTGCCCGCGGACTTTCCCGTCCCCGTGCTGATCGTCCAGCACATGGACCCGCGTCACAAGAGCATGCTGGCAGGCCTGCTCGGACGGCGCTGCAAGCTCCGCGTCAAGCAGGCCGTCGACGGCGAGGAGATGGAGGGCGGGACGGTGTACATCGCGCAGCCGGCCATGCACCTGGTGGTGCGGGCGGGGCGCCTCGTGCTGACCGACACGAAGCTCGTGCACTTCAGTCGGCCGTCGATCGACCTGCTCTTCGAGTCGGTCGCCGACGCCTACGGCGACCGCGCGATCGCGGTGGTGCTCTCCGGCTCCGGCGTGGACGGCGCCGACGGGATCCGCGACATCAAAGCCAAGGGCGGCACCACGCTCGTGCAGGATCCCTCGAGCGCGGCGCACGCGGGCATGCCGCAGGCGGCCCGCGCGACCCGGTGCGTGGACTTCACGCTGCCGCTCGAGGAGATCGGTCCTGCGCTGGCGAGCCTGGTGGCGCCGCCGGCGGGAGATGAGACATGAGCGACGGCGACGACGCGATCGGTCAGAGCGCGCCCGAGCTCGGCGAAGACCTCCGCGAGTTGCTCGAGAAGCTGAGCGCGCAGTACAACTTCGACCTCCGCGAGTACAAGGAAGTCTCGCTCGTCCGGCGAATCCGTGCGCGCATGACGCAGGTGCGCGCGGAGTCGGTCTCGGCCTATTCCCGCCTGCTCGACGAGAACGCCGGCGAGCACGTCGCGCTCATCAACACGATCCTCATCAACGTGACCGGCTTCTTCCGCGACTCGGAGGCCTGGAAGGTGCTGGCGGAGCACGTGGTCCCACGGCTCGTGGAGGACGCGGCAGACTCGCGGAGCCTCCGGATCTGGAGCACGGGCTGCTCGTCCGGCGAGGAGGCGTACTCCATCGCCATCCTCCTGGCCGAGCGCCTGGGGGCCCCCGCCGAAAACTACACGATCAAGATCTACGGCACCGACGTCGACGAGGAGGCCCTGACCGCCGCGCGCCAGGCCGTCTACCGGACGGAGCAGCTCAAGGATGTCCCCGACCGCCTGGTCGACCGTTACTTCACCCGCGAGGGCCAGCTCTATCGATTTCGGCGCGAGTTCCGCCGCTGGTGCATCTTCGGCTCCCACAACTTGACGCAGGCGCCGCCGCTGTCGCACATCGACCTGCTCGTCTGCCGGAACGCCCTCATCTACTTCACCGGCGAGCTGCAGGACCGCATTCTCACGCGCTTCCATTACTCGATCCGCGAGGATGGGTTCCTCTTCCTCGGCCGCTCGGAGTCACTCCTGGCGCGCTCGCGGCTGTTCACGCCGGTGCACCAGAAATGGCGCATCTTCAGGCGGACCTCCACCGCCTCGCGCCACGCGGCCGCCGGGCTGTCCGAGACGGGGTCGGCGCCGCACGCCCTCGCGGAGGCGGCGGCGCCGTCGGCACGCGTCCAGCGCGCGCTCGACGCGCTGCCGGCGGCCGTCGTGGTGATCGACGTGAACGACACCATCCTCAGCTGGAACCCCGGCGCGGAAGCGCTCCTCGACATTCCGACGGCCGATGCCCTCGCCCGGAAATTCCGGGACCTCGACATCAGTTACCGGGTGGAGGGGCTCCGCGCGCGCATCGAGGACGTGAAGGCGCGGCACGCGGCCAGCCGCATGGACGACGTGATGTTCACGAGGCGCAACGGCGAGGCCGTCCACACGGACATCACCATCGCGCCGCTCTTCGAGGCCTCGCGCTTCGTCGGCGTCCTCGTCTACGCGCTGGAGGCCACCGAGCACGCGCGGCTGAAAGAGCAGATGTCCCGCATCGCCGAGCAGCACGCCACCGCCATCGAGGAGCTGCAATCGACCAACGAGGAGCTGGAGACGACGAACGAGGAGCTGCAGTCCACCAACGAGGAGCTGGAGACGACGAACGAGGAGCTGCAGTCCACCAACGAAGAGCTGGAGACGACGGTGGAGGAGCTGGAGGTGGCGAACGCGGAGCTGGGAACGCTCAACGCCCAGCTGGAGGCGCGATCGTCCGAGCTCAAGCGTCTCGATGCCTACCACCTGGGGCTGCTCAACAGCATGGAGCAGAGCGTCTTCGTCACCGACCGCGCGCTCGTCGTGACCAGCTGGAACCAGGCGGCCGAGCGAATGTGGGGGCTGCGCGCCGGGGAGGCCACGGGCCGCGACGTCATGGCGTTGCCGCTCGGCGATGCGACGCGCATCCTACGGACGCCGCTGGAGACCGTGTCGAAGCGCGGCGTACCTGTCGAGGTCCGTGACGTGCCCTACACGCTGCCGGGGGGAGAGGTGCGGACGGCCGTCGTCAAGCTCGCGCCGCTGCACGAGGGCGGCGGCGAGCTGATCGGCGTGATCGGCATCGCGGCTCCGAGCGAGAAGCCGGGCGCCGGCGGCGCCAGGTGCCGCTGATCATGCCGCGCCGATGAGGCGTGCGAGCACGTTCGGGTCGACGGGCTTCACGAGGTGCTGGTCGAACCCCGCCTCGACGGCGAGGCGGTGGGCTTCGGCGTCGCCGTAGCCCGTGAGCGCGAAGAGGCGGACCGAGGCGCCGAGCCGCCGGCGGATCCGGCGCGCCACCTCGTAGCCGTCGATCTCGGGCAGGCCGATGTCGATCAACGCGATGTCGGGCACCCACTCCACCGCGAGCTTCACTGCCTGGACCCCGTCGATCGCCTCCTGGACTCGGTGGCCGTGGAGCTCGAGGACGACGCGGAGGAGCTCGCGGACGTCGCGGTTGTCGTCAACGACGAGGATCCGCCGAGCGGCGCGCGCGGGCTCGGGTTCCGCCACGGGTGGAGCCGACGCCGGCGCCTGGCGCCGAGGCAGCCGGACCTCGAACGTCGCGCCGCGGTCGCGTCCTGCGCTGCGCGCTGTGATCGTCCCGCCGTGCAGCTCCACGAGCGCGCGTGCGATGGTGAGCCCGATGCCGAGGCCGCCGGCGGCGCGCGCGCGCGTCACGTCGCCCTGCGTGAACAGCTCGAAGATCTTGTCGAGCAATTCCGGCTCGATGCCCATGCCCGAGTCGCTGACCTTCAGGACCGCGGTCTCGTCGGCGGTCGAGAGCCTCAGGTCGATCCGACCGGCGGCCGGCGTGTACTTCACGGCGTTGCCGAGCAGGTTGGTGACGATCTGCTCCAGCCGGATCGCATCGCCCGTGACGACGACCGGCTCGTCGGGCAGCTCCACGCGCAGCGCCTGGGCGCGCGAGTGGATGCCGAAGCTGGCGGCCTCGATCGCCTGACGCACGATGACGACCAGGTCCACCGACTCGAGACGCAACGCGATCTTGCCGAGCACCATACGTGAGACGTCGAGCAGATCGTCGAGCAACCGGGCCTGGTGCTTCACCTGCCGATCGACCACGCGCAGCGCCTGCTCGACGGTCCGGTCGCCGCCGGTCTCGAGGCGCTGGCGCAGCACGTAGCTCGCGCTCGCGATACCGGCGAGCGGGTTGCGCAGCTCGTGCGCGAGCATCGCGAGGAACTGGTTGCGCTCGTCGTCCGCCCGGCGCGCGGCGTGCACCTCCTGCAGCTGCGTCTGCAGGGTCTCGTTGGCGAGCTGGAGCTGCTCGTTCAGCGTCTGCAGCTCGTCCGCCCAGAGTCGATCCGACTCGCGTGTGTCGAGAGCGGCGACCAGCATGCCGGCGAGCCGGCGGTCGTCGGCCAGCATCGGCAGGACCCAGACGTTCCCGCGCCTCGCGTCCGGCTCACTCTCGTCGAGTCCGGCCGAGACGCGCTCCGATCGGCCCGTGCCCTTCGCCTCGGCCAGGGCCCGCGCGAGCGACGAACGCCAGGTGTCCGTCACGACGTCTTTGAAGTTGCTGCCAATCACCAGGGCACCGTCACGCACGAACATGGCCAATCCCGGGTGGTTGGCGGCGACCACGGTGTCGTCCAGGCCGAGCAAGAGCGCCGGCATCGGGACGGCGCCGATGATCATTCGCGGGTCGAACGGGGTCGCCATGTCGGGACCCATCTCCGGACCCACCTCGGGGAGTTGGGTCGCAGTGTCGTCCCGGGTCGAGAGGAAGTCAAGCCAAAGCGCGAGCACGTAATTTTGCAATGACTCGACGCGTGTACGCGCTGCCGCCGCGCCTCGGAGACTCGTCTGAGCCCAGCGTCGCGGGCGTATCGTGCCCGGGCTGTTGCGGGGTGCTGGCCGTCCACACGCAGGGCAAGCGGTCCGATCTCGTCTTCGAGTGCCGCGTCGGCCATACGTTCACCGTCCAGGAGCTGCTCGTCGCGAAGGAAGAACGTTACGAAGACGGGACCGTAGACGGCGTGTCGGGGCTGATCGCCATCAAGAAGGCCGGCGGGATGTCCCTCGTGCCGAGTCCGGCCGAGGCGCGATTCCACAACATGCCCGTCGCGGCGATCTGCGAGGACCACGTCGATGCCGCCCTCACCGTCGAAGAGCTCGCGCCCGTGCTGGCCCAACTCGCCCGCGGCGACGCGGTCGACGTGCGATGATCGGCCGTCTCGCCTTGACTTCGATCCGAGCCGGAGCCTAGGCTCGGTTCGATGGCCCGCGCGATCCGGATCACTGCTGGAGACGTGTCCGCCTCGGCCGAGCTGAACGACTCCAACACCGCCAGCGCGATCTGGGACACGCTGCCGATCGAAGCGAAGGCCGAGACGTGGGGCGACGAGATCTACTTCGGCATCCCGGTGCGCGCCGAGGCGGACCGGGCGAAGGAGGTCGTGGCGCTCGGTGACCTCGGCTACTGGCCGCCGGGTCACGCCTTCTGCGTCTTCTTCGGGCCGACGCCGGCCAGCCGGGGCGACGAGATCCGGCCGGCGAGCCCGGTGAACGTGGTGGGGCGCGTGAGCGGCGACGCGACGGTGTTCAAGAACGTCCGCGCGGGGACGCGCGTGACGATCGAAAGGGGGGCCTCGTGAAGATCTTTCTCGACACGGCCAACGTGAACGAGATCAAGGAGGGCGTGGCGCTCGGCGTCGTCGACGGCGTCACCACGAACCCGTCGCTGGCGGCCAAGGAGAAGAAGCCCTTCCGCCCGCTCGTCGAGGAGATCTGCTCGATCGTGCCCGGAGACGTGAGCCTCGAGGTGGTCGCCACCGACTTCGAGGGAATGATCAAGGAAGGCCAGGAGCTGGCCCAGATCGCGCCCAACGTCGTGGTGAAGTGCCCGCTCACGGCCGACGGGCTCAAGGCCGTGAAGTACCTCACGGGCAAGGGCCTCCGCGTGAACCAGACGCTCTGCTTCTCGGCCACGCAGGCGCTGCTCTCGGCCAAGGCCGGCGCCTACTACATCAGCCCCTTCCTCGGCCGGCTCGACGACATCGGCGCCGTCGGCATGGACCTCATCCGCGATATCTGCGAGATCTACCGCGTGCAGGGCTTCAAGACGCAGGTGCTCGCCGCGTCCATCCGCAATCCGCTGCACGTGATCGACGCCGCCAAGGCCGGCGCCCACGTGGCCACCATGCCGTTCAGCGTGCTCCAGCAGCTGATCAAGCACCCGCTCACCGACATCGGGCTCAAGAAGTTCCTGGAGGACTGGCAGAAGAGCGGCGGCAAGCTGTAGTGCCTCGGAGGGGGGCTTTGCCGGTTCTTAAGCGAGGGGGCTGACGCCCCCTCGGACTCCCCGGCCGACCGTCGTCGCGCGCCTGCGGCGCGCTCCTCCGTGCCTCCCCCCAGGACGGATTGCGCCGGCGAAGCCGGCGCTCGGAGAGTCCTCAGACGTTCGGGGTGCGGTCGTACACTGGCGAGTGTCAAGGAGCGAATGAGTCTTGCGGAATTCGATGACGACCGCCCCGGACGCTGCCGTGAACGAATCCCGCCAGAGTCAGTAGGCGCGATGGCGGCCGGCGTCGTCGACACGCGGCTCGGCCGCCGCCTCGTCCTCGACGAGATCTTCGACCTCTCGCTCTACCGCGCGCTGCGCGACGTCGCGCCGGCGCGCATGCAGCCCATCTTCGACGCCCTCATCCCGATCGAGACGCGCCACGTCGCCTTCTGGCAGAGATTCTTCGGGCTGGAGTCGCTCGCGACGCTCGACGCCGGTCGCCGGCTGAAGCTCGCCCTCCTCGTCGCCGTGTGCCGGCTCTTTGGCGCGCCCGCCATCCACGTGGTGCTCGAGGCGATCGAGGTCCACGGCGTCCGCAAGTATCTCGAGGTGTGGAAGCGCTACGCCGACGGCCCGCTGGGCGCCGCCGTGCGCGAGGTGCTCGAGGACGAGTTCAAGCACGAGGACATGGTGGTCACCGCCGACGGCGGCGAGCTGCGCGTCAACCCCGAGATGGTCCGCAACCTCTTCCTCGGGCTCAACGACGGCCTCGTCGAGATCCTCGGCGCCGTCAGCGGCTTCTTCGCGGCGTTCAACAGCTCGGTCGCCGTCGTCACCGCTGGCTTCACGGTCGGCGTGGCCGGCGCGCTCTCCATGGCCGCCGGCGCCTACATCGGCGCCGGCTCCGAGGCCGAGCTGCGCGAGACCGAGGACGCGCGCCAGCGGTTCCTCGGCGAGCCGGTGACCAGCGAGGCCGGCCAGCGCCCGCCCGTGGCCGCGGCCATCGTGGGTATCGGCTACCTCGTCGGCGCGGTCGTGCCCGTGCTGCCGGTGCTCTTCGGCGCGCGCACCGTCCTGCCGACGGTGCTGACGGGCGGCACGATGATCGTCGCCGTCTCCGCGATCGTCGCCTTCATCTCCGGCATGAACGTGCGGCGCCGCATCGTGCTGAACGTCATCATCACCGGCATCGCCGTCGTCGTGACGTACGCGCTCGGGCTGCTGACGAAGCGGCTGCTGGGCGTCGAGATCTAGAGTCTCGCGCGGACTTCGGCGGCGAACCGCTCGATGGCCGCGCTCATCGAGGCGAGATCGCGCGCGGCGGGCTCTACGATCACGTGATCCACGCCGAGGTCGCGCAGCGCTTTGACCTCGGCCAGCAGCTCGGCGCTCGGCTTCTTGCCGGGCAGCCCGAGCCGCGCGCTGAGCGTCAGCGTCTTGGGATCGCGGCCCGCCTTCGCGCACGCCGCGCCCAGGTGCCCGATCCCTTCCCTCAGCGCGGCGGCGGTCGGGAACGCCGCGTGCCAGCCGTCGCCCAGCTCGGCCACGCGGCGCAGCGCGCGCGGGGTGTGGCCGCCGATCCAGATGGGAATGCTCCCGCGCGCCGGCGCGGGCCGGCAGGCGAGCGCGTCGAAGCGGAAGAACTCGCCGGTGTGCGCGACCCGCTCGTCGCGCCAGCACGCGCGCATCACACGGATGGCCTCGTCGCTCCAGGCCCCGCGCCGATCGAAGGGCGCGCCGAGGGCCTCGATCTCCTCGCGCATCCAGCCCACGCCCGCGCCGAGGATCACGCGGCCCGGCGCCAGGTGATCCAGGGTGGCCAGCATCTTGGCGGCGAGCAGCGGGTGGCGGTGCGGCAGGACGAGCACGGTGGTGCCGAGCGCGGCGCGCTCGGTGACACCGGCCACCAGGGCCAGCGCCGTCAGCGGCTCGAGGAAGTCGGTGGCGGGTGGCAGCGGGAAGTCGCCGGTGGCGTTGTAGGGATAGCGCGAGGCGATGCGCCAGGGCAGGACCACGTGATCGCTCGCCCACAGCGAGTCGTAGCCGAGCGCCTCCGCGCGACGCGCGAAGCCGACGAGCGTGTCGCGCGTGGCCGCCGGGCCGTAGACGGGCAGGTGGCACCCGAAACGCATCGCTAGCGGGCCCCCCACGTGCGTTCCGTGCCGGCGCTCTTATTCAATGATGCGGTTGGCGAGCTCGCCGTCCTGGATCATCTGCACGAGACGCGAGCGCTGGATCTTGCCGCTCGACGTCTTGGGAATCGTGGACGGCGGCACGAGCAGCACGCGCGCGGGACGGTGGCCCCGGCCGCGGTGCACGCGCTGCACGATCTCGCGCACCAGCGTCTGGCCGGCGGCGGCGGCCGCGTCGCGCAGCTCGGCCACCACGTAGAGCCGCTGGGTCCCGGTGCGCTCGCTGTCCACGCCGACCGCCGCTGAATAGCGCACCCCCGGCACGTGGTCGACGATCTCCTCGACGTCGGCCGGCACGATGTTCTCGCCGCCGAGGATGATGATGTCCTTGAGCCGGCCGGTGATATAGAGGTAGCCCTCGGCGTCGACGAAGCCGAGGTCGCCCGTGCGCAGCCAGCCATCGGGCGTGAGCACTCTGGCCGTCGCCTCCGGGTTGTTGTAGTAGCTCTGCATCACGCCCGGGCTCTTCACGCAGATCTCACCCTCGGTGTCCGGCGGCAGGTCCACCAGCGCGACGGACCCGCCCTCGCGCATCGGCTCGGAGATGCGCAGGGAGACGCCGCGGCAGGGCTGGCCGACGGAGAGCCAGCGGCCCGACGCGTCGTAGCGCAGCGGCACGCCGCGCGGCCAGATGGCGACGGCCAGCGTCGCCTCCGCGAGGCCGTAGCACGGCAGGATGACGCGCTTGACCCCGAAGTGGGACTCGAAGGCGTCGATGGTGGAGGTCCGCACGGGCTCGGCGCCCGAGAGCGCCGCCTTCAGCGAGGAGAGATCGAACTCCGAGACGTCGTGCACGTTGCGCACGCAGTTGCGGTAGCCGAAGTCCGGCGAGACGGTGAAGGTCGCGCGCACCTTCGTGATCATTTCGAGCCACGGCCGCGGATTCCTGAGATCCGGCGGCAGCAGCCAGATCGGCGTGGCCGTGAGCGGCGGCGTGAACGCGCAGCCGATCAGCCCCATGTCGTGGTACAGCGGCAGCCACGACACGACGCGATCGTCGGCGCTGAGCCCGGCCGCCTCCGACATGAACTTCGTCGTCTCGACGACGTTCGCGTGCGTGAGCACGACGCCGCGCGGCCGGCCCGTCGAGCCCGACGTGTACTGCAGAAAGCACAGGTCGTTCGGTTGCGTCGGGTGATCGGGCGGCGGCGGAGCGTCGGAATCCAGCTCGTTGGGCTCGAGCACCATGCGGACGTTCGGCGCGAGGGCGACGCTCTCGTCCACGCCCTTGCGGAACCAGCCGATCGTGGCCACCGCCACCGCTCTGGCATCGCGGAAGATGCCGCCGGTCGCCTCGACGCCGAGCGTCGGGTAGAGCGGGACGGGAATGGCGCCGAGGCGCACGGCCCCGAAGAACGTGTAGAAGAACTCCGCGCACGTCGGATAGATGAGGCACACCTTGTCGCCCGGCCGCACGCCGGCGGCCGCGAGGCCGGCCGCGTAGCGCCCGCTCTGGGCCCAGAGCCGGGCGTAGGTCACCGTGTCGTCGAAGAGCGAGAAGTACTGCGCCTGGGGCGTCAACGCCGCGCGGCGCCGCATCACGTCGATGAGCGTGGTTGCTCCCTTCGGGTCGAGGCTCATTCCTGGCTCCTCTCGAGCGTCGCGGAAGTCTCGTGGTCCCGACCGTCGCGCAGGTACACCAGCCGCACCGTGTCGCCGGGCTGCCGCGCGCGGATCGCGGTGCGCAGCGCCTCGAAGCCGTCGACCGACACGCCGTCCACGCGCACGAGCACGTCGCCGTCGCGCAGGCCCGCGCGCTCGGCCGCGCTGCCGGGCATCACGTGGGCCAGCCGGGCCCCGTCGCCGCCGTGGCCGTCGCCGCCGACGCCGAGAAACGCGGCGCTGCCCGTGCCGCCGCGCCGCCGCGCCGGCGGCGTCAGCTTCGCATAGACGGGCCGCGCGCCGTCGTCGAGCGCGGTCACGATGGACGCGCCGATCGCCGCCACCCGCGCCATCCCGTCGACGTTGAGCTTGTCGGCGGTGTCGCCCGGCCGGTGATAGTCGTCGTGGCCCCCGGTGTGGAGGAAGAGGACGGGCGTGCCGGCGGCGTAGAAGCGCGTGTGGTCGGAGGGCGAAAAGGGCGTGCCACGCAGGTCGGCGTTCACGCCGGCGGCGCGCGCGGCGTCGGCGGTGGCGGCGCGCAGCCGGTCGCCGGAGTCGACGCCGCCGATCGTCAGCGTGCCGTCGCGCATACGCCCGACCATGTCGAAGTTCAGCATGGCCGCCGTCTGCCCGAGCGGCAGCGCGGCGTGGCGCACGTAGTGGCCGGAGCCGATCAACCCGACCTCCTCGGCGCCGAAGAGCACGAACACGAGTGTGCGGCGCGCGCCGCCGGCGGCGGCGAAGGCGCGGGCGAGGCCGACGACGACGGCCGTGCCCGACGCGTTGTCGTCGGCGCCGTGGTAGGTGGCGCCGCCCGAGGAGCCGAGATGATCCCAGTGGGCGCCGAGCACGATCGTCTCGCCGGCGAGCACGGGATCGGCGCCGGGCAGCACGCCGATGACGTTGGCCGCGCGAAGGTCCGCGGGCGCCAGGTCGACGGCGAGGCGCGCCGCCGTCCCGGTCGGTGCCGCGCGCAGCGCCTCGGCCGCCGCGCGCGTGAGCGCGCCGGACGCGATGTCCACCGGCGCGGCCGTCGCGTCGAGCGTGGGGAGTGGATCGGCGACGAGCAGCAGCGCGGCGGCGCCGCGCTGGCGGGCGAGAATCAGCGTCTCGAGTCGCGAGCCGCGCGCTGTCGCCACGACGATCTTGTCCCGCACATCGCCGCTCCAATCGTCGTCGGCGAAGGCGAGCGCCCCCGTCACCTCGCCGCGCCGCGAGCCGCCGTGAGGCGTCCAGTCGACGCCGGCCTTCACGGTGTGGCCACCCACCTCGAGCGCGCTGCCCGCGCCGAGACGGCGGCCCGGCGCCAGGGTGAACGATTGTAAAAACGTCCCCGAGTCGCCGCCGGGCCGCAAGCCGGCGGCGCCCAGCCACGCGGCGAGGCGCTCGGTGGCGCGGTCGCCGCCAGGCGTACCCGCGCGGCGCCCGTCCATCTCGCGGGTCGTGAGCGTTTCTACAATCGCGCGGAGGTCCGAGGCGGTCGGGGGGACGACGGGCGCGCGGCCGAGCGCCGCGGTGGACGTCAGCAGCAGCGCGCACACGATCAGCAGCGTCGCTGGCCGGCGCATCATCCCGCGTATTCTATCGCCGGTTCGCGCACCGCGCCCGCAGCCGAAACGCATTGCGTTATCGCTACGACGAGCCTGAGAAAAAGTCAAGAAACGGCGACGACGCGGCCGCCGGCGATGCGGACGAGCTCGTCCGGCGTGAGACGGAACACCGTGTGGGGATGCCCGCCCGCCGCCCAGATCGCCTCCCACTTGAGCAGGGCTTCGTCGATGAGCGTGGTGAGCGGCGCGGGATGCGCGAGAGGCGCCACGCCGCCGATCGCGAAGCCGGTGTGCGCGCGCACGAAATCCGCGTCGGCCCGGCCGACGGATTCCCCGAGGAGCGCGCCCAGCTTCGCCTCGTCCACGCGGTTGGCGCCGCTGGTGAGCACGAGCAGCGGCCGGCCGCTCTCGCGCAGCCGGAACACGAGGGACTTCACGATCTGCCCGACGTCGCAGCCGACGGCGGCGGCCGCCTCGGCGGACGTGCGCGCCGCGTGCTCGAGCACGACGATCGTCGTTCTCACGCCGGCCGCCGCCAGCGCGTCGGCGACGCGGCGCGCGCTCGCCGGCAGCTCACGCCCAGGTTCGATCATTTCACCGCTCGCTTCGCCGGAGGCACCGGCTCAGCTCGCCCTGCCATGCGCGGTGACGACCGCGCGGCAGGCGCGCATCTGGGCGAGGTGCTCGAGGTCGTGGTCGGCCATGTGCGTCGCGTAGTGCGCGAGGGTGAGCGGGCCGAAGTGGCCGGAGAGGCCCGGGCGCTCGCCGGCGCCGGGCGGCAGCGTGGCGAGGTAGGCCAGCGTCTCGGCGCGCGCGCGGCGAAAGGTCGCGAGGTCGTCCTCGAAGCGGCCCTGGCGCCGATCGCGCTCGCGGCCCCACGCGATCGGATCGAACGCCTCGAAGCGCGGGCGCTCTTCGGTCGCCATGAGCCTGAAGCGCGGCAGGAAGAGCCGGCTGTCCAGCTCCATGAGGTGCGCGAGGACTTCCTTCATGGACCACTCGCCGGGCTCCGGGCGCGCGACGAGCGTCGTCGCGTCGAGCCCGGCGGCCTGCTCGGCCACGCGGTCGGGCGTGGTGGCCAGGGCTGCGAGCAGCTGCGAGATCGTGAGCGCCACGCGCGCCTCGCAGCGCTTCGGTGTCAGCCCGAGCGTCGCGCGCACGTCCTGGATCTGCCGCAGGTGCTCGGTGTCGTGCGCGTCCATCGTCGCCGCGTACGTCGCCACCGTGAGCGGGCCGCGGCTCGGGCTCACGCCCTCGCGGCGCCAGCCGGCGTCGTCCAGCCCGCCGAGCAGCGCCACCGCCTGCCGCCGCGCGGCGGCGAACGCGTCGAGCAGTGTCGCGAGGTCGGCGCGATCGCCGTCGGTACGCCGCCCCTTGTCGAAGACGGGACGCGACTCCGCCAGCATGCGGCGCAGGCGCGGCACGAAGGTGTCGCGGTCGCCCTCGACGAGGTGACGCACGACCTCGCCGATCGACCACTCGCCGGGCTTGGGCGGCGTCCACGCCTCGCCCGCGCCGTCGCGCGCCATCTCGCGCAGCAGCGTCGGCGTGGCGGCGAGTCGCGCGACCGTCAGCTCACGCTCGGTCATCGCGACCGCTTCGGCGCCGGCTCGAACAGCTCGACGAGGTTGCCGGCGGGATCCTCTATCAGGATTTGCTTACCGCCGTTGCCCACGACGATCTCGTTGCGGAATCGAGCGCCCGCCGTCCGCAGTCGCTCGACCTCGCGCCCCAGGTCCACGACCTCGAGCTGGATGCGGTTCCAGCCGCCCGGCTCGGGCTTGCGGCCGTCGGGCATCGCCTGGCCCGCTCCGCCGCCGCCGCCCGGCGTGCTCAGGAGCAGGCGCAGGCCGCCGCGCGAGAGCATCGCGAAGCCGGGACCCGGGTGGAACTCGACGCGAAATCCGAGCTGGCCGGAATAGAACGCGATCGCGGCATCGACGTCACTGACGATATAGCGCACGCTGACGCTCGCCACTCTGAAGCCTCCGCGGGCCTAGAGCGCCCGCACCGCACGGAGCACGTCGTTGGGATCGGGCCGCACCTGGAAGTTGTCGCTCACCCAGAGCCAGCGCACGACGCCGTCGCGGTCGAGCACGACCGTCGTGGGGCGCGGCACGTCCTCGCCCTGCTGCCCGCCCCGCGCGTGCACCAGCCCGTAGCGCCGGGTCACGGCGAGATCGGGATCCGCGACGAAGCGGTAGCCGAGGCGCAGGCGCTGCGCCATCTCGTGGCTGCGCTCGTTGGGATCGGGCGAGACGGCGACGATCTCGACGCCGGCCTTCTCGGCTTCCGACAACGCGGCTCCAAGCCCTTGGAGCTCCGCCACGCAGAAGGGTCACCAGTAGCCGCGGTAGAAGACCAGCACCACCGGCTTCGTGCCACGATAGTCGGCGAGCGACACGGGACGACCGCCGGCGTCGGGCAGCGTGAAGTCGGGCGGGCGCTCGCCCAGGCGCAGATTGGTCTGCGCGTCCGGGATGCGCGCGAGCACAAAGTTGAACGCGGCGCCGCCGGCGAAGAGCACGAGCGCGAGGGCCAGCGCCGCCCACGCGTACCAGCGCCGCCCCAGCGCGACGGCGAGCCCGGCGATGGTGGCGGCGATCGCGAACACCGCGACGTACCCCTCGGGATGGTTGCGGATCGCGGGCACGCGCAGCAGCAGCGCGTAGACGGCGATCGCGGTGCCGCAGAGCACCATGCTGAGCGCGGTGAGCCAGCCGGGTTTCATCGCGCGGAACGCTCAGGCCATGACGATGCGGTCGAACGCCTCGGCGTACGCATAGCCCGCCGGCTTGCCCAGCTCGGCCCCGCGCTGGCGCACGCGCTTTTCCACCGCCGCGAAGTCCTTGAACTGGCTCGCGTGGCAGGCGAGCGCCTTGATCTTGAGGTCCATGACCTCGCTGATGTCCACCATCACGTGCGGGTCCTGCCACTGCATGACGTAGACCTCCCGTACCTTGTGCGGCTCGAACTCCGGCATCAGCTCGGGGAAGGCGAGGTGATCGCGCGAGAGCGGATAGATGCAGTCCAGCGCGACGCCGCCGACGATGCGGTGGTCGCGGTGCGAGGCGCCGAGGTTGTACGTCCGCCGTGGGTTCTGGCAGACGACCATGTCGGGCCGGTAGCGTCGGATCTCGCGCGACACCTCGAGCCGCAGCTGGCGCGTGTCCTCGACCTCGCCGTCGGGATAGCCGAGGAACGTGACCTGCTCGACTCCGAGCGTGCGCGAGGCGTTGCGCTGCTCCTCGGCCCGGATCTCGGCCAGCCTCGGCGAGGTCATCGTGCGGTCGCTCGAGCCCTTGTCGCCGTTGGTGACGACGACGAGGGCGACGTCCTTGCCCTCTTTGACGAACTTCGCCACCGTGCCGCCCGCGCCGAACTCGCAGTCGTCGGGGTGGGCGGTGATCATCAGCACGCGCCGGATCGGATCGGTCATGCGCTCCGTCGTCTCCCGTCGAGAGTTAATCGTTGAGATGCCATCGACCAGCATACCGATTCACCCGCGACGCCGTGCGATAATCCACCGCAGATGTCCGCGAACCGCGGCCGGCGAATCGCGGTGGTCGTGCTGATCCTCCTGCTCCTCCTCCCGCCGCTCGCGAGCGTGCTGCCGGGCTCGCCGGGCGCCCTGCGCGTCGCCGGCATCACGCTGCTCTGGTGGTACGCGGCGCTCGTGGGGCCGCTCGCCGCCGCCGTCACCGTCGCCCTGTCGCGCGCGCCTCGATGACCGCCTGGCGCGCGCTCGCGGCGTGGCCAGGCCCCGCGCTCGTGGCGGCCGTCGTCGCTGCCGTCGCCGCGGGCGCCGCCGCCGCCCCGCTCCTCGTGCTCGCCGCCGCCGTGGCGCCGCTGCTGGCCCTGCTGCAGGCGCGGCGCGCGGCCACGCCAGCACATCCGGTGACGCTCCTCATCACCGCCGCCGTCTCCGCGCTCCTGCTCTGGGCGCACCTCGCCGTGCTCGCCGACGTCGCGACGCTGCTCGGCGCACGCCGCTGGCAGGGCTCGGTGCTCGCGGCGGCGCTGGCGCTGCTCGTCACGCAGATGCCCGGCGCCGAGCGCTGGCGCGGCCTCGCGCTGGCGGCGGGCGGGGGCGCGCTGCTGCTCGTGCTCGTCGCCGCCGGCACGGCGATGGGGATCACGCCATGGGCCGCCTGGCGTGAGGCCGCGGGGCGGCCGGCGCTCGTGTTCAGCGGCCGCAGCGCGTGGGTGACGGACGGCGAGCGCTTCGTGCGGCACGCGACGCTCGCCTTCGACGAGGCCCATCGCGTCGTCGCCGTCACACCCGGCACGTTTCGCGTGGTCGAACGGGACGGCGCCCGCCGCGTGGTGCGCGACTGGGGGCTGGCGGCGGGCGACGCCCTCAGCGTGCGGCCGGGCGACACGCTCACGGCAGAGCCCGGCAGCCGGCTGCGCTTCGAGCCGGGCAAGCGTGTGCCGGGCGCGGCGGCGTCCGGATCCGCGTGGGCCGCCGCCGCGACGCGCGTGTCGCCGACTCCCGCGCTCGGCGTGCTGGCGACGCTGGCGCTCGGCGCCTGCGCGCTCGTCCCCGCCGGCGAGCGGCGCATGGCCGCGGCGCCGGCGCTGCCGCTCGCGCTCTCGCTCGGCGCCGCGTCGTGGGGCGTCTACGCGACGCTCGCCGCGCCCGAGGCCGGCCTGGCGGGCTCGCCGGCCGGGGCCCTGCTCTCGCTGCCGCGCGCCACGTCGCAGCCCGCGCACGGTCTGTGGCCCGCCGCGCTCGCTGCCCTCGTGGCGCTCGGGCTGCTCGCGCTGTTCGTCGCGGCCGCGGCCGGGCTGTGCGAGCGAGTCGGCGCGGCGGCAGGCGCGCACCGGCCGACCCTGTGGACGCTGACGCTGGTGACCGCCGCGATCGCTGCCACGGTGCCGGCGGTGGACCCGTGGACACCGCTGGCTGCGGGACTCGGCCTGGCCGGCGCGGCCGTCGCGGCGCCCCGCCTCGCGGGGGCCGAGGGCGCCCGGATCGGGCCGTGGCCGGCGTCGGTCGTCGGCGGAGTCGCGGGGGCGGCTGTTTTCGCGGGGCTCGTGGCGCTCGGGGCGCGCCTGCCGGGCCCGGCGGCCTCGCTGCGAGAGGTCCCGGTCCTGGCGGCGGCGCCGGCGGCGTGGCTGGTCGTGAAGGTGTTACGACGCGCGGCGGCCGGGGCCTCCTGAGAGTTGGCAAGGAGCCCGCCGGACCACCATAATGGTGGTCCATGGCCAGCGATCGGATCGTGGTGCGTGGTGCTCGCGAGCACAACCTCAAGAACATCGACGTGGAGCTCCCCCGGGACCAGCTCGTCGTCCTGACGGGGCTCTCGGGCTCGGGCAAGTCCTCGCTCGCCTTCGACACCATCTACGCCGAGGGCCAGCGCCGCTACGTCGAGTCGCTCTCCGCCTACGCGCGGCAGTTCCTCGAGCAGATGGAGAAGCCCGAGGTCGACTCGATCGAGGGGCTCTCGCCCGCGATCTCGATCGAGCAGAAGACGACCAGCAAGAATCCGCGCTCCACCGTCGGCACCGTCACCGAGATCTACGACTACCTGCGCGTGCTCTTCGCGCGCGTCGGCGTGCCGCACTGCCCGTCGTGCGGCAAGGTGATCTCGGCGCAGACCGTGCAGCAGATGGTGGACCGCGTGCTGCTGCAGCCGGCGGGCACGCGGCTGCTCGTGCTGGCGCCGGTCGTGCGCGGGCGCAAGGGCGAGTACAAGAAGCTCTTCTTCGACCTCCAGCGCCAGGGGTTCTCGCGCGTGCGCGTCAACGGCGTCGTGCGCGAGCTGGGCGAGGAGATCGAGCTCGACAAGAAGCGCAAGCACACGATCGACGTCGTCGTCGATCGCCTCGTCGTCAAGGATGGGCTGGGCGCGCGTCTCGCCGACTCGCTGGAGACGGCCCTCCGCCTCGCCGACGGCATCGTGCAAGTCGAGACGGTGACCGCGGGCGACGCCGCCGACCCCGCGCCCATGGTCTTCAGCGAGCGCCTCGCCTGCGCGGACTGCGGCATCTCGTTCCCCGAGGTGTCGCCGCGCATGTTCTCGTTCAACAACCCGTACGGCGCCTGCCCGGAGTGCGGCGGCATCGGCACGCGCTTCGAGATCGACCCCGAGCGACTGGTCCCGAACGCCAACCGCTCGCTCAAGGCCGGCGCGCTGGCGCCGTGGGCGGGCCGCGAGAACGCCTACTTCAAGCAGACGCTCGCCGCGCTGGCCAAGACCTATAGATTTTCGCTCGACGAGCCGTGGGCCAAGCTCAAGAAGCCGGTGCGCGACGTGATCCTGGGCGGCGACCGCGACGGCGGCTTCGAGGGCGTGGTCAAGCTGCTGGAGCGCCGCTATCGCGAGACCGAGTCGGAGGACGCCCGGCGCGAGATCGAGGCGTTCATGGCCGAGCGGCCGTGCCCGGTGTGCGAGGGCTCGCGGCTGCGGCGCGAGTCGCTCGGGCTCAGGATCGCGGGCAAGTCGATCGCCGACGTCGTGCGGCTCACCATCAAGGACGCCGCGACCTTCTTCAACACGCTCAAGCTCGGCGAGCGCGAGGCGGCCATCGCGCGGCGCGTGCTGAAGGAGATCCGCGAGCGCCTCGGCTTCCTGGCCAACGTGGGCCTGGACTACCTCACGCTCGACCGCCCGGCGGGCACGCTGTCGGGAGGTGAAGGACAGCGAATACGTCTCGCCACGCAGATCGGATCGAGCCTGGTCGGCGTCCTCTATATCCTCGACGAGCCGTCCATCGGACTCCATCAGCGTGACAATCGACGGCTGCTCGACACGCTCAGGCGGCTGCGCGACCTCGGCAACACGGTGCTGGTGGTCGAGCACGACGAGGAGACGATCCGCTCCGCCGACTACGTCGTCGACCTCGGTCCCGGCGCCGGCGAGCTCGGAGGCCACGTGGTGGCCATCGGCACCCCCGACGAGATCGTGGCCAACGAGCACTCGCTGACCGGACAGTTCCTCTCGGGCGCGCGCGCCATCCACGTGCCGGCGACCCGCCGCAAGGGCACGGGGCACGCGCTCACCATCCACGAGCCGCGCGAGCACAACCTCAAGGGCCAGTCGGTGACGATCCCGCTCGGCACCTTCACGTGCGTGACGGGCGTGTCGGGCTCGGGCAAGTCCACGCTCGTCAACGACATCCTCTACCGCGCGCTCGCGCAGATGCTGCACCGCGCCCAGGACCGGCCCGGCGCGCACACGCGCATCGAGGGCGCCCAGCACATCGACAAGGTCGTCGACATCGACCAGTCGCCGATCGGGCGCACGCCGCGCAGCAACCCGGCCACCTACACCGGCGTCTTCACGTTCATCCGCGCGCTGTTCGCCCGGACGCAGGAGGCGCGGATGCGCGGCTACCAGCCCGGGCGCTTCTCGTTCAACGTCAAGGGCGGGCGCTGCGAGGCGTGCCAGGGCGACGGCCTCGTGAAGATCGAGATGCACTTCCTGCCCGACGTCTACGTCACCTGCGACGTGTGCAAGGGCAAGCGCTACAACCGCGAGACGCTCGACGTCCACTACAAAGGCAAGAACATCGCCGAAGTCCTCGACATGACCGTCCACCAGGCCCTCGAGTTCTTCGAGGCCGTGCCCGTCATCAAGTCGAAGCTGCAGACCCTGCACGACGTCGGCCTCGACTACATCCGCCTCGGGCAGTCGGCCACCACGCTCTCGGGCGGGGAAGCCCAGCGCGTGAAGCTGGCGACCGAGCTCTCTCGACGCGCGACGGGCAGGACGCTCTACATCCTCGACGAGCCGACGACCGGACTGCACTTCGCCGACATCGAGAAATTGCTGGAAGTGCTCAACCGGCTCGTGGAGCAGGGCAACACCGTCGTGATCATCGAGCACAACCTGGACGTCATCAAGACCGCCGACTGGGTGATCGACCTCGGCCCCGAGGGGGGCGACGACGGCGGGCGCGTGGTGGCCACCGGCACGCCGGAGGCGCTCGCGCGGCAGGGCGAAAAGTCCTCTACGGGACGGTTCCTGAGCGCGGCGCTCGCGGGCACGCGCGCCGGGTAGACGGGCATGCGGCGCACGAAGATCGTGTGCACGATCGGGCCGGCGTCCTCGACGGTCGAGCAGCTCGACCGCCTCGCCGCCGCCGGCATGGACGTCGCGCGCCTGAACTTCTCGCACGGCACGCACGCCGAGCACGCCGAGGTCATCCAGCGCATCCGCGAGGCGGAGGCGCGGTGGAACCGGCCGGTCGCCATCCTGCAAGACCTGCAGGGTCCGAAGATCCGGCTCGGCACCTTCGGCAAGGGCGGCGGCGGACGGGTAGATCTAGAATCCGGGCGCCCGTTCGCCCTCTGTCGCACGCCGTGCGTCGGCTCCGCCGAGCGCGTGTTCGTCTCGCCGCCCGAGTACCTCGGACGTGTCAGGGCCGGCGACGAGATCTGGATGGACGACGGCATGATCCAGCTCCGCGTGGAGGCGACGACGCCGCAGGAGGTTCGCTGCGTCGTCGTCGCGGGCGGTCGGATCAGCGATCACAAGGGCATCTCGCTGCCGCACGTGGATCTGCCCGCGTCGTGCCTCACCGAGAAGGACGTGGACGATCTCAGGTTCGGCATCGAGCAGCGCGTGGACTTCGTGGCCGTGTCGTTCGTGCGCACCGCCGACGACATCCGCGAGGTGCGCCGGTTCCTCGAGGCCCAGGGCGCCGACATCCCGCTCGTCGCCAAGCTCGAGCGTCACGAGGTGCTCGACAACCTGCCCGCCGTGGTCGGCGCCGTCGACGCGGTGATGGTCGCGCGCGGCGACCTCGGCGTGGACGTCCCGCTCGAGGACGTGCCCCACATCCAGAAGGAGATCATCCGCCAGGCCCACGTGGCCAAGGTGCCGGTGATCGTGGCCACGCAGATGCTGGAGTCGATGGTCACCCACACACGGCCCACCCGCGCCGAGGTGGCCGACGTGACGGCCGCGATCTTCGACGGCGCCGACGCCATCATGCTCTCCGCCGAGACGGCGTCCGGCCGCTACCCCGCGGAAGCCGTCGAAGTCATGGCGCGCATCGCCGAGCGCGCCGAGCAGGCCACGCTCGCGCTCGAGCCGACGCGCCGGCGGCGCGAAGCCCGCGGGCCGGTCGGGTTCCCCGAGGCCGTGTCCGACGCCGCCGCCAGCGCCGCGCGCGCGCTGGATGCGCGCGCCATCGTCGCCTTCACGCAGTCCGGTTTCTCCGCGCGCCTCATCTCGCAGGAGCGGCCGCCCATGCCCATCATCGCGTTCACGCCGTTCGCCGCGGTGCAGCGGCGCCTCGGGCTCACGTGGGGCGTCACCTCGCGGCTCATCCGCAAGGTGGAGACCACCGACGAGATGGTCGAGGAGATCGAGGCGACGCTGCTCGGCGACGGCACCGTGCGCGCCGACGACGTGCTCGTGATCATCTCGGGCTCGCCCATGTGGGTCACCGGCACCACCAATCTCGTCAAGCTCCACCGCGTCGGGGAACGCCGCTGAGCCGGAGCCGCCGGCTCCTGCTCCTCGCCGTCGCCGTCGCGGGCGTGGCGGGGCTCTGGACCGGTGGCGGGGCGCTGCTGCTGCGCGAGGTCGACGCGCGCCACGCCGGCGTGATCGACGTCAACCTGGAGCGCGTGGTGGCCACCGTGTCCGAGGAGCGGCGCGGGCTGCTCCGCGAGGCCATGCTGCTCGCGCAGGATCCGGCCGTCGTCGAGGGCGCGCGCAAGGGCGACTGGGCGACGCTGGCGCGCGGGGCGGCCCGCCTGCGCGCGCTCACGCTCGAGCGCCTCGCCGACCTCGTCGTCGTCCTCGACGCCGGTGGTGTGGCGCTGCTGCAAGTGCCGGCCACGCCGCGCGTCGAGCTGCCCGCGCCGGCGCTGCCGGGGAACGCCGCGGTGACGCTCGCCGTGCTCGGCGGCCGCGCCTACCTGCTCGGCGTGGCCGCGGTCGGCGGCGAGCCCGGCGGCGGCCTGGTCGTCGTCGGCCGGCGCGCCGACCGGCTCGGTCCGAGTCTCGGCGAGCGGGCGGGCGTCGTCGTCGTCAACGGCGACGCTCTGCGCTATTCGACGCTGCCGGAGGCGCCCACGACGGGCTGGGCGGCGGCGACGGCCGCCGGCGTGCGCGACGTCGCCGGCGAGCGCTGGCGCCTGAGGCCCGTCGAGGGATTCGGACGCGACGTGGCGTGGGCCGCCGTCCGCGTCGGTGACGGCGTGGCCGAGCGCCGCCGCGTCGTGCGGGCGCTCGTCGCCAGCGGCGCGCTCGCGGGGCTCGTGGCGTCCCTGGTGGTGGCCTTCGCCACGCGCCGTCGCGTCACCGCGCCGGCGTGGGCGGCCGCCTCGCGAGCGCCGGCGGCATCCTCCGCGCCCGCCGCCTCCCCGGTGCCCGGGGAGGCCTCCGCCGCTGCCACGCCACCGACGAGCAGCCGCGAGCTCCAGGCGCTCTACGCCGCCGCCGTGGCCGTGGGCAGCGGCACCGAGCTCGAGTCGACGGCGACGCAGACGCTCGACGTGATCTGCACGGTGGCGCGCATCGATCTCGGCATGGTCTATCGCGTCGATCGCGACACCGGCCGCCTCGCGCTCGTCGCCCACTACGGCATCCCGCCGCGCTACATGGAATTCCTGAAAACGCGCGCGATCGAGCGCACGCGCATCGGCCAGACCGCGCGTACGGGCGAGTACACGCTGGTGGACCTCGATCCCGCGCGGATCAAGGACCCGACGCTGCAGGAGGCGGTGACCAGCGAGGGCTATCGCACGCAGCTCTCGCTGCCGATCCCGGTGCAGGGCGCGACCTGGGGCGTGATGGCGCTCGTGTCCAGGGAGCAGCGCCGCTTCGAGGCCGACGAGCTGACGCTGCTGCACGCGGCCGCGCACCAGGTGGGCCTCGCCGTCGGGCGCGCCGCCCTCTTCGCCGAGCTCCGCCTGAAGTCGCGGCGGCTCGAGATCCTCACCCGCGTCGCCCAGGGACTGGCGGCCACGCTCCCGGGCCCGGAGATGCTCCAGCGCGTCGCGGAGGCCGCGCGCGAGATGTTCGACGCGGCCATCGCCCGGCTGTGGCTGATGGACGACGACGGCGACACGCTGTCGGTGCGCGTCAGCGCGGGGCTCGAGGTGGGCGGCGGCGTCGACCGGCTGCGCGTCGGCGAGGGGTTCGTCGGGCGGGTGGCGGCCACGCGGGCGCCCCTCACCATCGCCGACCTCGCGAGCGACCCGCGTCCGCTCAACACCGAGCGGCTGCGGGCCCGCGGCCTGGCCGCCTTCGCCGGCGTGCCGCTGCTGGTCGGCGAGCGCGTGCTCGGCGTGCTGGCGATCGGGCTCACCGAGCGCCACGAGTACTCGGCCGAGGAGCTCGACGTCTTCACCTCGCTCGCCAACGGCGCGGCGGTCGCGCTGGAGAACGCGCGGCTGCTCTCCGGCGAGCGCACGCGGCGCGAGTATCTCGCCGCGCTGCTCGAGATCAACACGAAGATCGGCGCCAGCGTGATGGTCTCCACCACGACGCTGCTGTCCTCCATCGCCGAGGAGGCGGCGCGCCTGCTCGACGTGGACAACGCCGGCTTCCGGCTGCTGGAGGGCGACGACCTCGTGCTGGCCGGGTGCGCGGGCACCGCGCGCGAGACGATGGTGCGGGAGCGGGTCAAGCTCGGTCAAGGCCTCAGCGGCCGAGCCTTTGCGGCCGGCCACGCGCTCGTGCTCGACGTCGAGGCCGCCGATATCGCCCCGGACGAGCTCGCCAACGTCCGGCGCCTCGGCTACACGACGTTCCTCGGCGTCCCGCTGAAGATCGGCGGGCGCGCGATCGGGGTGCTCACGTTCCGCGCGCGCCGGCCCTTCAGCGCGCGCGACCAGGAGCTGGCCGAGGCCTTCGCCGGTCAGTCCGCCATCGCCATCGAGCATGCGCGCCTCGTCCGCGAGGCCTCCGAGCAGGCCGATCGCATGCGCGCGCTGGCCGACCTCTCCCGCGTCTTCGCCGGGACGCTCGATCCCGACGTCGTGAGCGAGCGCATCGCGGACAGCGTGCGCAGCCTCTTCTCGTCGGTCTCCGCCTCGCTCTTCCGCGTGGAGCCGGGCAGCGGCGACCTCGTTCCCGTCGCCACGTCCACCGGCCGCGGGGGAGACACGCCGCCGGCGCCCGTGCTGCCGCGCGGGGTCGGCATCTCGGGCCTGGCCGCGGAGTCGCGTCACGTGGTCGTGTCCTCCGACGTCCCCGCCGATCCCAGGATCGAGAAGACGGACGCCGTCCGCGACTGGATCGCCGCCGTCGGCCACTACTCGGCCATCGCGGTGCCGCTGATCGTCAACGACGTCGTGGTCGGTGTGCTCACGGTCAGCGGCGAGCGCGGCCGCGTCTTCGGCGAGGACGACGCGCGGCTGGCCCAGACCTTCGCCGACCAGGCGGCCCTCGCGCTCGCCAACGCGCGGCTCTACGCCGAGTCGGCGCAGCGCCGCGCGGAGGCCGAGGAGCTGGCGCGGCTGGCGCGCACGCTCACCGAGTCGCTCGACGTCTCGGAGGTGGTGGAGCGCACGGTCGAGAGCGTGCTGCCCCTCTTCCGCGCCCAGTCCTCCGTGGTCCGGCTGCTCCAGCCCGACGGCTCCCTGGCGGCCCTGGCCCTCGGCGGCCGCACGCGCGCCTATTTCCAGCCCGGCCACGTGCTGCCGCCGGGCGTCGGGGTGCTCGGGCGGGCGGTGGCCGAAGGGCGCGCGATCGCGACCGCCGACGCGCTCGCCGACGCGGCCACGCGCGTGTCCGACGACCTGCGCGCGAACTTCCAGAATTCGGGCGACGGCGCGGTGCTGGCGGTGCCGATGCGCGCCAAGGGCGTGATCATCGGCGCCCTCGGCATCGTCGACCGGGTCGGGCGCGTCTTCACCGACGGGGAGGCCGCGCTGCTGCAGGCCTTCGCCGACCAGGCCACGCTCGCCCTCGAGAACGCGCGCCTCTTCTCGATCGAGCGCTCGCGCCGGCAGCAGATCGCCGCGCTCGCCGACATCGAGCGCGAGCTGGCGGCCGTGCTCGACGCCGAGCGGCTGCCCGCGCTGGTCGTCGAGCGCGCCACCGGCCTCTTCAAGGCGAGCGGCGCCCTCTGGACGCTGGACGAGGATCGCACGCTGATCCCGCGCGCGTGGACGGGCCAGGACCTGGCGGGCGAGCGACTGGCGCCGGGCGAGGGCTTCGCGGGCCGCGCCATCGGCGAGCGCCGCGGTCTCATCACCAACGACTACGCGCGCTCGCCGCACGCGGCGCCGCGCTTCGTGGCCGCCGGCGTGCGCAGCGTCATCGTGCAGCCCGTCATCCTGCGCGACCGTCCCCTCGGCGTGCTGACGATGAGCCGCGCGGGCGTCGAGGCGGCCCCCTTCGGCGTCGAGGATCTCGCGCTGCTCCAGAGCTTCGCCGCCCACGCCGCCACCGCCCTCGAGAACGCGCGCCTGTACGAGGAGGCCACGCGGTATGCGCAACGGCTGCGCGCGCTGGAGGAGGTCAACCGGCTCGTCTCCTCGTCGCTCAATCCCGACGAGGTGCTCGCCAACCTCGCCCGCGCCATCTCGCAGTTCTTCGACGCGCCCTACGTCAGCGTGTGGGGGCTGGACGAGACCACGGGCCGGCTGCGGCGCACGCTGACGCACGGCGATCCCGCCCTGGCCGCCGAGCTGCACGACACGCTGGCGCCGGGCGAGGGTGGGATCGGCTGGGTCGTCCAGCGCCGCGAGCCGATCTTCTGGACGGAGGTGGCGCGCGACGCGCGCACCGTCGACGCGGCGGCGCTGCTGCGCCACGGGCTCGGGTGGGTGACCGCGTACCCCATCGCCATCGGCGAGCGCGTGCTCGGCGCGTTCTCGGTGCACCGCACGGCGTCGTGGCCCGTCACGCCGGAGACGGCCTCGCTCATGGGCTCGCTGGCCGCGCAGGCGGCGGTGGCGCTGGAGAACGCGCGCCTGTACTCGGAGACGACGCGCCGCCTGACGGAGACGCGCGCGCTGCTCGAGGTGGCGGAGATCCTGAACTCCACGCTCGACGCGCGCCAGCTCCTCAAGCGCCTGGCCATCAAGGTGGCCGAGGTGTGCGACGTGGACCGCTGCTCGATCGAGCGCTGGGAGGGCGACCGCGTCGTCCCCCTCATGTCGCAGTTCGCCGACGGACGGAAGATGCCGGCCATGTGGGACCAGTTCCTCAGCGTGACCAACCGGCCGCTGCGCGAGGTGCCGACCAACGCGCGCGCGATCGAGACGCGCCGGCCTGTGATCGTGGAGGACGCGAGCGACGCCTCGCTCACGCCGCCCGACTGGGTGGCGGCCTTCGGCCTCAAGTCGTACGTGGTGGTGCCGATGCTCCGGCAGGACGAGGTCATCGGCGTGGTCACGCTCGACTACTGCGAGCGCGTGCGACCGTTCGCGCCGTGGCAGGTGGACCTCGCCACCGCCGTGGTAGGCCAGATCGCCCTCGCGCTGGAGAACACGCGGCTCTACGCGGAGGCGCAGGAGCGGCTGCGCGAGACCACCACGCTGCTCGCGGTGGGACGCGTGCTCTCGCAGCCGGACGCCGGGGGCGACGTGATGCGGCGGGTCGCGGCCGAGGTCGCGCGCGCCTTCGGCGCCGACATGGTGGGCGCGTACCTGCTCGACGGGCGCAAGGAGCGCCTCGTGGCGGTGGGCGGCTATCACGTGCCGAAGGATCTGCTGCGCTTCTTCGCGGAGCGCCCCATCGTGCTCGATCGCTTCCCGTGGCTGCTGGACGCGTGGCGGGCCGGCCGCGCCGTCGCGAGCCCGGACCCGCACGCCGATCCGCGCTTCGACCAGCAGTGGCAGGCCGCGCTGCCGCCGCACTCCGTGCTCTTCGTGCCCACGCTCGCCCACGGCCAGCCCGTCGGCGGCCTCTTCCTCGTCTGGTGGCAGACCGGGCACGTGTTCGAGCCGGCCGAGGTCCGGCTGCTGGAGGGCGTGGCCGCCCAGGTCGGCCTCGCCATGGAGAACGCCGAGCTCGCGCGCCAGACGCAGGTGAAGCTGGCGGAGACCCAGACGCTGCTCTCGGTGAGCCGCGCGCTGTCGTCGACGCTCGATTTCCAGGCGCTGTTGCGCCATTGCTTGAGGGTGGTGGCGACCACGCTCGGCGCCGACTGCGTCGGCTCCTGGCTCGTGCAGGAGGACGGCGAGTGGCTGGAGCCCATCGCCGGCTACCGCATCCCGCCCGAGCGGCTCGCCGCCTTCCGCGAGCTCCGCGTGTCGCTGCTCAAGCATCCCTTCTACGCCGAGGCGGCGCGTACGAGACGGCCGGTCGTCACGAGTGACGCCATGAACGACTCGCGGATCCCGGCGGTGATCCGCGAGCAGGGGCCGCACCGCACCCAGCTCTTCGTTCCCGTCGTCGTGAAGGACCGGATGATCGCGGCCTTCGCCGCCGTGTGGTGGGAGACCCCGCGCGAGTTCTCGGAGGACGAGATCGCGCTCGTGGAGGCCATCGCCAACCAGGCCGGCATCGCGCTGGAGAACGGCCGGCTGTTCGAGGAGAACCGCCAGCGGCTCGAGGAGCTGTCGGTGCTGCACGACCTCTCGCGCGCGGTCACGGGCCAGCTCGAGCGCGGCGCCGTCGTGGACGCCGTGCGCCGCCACGTCGCGCGCGTGCTGGACGCGCGGAATCTCGTGGTGATCGTCCGGGACGCCGAGCGCGAGGAGCTGGAGATCGTCCTGCGCGTCACCGACGGCGCCGACGACTCGCGGGAGCCGCGCCGCTATCCGCTCGGCGACATCGGCCTGATGTCCGTCGTCCTCGCCACCAGTCGCCCCGTGCGGACCGAGGACTACGTGGAGGAGTGCCGGCGGCACGGCGTGGAGCCCATCGAGGGCTCCGCACAGCTGAAGTCCTGGCTCGGCGTGCCGATGACCGCCGGCGAGCAGGTGCTCGGCGTCATCGTCCTGCGCGGCGGCCCGCGGCTGTACACGGCCGCCGACGAGCGGCTGCTCCTCAACATCGCCCACCTGGCCGCGCTGGCGCTGCGCAGCGTGCGCCTCTTCGAGGACCGCACGCGTGCCTACCGCGAGCTGGCCGCCGCCCAGGACCAGCTCGTGCGCACCGAGAAGCTGCGCGCCCTCGGCGAGATGGCCTCCGGGGTCGCGCACGACTTCAACAACCTGCTCGCTTCCGTGCTCGGGCGCGCCCAGCTGCTGATGCGCCGCGTGCAGGATCCGCAGCAGCTGCAGTGGCTGCGCGTCATCGAGCGCTCGGCACTGGACGGCGCGCAGACGGTGCGCCGGCTGCAGGAGTTCACGCGCATCCGCCGCGACCAGCCCATGGTGCCCCTCGACCTGGCGCAGATGGTGGTCGACGCGCTCGACATCACGCAGTCGCGCTGGCGCGAGGAGCCGGTGAGCCGCGGCATCGTCATCGAGGTGCGCGCCGAGCTGGGCGCGGGGCCGCCGATCCTGGGCGACGCCGCGGAGCTGCGCGAGGCGCTGACCAACCTGATCCTCAACGCCGTGGATGCGATGCCCGCGGGCGGGATCCTCAGCCTCGTCACCGGCGCCACCGACGACCACGTGGAGGTCGCCGTGTCGGACACGGGCGTCGGCATTCCGGCGGCCGTGCGCGAGAAGATCTTCGACCCGTTCTTCACGACCAAGGGGCCGCAGGGGACCGGGCTCGGGCTCTCGCTGACCTACGGCATCGTGTCGCGCCACGGCGGCTTCGTCACCGTCGAGAGCGAGGAGGGCCGCGGCTCGACCTTCCGCCTGTCCTTCCCGTCGGCGGCGATGGTCGAGTCGCCGGCGACGTCACCGGCGCGTGCCGACGCCGCGCCGGCGCGGACGCTGCGCTGTCTCGTGGTGGACGACGAGGAGTCGGTGCGCTCCATGCTCGCCGACGTCATCGAGTCCGCCGGCCACCAGGCGACGATGGTCAACGGCGGAGCGGAGGCGATCGAGCGGTTCCGCGCCGAGTCCTTCGACGTGGTGCTGACCGACCTCGCCATGCCGCGCGTGTCCGGCTGGCAGGTGGCGAGCGCGGTGAAGCAGATCGCGCCGCGCGTGCCTGTGTTCCTGGTGACCGGGTTCGGCGTGGAGCTGACGCCCGAGGAGCGCCGCGCGCACGGCGTGGACCTCGTGCTCGTGAAGCCGCTGCAGATCCAGGAGATCCTCGATGCCCTGGCCGAGGTGGCGCGCAGCGCCGCGTCGTCGGCCCGACCGGAGGACAACCGATGGCCTTTCAGCACCTGATCGTCGAGCGGGCCGCGCAGGTCGCCACCGTCACCCTGAACCGTCCCGACGCCTACAACGCGCTGAACCTGGGGCTCGGGCGCGAGCTGTTCACGGCCTCGATCGAGCTCGACGAGGACCCCGAGGTGCGCTGCGTCGTCGTCACCGGCAGCGGCAAGTCGTTCTGCGCGGGCGGCGACGTGCGCGACTTCGCCGACAACCTGCCGCGCGTCGGCGCTCTCATCAAGGAGCTGACGACGTACCTGCACGGCGCCATCTCGCGCTTCTGCCGGAGCGACAAGCCGGTGATCATGGCCGTCAACGGCATCGCCGCCGGCGGCGGCCTCAGCCTCGCCCTGTCCGGCGACCTCGTGGTCGCGACCGAGTCGGCGAAGCTGACGATGGCGTACTCGAAGATCGCGGCCACGCCCGACGGCTCGTCGTCGTACTTCCTGCCGCGCCTGGTCGGGCTGCGGCGCGCGATGGAGCTCTATTTCACCAACCGCGTGCTCACCGCGCGCGAGGCGCTCGACTGGGGCCTCGTCACGCGCGTGGTGCCGGACGCCGAGTTCAAGGGTGCCGTCGACGCGCTCGCGCGCGAGCTGGCGCAGGGGCCGTCGAAGGCCTTCGGCGCCGCCAAGCGCCTGTTCCACCAGTCCACGTGGGAGAGCCTCGAGACGCAGATGGAGCTGGAGGCGCAGGCCATCGCGAATTCCGGCCGCACCGAGGACTTCAAGGCCGGCGTCACCGCCTTCGCCAACAAGAAGACGCCGCCGCCGTTCCAGGGGCGCTGACCGCCACCGCGAACAGCCGATCGCCCGGCAGCGCGACGCGCGCGGGCGGCACCCGGCGCACGCGCGCGAAGCCCGCGCGGCGGAGTCGCGCCCGCAGCTCCGCCCAGGTCCAGCAGCGCATGACGAATGCGTTCCGCGCGATGGTGTTCCGCCGCCGCGAGGTGAGCCGGATCTCCTCGCGCAGCAGCAGCCGCCGGCGCGCGGGATCGAGCCGCGTGTCCGAACGGAAAGACAGGCGACCACGCGGCGTCCGGACCGTCCGCCCGGTCACGGGCTCGAACCGCTTGCGCGCCGCCGTTCGGCGCCAGTCGCGGACGTCGAGCAGCAGCACGCCGCCGGGCGCGAGCGCGCGCGCCAGGGTCGCGCAGACGGCGTCGCGCGCGCGGTCGTCCAGCACATCGTTCAGCACGCCGCGGCAGAGCGCGGCGGCAAATGGCGCCCCCGGACGATACGTCGTGAGATCGGCCCGCACGAACACGAGTCCGGCGCCTGCGCCCTTGGCCCGCGCGTCGGCGAGCAGCCTCGCCGAGCGGTCCACGCCGACGACGCGGTAACCGCGCCGCGCCAGCGCGCGCGCGTAGTTGCCGGTGCCACAGCCGGCGTCGAGGATCCGCGCGGGCGGTCGGACGCCGGCGGCGCGGAGGAGCGCCGCCAGCCGTCGCACCCGGGCGGCGCTGGCGTCCGGGACGACGAGGTCGAAGGCCCAGGCGAAGCGGTGGTAGAGCGGACGCTGCGGTGCCATCGCGCATCGGGTATAGTGCACGCGATGAAGGCGCGCCTCTACACCCGCCCCGGCTGATCCTCCTGCGCCAAGACGAAGGAGCTGCTCTCGTCTTGGGGGGTCGAGTTCGACCCCATCGACGTCCAGGCGGACGTCGGCGCGCGCGAGGAGATGGTCCGACTCGGCATCCCGCGCCCGCCCGGCGTCGCCCTCGGCGACCGCGTCGTGCACGGCTGGAACCCGGACGGCTATGCGGCGCTGCTCGGCGTGACCTACCGCGCGGCCAGACGCTTCTCGCCGGCCGAGCTGGCGTCACGACTGGACCGCGTGCTGGAGTCCGCGCAGGGGCTCATCGCCCGCTTCGACGCGCGTCAGATGGATCACGTGCCGCCCGAGCGCAAGCGCACGCTGCGCGACCTCGCGTTTCACGTCTTCCGGCTGTCGCTGGGTTTCGTCGACGCCGTGGACCGCGCCGAGCTGCCGGAATCCGTGTACGAGGAGCGCGCCCATCCAGAATTGGTGAGCGGCGGCGACGTCGCGCGCTACGGTGCGCTGGTGCGCGCGCGGCTCAGCGGCTGGTTCCAGGGCGCCGGCGCCGACGAGTACACGCGGACGGTGCAGACGTATTACGGGCCGCAGGCCGCCGACGCTCTGCTCGAGCGCACCACGTGGCACGCCGGCCAGCACCTGCGTCAGCTGTACGTGCTCGCCGAGCGTCTCGGGGTGACGCCGCCGGCGCCGCTGCCGATGGACGCGCTCGCCGGCCTGCCGCTGCCCGACGCGCTCTGGTAAGCCGCGCCGCGGCGCCCTCGGGCTAGCTGTCGTCCGCGTCCCACGCGCCGGCCAGCTTGTGGGCCAGCGTGCGGTGGCGCCGGAAGTAGAAGGCGAGCATCGCGCTGGCGGCGAGCACGTTGCCGACGAAGACCGTCCACCCCGCCACCTCGTCCATCACCCACGACGCGGCGATCAGGATGAGGCCGAAGAAGAAGATCTCGAACGAGGTGAACAGGATCACCAGCGCGAAGATCAGCATCGGCTGCCGCTCGGCGCCCGCGATGAGGAAGGCTCCGATGACGCCGAAGAGCACGAACGCGACGCCGTGGACCAGCGTGTACGAGAGCACGGCCGACGTCGGCGTCTGCTGCCGCAGCAACGCGGCGCCAAGCAGCCGGGGCGTGCGCAGCATCTCGCCGTGGATCGCGTCGATGGCGAAGAACCAGAGGGCGACCACGGCGGCGCCGATGATGCCGGCCACCACGCCCTCGCCGAGCACCGCGCCCCACGCTCCGACGAGCGTACGCGAGAGCGCGTGATGCAGGCGGAAGAAGTACAACAGCATCGCCAGCGACGCCAGGAGGTTGCCGACCAGCACCGACCACCACGTCAGCTCGCCGGTCTTCGACAGCCCGAACACCTGCACCATCGCGAAGAAGAACGCCTCGAAGCACGCGAACAGGATGATGAAGCCGACGAACAGCGCCGGCTCGCGCTCGCTCACCGCCATCAGGCTCGCCGCGATGACGCCGAAGGCGATGAAGGCGAGGCCGTGCAGCACCGTGTAGCCGAGGATGGGGCCCACCGCGGGCTCGACGCCGACCGGCGTGTCGACGCCGTAGAAGACGAAGGCGCCGAGGAGCCCGGGCGTGTGAAAGGGCCGGCCGCGCGCGATGTCGTAGGCGAAGAACCACACCGCGACGACGGCGGCGCCGATCAAGCCGGCGACGATGCCTTCGCGCAACACCGAGCGTCGTTCGCTCGCCATGGCCGTGTCGCGGCTATCGTAGCACTCTGGCGCTGCGGCCGCGCGTCTACCCAGGGGCGAGCGGGTGCAGGACGCTGATCGCGTAACGGAGGTCCAGGCGCTTGCCGAACCAGCCGGGCCTCGAGGTCCGCGCGTCGATGTGAAGTCCTCGCGCGTCGTTGTGCGCCCGCAGCATCTCGACCGGGTCCGTAGGCACCGCAGCCGCGGACGGGACGTCGGGGAATGGCCGGCCGTTGGGCCGCGTGAACTGCAGCTCGCCATCGGGCCGCCGTTCCACCTGGTACCCGTCTTCGTGAACCGTGCGGTGGTGACGGCGACATAGCCGAGTGAGATTGGAGAGCGTGGTGGGCCCGCCGTTGGCCCAGTGCTGGATGTGATGGCCTTGACCGAACGGAAGCCCGCAGCCCGGAAAACGGCAGACCGGGTCGCGGTGATGCAGGGCACGCCTCAGCGCAGGCGGAATCGTCCGCGTGCGGGCGCCGACTTCCATCAGCTCACCGTCCGGCCCGTGTCGCATGACGACCCTGGTCGCGTCGCACGCGAGGCGCCGGGACGTTTCCGCGAAAACGCGCGCGCCGTCTTCGAGGACCGACTGGCCAGGGGCACCGGGATCCGCCAGGACCGGGGCGTCCACGTGAACGACCACCTGATACCGTTCGCAGGGTGTCCCTGGATCGAGACCGTGGTGCAGCGCCGTCTCGGCGAGCAGCGCCAGCGCGTCGGCCTGCTGCTGGCCCCACGTCGGCGTGTCCTCGCCGACGATGAGGCCCGTCACCGGGTCGAGCGTTTCCGCGGAACCGTTTTTGTTTATCACGGTGCCGCGCGCCTCCCGAGCCGCTTCGAGCGCCTTCATCAGCACGGCCCCGGCCTCCGGCTCCAGCCGCCCCCGGACAACCACCATGCCGTCTTCGTCTTGATAGACATGGAGCGCGCGGCGCCGGTGGCGCCGAATGGTTTCCCGCGTCTCCGCGATCCGATCCACCCGCCTCCAACCTCGCACGATGCGCGCCACGTGTTCTGCTGTTTCCGCCCGGCCGACCTTGAGCAGCCGCTCTTCGGTCTCCGGCGTGGCCACGCGAGTGAGCGCGCGGACCTTCGAGTACGACAGCTCACCGCGGGCCAGCGCTCCGGCCAGCAACGGCAGCATGCCGAGCGCCCGCGCCACGCGAACCCGCTCGCGGGCGGCGCCCGGGTCGAGCCCGACGCGCCACGTCAGCCACGCGGCGCAGGAGCGGAAGCCGTTGCCCCAGCCGCCGCGGAGGTCGAAGTCGCGGATGAGATCGAGCAGCCGAGCGGTCGCGGCGTCGTGATGGGCGGACAGCTCGGCGATGTCATCGCCAAGGCGCTCGAGCTCTGGAGTGTTCATCGGCGCGTCTCCCCTGTTATTTGCTGCGCCGACTCTACACCTGGGTTTTCGACGGCCCCCCGCGACGCCAGGACGCGCGATCGCCGCGCGAGCCGGAATTTTCGGCGGACACGACCCGACGTCTCGCATGACGTCAACGCGCGCCGCTGCGGCGGAATTCCGCGGCGATTGCGCACGCTGAGCAGGGGTTCAGCCGAGACGCTGTCAAGAGTGGAAAATCAGATACACGTGCCACCGCAACACGGCACGCGCGCTTCGACTCACACGTCCCGCGCCAGCCTCACGCCGTAGTCGGAGTAGCGCAGCGCGGGCGGCAGCGACGAGCGGTGACCGACGGCGCTCCACGGATCGGCGTGCCGCCAGGCGCCGCCGCGGCTGACGCGACGCGTGCCCGTCGGCGGGCCGATCGGATTCGTGGCCGGCGACCGCGCGTAGTAGTCGTCGGCGTACCAGTCGGCGCACCACTCGTGGCAGACGCCGGAGAGGTCGAAGAGCCCGAGCGGATTGGGCGGCGTGGCGCGCACGCGCGGCGGCTGCGTGAAGCGCTGCGCCGGCGCGGCGCCCGGCCAGGGCAGGCGGCCGTGGGCGCCGCCGCCGCGCGCGGCCTTCTCCCACTCGGCTTCCGTCGGCAGCCGCGCCCCCGCCCACGTCGCGAACGCGCGGGCCTCGTCCCACGACACGCCGACCACCGGCTGCTCGGGATCGTCGAAGCCGGCCTCGCGCCAGAAGGCGGGTGGCGCCGCGCCGGTGGCGGCGAGATAGCGCGCGTAGGCGGCGTTGGTGACGGGCGTGACGGCGATGGCGAACGCGTCGAGCCGCACGGGGTGCACGGGCCGCTCGCTCGGTGGCCCGTCCGCGTCGCCCATCAGGAACCCGCCGGCGGCGACCTCCACGAAGTCCACGAGGATATAATGCGCCCCATGAACGTCGCGGAACGGATGGGACGGCTCGGGACCGAATCGGCCTTCGAGGTGCTCGCGCGCGCCAGGGCCCTGGAACGGCAGGGCAAGCAGGTCATCCACCTCGAGATCGGCGAGCCCGACTTCGACACGCCGGAGCACATCAGGGACGCGGCCAAGCGCGCCCTCGACGCGGGCGCGACGCACTACGGGCCGTCGGCCGGACTGCCGGAGCTACGCGAGGCCATCGCGAAGCACATCACCGAGACGCGCGGCGTCCCTGTGTCCCCCGAGCAGGTGGTCGTCACGCCGGGCGCCAAGCCGATCATGTTCTTCACGATCATGGCGCTGGCGGGCCACGGCGACGAGGTCATCTATCCGAATCCGGGCTTCCCGATCTACGAGTCGGTCATCAACTTCGTGGGCGCGACGGCGGTGCCGATCCCGCTGCGCGAGTCGAGCGAGTTCGGCTTCGACCTCGAGCTGCTCGAGAGGTCCATCTCGTCGCGCACGAAGCTGATCGTCATCAACTCGCCGGCGAACCCGACGGGCGGGGTGCTGGACCGCGCGCAGATCGATCGCGTCGCGGCCCTGGCGGCGGCGCGGAACATCCCCGTGCTGTCGGACGAGATCTACCGGCAGTTCCTCTACGACGGCGAGTTCGTCTCGATCTACAACCGCCCGGGCATGGCCGAGCGCACGATCATCCTCGACGGCTTCTCCAAGTCGTACGCGATGACCGGCTGGCGGCTCGGCTACGGCGTCTTCCCGCCGCCGCTCGTCGAGCACATCACGCGGCTGATGGTGAACTCGGCCTCGTGCACGGCGTCGTTCGTGCAGCTCGCCGGCGTCGCCGCGCTCCAGGGCGAGCAGGCCGGCCGCATGGTCGCCGAGTTCAAGCGGCGGCGCGACATCCTCGTGGACGGGCTCAACAAGCTGCCCGGCGTGAAGTGCCTGCGCCCGCGCGGCGCGTTCTACGTGTTCCCGAACATCACCGGCACCAGGCGCTCGTCCGCGGAAGTCGCCGAGCGCCTGCTCAACGAGGCCGGCGTCGCCGCCCTGTCGGGCGCCGCCTTCGGCGCCCACGGCGAGGGCTACCTCAGGTTCTCCTACGCCAACTCGGAGGCGAACCTCCGCGCCGCCCTCGACAGCATGCGCCCGGTCTTCGAGTCGCTCGCGCGCTGAGTCGTCACCCGACGCAGCACCCGGACGTCGACGCGCTGCTCGATTTCTTCCTGTCCGACGTGCAAGCCATCCTTGGACGCGGCTTCGTCGGACTCTATCTCGAGGGTTCCATCGCGCTCGGAGAGTTCGAAGCCGATCGTAGCGATATCGACTTCGTCGTGGTGACCGACGGCGACCCCTCGGGGGAGACGTTTCTCGCGCTGAAGGCGCTGCATGCGCGACTCGCCGCCGCCGAGCCGAAGTGGGGCCTGGAGCTCGAGGGTTCGTACGTCCCCCGGCACGCGATCCGCCATCATGACCCACGGCCCGCCGCGCAGCCCTACATCGATCGCGGCACGGGCGAGCTGGCCATCGTGCACCAGGAGAGCGGCTACTGGATCATTCACCGTTCCCTCCTGCGCGAGCATGGCGTGGTGCTGGCGGGACCAAACCCAAAGACGCTGATCGACCCGGTGCACCCCGACCATGTACGTCAAGCCGCGTCGGACGTGTTGCGCGAATGGTGGGTGCCGATGCTCGACGATCCGACGCGCTTGCAGAGCTGGGGGTATCGTTGCTACGCCGTTCTCACGATGTGCCGGATGCTGTATACGCTGCGGCACGGGACCATCGTCTCCAAGAGGTTCGCGGCGCGCTGGACGCAGGACACGCTCGACCCGCGGTGGACGAGTCTCGTTCGCGACGCGCTGGCGTGGTCGCCCGCCGCGCGGCCAGACCTGAAGGAGACGCTGGAGCTCATCCGGTATGCGTCGCGGCCGCTGACATGAGCCGCAGCAGTGTCGCGGCGGTCGTCGCGGACGGTGTCGCTCGCGCGGGGGTCCCGCGCGTGTTCGCGTCACCCGGCGCCTTGGTCGCCATCGGCGACGCGGCGATCGCGCGCGGCCTCGCGGTCGTCCAGACCGCGGGCGCGACCGCAGCCGGCGTGATGGCCGCCATCACCGCGGAGCTGGTCGACGCGCCGGGCGTCGCACTGGTCTCGTTCGCCGGCGGTCTCGCGCCGGTCCTCGACGGCGCGGCGCACGCGACGCGCGACCGCGCCGCGGTGATCGTGATCTCCGAGGGCGCCGCCGACTCGCGGCTCCTCGAGCCGGTGGTGAAGGCGACCGTCGTCGCGGATCCCGCCTCCGCCGGCCACTCGGTCGCCCACGCCGCGCAGCTCTGCATGGCCGATCCTCGCGGGGCCGTTCACCTCGTCGTCCCCGCCGGCGTGGCGGAGGCGCCGGCGCTGCCCGTCGTCACCGCGTGTCGTCGCGCGCCGGTGCCCGCGCCGGCGGCCGACGCGCTCGACGCGCTGGCCGACTCGATCGCGCGCGCGGCGCGTCCCGTGCTGGTCGCCGGCCTCGAGACGGGACCCGACGACGCCAAGTGGCTCCGCGCGCTCGCCGAGTCGGTGCCCGCGCCGGTCCTCACCACGCCGAAGGGCAAGGGCGCGTTGCCGGACCCACATCCGCTCGTCCTCGGCCTGCTCGCCGCCGAGCACCCGTTGCTCGCGCAGAGCGATCTCTTGATCGTGGTCGGCGTCGATCCGGTGGAGGTGAGTCCCGGGGTCTGGCCCGCCGGCGTCCCGCTCGCGCGTGTCGGCCGCGCGCCGGGCAACGGTGTGGTCGGCGAGATCGCGCTGGTCATCGAGGAGCTGGCGCCCCGGCTGCGCGGGCGCGCGCGCGCCGACTGGGACGTCGCCGCGCTCGATCGCCTCAAGCGCGGGCTCGGCGCGGCGGCGCCGGGGGCCGGGCTCGCGCGCCGCCGCGTGGTCGAGATCGCGCGCGAGCTGACGACTGCGGGCACACGGCTCGCGCTCGACGTGCCGCTGGCGGCGGCGTGGCAGTCGGTCGCGCCGCGCGAGTGCCTCGTGCCCAACGGCGTCGCGACGCTCGGGTTCGCGCTGCCGGCCGCTCTCGCGGCTGCCATGGCCCACGACGACGCGCGCGTGGTCGCGATCGGCGCCGCCGCGGGTTTCGCGGCGATGGCGGGCGAGTGGCCCACGGCGGCGCGGCTCGGCGCGCCGGTCGTCGCCGTCGCGCTGAATCAGGGCGGCGCGACCGACGTGACGACCGCCGCAGGCGCGGCGGGCGTCGCAATAGCGACCGCCGGCGACGAGGCGTCGTTTCGCTCGGCATTCGAGCGAGCGTGGCGCGCCGGCACGCCGATGTTGGTGGACGCCCACGTCAGCCGGTAGCATGGGCCCATGACACGCCTCAGCCTCGCCGTGGCGCTGGTGCTGGCCCTGGTCCTGCCCGCGGTCGCCGCCGACCACCCGCTGCTCGTCACGCCGGCCTGGGTCGCCGAGCGGCTCGGCCGGGCGGACGTCCGCATCATCGATCTCTCCGACGCGGAAGATTACGCGAGGGGCCACATTCCCGGCGCCGTGCACCTCGACGTCACCGATACGCGGCCGCAGGCGAGTGAGGGCGTGTTCCGCGCGCCGACGGCCGAGGAGGGCCGCCGACTGTTCGCGCGGCTCGGCATCACACCGGACACGACGGTGATCCTCTACGACGACGAGGGCGGCCTGCACGCCGCGTGGCTGTTCCTCGTGCTCGACGTCCTGGGCCACCCGCGCGTCTCGGTGCTGGACGGCGGCAGCCAGCGCTGGCGCGCCGGCGGCGGCGCGTGGACGACGGACGTGCCGCGCGCCCCCGCGTCGAGCAGGGTGCCCGTGCCGCGCGTCAGCGCCGACCGTCTCGCCGGCGCCGCGTGGGTGCGCGAGCGCCTCGGCCGCCGCGACGTGGCGCTGGTGGACGCGCGTACGCCCGATGAATTCGACGGGCGCGACGTGCGCGCGCGCCGCGGCGGACACATCCCCGGCGCGCTGAATGTCGAGTGGCGCCGCCACCTGCGGCCCGACGGGACGTTCAAGCCGGTGGCCGCGCTGCGCCAGATGTACGTCGCCCAGGGGATCACGCCCGACAAGACGGTCGTCACGTACTGCCAGACCCACCACCGCGCGTCGCACACGTACTTCGTACTGCGCCTGCTCGGCTATCCGCGCGTCGTGGCCTACACCGGCTCGTGGGCCGGGTGGGGCAACCGGCCCGACCTGCCGATCGAGCGCTGAGCGGACCACTTTCCCCTGAAGCCGGGGTGTATTACACTTCTGTCATATGGGTCAGACAATTACCGTCCGCCTTACGAAGCAACTCGCGACCTGGCTCGCCGCCACCGCGGAGCGCACCGGTCTGTCTCAGGGTCGCATCGTTCGTGATCAGCTGGAGAAGGCCAAGGCCGCCGGGCGCGGGCGGGCGTTCATGCGACTGGCGGGATCGGTCCGCGGCCCGCGCGATCTCTCGTCACGGAAGGGCTTTTCGCACTCGTGAAGGGCATCGCCGACACGGGCTTTCTCGTGGCATTCGCGAACCGTAGCGATCGGTATCACGAATGGGCAGTGCAGGTAGCGGAGCAGATTACGGCGCCACTGCTGACCTGTGAGGCGGTTCTTGCCGAAGCGGCGTTCCATCTTGGCGACCTCGGTGTGGTGTTGATGATGATCGAGGAAGGCTTGATCAGCCTGGCGTTCGAATGTCGCGATCATCTCGAGCACCTCGAAGCCCTGGCGCAGCGCTATGCGAACCGACGACCCGATCTGGCCGACCTCTGTCTGATTCGGATGAGCGAACTGTATCCGCGGCACAGCGTCGTCACCGTGGATCTCGAGGGCTTTCGGATCTACAGACGCAACAAGCGCGAAGCGATTCCCCTCGTCTGTCCACCCGGCGCCTGACTACGCCCACTCCCGATAGCTGGGCGGCGAGAGCTCGCCGGCGCTGCGCCCGGCCCAATCGAACTGCTTCATGCGCGGCCACATGCGCTCGCCGCCGGCCTGGAGATCGGCGAGGATCTTCGCGTCGTCCGCGGCGAGCACGCGGCCGCGGTCCACCACGAGCCGGCCGCCGACCCAGACGCGATCGACGTCCTCCGCCGTCGCGTTGTAGACGATGTTCTTCACGGGATCGCGCAGGGGCGTCATGCCCCACGACGACGCCTTCCACAGGACGAGATCGGCGGTGGCGCCGGCGGCGATGCGGCCGAGGTCGTCGCGGCCCAGCGCGCGGGCGCCGCCGAGCGTGGCGGCGTCGAACACGTCGGCGGCGGTCGTGGCCGCCGTGTTGCGCTCGACGATCTTGCTGCCGATAGCGGCCCAGCGCATGGCCTCGATGACGGACTGCGGATTGGTGTCGGTGCCGAGCGCGACGTTGATGCCGGCCTTGCGGTAGAGCGCGAAGGACTCCATGAGCATACCGCGCCGCATGAAGACCCACGGCGCGTGGGCGACGGAGCAGCCGGTCTCGGCCATGATGGCGACGTCGCCCGACGGGTAGTTGGTCCACGACGAGCCGCCGACGATGATGGCGTGGCCGAGGATGGTGTTCTCGCCGAGCACGCCGAGATCGTCGAGCCAGGCGATCGGCGACATCCCGTGGCGCTGGAGCATCTCGTTGAACTCGACGACCGACTGCGAGGCGTGCACGGTATACGGGCGCCCGGCGTCGTCGGCGCGGTCCTTGGCCTCGCGCAGCAGCTCGGGCGTGCACGTGTCGACTTGCATCGGCGAGAACGCGCAGCGCACGAGGCCTCCGTGGGCTCCGTCGTGCTTCTCGAAGAACTCCACGGCGCGCCTCAGCCCCTGCCGCCCGGCCTCCTCGTCCCACTCCCACACGACCCGCCGCCCGTCGCGCGTGAGCCAGCGCCCCGAGCGGAACCCCAGGCCCATGTACACCCGCAGCCCGTAGTGCGCGGCGCGCTCGACGACGTAGGCGCCCAGGCCGCCGATCTCCAGGCACGTGGTGACGCCGCCCCGCAGCAGCTCGGCCATGGAGAAATCGACGCAGGCGCGCCCGGCCTCCTCGTCTTGCGCCTCGCCGCGGACGGGCAGCATCTCGAACAGCCCCGAGTACCAGAACTGCGGGCTGCCGCGGTCCTCGATGAACGAGCGATCGAGGGGCGAGCCGGCGATGTGCGCGTGGGTGGTGATGAGTCCCGGGGTCAGCACGCGGTCGCGCGCGTCCAGCGTCTCGTCGACCTGCCCCTCGCCGCCGCGGCCGACGTGAACGATGCGGTCGCCCTCCACGACGACCACGCCATCGCGCAGCAGGCGGTGACCGCCGCCGTCGAAGGCGATGATCCAGCCCGCTCTGATCGCGACGCGCCGGGTCGTCACTTCGCAACGATCGCCGGGTCGAGGCGCATCACGACGTAGCCGCCGACGGCGCCCGCGCCGAAGCCCGGCGCGAAGAGCCGCATGGGCCGGTCGATCTTGCCGTCCTGCACGGCGTCGTAAATGGCCAACGGAATCGACGCCGACGACGTGTTGCCGACGCGCTCGATGTTGAAATAGAGCTGCTCGGGGGCCAGGCCCGCCGCCTTGGCGTAATGAACGACCATCGTCTTGTTCGCCTGGTGCGGCACGATGAGGTCGATGGCCTGGAGCAGGCTGCGCCCGCCGCCGTCGGGACTCGGCAAGGCGTCCAGCTCGCGGATCATCTGCGTGAGATAGCGCTTCACGAGCGCCTTCACCTCGGGCCCGTAGACGGTGATGTTGTTGTCGAAGTCCGGGTTCGGCCAGACGATCGAGTCCACTTCGCTCATGGGCCCGCTGGCGTAGGTCTGGCAGTACTCGATGTCGGGCGCGGCGCCGGCGGGGGCGGGGCCGACCACGACGGCGGCGGCGCCGTCGCCGAAGATCATGCGCGAGGTGCGCACGGTGCCGATCTTGTCGGAGAACTTCTCGCCGCACACGACGAGCACCGGCCGCTCGACCTCCTGGAGCAGGCGCACCGCCTCCGAGAGCCCGTAGGGCAGCCCCGCGCAGGCGGCCACGATGTCGCACGATGCGTGGGTCTGGAACATGCCGAGCCGGCCCGACAGCCAGGTGGCGAGGGACGGCATCATCTTCGCGCTCGTGCACGAGCAGAAGAGCACGGCGCCGATCTCCTCGGGCTTGCGGCGAGCCTTGTCGAGCGCGCCCTGGGCGGCGAGCAGCGCGATGTGGTCGAGGTCGAGGTCGGTGTAGAGCCGCTGGCGAATGCCCGTCTTCGCCTCGATCTCGTCGGCCGTCATCGGCGACCAGGAGTAGGCCGCGTTACGAATGAGGTCGTCGTTGGTGCACGGCCGCTCGCCCTGGTACACGGCCAGCGACTCCAGCCGCGGCATCACGCGGAACTGCCGGCGCACGTCGACGGGCGGGTAGGGCGTCGTGGGCTGCCGCGAGGCGAGGGCGGGCGGCTTGGGCGGCCGGCTGCGCTGGCCGCGCTTGACGCGGCGGATGAAGTCGCGCACCTCGTCGTTGCGCGGATGATAGACGACCACGAAGTCGTCGTCGGCCAGCTTGCCCACCTCGACCACGCGCATGCGGTCGCGGTTCCAGCGGAACTGGTTGTGGAGCACCATCATCTGGCGCAGCAGCGCCTCGAGCTCCGGCACCGCGTGGCTGCACTCGATGATGTCGTCGTGGCCGTAGCCCGGGAAGTCGGGGTTGTGCACCGACAGGTGATAGGTCAGGTTGCGCGGGCTCGTGAGGATCTCGGCGACGGTCGGCTTGATCGGTTCCAGGTCCGCGCCGGCGCCCGCCTTGTGCCGGAACACGTCGATGAGCACGCGGAAGATCTTGTCCTCGGTGCCCTCGTCCCACGTCGGCTTGAGTGCGCGATACCCACGCTCGATGGCTGCGGTGAGCTCGCCGCTCTCCCACGGCTTGAAGATCGGCAGGAAGATGTCGTCGCGCATGCGCGGCACGTCGCGCCAGCGCGTCGGGCGCTTCTCGTACATCGTCAGCGCGTAGCGGTTGACCCAGAAGAGGTCCAGCGCGAGATCGCGCAGCAGGTCGTACCGGCCGCGGTACGCGCCCGACTCCAGGCGCGTGACGATGTCGGTCTCCGTCGGCGCCTTCTCCTCGAAGTCGCGTCGGATCACCGCCGCGAACTGATCGAGCGTCTCGAAGACGGAGAAGTCGAGGTTCGGGAAAAAGTTGGAGGGGAAGACCATCCGACCGTAGCGATTGATCACGAAAGGCTTCATCGCGGGGGCTCCTCGACGGCGACTATATAATGAGGCATGGCCATTCTCCAGTCCCGCGACGAAGACGCCGTCCGCAAGGAGTTCCAGCGCATCGCCGGGCCCGTCAAGCTGGTGGTGTTTTCGCAAGAGCTGGTGGCGGGCGACCTCTGCCGCCAGAACGAGCAGCTCATCAAGGAAGTCGCCGCGCTCTCGGACCAGATCAGCGTCGAGGTGCTCAACCCGGCGATCGACAAGGAGCGCGCGCAGGCCTATGGCATCGAGGAGGTGCCGGCCACCGTCGTGGAGGGCGCGCGCGACTACGGCGTGCGCTTTCTCGGCATCCCGGCGGGCTACGAGTTCAGCAACCTGATCGACTCGATCATCGCCGTCTCCAGCGGCGAGGCCGCGCTGACCGACGACACGAAGGCGTCGCTGGCCGCGCTCGCCGGCGACGTCGACATCAAGGTCTTCTCGACCCCCACCTGACCGCACTGTCCCCGGGCCGTGCGCCTGGCACAGCACATGGCGATCGCGTCCGACCGCGTGACGGCGACCGCGATCGACGCGACCGAGTTTCCGGAGCTCGCGCGCGCCTATCAGGTGAGCGGCGTGCCGAAGATCGTGATCAACGACCGCGTCGAGCTGCTCGGCGCCTACCCGGAGCCGCAGTTCCTCGAGGCGGTGCTGCGCGGCGCCACCGACCCTGCCGGCGACCAGTAAGCGGCTCTTCGCCTACGGCACCCTGATGCGCGGCTACGGGCGGCAACGCCTGCTGGCGCGCGGCGCGACGTTCCTGGGCAAGGGCAGCGTCGCCGGCCGGCTCCTGAACCTGGGCCGCTATCCCGGGCTGGTCGCCGGCGCCGGGCGGGTGACGGGTGAGCTCTACCGCCTGGACGACCCCGAACTTCTCCCGGTCCTCGATCGGGAGGAGGGGTACAATTTCCAGCGCTCGATCACGATCGTGACGCTCGCGGGCGGCCGGCGCGCGCGGGCGTGGGTCTATCGTTACTGCGGCCCGCGCGAGCGCGCGGTGCCGGTCCCTCACGGCGACTACCGGAGGATTTGAATGGCAGCCACTGCCGCCGAGATCATCAAGGCCGACCAGGAGCACCTGATCCACCCGCTGCACCATCCGATCGATCACGCCGAGCCGATGATCTATGTGCGCGGCAAGGGCGCGACGATCGAGACGCTGGGCGGGGAGCGCTACATCGACGGGCTCGCCGGCCTCTGGAACGTCAACGTCGGCCACGGCCGCGCCGAGCTGGCCGAGGCGGCGGCCGCGCAGATGAAGGATATGGCCTACTTCTCCGCGTACGCCGGCTCGTCCAACCTGCCGGCCGTGCAGCTCGCCGAGAAGCTCGTGGGGCTCGCCTACGACAACATGCAGGCCGTCTTCTTCACGTGCGGCGGCGCCGAGTCCAACGAGTCGGCGTTCAAGACCGCGCGCTTCTACTGGAAGGCCAGGGGCAAGCCCGACAAGTTCAAGGTCATCGCGCGCCAGAACGCCTACCACGGCGTGACCCAGCAGGCGATGAGCGCGACGGGCATGGCCGCCTACTGGAAGATGTTCGAGCCGCGCGTGCCCGGCTTCGTGCACATCCCGACCTGCTATCCGTACCGTCAACAAGATTCCAAGCCCGGCGAGACGGCGGGGCAGACGGCGGCGCGCCTGCTCGACGAGGCGATCTCGCGCGAGGGGCAGGAGACGGTGGCCGCCTTCATCGCCGAGCCGATCCATGGCGGCGGCGGCGTCCTCTATCCCGACGACGACTACTTCCGGCTCGTGCGCGAGGTGTGCACGAAGCGCGAGGTGCTCTTCATCTCCGACGAGGTGATCACGGGCTTCTGCCGCACCGGGCGCTGGTTCGCGCTCTCGCACTGGAACGTCAAGCCCGACATCATGTCGTTCGCCAAGGGCGTGACCTCCGGCTACCTGCCGCTGGGCGGCATCATGGTGAGCCGCGAGATCAAGGACACGATGGACTCGGTCAAGCCCGAGGATCGCTGGATGCACGCGTACACCTACTCCGGCCACCCGACGTGCTGCGCGGTGGGGCTGAAGAACATCGAGATCATGGAGCGCGAGCGGCTCTGGGAGAAGGCGGCCGGGATGGGCACGCGGCTGTTCACGGGGCTGCAGCAGGCGTTCAAGGACCATCCCAACGCCGGCGACATCCGCGGCGGCAAGGGGCTGCTCGCCGCCGTCGAGCTGGTGGAGGACAAGGCCTCCAAGCGCAGCTTCGCCGCCGACAAGAAGATCGGGCCGCGCATCCAGCAGGAGATGACCAAGCGCGGCGTCATCACCCGCGTGCGGCCCACGAGCGGGGCGCACCCGGCGACGGCCGACATCATCATGTTCGCCCCGGCGCTGGTGATCACGGAGGCCGAGGTCGATCGCCTCGTGTCGGTCACGCGCGACGCGGTGAAGTCAGTGCTGGGCGTCTGAGGCGGGGGCCCGCGATGCGACTGATCACGGCCCACCGGATCCTGATCGTCGCGGGCATCGCCTTCTTCCTGCTCTACGCCCTCATCGAGGCGCGCGCCTGGGTCCGCACGGGCTCCGGGGCCGCGCTCGCGCAGGCGCTCGTCTCCCCGCTGATCTCCGTCGGCTTCTGGCTCTACTACCGCTCGCTGGCCAAGCGGTGGGGCCGGTAGCCGCGGGCGCCTCGCCGGTCGCGACGCTCATCTACGACGGTGAGTGCGCGATGTGCCGCGCCAGCGCGCTGTGGATCATGCGGCGGGCGATGGGCGGCGGCGCCCTCGAGATCCTGCCGTGCCGCTCGGCGCCCCGCCGGGCGCGCTTTCCCCACATCACCGACGCGCAGTGCATGACCGCCATGCAGCTCGTCCTTCCCGACGGCCGCGTGCTCGCCGGCGCCGACGCCATGCCCGAGCTGCTGCGCCGGATCCCGCGCTGGCGCCGGGTCGCGTCGCTCTTCGCGCTGCCGGGCATGCGTCCGCTCGGGCGCGTCGTCTATGCGTGGATCGCGCGCAATCGGATGCGCGTGTCCTGTGCAATAACGAAATAGTCTCCCTGCCACGCGAAGTAGCAGCGAGCGCCGCGCTGCAAACGAATCCGGCAGCGCGAGCGTGCCCGTGTCACGCGCAATGAGCGCGTAACTCCGCGTCACAGCGATCTCGCTGCCGGCGAGCGGACGGACGCGCTCGCGTGGCATGCCCGCTGCATTCCTCCCCCTCCGAGTTCGCGCCGACGACGGCGCGGATGGACGCTCACGGCGCCGTTGCCGCGTTCGCAGGCACGGCGCCATTTTTTTGGCGCGCGTCATCGAGGAGCGCCAAGAAGGGGGAATGCGTGACTCGTCGCGACTTCGTGAAGACCACCGCCGCGGCCGCGCTGCTGGCCGGCGTGCCGCTCGGCTGGCGCGGAACGGCGTACGCGTCGGACGCGCCGGAGACGCCGAAGGTCCGCATCGGCATCATCGCGCTCACCGACTGTTCGTCGATCGTGATGGCCCACGAGCTGGGCCTGTTCAAGAAGCAGGGCATCGAATCGACGATCTCGAAGGAGGCGTCGTGGGCGGTCATCCGCGACCGCCTCACGCTCGGTGAGAACCAGGCGACCCACTTGCTGCTCGGCATCCCGTACGCGGCGACCATGGGGCTCCAGGGCTCGCCCGTGAAACCGATGATCATCCCCATGTACCTCAACCGGAACGGGCAGGCGATCACGCTCACCAAGGCGCTGCTCGACAAGGGCGTCAAGACACCGCAGCAGCTCAAGCCGCTGGCGCTGGAGGCGAAGGCCAAGGGCAGCCCGATGACGTTCGCGATGACGTACCCGCCGGGCACGCACGCGATGTGGACGCGCTACTGGCTCGCCGCCGGCGGCATCAATCCCGACCGCGACGTCTCGCTCATCACGATTCCGCCCGCCCAGATGGTCGCCAACATGAAGGTCGGCAAGATGGACGGCTACTGCGTCGGCGAGCCGTGGGGCGCGCGCGCCATCGCCGACGGCATCGGCTTCACGGCGATCACCACGCAGCAGATCTGGAAGGATCACCCCGAGAAGGTGCTCGGGTTCACCGAGGAGTTCGCGACGAAAAACCCCAAGACGGTCAAGGCGGTGATGCGCGCGATCCTCGAGGCGAGCCAGTGGAACGACAAGCTCGAGAACCGTCCGAAGATGGCGGAGGTCGTCGGCCAGCCGCAGTACGTCAACGCCGCGAAGGAGGTCATCCTCGGCCGCATGCTCGGCGAGTACGACTACGGCGACGGGCGCAGGGAGAAGGACAAGTACTACATGACCTTCTTCGACCGTCAGACGAACTTCCCGATGAAGTCGCACGGCACGTGGTGGCTCACACAGTTCCGGCGCTGGGGAATGGTGAAGGAGCCGCCGGACTACAAGGGCCTCGTCGACCGCGTGCACCGGCCCGACATCTATCGCGAGGCGGCCAAAGAGATGGGCATCGAGACCCCGCGCGGCGACTCGCAGAAGGAGACGTTCTTCGACGGCGGCGTCTTCGACCCGGCGGACCCGGAGAAGTACGTCAAGAGCTTCGCCGTCCACACCATGGGGGCGTGATGAGTCCCTCGCGCGTGTCGCGCTTCGTGCTGCCGTTACTCGGGCTGGGCCTCGTGCTGATGGTGTGGACGGCCCTCAGCCAGACCGTGGCCACGGACCTGCCGTCGCCCGCGAGGACGTGGACCGAGTCGCGCCGCTACGTGCTGGAGCCGTTCTTCAAAGACGGCGAGATGAACCAGGGGATCGGGCGCCTGGCCTTCTATTCGCTCGTGCGCGTGGGCAAAGGCTACCTGCTCGCGCTCCTGATCGGCACGCCGATCGGCTTCATGCTCGGGCTCTCGCGGAAGTTCTACGAGACGTTCGACCCGATCATCCAGTTCCTGCGCCCGATCTCACCGCTGGCGTGGCTGCCGCTCGGGCTCGTGATCTTTCGCCAGTCCGAGCCCGCCGCCGTCTTCACGATCGCCCTCTGCGCGATGTGGCCGACCGTCATCAACACCGCGGTCGGCGTGCGCTCGATCAGCCCGGACTACCTCAACGTCGGCCGCGTGCTGAAGCTCTCGCGCTTCCGCATGCTGAGCAAGATCATCGTGCCGGCGTCGCTGCCGTACGTGTTCACCGGCTACCGGCTCTCGCTCGGCCTCGCGTGGCTCGTGATCGTCGCCTCCGAGATGCTGACCGGCACGCCGGGCGTCGGCGGCTTCCTGTGGCAGGAGTACAACAGCCTCGTCTACTCGCACATCATCCTGAGCGTCATCACGATCGGCGCCATCGGCTTCCTGCTCGACCGCCTGATGGGGCTGCTCGAGGCGCGGCTGAAGGCGGTCTGATGGCGTACCTCGACGTGCGCGCGGTCGAGAAGTCGTTCGTCACGCCGCGCGGGGTGACGCGCGTGCTGGGCGGCGCAAGCCTGTCGCTCGACGAGGGCGAGTTCGTCGCCATCGTCGGCTACTCGGGCTCGGGCAAGACCACGCTGATCTCGCTCATCGCCGGCCTGCTCGCCGCGGACGCCGGCGAGATCGTGCTCGACGGCGCGCCGGTGACGGAGCCGGGCCCCGAGCGCGGCATCGTGTTCCAGCACTACTCGCTGCTGCCGTGGATGACCGTGTCCCAGAACGTCGCCCTGGCGGTGGACGCTGTGGACGGAGCCTCGCCCGCCGCGGAACGCCGGCGGCGCACCGACGAGCTCGTGGCGCTGGTCGGCCTGGCCGCCGCCGCCGGCAAGCGCCCGCGCGAGCTGTCGGGCGGCATGCGCCAGCGCGTGGCCGTCGCGCGCGGCCTGGCCATGCGGCCGAAGATCCTCTTGATGGACGAGCCGTTCAGCGCGCTCGACGCGCTCACTCGCGCGCGGCTCCAGGACGAGCTGCTCGCCATCTGGAACGAGCGGCGCACGACTGTCGTGCTCGTCACCAACGACGTCGACGAGGCGATCCTGCTCGCCGATCGCATCTACCCGATGACGCCGGGGCCCGGCGCCGTGCTCGGCCCGCCGATCGAGGTCGGCCTGCCGCGCCCGCGCGAGCGCCGGCACATGAGCCTGGCGCCGGCCTATCAGAAGGTGCGCCAGGGCATTGTCGAATTCCTGCGCGCGTGCCGGCGGGTGGCCTGACGTGCGGCCCTTTGTAGCGACGGCGCCAGCTCGGCTCGAGCCGCAGGTGGCCTGGTCGAGGCGGCCGTGAGGGCGTTCGTCGAAATCGCGGCGCTCGGCAAGACGTACGCGACGCCGGCCGGCCCGGCGGAGATCGTGCGCGACTTCAGCCTCTACGTCGACGAGGGCGAGTTCGTCTGCCTGCTCGGCCACTCGGGCTGCGGCAAGTCCACGGTGCTCTCCATCCTCATGGGGCTGAACCAGGCGACCACGGGCGGTGTCGTGATCGGCGGCCGCGAGATCGACGGCCCGGGCACCGATCGCGGCGTCGTCTTCCAGTCGGCCACGCTGCTGCCGTGGATGTCGGTGCGCGCCAACGTGCGGCTGGCCGTCGACCAGGTGCGCCGTGCCCCCGGCGCCGGCGACGCCGAGGCCTACCTCGAGGCGGTGGGCCTCGACGGCCTCGGCGATCGCCTGCCGCGCGAATTGTCCGCCGGCATGCAGCAGCGTGTGGGCATCGCGCGGGCGTTCTCGCTGGAGCCGCGCCTGCTGCTGCTCGACGAGCCCTTCTCGCTGCTCGACGCGCTCACGCGCATGGATTGTCAAGATTTGCTGATGGCGCTCTGGGAGCGCACGCGGCGCACGGTCCTCATGGTCACGCACGACGTGGACGAGGCCTTGCTGCTCGCCGACCGCATCGTGCTGATGACGAGCGGACCGGCGGCGACGATCGGCGAGATTCTCCGGGTGAAGTTCCCGCGCCCCCGCGTGCGCGAGGAGATCCTGTCGCGGCCGGATTATTTCTGGCTGCGCGACCAGGTGCTCGGCTTTCTCGAGGCGCAGCCCGTCCATGCCTGAGACGGCGACGCTGTGCCCGTACTGCGGCGTGGGCTGCGGCCTGCTCGTGGAGGTGCGCGAGGGCCGGGTCGCGCGCGTGCGCGGCGATCCCGCGCACCCGTCCAGCCTCGGCGATCTCTGCGCCAAGGCGGTCCACCTGCCGCCGACGCTGCGGACCGACGACCGGCTGCTGTACCCGCACCTGCGCACGCGCCGCGACGCCGCGCTGTCGCGCGTGCCGTGGGACCTGGCGATTCGCACCGTGGCCGACCGCCTCGGCGAGATCGTCGCCGCTCACGGGCCGAAGGCGATCGCGTTCTACGCGTCCGGTCAGCTCACCACCGAGGAGTACTACGTCGCCGGAAAGCTGGCGAAAGGTTTCTTGAGGTCGAACAACTTCGACACCAACTCGCGCCTGTGCATGGCCTCGGCCGCCGTCGGCTACACGCGGACGTTTGGCGCCGACGGCCCGCCGTGCTCCTACGAGGACGTCGACGCCGCCGACGTCTTCTTGTTGATCGGCACCAACACCGCCGACTGCCACCCCGTGCTCTTCAAGCGCCTGCGCCGCCGCAAGGCCGCCGCGCCGGACGACGTCGGCGTCATCGTCGCCGATCCCCGCTGGACCGAAACCGCGGACCTCGCGGACCTGCACCTGGCGCTGCGCCCCGGCTCGGACGTCGCCCTGCTCAACGGGATGCTGCATGTGCTCGCACGCGAGGGCCTGCTCGATCGTGACTTCATCACCGCGCACACGACGGGCTGGGGCGCCGTCGAGCGCGAGATCGCCGCCTACCCGCCGGAGCGGGCGGCCATCCTCACGGGGCTCTCGGCGGAGGCGATCGTCGCCGCCGCGCTCGCCTTCGGCCGCGCGCGCCGCGCGCTGACGCTCTGGAGCATGGGCGTCAACCAGAGCCGCATCGGCACCGACAAGACGGCGGCGATCCTCAACCTGCACCTGGCCACGGGGCAGATAGGGCGAGCGGGCGCCGGACCGTTCTCGCTGACCGGCCAGCCGAACGCGATGGGCGGCCGCGAGACGGGCGGGCTCGCACATCTGCTGCCCGGCTATCGCTCGATCGGCGACGCCGCCGCGCGCGCGGTGGTCGAACGGCACTGGGGAGTGGAGCCGGGGACGATCCAGCCCGAGCCCGGGCGCGCGGCCCTCGAGATCTTCGAGGGCCTGACCACCGGCGAGGTGCGCGCGGTGTGGATCCTCTGCACGAACCCGGCGGCGTCGCTTCCCGACACCGATCTCGTCGAGCGCGCGCTGCGCCAGGCGGACCTCGTGATCGTGCAGGACGCGTATCACCCGACGGAGACGACGCGGTTCGCCGACGTGCTGCTGCCGGCCGCCCAGTGGCCCGAGAAGGACGGCGTCATGACGAGCTCCGAGCGCCGGCTGACGTACCTGCCGAGGCTCGTCCCACCGCCGGGCGAGGCGCTGCCCGACGCCGAGATCGTCACGCGCGTCGCGGCCGCGATGGGCTTCAAGGCCTGGTTCGCGTACGAGAGCGCGGCGGAGATCTTCGACGAGTTCGCGGCGCTGACGGCCGGGCGGCCCTGCGACTACTCGGGGTTGAGCCACGCGCGGCTGCGCGCGCGCCCCGTGCAGTGGCCGGCGCCCACGCCCGAGCATCCCGGCACCGCCCGGCTCTACGGCGACGGCGTCTTTCCGACGGCCGACGGCCGCGCGCGCTTCGTGCCCGTCGCCCACGCCGAGCCCGCCGAGCTCCCCGACCGCGTGTTTCCGCTGACCCTCACGACAGGCCGCGTGCGCGATCACTGGCACACGCTGACGCGCACCGGGCAAGCCCCCGCGCTGCGCGCGCGCACGCCCGAGCCGATCGTCGAGGTCAACGTGGCCGACGCGCAGCGCGCGGGGATCCAGGACGGGGACTTCGTGGAGGTCGCCTCGCGCCGCGGCAAGCTGATCGCCCAGTGCCGCGTGACCTCGGCCATCCGCGAGGGCGTCTGCTTCGCGCCGTTCCACTGGGGGCGCCGCCTCGGCTTCTACAAGAGCGCCAACAACCTCACGCTGAGCGCGCGCGATCCGCTGTCGCGTCAGCCGGAGCTCAAGGCATGCGCGGTGCGCTTGCGCCGCGTGGAGTCACCATGAACCGCATCGAGGCGATGAAGGCGGAGAAGGACGGCCTCGACGTGCAGGAGGACCTCGCCCGTTTCGCGCGCGAGGGCTGGAAGACGCTCGGCGACGACGACAAGGAGCGGCTCAAGTGGGTGGGCGTCTTCCATCGCCGGCCCACGCCGGGGCATTTCATGATGCGCGTGCGCATGCCCAACGGCATCGTGAGCGCGGCGCAGGCGCGGCTGCTCGGCGAGATCACCCGGGAGGCGGGCCGCGCGTCGGGCCGCCCGATCGCCGACGTCACCACGCGCCAGCAGATCCAGCTGCGCTGGGTGACGCTCGAGAACGTGCCGGAGGTCATCGCACGGCTGGAAGCGGCGGGCCTCTCGAGCCTCCAGACGGGGATGGACAACATCCGCGGCATCATCGGCTGCCCGGCCACGGGGCTGACACCGGGTGAGCTGCTCGACACCGCGCCGATCGCCACCGCCTTCCAGAAGATCTTCCTCGGCAACAAGGAGTTCACGAACCTGCCGCGCAAGTTCAACGTCACCATCACTGGCTGCCTGGAGCACTGCACGGGCGGCGAGACGCAGGACATCTCGCTCACGCCGGCGGTGACGGGTCACGAGCCCGGCTTCAACCTCGCCGTCGGCGGCAAGCAGGGCTCGGGCGGGCCCGTCTTCGCCACGCCGCTCGACGCGTTCGTGCGACCGGACGAGGCGGCGGACGTGTGCGCAGCGATCGCGCTGGTCTTCCGCGACCACGGCCCGCGCGAGTCGCGCAGCAAGGCGCGCCTGGCGTTCCTGCTGGAGGTCTGGGGCGCCGCCCGCATGCGCGCGGAGCTGGAAAAGCGCCTGGGCCGCTCGCTGCCGCCCGCCGGCGCCGACGCGCGGCTGGCGACGCACACCGATCACGTCGGCGTCTTTCGTCAGAAGCAGGCCGGACTGAACTACGTCGGGCTCAAGACGCCGGTCGGGCGGCTGACGGGCGAGCAGCTTCTCGAGCTGGCGCGGCTGGCCGAGCAGTACGGCCGCGGCGAGCTGCGCTTCACGCCGCTGCAGAACGTGCTGCTGCCGCACGTGCCCGACGCCCGACTGGGCGACCTCACCCAGGAGCCGCTGCTGAGGGCGCTGCCCTACAACCCCTCCGAGGTCGCGCGCGGCCTCGTCGCGTGCACGGGCACCGACTTCTGCAACCTCGCGCTCATCGACACCAAGACGCGCGCCCTGGCGCTCGCGAAGGAGTTCGAGGCACGCTTCGGCTCCACGCGGCCGATCGCCGTGCGCTGGTCGGGCTGCCCGGCGGGATGCGGCAATCACCACACGGCGGACGTCGGGCTGCAGGGCTGCAAGGTGAAGGTCAACGGCAAGATCGTGGATGGCGTGCACGTCTTCGTCGGCGGCCGCGGCGGCGCCGACGCGCGCGCGGGTTTGCGCATCCTCGAGGATCTGCCGTGCGACCAGCTGCCGGAGGTGCTCGAGCGGCTCGTGCGCTTCTTCCCGCGCGCCGAGCGCAAGCCGGAGGCCGAGCCATGAATGGACGCCCGTTCGTCTCGTTCGTCGGCGCCGGCCCCGGCGACCCGGAGCTCGTCACGCTGAAGGCGCTCCGGCGCCTGCGCGAGGCCGACGTCGTGATCCACGATCGCCTCATCCCCGCCGCGCTGCTCGCCGAGGCGCCGGCGGACGCCGAGATCATCGACGCCGGCAAGGCGCCCGGCCGCCACTGCATGGGCCAGGCGCAGATCAACTGGCTCCTCGTCGATCGTGCGCGCCGCCGCGGGCGCGTCGTCCGGCTCAAGGGCGGCGACCCCGCGATCTTCGGCCGGCTCGCCGAGGAGATCGACGCCGTGCGCGCGGGCGGTGTCGACTTCGAGGTCGTGCCCGGCGTCACGGCGGCCACCGCGGCCGCCGCGCGCGGCGGCATCTCGCTCACCGCCCGCGGCCACGCCTCGATGCTCGTGCTCGCGACCGGCAGCGACCACGCGGGGCGCGGCGTGGCGGCGCTCGACTGGGAGCTGCTGGCGCGCGCGGAGGCGACGCTGGTCTTCTACATGCCGATGCAGGGGCTCGGCTCGATCACCACGGCGCTCACGGCCATGGGCCGCGATCACCGCGAGCCCGCGCTGGTCGTCGAGCGCGCCGGCACGCCGGACGAGCGCGTCGTCGCGGGCCGGCTCGGCGACATCGCCGCGCGCTGCCGCGAGGCCTGCGTCGGCGCCCCGGCGCTCCTGCTCGTCGGGCCCACGGTGGACGCCGCGTCGGTTCCGCTCGCCGTGCGCCATCTCACCGCCGCGCAGGCCTGAGCGATGCCCGACTATTTTCCCGCGTTCCTCGATCTGCGCGGCCGGCGCTGCCTGGTCGTCGGCGGCGGCGCCATCGCCGAGCGCAAGGTGCACGGCCTGCTCGAGTGCGGCGCGCGCGTCGGCGTGGTGAGCCCGGCCCTCGTCCCCGCGCTGGCCCGACTCGTCGCCTCCGGCCGCATCGAGCACCGCGCGCGCGCGTTTCGCAAGGTCGACGCACGCGGCTGCGTGCTGGTCATCGCGGCCACCGGCGTCGCCGCCGTGGACGACGCCGTCGCCGAGGCGGCGCGTCGCCACGGCGCGCTCGTCAACGCGGTGGACCGGCCCGCCCGCTGCGACTTCATCTACGGCTCGGTCCTTCGCCGCGGTGAGCTGCAGATCGCCGTCTCCACGGGCGGCCGCGCGCCCGCGCTCGCCCGCGAGATCCGGCGGCGACTGGAGCCCGTGGTCGGCGCCGAGTACGCCGCGCTCGTCGAGCGCGTCGGCCGCGCGCGTCAGGCGGCGCGCGCCGGCGCGGTGACGCCCGCGCAACGGCTGGCCGCAGGCGAGCGCGTCGTGGCGGTGGCGCTCGGCGCACCCGTCGTTCGTCCCTGACCCTCGCCAATCTCTGCGCATTCCTGCGGCACCCTGCCGTAAGATCGCTGTATGCCCGGCTTCGAAGAGGTCAACTACTACTTCCGCAAGGCCGCGCGCGTGATGGACCTGTCGAGCGCGGTCGAGCGCATGCTCGTCACGCCGTACCGCGAGGTCAAGGTCGACGTCTCCATCACCATGGACAACGGCGAGCTGGGGACGTTCATCGGCTACCGCGTCCAGCACGATCGCAGCCGCGGCCCCATGAAGGGCGGCCTCCGCTATCACAAGACGGTCGATCTCGACGAGGCGCTCGGCCTCGCCTCGCTCATGACGTGGAAGACCGCCGTGGTGAACCTGCCGTACGGCGGCGCCAAGGGCGGCATCGCGGTGGATCCGGACCATCTGTCGCCCGGAGAGCTGGAACGACTGACTCGAAAGTTCGTGCAGCAGATCCACGAGATCATCGGGCCGCAGACGGACATCCCGGCGCCCGACGTCAACACCAACGCGCAGGTGATGGCGTGGATCATGGACGAGTACTCCAAGATGCACGGCTTCTCGCCGGCCGTCGTCACCGGCAAGCCGGTGGATCTCTTCGGCTCCCGCGGCCGCGAGGAGGCGACGGGCCGCGGCGCCGTGTTCGCGCTGGAGGAGTACCTCAAGGACGCGAAGCAGGGCGAGGTCCGCGGCAAGACGTTTGCGATCCAGGGCTTCGGCAACGTCGGCTCGTGGGCCGCGCGCTTCCTGCACGAGCGCGGCGGCAAGGTGATCGCCGTCTCCGACGTGAAGGGCGGCGTGCGCAACCCCGAGGGCCTCGACATCCCGCGCCTGATCGCGCATCAGGCGCAGCAGAAGACGGTCACCGGCTTTCCGGGCAGCGACTCGATCAGCAACGAGGATCTGCTGCTCCTGCCCGTCGACGTGCTGGTGCCCGCCGCGCTCGGCGGCGTCATCACCGAGGCCAACGTCAAGGACATCCGCGCGCGGCTGATCCTCGAGGCGGCGAATGCCCCCACCACGCCTCAGGCCGACGAGGCCCTGGTCAACAACGGCGTCACCGTGCTGCCGGACATCTACGTCAACGCGGGCGGCGTCACCGTCTCCTACTTCGAGTGGGCGCAGAACATCCAGCAGTTCACGTGGGAGGAGGACAAGGTCAACGCGGAGCTGCACCGCCACATGCGCGACGCCTACGCGACGCTCGCGCGCGTCGTGCGCGAGCGCAAAGTGTCGTTCCGCACCGCCGCCTTCATCGTGGCCATCGGCCGCGTGGGGCGGGCCACCGTGCTGCGCGGAGTCTGAGAGGAGACGCCATGACGCAATCCGAGGCGAGCAAGGTCATTCGCGGCGTGCTCTGCCGCGGCCTCTCGTACGAGCAGACCGAGCAGATCCTCAAGGCGATGGTGCCGGTGAAGGCCGAGACCGGCCTCGTCGTCTTCAAGGAAGGCGAGCGGCCACAAGGCTTGATGGTGCTGCTCGAGGGCACGGCGGAGGTGTTCAAGGAGGGCCGCGGCAAGAAGGGCAGCGACCAGGTGCTCGCCACCATCCCCGCGCCGACGGTGCTCGGCGAGATCAGCCTGCTGACGGAAGGCCCGCACACGGCCAGCGTCCGCGCGAAGACGGCGTGCGAGTTCAGCCTGCTCACGACGACGCAGTTCCACCGCCTCCTGCGCGAGGAGAGCCTGGCCGCCTACAAGGTCATCGCGACCCTGGCCGAGGTGCTCGCGCGGCGGCTCCAGCGGATGGACGAGAAGTTCGTCGAGGTCTCGCGCAGGTCACCCTCCGCGCACGTCGAGGAGCTGACCGCGTTCAAGCAGAAGCTCTTCACGGAGTGGAGCTTCTAGCGCCACACCCGACGGCGGATCTCCTGAACGCGACCGAGGAAGGCTGCGGGCGGGGCGTCGCGTTCGAGGCGCTGGTCTGTCGACGTTCTCATACAGTTGACCAGCGTGTCCGCCGCGTCCAAGAGTACCGTGCGCGATGGACGACGAGGCCAAATTCTGCGAAGCCCTTATCGCGCTCGGCTACGAGCGCGGGTCGGAGCGGTTCGAGCATTTCGCTTCGGCGTGGCGGTCGCTGAAGCGACGACGCGCCTGAACGCTGCCATCCGAGCCGCCCGCTCGGTCGGTGGGAGCTTGGCGAGGTCATCGGAGATCTGTCGTGCCACGAGCGCTGCCACTTCGCGTTCTGGAGTCGCCTTGCTCGCGCGCTTCGCCATAGGCGCAGTCTGCCACAGCGACGCGTCGAACTCTAGCCTAGGGTAGCAGGTCGTCCACCGCCACGCGCGCCGCGGGCTTGGCCAGCGGCGTCAGCGTCGCCCCCGGCCGCGCGAGCTCGATATCTTGATACGCGGCGCCGAAATCGGCGCCTGGATCGGGTGCTGGTCGGCGGCGCACCTCCACGACGCGATCGACCAGGTTCACGATCCAGTAGTCGGCGACGCCGGCACGCGCGTAGAGGCTGCCCTTGTGGCGGCGGTCGAACGCGAGGCTGGAGAGCGCGACTTCGACGACGAGCGCCGCACGTTCGGGATGGGCGTCGCGATAATCGCGAATCTGACCGGCGACGACCATGACGTCCGGTTCGGGCTCGGACTCGTCATCCAGAGCGATCGGGTTGTGGGTGCAGACGAGCCAACCATCGCCGAAGGCGACGCGGAGCGCGTCGCCCGCAAGGCCGATCGCGGTGCTGTCGAGCGGCGTCTTCGGCTCGGCGACGAGCATCTGACCGGCAAGCAGCTCGATCGGCTCGTCCTCGTGCAGGATGCCCAGGTCGATGAGCCGGTCGTACTCCTTTCGCGTCCAGCGCCGCGTGCGCACGGGATAGCTCGACATCGCGCCCATGCTAGGCGCGGCGTGCGTGAGCCGTCAATGTCCTTGATCTATGACGTCGCGTGCGTCGCGGAGGGGCTCGCGCCAGTGCCAGCACCGCACGGCTTCGGCGCCATGCTCCACCGCCACCGCGCCCGCGTAGCCCGGCCCGAGCGCGAGCTGGCGGACCGTCCAGCCGGCCGGCGGCGTGTCGCGCATGGCGTCGAGCCCGCGTCCGATCGCCTTCGCGTACGCCTCCCGCGCGGTCCACAGGGCGAAGAACGTCTCGTGCAATGCGTTTCACATGGCAACGGGCGCTCCCACCACCCCGTCGGCCTCGAGCCGCGCCGCGACGCGGAACAGCACGGCCTCGTTGAACGGCGCCGCGATCAGCTGCACGCCGACGGGCAGCGCCCCCGCCGACACCAGCGGGACCGAGATCACGGGCAGGCCGATGAACGACAGCGGCTGGGTGAAGACGCCGAGGTGGCCGCGCGTGGGCACCTCCGTCCCGTCGATCCGGGTCGTCCACGGCGCGCCGATCGCCGGCGCCGTCCACGGCGTCGTGGGCGCGAGCAGCACGTCCACCTCGCGAAAGACCTCGGCGACGCGCGCCCGGTACCACGCGCGGAAGCGCTGCGCGCGCAGGTAGGCGGCGGCCGGGAGCAGCGCGGCGGCCAGTAAGCGGTCGCGGATCATCGGATCGAAGTCGGCGGCGCGTGCCCTGAGGTTCTCGAGGTGGTAGGCGCTGCCCTCGCACGCGGTGATCACCTGCGCGGCCGCGCGGGCGCGGTGCGCCTCGGGCAGGCTCACCTCGCGGCGGGCGCCGAGCGCCGCGGCGACGCGCGTCACGGCCGCCAGCGCCTCGTCGGCGGCCAGCCGCGCGAAGTGGCCGCCGGCGACCGCGAGGCGCAGCCCGTCGATGCCGCGCTCGAGCTCTCCCGAGCAGCGCGGCGGCGGCAGGGTCGAGCACGCGGGATCGAGCGGGTCCGGCCCGGCGATCGCGTCGAAAGCCGAGGCGAGGTCGGCCACGTGACGCGCGAACGGTCCGACGTGGTCGAACGACCACGCGAGCGGCACCACGCCCGCGCGCGACACGCGTCCGAAGGTCGGCTTGAGCCCGAACACGCCGCAGAGCGCCGCCGGCACGCGGATCGAGCCGTTGGTATCGGTGCCGAGGGTGAGGGGCACGAGGCCGCCGGCCACGGCCGCCGCCGAGCCGCCCGACGAGCCGCCGGCGATCCGCGACGGGTCGCGCGGGTTGCGCGTCGGGCCGTAGTGCGTGTTCTCCGTCGAGAAGCCGTAGGCGTACTCGTCCATGTTGAGCGCGCCGACCAGCACCGCGCCGGCCGCGCGCAGTCGCGCGACCGCGGCGGCGTCACGCGTCGCCGGCGGGTGGCCGGCGTTGATCTTCGAGCCGGCGAGGGTCGCGAGCCCGGCGACGTCGAAGAGGTTCTTGGCCGCGAACGGCACGCCGGCGAGCGGTCCCGGATCGTCCCCCGCCGCCAGGCGCCGGTCGATCGCGTCGGCGTCGGCCAGGGCGCGCTCGCCCAGCACGGCCGTGAAGGCGTTGAGCGCGGCATTGCGCCGCGCGATCCGCTCGAGCGCGCCGGCCACGACGTCGCGCGCGCGGGTCTTGCCGGCGCGCACGGACGCGGCGATCGACCGCGCGGACGTCGTCGCGTCGATCATGGATCGAAGCGCGGCGCCGGCTCGATCGGCTCCGGCAGCGCGAACTCGTCGAGGAGCAGCACCGCGGCCAGGAGCCCGGCGAGGTGCTGCGCCACGGCCGCTCGCGACTCGGGCGCGATGGTCAGCCCGACCTGTGCCGCCAGCCGCTCGACGTCGGCGTCGGTCACGCGAACGGGCTCGCTCACGTCGTCCTGCGCGCGGCGACGTAGGCGCGCCAGCCGCCGAACTTCGTGATCTCGCGCTGCCCCTCGCACAGGATCGGCTCGCCGAGGACGCCGAGCGTCTCGTCGCCATCCGCGAGGCGGACCTTGCCGATGCAGAGGCCGGGCGGCTCGGCGAGCAGCAGCGACGCGAGTCCCGCCGCCGGCACGCTCCACACCTCGAGCGCGATCGCGGCGCCGCCCTCGCGCACACGCAGCATCGCGGGGTGGCGATCGCCGATCGACCACAGCCGGTACTCGGGGACGGTGGCGGCCTCGCGCAGGAAGCGCGCGCCGGCGGCGGTAAGATTGCCGTTGAGCTCGAGACCACGCATGAGCGTGCCGTTAACGGCCAGCGGGATGTCTGACGGGGAGCTCACGCCGCCGGTTCTCCGCCCGACCGTCGGGCGCCGGAGCCCTGCGCAGGCGCCCCGACGGCAAATCCAAAGTGACACGCGGCGAGATGGTCGGCGGCCGGTCCGGGACGCAACACCGGCATCTCGCGGGTGCAGCGCTCGACGCCGTCGGGGCAGCGGCCGTGGAACCGGCACACCGTTGGCGGCGGGTCGATGGGGCTGCGCGGCTCGCCGACGAGCGCGATGCGCGCGCGGCGCGCGGCCGGGTCGGGCGCGGGCACGGCCGACATCAGCGCGCGTGTGTACGGATGCGCCGGCCGATCGAACACCTCCTCCGAGCGTCCGCTCTCCACGATCTTGCCCAGATACATGACGAGGACCCGGTCGGTCAAGAGGCGCACGAGGTTGAGGTCGTGGGACACGAAGAGATAGCTCATGCCCAGCCGGTCGCGCAGCTCGGCCAGCAGGTGCAGGATCGTCGCCTGCACCGAGACGTCCAGCGCCGACGTCGGCTCGTCGAGCACGAGAAGCCGCGGGCGCAGGGCGATGGCGCGCGCGATGCCGACGCGCTGCTGCTGGCCGCCGGAGAGCTGGTGCGGAAAGCGACCGAGCAGCTCGCGCGGCAGCCCCACGAGGTCCGCCAGCTCGGCGACGTGATCGGCCAGCGCCGCGCGCTGCGCCGGGGTACCGAGGCGCCGCAGCGGCTCGGCGATCGTGTCGAAGGCGGTGAAGCGCGGGTTGAGGCTGTCGGCGGGGTCCTGGAAGACCATCTGGATCAGCCGCCGCTCCGGCGCGTGCGTGAACTGCGCGGGCGGGATGACGCCGACGTCCCGCCCCGCGAAGACGATGCGGCCGTCCGACGGGTCGAGGAGCCGGGTCACGAGCCGCACGAGCGTGGACTTGCCGCACCCCGACTCGCCGACGAGGCCGACGGACTCGCCGCGCTCGATCGTGAACGACACATCGTCGACGGCGTGCACGCGCCGCTCGCTGCCCCGCACGGGGAAGCGCTTGGTCAGCGCGCGGACGTCGAGGAGCGCGCTCACAGCGGCCTCGCGCACGCGACGACGTGGCCGGGGGCCACGACCTCGCGCGGCAGCGGCGGCCGATCGCAGACGGCGGCCGCGCGCTCGCACCGCGTGCGGTAGCGGCACGGCGTCGTCTCGCCGCGCAGATCGGGCACCGCGCCGGGGATCGGCGTGAGGTCGGCGAGCTTCGCGCCGGCGCGCGGCGTCGAGGCGAGGAGCCGGGCGGTGTAGGGATGGCGCGGCCGCGCGAAGAGCGTCCGCGCGGGCGCCTGCTCCACGACGTGACCCGCGTGCATGACCACGATCCGGTCGCAGCGCTCGGCGACGACGGCGAGGTCGTGCGTGATCATGATCGTCGCCATGCCGGCCGTCCGCGACAGATCGCCGAGCAGGTCGAGGATGCCGGCCTGGGTCGTGACGTCGAGCCCGGTGGTGGGCTCGTCGGCGATGAGGAGCGCCGGCGAGCACGCGACGGCGAGCGCGATCATCACGCGCTGGCACATTCCGCCCGACAGCTCGAACGGGTAGGCGTGGTAGCGCCGCTCGGGGTCGGGGATCTGCACGCGCGCCAGCAGCTCGAGCACGCGGTCGCGGCGCCTGGCGCGCGGGAGGTTGGCGTGACGCTCGAGCACGTCGGCGATCTGTTTGCCGACGGGGCGGATGGGATTGAGCGCGGTGCGGGGGCTCTGGAAGATCATCGACAGCTCGCGGCCGCGGTACTCGAGGAGCTGGCCGGCGCTCGCGGTGAGCAGATCGAGGCCGCCGAACACCGCGCGGCCCGACGTCACCCGCCCCGCCGGCGGCAGCAGGCCGAGCACGGTGAACGCCGTCACCGACTTGCCCGAGCCGCTCTCGCCGACGATGCCGACCGTCTCGCCCCTCGCGATACTGAATCCGACGCGCTCGAGCGCGCGGACGACGCCGTGGCGCGTGCGGAACTCCACCGACAGGTCCTCGACGGACAGGAGCGGGACCGCGCTCACGTGCGCCGCCGCGGGTCGATGAGGTCGCGCAGCCCGTCCCCGAGCAGGTTGAAGCAGAAGACGGCGAGCATCAGCGCCAGGCCGGGGAAGAGCGCGATCCACCACTCTCCGGACACGATGAAGGCGGCGCCCTCGGCGACCATGATGCCCCACTCCGGCGTGGGCGGGCGGACGCCGAGGCCGATGAACGACAGGCCGGCCGCGTTGAGGATCGCCCAGCCGAGGTTCAGCGAGGCCTGCACCATCATCGGGGGCAGGCAGTTGGGGAACACGTGGACGGTGAGGATGCGCGCGGAGCCGTTGCCTGAGAGCCGCGCCGCCTCCACGAAGCCGGCTTCACGCCGCACGTTGACCTCGGCCCGCGCCATGCGCGCGTAGAACGGCAGGTTGATGATGGCCGTCGCGTACACGATGTTGGCGAGCGTGTTGCCGAGCGCGGCCACGATGGCCATGGCGAGGACGAACAACGGGAAGGCCATGATGGTGTCGGTGACGCGCGTGACGATGCGGTCCGTCCAGCCGCCGAAGAACCCGGCCGACGCGCCGAGCACGCTGCCCACCACGAACGACAGGGTGACCGCCGAGAGCGAGATAGCGAGGTCCAGCCGCGTGGCCACCAGCACGCGGCTCAGGATGTCGCGGCCGACCTGGTCGGTCCCGAACCAGTAGCGCGCCGAGGGCGGCTCGAGCTTGCGCGCGGTGTCGCTGGCCAGCGGATCGTGCGGCGCGAGTGACGGCCCGACGAGCGCCAGGAGGATCAGGACGACGAACAGTCCGAAGGCCACCGCCGTCACGGGATTCTCGCCCAGCACGTAGCGGCCGTGCCGCAGGAGCGCGCTCACGCCTCGATCCGCACGCGGGGATCGACGAGCCCGTAGACGATGTCGATGGTGAGGTTGAGGAAGACGTAGAGCGTGGCCATCAGCAGCACGAAGCCCTGCACGGGCGCATAGTCGGAGGCGATGAGCGCCTCCAGCGCATACGAGCCCACGCCGGGCCACGCGAAGACCTTCTCCACCAGCACGTTGGCGCCGAGCAGGAACGAGAACACCATGCCGAGCAGCGTGATCACGGGCAGCAGGGCGTTGCGCAGCGCGTAGGTGACGAGCACCGTGCGCGGCGCCAGCCCCGCCGCGCGCGCGGTGCGGATGAACTCGCTGCCGAGGACGCCGAGCATCGAGGCGCGCGTCATCCGGGCGATCGGCGCCATCGCGAACAGCCCCAGGGTGACGGCCGGCAGCGCCAGCTGGCGGAGCGCCGCCCACGCCAGCGCGCCGTCGTGCGCGAGGACGGCATCGACGACGAAGAACCCGGTGACCTGGCGCGGCGCCGTCGAGAACGCGTCGAGGCGGCCGAGCGGCGCCGGCGCCCAGCCGAGCAGGAAATAGAAGACGTAGACGAGGAGCAGGCCGGTGAAGAAGATCGGCAGCGACACGCCTGCCGTCGTCACGACGCGCGCGAGGTGGTCGACCCACGAGCCCGGCCGCGTGGCCGACAGCACGCCGAGCGGCAGCGCCACCGTCACCGCCAGCGTGAGCCCGGCCAGTGTCAGCTCCAGCGAGGCGGGCAGGCGTGTCGCGAGGTCGCGCAGCACGGGCTGGCCGGTCGTCAGCGACGTGCCGAGGTCGCCGCGCGCCAGGTCCCGGACGTAATACACGAACTGCTCGGGCACGCTCTTGTCGAGTCCGAGCCGTGCACGGATCTCCTCGATGGCCTGGCGGGTCGCCGCCGGCCCGGCGAAGAACGCCGCGGGGTCGCCCGGCAGCGCGCGATTCAGCAGGAAGGTGACGACGATCACGCCCAGCAGCCCCGGCACGGCGAGCGCGAGCCGCCGGCCGGCCAGCCGGAGCAGCGCCATGCCCGCCTACTCCTTCGACAGCTGACGGTAGTCCAGCTGCCGGTGGAACCAGTACTGGTAGCCCTTCACGTTCTTCTGCATCGCCACGTCGAGCAGCGGCTGGTAGACGGGCACGCGCGGGACGTCGGTGATCTCGATCTTCGCGAAGCCGCGCACGAGCTCGCGGTACTTCTTGGGATCCGTCTCGAAGCGCGCGGCCTCGATCAGCCGATCCATGTCCGGGTTCTGATAGGACGACGTGTTGAAGACGGCGTTCTGGCCGTGGAAGTTCCAGAAGAAGAAGTACTCGGGATAGTTCAGCCACCCGCCGAAGGCGTTGAGGAAGAGCGGCATCTCCTTCTTGAGCAGCATGTTCCGCCAGTTCGAGCCGGGGATCTTCTCGATCGTCGTCTTGATTCCGATCTGGCCGAGTGATTCCTGGACGAGCACCGCCGTCGGCTCGTTGATCGTCGCGAAGCCCTGGTCGAAGGACAGCGTGGTCTCGAACCCGTTCGGGAAGCCGGCGTCCGCCATCAGCGCTTTCGCCTTCGCCATGTCCGTCTTGTACGGCGAGGGGAACAGGTCGTGACCGTAGGTGAGGCTCACGATCGGGTTGCCCGTCAGCAGCACGCCGCGCCCGAACACGGCGGTGGAGAAGATCTTCTCGTACGGGACGGCGTGCGCCACCGCCTGACGAACCTTGAGATTGTTGAACGGCGGGTTCTTGACGTTCATGCCGACGTACGCGAACGCGTTCTCCACCGGATGCGAGACGACGGCCAGCTTGCCGGCCTTGGCCATCTCCGCGAAGTCCTTGGGGGGCAGGTCGAACGAGATGTCGGCGTCTCCGCGCTCGAGCAGGGCGCGGCGGTTGCCCGCCGACGGCACCTCGCGCACGATCACGCGCCGGATCTTCGGCAGCGGCCCCGACTTCCAGTCGTCGAAGCGGACGTAGACGGTGTCCTGGCCGGGCTTCCACGACTCGAGCTTGTAGGCGCCCGAGCCCGCGTCGTTGCTCTTCAGCCACTCCATCGCCCACGGGTCCTGCGCGGTGGCGTGCTTCCTCGCGAGCTCGGAGTTGAACACGGCCGGCACGACCACGGCCAGGTCCGGCATCGTCATCTTGTCCTTGCGAACGAAGGTGACGCGGAACGTGTAGTCGTCGACCACGACGAACTGTTCCGGCTTCTCGAGCGAGCCGGCCTTCATCTGGAAGGTCGGAAAGCCGCCGACGGTGACCGCGCGATCAAACGACCACTTCACGTCCCTCGCCGTCACCGGCGTGCCGTCGTGAAACCTGGCGTCGCGGCGCAGCTTGAAGGTGACCGACAGGCCGTCGGGCGCGAGCGTCCAGCTCTCGGCGAGCTCCGGCTTGAGCGAGTTGTAGTCGTACATCCTCGAGCCGTCGGGCAGCCGCTTCACGCCGTACGTCAGCAGGCGGTCGTAGAGGTTCCACGACGCCTGGTACGCGGGCCGGTTGGCGCCCACGCCGTGGATGTCCATGGAGTTGGGGCCGGACTCGACGATGACGATCAGCGTTTCCTGGCGGCCCTGGGCGCTCACGGGCGCAGCCGGGGCGAGCAGGGTCGCCGCGCTCAGGACCAGCGTGCCGAGCACTCGCATCATGAGCGTCCTCCGGTGCGGCTGAGTGAGTTCGCGGGCCGATCTCCCGTGCGCCGTTGCACCGCGGAGCGCTTGCTGCATTGCCCGCGGCTTTCTCGGCAAGGCGCGTGCCGGACGCGCTCGCGTGAGGAATCGCGGACTTGACCGTGCGGGACGTCACGGCCCTGCTCACGGGGTGAGCACGCGAGATGGCGCTGCTCATTCGACGAGCAGGGTGAGGCGGTTCGGTCACGCCGAAGTGCGCGCCGTTGCGACGATGCGGCCGTCGGCGCGGCGCGGCATGCGCCTTGCTCGCTTCACGAGCGTCCCGCGACGCTGCGGTCGCGGCCCCCGGTCACCGACGCCCGGAAACGAATCGAGACCAGGGGGCGCGAATGCACAAGATCGAGGCAGAGCGGGACGACATCCTCGAGCGCGCGGTCGAGCGCTCGATCGAGCACGCGGTCTTCGGCGGCGAGCTGGGTCGCCGCGCCTTCATCGCACGCGTGGGCGCCTCGACGGCGGCCGCCGCGCTCGCCTCCGTCTTCCCCCTCGGCGCTGCGCGCGCACTCGCGCAGGAGAAAGCCGGGCCGCCCGAGAAGAAAGACCTCAAGGTCGGCTTCATTCCGATCACCTGCGCGACGCCGATCATCATGGCCGAGCCGATGGGCTTCTACAGGAAGCACGGACTCAGCGTCCAGGTGACGAAGGCCTCGTCGTGGGCGATGATCCGCGACCTCTCGATCAACGGCGAGACGGACGCCACGCACATGCTCTCGCCGATGCCGCTCGCGATCTCGCTCGGCGTCGGCTCGCAGTCGGTGCCCTACGTGATGCCGGCGGTCGAGAACATCAACGGCCAGGCGATCACGCTCGCCATGAAGCACAAGGCGGTGAAGTCGCCCGCGGAGATGAAGGGCTTCAAGTTCGGCGTGCCGTTCGACTTCTCGATGCACAACTTCCTGCTGCGCTACTACCTGGCCGAGGGCGGCGTGGACCCGGACAAGGACGTGCAGATCCGCGCGGTGCCGCCGCCGGAGATGGTGGCGAATCTCCGGGCCGGCAACCTCGACGGCTATCTCGCGCCCGATCCGTTCAACCAGCGCGCGGTCTTCGAGGAGGTCGGCTTCATCCACCTGCTGTCCAAGGACATCTGGCCGGGGCACCCCTGCTGCGCGTTCGCGGCCAAGCGCGAGTTCGCTTCGAGCGCGCCGAACACGTTCCGCGCGCTGCTCGCCGCGATCGTGGACGCCACGCAGTACGCGCGGGATCGGAAGAACCGCAAGGAGATCGCGGCCGCCATCGCGCCGAAGAACTTCCTCAACCAGCCGGTGGAGGTGCTCGAGCAGGTGCTGACCGGCGTGTTCCCGGACGGCCTCGGCAACACGAAGAACGTGCCCGATCGCATCGACTTCGACCCGTTCCCGTACCACTCGATGGCGATCTGGATCCTCACGCAGATGAAGCGCTGGGGCTACCTCAAGACCGACGTGACATACAAGAAGGTGGCCGAGGAGGTGTTCCTGGCGAGCGCGTGTCGCGACACCCTGAAGGCGCTCGGCTACAAGGCGCCGGACACGGCCTCGGTCAAGCACGCGTTCGCGCTCGGCAAGACGAAGGTCTTCGATCCCGACCGGCCGGACGACTATCTCAAGTCGTTCGCGATCCGGAAGGCGTGATGCGGCGCGACCGGCTCCGCGTGGCCCTCTACTCGCTGCTGATCGGCGCCGTGCTGCTCGGCATCTGGCAGGCGGCGGTGGCCGGCAAGCCGGCGGGCAGGTCCATTCCGGGGCCGGCCGCGGTGGCGGCGACGGCCGCGCACATGCTCGCGCACCCGTTCTACGACAACGGGCCGAACGACAAGGGTATCGGGCTCCAGCTCGCGGCGAGTCTCGGGCGCATGGCCATCGGCTACACGATCGCCTCGGTCATCGCGGTCTCGCTCGGCGTGGTCCTCGGGCTGTCACCCGTGCTCTACCGCGCCGTGAACCCGTACGTCCAGGTGCTGAAGCCGATCTCGCCACTGGCGTGGATGCCGCTGTTCCTCTACACCATCCGGGACTCCGCGCAGGCGGCGGTGCTCGTCATCGTCATGTCGTCGCTCTGGCCCACGCTGGCCAACACGGCCTTCGGCGTCGCCTCGATCAAGCGGGACTACCTGAACGTCGCGGCCATCCTCCAGCTCTCGTGGCCGCGCCGGCTCGTGACCGTGATCCTGCCGGCGGCCGCGCCCGCGATCGTGGCCGGCCTGCGCATCTCGGTGGGCAGCGCGTGGGTGGCCATCGTCGCCGCCGAGATGCTCATCGGCGGCACCGGGATCGGCTACTTCGTCTGGAACGAGTGGAACAACCTGGCGCTCACGAGCGTGATCTTCGCGATTCTCGCCATCGGGGTCATCGGCGTGCTCCTCGACGCCGGCCTCGGCCGGCTGTCGCGGCGCCTGGCGTACACGGAATGACGTCCTATCTCCTCGTCGATCACGTGAGCAAGACCTTTCCGCCGGCGGAGGGGCGCGGCGACGGTCTCGACGTGTTCGACGACGTGACGCTGGAGATCGCCCGCGGCGAGTTCGTCACGATGATCGGCCACTCGGGGTGCGGCAAGTCCACGCTGCTGAACATCATCGCGGGCCTCGAGCGCCCCACGCGCGGCGGCGTCGTGCTCGAGGGGCGCGAGGTCACGCGCCCGGGCATGGACCGGATGGTCGTGTTCCAGAATTTCTCGCTCATGCCGTGGATGACGGCCTTCGACAACATCCGGCTCGCCGTGCGCGCCGCGCACCCGGGGTGGGCGCGCGCGGAGGTGGCCGCCCACGTCCAGCGCTGGGTGGAGATGGTGGGCCTCGGCGGCGCGGAGTCCAAGCGCCCGGCCGCGCTGTCCGGCGGCATGCGGCAGCGGGTGGGACTGGCGCGCGCGTTCTCGACGGAGCCGAAGGTGCTCCTGCTCGACGAGCCCTTCGCCCAGATCGACGCGCTCACGCGCGGCGTGATCCAGGACGAGCTGGTGCGGATGTGGTCGGCGACCCGTAACACAGTCTTCATGGTGACCCACGACGTGGACGAGGCAATCTTGCTCTCGGACCGGATCGCCCTCATGACGCGGGGTCCACAGGCGAAGCTGGCGGAGCAAGTGGAGGTGAAGCTGGCGCGGCCGCGACGGCGCGCCGACCTGATCGATGACCCGGAGTTCCTCCGGCTGCGCACGCACATTCTGCGCTTCCTGGTGGAAGGCTCGCTCACTCTCACGTAACGGCGTCAAGGAGGACGACCATGGACCGAACGGCGGCACTCGAGCAGATCCGCGCCGCGCGCGTGGCGCGCGGCGTGAGCTACGAGGACCTCGGCAAGGCGATCGGCACCAAGGACCCGACGTACCTCGCGGCCGCGCTGCACGGCCAGCACCGGCTGTCCGCCGACGAGGCGAAGAAGCTGGCGGCCACCGTCGGCGTGCCCGTCGAGACCGCGATGGCGACGACGGCGATCCCGCTGCGCACCGACTTCCCGCTCACCACCGATCCGTTCAAGTACCGGCTCATGGAGCTGGTCGGCGTGTACGGCGACGCGCTTCGCGAGCGCTGCAACGAACTGTTCGGCGACGGCATCTTATCTGCGATCGACTGCGTCGTGAAGCTCGAGAAGAAGGGCGAGCGCGGCGTGCTGACCATCGACGCGAAATTCCTCCACTACAAGGAATACTAAGGAGGCAGCATGGCGGACGGGGACGGCGGCCGTAACGGAACGGGAATCGGATTGCTCGCACGAGCGGTGGCCGACGCCGTCCCCGGCATCGTGGAGCACCTCTGCGCGGCCAACAATCCACGGGTGCACCGCGAGGCCCTCGCGCTGCTCGAGCGCCCACTGCTCGCCCACGTGCTGGCGCTGACCGGTGGCAACCAGCTCCGGGCCGCCCGCATGCTCGGGCTCAATCGCAACACGCTGCGCAAGCGCTGTCGCGAGCTGTCACTGCCGGCCACGCGCGTGGTCCGGCGGCCGCGGGTGAGGGCGAGCGCCCCGCCGACAGCGTAGCGACGCGCCTTCGAGGAGCGCCCCGGGTTTCCCGGGGCGCGCCGAGCGTTGGCCGGGGGAGTCCGAGGGGGGCGTAGCCCCCTTCGCTTGAATGATCAGGGGGCCATGTCGGGGCCCCCCACGTGATCGTCCGGCGGCCGCGGGTGAGGGCGAGCGCCCCGCCGACAGCGTAGCGGCGCGCCTTCGAGGAGCGCCCCGGGGTGCCCGGGGCGCTCCGAGCGTTGGGCGCTTCGCCGTCCTGCGCCTACCGCCGCGCCGACTCAGCCGCGAAGGCGTCGATCTGGTCGGGCAGGCCGAAGACGCGCACGACGTCGCCCGCGCGCAGCGTCGTCTCGGGCGGCGGGTTGAGCACGAGCCCGTCCGCGCGCCGGACGGCGACCACCGTCACGCCGAAGCGCTCGCGGATCCGCGCGTCGCTGAGCGACTGGTCGGCGACGCCGCCCTTGTGGAGCGTCAGCTCGCGCACCTCCGGCAGCGGGACGGCGGCAGCGGCGTCGCCGGCGTCGGCGCGCTCCATCGCGCTGCGATACCGCTCGAGGTAGGCGATCGTGCGGTCCTTGGGCAGTCCGAGAGCGGCGAGCGCGTGGCGGATCAGCGTGGCCGAGGCCTCGAGCTCGGGTTGGATGATCTCGGTGGCGCCTTTCGCGCGCAGCGCCTCCGCCTCGGCGCGACCGTGAGCGCGCGCGAGCAGCGGGACGTCGGCGCGGAGCGCGCGCACGGCGGCGACCGCGAGACGCGCGCGCTCGATCTCCGGCAGGGCCACGATGACGAGCGGCGCCCGCGCGACCCCCGCCCGCGCCAGCAGCTCGCGATGCGCGGCGTCGCCGAAGACGCACGGGACGCCCCGTGCGCGCAGTTGCGCGCAGATGTCGGGATCCCGCTCGATGACAGCGTAGGGGATTTCGAACGTCTCGAGGGCCTCGCCGATCTCGCTCCCCACGCGTCCGAATCCACAGAGGACGACGCCGCCGGCCCGGGTGGACTCGGCGACCGACGGTCCGCGCGCGCGGAAGTGCCACAGGGCGTCGAGCCAGTCCGGGACGTGGCGGACGAGCAGCGCGTTGAACAGGATCGAGAAGAGCGAGGCCGCCAGCGTGGCGTTGTAGACGTCGTCGCCGACGAGGCGCGCGCCGCGTGCGACCTGCACGAGGATGAACGAGAACTCGCCGATCTGGGCGAGCCCGACGCCGACCCGCGCCGCCGTCGACCACGGGTAGCCGAAGAGCCGCACGATGGCGGAGCGGATGACGGCTTTGCCGACGACGATCAACACGATGAGCGCGGCCAGCAGCGGCAGGTTGGCCGCTACGGTGAAGGGGTCGACCAGCATTCCGACGGTGACGAAGAACATCGCGACGAAGACGTCGCGCAGCGGCAGCAGGCGCGCGATGGTCTCGTGCGCGTAGTCGGAGGTGCTGATGATGAGCCCGGCCAGGAAGGCCCCGAGCGCGACCGACAGACCCACCGCCTGGGTGAGGGCGCCGGTGCCGAGGCCGACGGCGAGGACGACGAGCAGGAACAGCTCGTCGTTGTGCGTGCGCGCCACGCGACGCATGAGCGCCGGGACGACGCGCGCGGCCAGGAATAACGCGGGGACGAGCACGAGCGCCGCCTTGCCGAACGCGATCGCCACCGCGAGGGGCCGCTCCGTCACCCCCGCGCCGAGCGCGGGCAGCAGAACGGTCATCGCGACGACGGCGAGGTCCTCGACGAGCGAGATGCCGATCATCACGCGGCCGTGGCGGGTGTGCAGCTCGCCGCGGTCCATGAGAAGCCGCACGAGCACCATGGTGCTGGCCACGGAGATGACGAGGCCGACGGCGAGCCCCTGCCCGGGCGGCCAGCCGAGCACGCCCCCGGCGCCGGCGCCCAGCGCGGCCGTCAGCACGATGCCCAGCGGTCCGCCGAGCAGCGCGACCCACCGGACGCGCAGCAGGTCGCGCAGCGAGAACTCGATGCCGACCGAGAACATCAGCAGGACGACGCCGATCTCGGCGAACAGCTCGAAGGTGTGGGTGTCGGACACGGTGGGGCCCGGCGTGAAACGCCCGACGAGGATGCCGCCCACGACGTACCCGAGGATCAGGGGCTGGCGCGCGAGCCACGCCAGCGCGCCACCGGCGACGGCGGCGACGATCACCCAGGCGAGGTCGCCGAAGAAATTGGGGTCGGTGGCCATCGGATGCGCCGAAGGTAACACGGTACAATTGGCGGCCATGACGGCGCCCATCCGCGTGCTGATCGCCAAGGTCGGGCTCGACGGCCACGACCGCGGCGTGAAGATCGTCGCGCGGGCGCTCCGCGACGCCGGCATGGACGTCATCTACACGGGCCTGCACCGGACGCCGGAGGAGGTGGTGGCGGCCGCCGTGCAGGAGGACGTGGACGCCATCGGCATCAGCATCCTCTCGGGCGCCCATCTCACACTCGTGCCTCGCATCGTCGAGCTGCTCCGCCAGCACGACGCCGACGACACGGTGGTCGTCGTCGGTGGCGTGATCCCCGACGAGGACGTGCCGGCGCTCAAGGCGTGCGGCGTGGCCGACGTCGTCCTTCAGGACGCGCCGCCCGACGAGGTCGTGCGGCGCGTGCGCGACGCCGTGGCCGCGCATCCGCGGACATGAGCGCGCGGGTTGTTTCCCCGACCGTCGAGCGGCGGAGCCCTGCGAAGCCGCTCCGACGGCGAATCAGATGAGCGCGACCTGGCCGCCGCGCTACGACCCGGCGTGGCGGCCGGCGCCGGACGCCGAGCACTGGGCGCCCGGGCTCGAGTGCGCGGAGCCGAAGAAGCGCGACGAGGTCGTCTTGGCCAAGCTGCGCGCGCAGGTGCAGTACGCGTGGGAGCGCAGCCCGTTTTATCGCCGCCGCTGGGAGGCCGCCGGCGTGTCGCCGGCGAGGCTCCGCACGCTCGCCGATCTCGCGAAGTTCCCCGTCGTACAGAAGGCGGACCTGAGAGCCGCCCAGGCGGCGGCGCCGCCGTTCGGCGATTATCTCTGCATCGAGCCGCGCGAGGTGGCGCGCATCCACGGCACCAGCGGCACCACCGGCCACCCGACGGTGTTCGGGGTGGGCCGCGACGACTGGGAGCGGATCGGCGAGGCGCACGCGCGCGTTCTCTGGGGCGCGGGCCTCCGCCCCGACGACCGCGTGCTGATCGCGTCGTTCTTCAGCCTGTATCTGGGATCGTGGGGAGCGCTGAAGGGCTGCGAGCGGCTCGGCGCCACCGTGTTCCCGTTCGGCGCCGGTCTTCCTGGTCAGACGCTGATGGCCGTGCAATGGGCGCGCGAGATGAGCGCGACGGCATTCTACGGCACGCCGTCCTACGCGCTGCACTTCGCCGAGACCGCGCGCCGCGAGGGCATCGAGCCGCGTGACTTCGGCTTCCGCACCCTGTTCTTCTCCGGCGAGCCCGGCGCCGGCGTCGCCGCCACCAAGCGGTTGATCGAGGCCACGTTCGGCGGCGCCTGCATCGACATGGGCAGCATGGCCGAGATGACGCCGTGGATGACCAACGGCGAGTGCCGCCGGCGCACCGGCATGCACCTGTGGCAGGACATCGTCTACACGCAGGTCTGCGACCCCGAGACGTTCGCGCCGGTGCCCTACGGAGGCGAGGGCACGCCCGTCTACACGCACCTCGAGCGCACGTCGCAGCCGATGATCCGGCTGGTCTCCGGCGACCTCGCGCGGTGGACCGACGAGCCGTGCCCGTGCGGCCGTACGTACCCGCGCCTGCCCGGGGGGCTCTACGGCCGCATCGACGACATGTTCATCGTGCGCGGCGAGAACATCTACCCGAGCGCCATCGAGGACACCCTGCGCGCCATCGAGGGATTCGGCGGCGAGTTCAGGGTGATCATCTCGCGCCGCGAGGCGATGGACGAGCTGCTCGTGCGCGCGGAGTACGCGGCGACCCACGCTGCCGACGCGCCCCGCGCCGCGCTCGCCGCGCGCATGCGGGAGCGGCTGCGCGCGCGGCTCGGCGTCACGCCGCGCATCGAGCTGGTGGCGGCGGGCGAGCTGCCGCGCACGGAATTCAAGGCCAAGCGCGTGATCGACGACCGTGATCTCTACAAGAAAGGCGTTGCGAATGTTTGATCCGAAAGCCATCGAGCGAATTCGCGCGGAGCGCGAGGCCTGGGAGGCGCGCGAGCTGGCCGACTTCGTCAAACGCCAGCCCGAGGCGCGCCCCGAGTACCGGACGGGCTCGGGACTACCCGTGCAGCGGGTCTACACGCCGGAGGACGTCGCCGACACGCCGTGGAGCGACATCGGGCTGCCGGGCCGCTGGCCGTTCACGCGCGGGCCGTACCCGACGATGTACCGCGGCCGGCGCTGGACGATGCGCCAGATCGCGGGGTTCGGAACGGGGGAAGACACCAACAACCGGTTCAAGTATCTGATCGGGCAAGGACAGACGGGACTCTCCGTCGATTTCGACATGCCATCGTTGATGGGCTACGACTCCGACGACCCGCGGTCGCTGGGCGAGGTGGGCCGCGAGGGGGTGGCCGTCGACACCATCGAGGACGTCGAGGCGCTGTTCGCCGGGATCGACCTCGAGAAGATCTCCGTCTCGATGACGATCAACCCGACCGCGTGGATCCTGCTCGCGATGTACGTCGCGGTCGCGCAGGCGCGCGGCTTCGACCTGAACAAGCTCTCGGGCACCGTGCAGGCCGACATCCTCAAGGAGTACATCGCGCAGAAGGAGTGGATCTTCCCGATCCGGCCGTCCATGCGGCTCATGCGCGACATGATCGTCTTCTGCGCCCGGAGCATGGCCCGCTACAACCCGGTCAACGTCAGCGGCTACCACATCTCCGAGGCCGGGGCGACGTCGGTGCAGGAGGTCGCTTTCACGATGGCCAACGGCATCGCCTACGTCGAGGAGGTCACCAGGAGCGGGGTGGCCGTCGACGCCTTCGCGCCGCGGCTGGCCTTCTACTTCGTCGCCCAGGCAGACTTCTTCGAGGAGGCGGCCAAGTTCCGCGCGGCGCGCCGCGTGTGGGCCAGGATCATGAAGGAGCGGTTCGGCGCCACGAAGGCGGAGTCGATGCGCCTGCGCTTCCACTGCCAGACGGCCGCCGCCACGCTCACGCGTGCCCAGCCGATGAACAACGTCGTGCGCACCGCGCTGCAGGCGCTGTCGGCCGTGCTCGGCGGCGCCCAGTCGTTGCACACCAACGGGTTGGACGAAGCCTACGCCATCCCGTCGGAGGAGGCGATGAAGCTGGCGCTGCGGACACAGCAGATCATCGCCGACGAGACGCGCGTGCCGAACGTCGTCGACCCGCTCGGGGGGTCGTACTACGTGGAGGCGCTCACCACACGCATCGAGCGCGAGGTGCTCGCGATCCTGAACAAGGTGGACGCGATGGGCGGCACCATCGCCGCCATCGAGGCGGGCTGGTTCCAGCGGGAGATCGCGGACTCGGCCTACGATTTCGCGCGCCGTAAGGCGTCGGGCGAGGCGCCCGTGATCGGGGTCAACACGTACGTGGAGCCGGCGGCCGCCGCCCCGGACATGCCGATCCACAAGGTCCCGCCCGAGACCGAGGCCCGCCAGGTGGCCCGGCTGCGGGCGGTCCGGGCCCGGCGCGACGAGCGGGAGGTCGCCCGGCTCATGGACCGGCTGGCGGAGGCGGCCTCGGACCCGGCCGCCAACCTCATGGAGCCGACTATCGCCCTGGTCCGCGCCCGGGCCTCGATGGGGGAGATCGTCAATCGTCTCCGCAACATCTGGGGCACCTACGTGGAGAAACCGGTGTTCTAGTGACATGGGGGGCCTCGAAGGGCCCCCCATACCCCCCACACGCTCGGGGCGCCCCGGCGAAGCCGTGGCACCCCTCGATACTCCGACAGGCTCCTAGCTCCAGGGGGCCCGATATGGCCCCGCGATCTCGCGTCAACCCCGGTGCGGCTAACCGGGCCATTCTGCTAGACTGATTGGGCAGATTTCAGCCACTGGGGAGGCGCTTTGGCGGTCCAAGAATCTGTCCTGGTGCTGCAGGAAAGGCTGGCCAACGAGCAGAAGCTCGTCCACCTGATCGATCGGATCCACTCCGCGAAGACCCTCGACACGATCTTCATTGAGATCCAGGGCGACATCCTCTCCTTCCTCGACGCCGACCGCATGACGCTCTACGTGGTGGACATAGAGAAGAAGGAGCTCTACTCCAAGTTCCTCGCCCTCGACGCCGTCAAGGAGATCCGGGTTCCGATCAACGAGGGCTCGGTGGCGGGCTTCGTGGCCACCAGCCGCCAGACCGTCAACATCGCGGACGCCTACGACACCGGCGAGGTCGCCAAGGTCAGCCCCAAGCTGCGCTTCGACTCGTCGTGGGACAAGAAGACCGGGTACCGCACCACGCAGATCCTCGGCATGCCGATCCTGCACGAGAACCGGCTCGTGGTCGGCGTGGTCCAGCTGCTGAACAAGAAGAAGGGCGGCCGCTTCACCAAGGATGACGAGCTCAACGTCGCCCGCATCGCCAAGACGCTCGGCGTCGCCTTCCACAACCAGCAGCAGCTCGGCGCCAAGCGCGGCACCAAGTTCGACTACCTGCTCGCCCAGGGCCTGATGAGCCAGGACGACGTCAACGCCGCCATCGCCGCCGCGCGCCACAAGAACACCGACGTCGAGGCGGTCCTGCTGGACCAGTACAGGATCCCGAAGGGCGAGCTGGGGACGTCGCTGAGCCAGTTCTACCGGGTGCCGTTCGTCGAGTTCAACGAGCGGATCATCCCGCCGCCCGACCTCATGAAGGACCTCAAGCTGGAGTTCCTCAAGCGGAACCTCTGGCTGCCGCTCAAGCGCGACAACGACGGCACGACGATCGTCCTCATCGACAACCCCCAGGACATCCAGCGCGTGGACTCGATCCACCAGGTCATGCGCGGGCACAAGATCCAGCTCGCGGTCGGCCTCAAGAAGGACATCCAACAGTTCCTGGGCATGGCGGGCGGCGAAGGCACCGGCGGCGCCCGCGCGAGCATGAGCGACATCCTGTCCGACCTCGGCGCCGAGGCGCAGGCCGAGAAGGAGCAGGACGCCAGCGGCTCGGAGGTCGACGAGAACGACAGCGCGGTCATCCGGCTCGCCAACCAGGTGATCGTGGACGCCTTCAAGGCGCGCGCCTCGGACATCCACATCGAGCCCTATGGCGCGGCGAAGGACACGATGATCCGGCTCCGCATCGACGGCGGCTGCAACGAGTACCAGCGCGTCCCAGGCGCCTTCCGGCGCGCCCTCGTCGCGCGCATCAAGATCATGGCGATGCTCGACATCGCCGAGCGGCGCAAGCCGCAGGACGGCAAGATCAAGTTCCGGATGCCGGACGGGCGCGACATCGAGCTGCGCGTGGCCACCTTGCCGACCCAGGGCGGCAACGAGGACGTGGTCATGCGGATCCTCTCCGCCAGCGAGCCGATTCCCATCGACAAGCTCGGCATGCTCGACCGCAACCTCCGGGAGATGAAGTCAGCGGCCGAGAAGCCGTACGGCCTGATCCTCTGCGTGGGGCCGACCGGCTCGGGCAAGACGACGACGCTGCACTCCGTGCTCGGCTACATCAACAAGCCTGAGCGCAAGATCTGGACGGCCGAGGACCCGGTCGAGATCACGCAGTACGGCCTGCGGCAGGTGCAGGTGCAGCCGAAGATCGGCTTCACGTTCGCGCAGGCGATGCGCGCCTTCCTCCGCGCCGACCCCGATGTGATCATGGTCGGTGAGATGCGCGACGAGGAAACGGCCGAGACGGGCATCGAAGCGTCGCTGACCGGACATCTCGTCTTCAGTACTCTGCACACGAACAGCGCGGTCGAGACGGTGATCCGGCTCCTCGACATGGGTCTCGATCCCTTCAACTTCGCCGACGCGCTGCTGGCCGTGCTGGCCCAGCGCCTCGTCAAGCGGATCTGCCCCGAGTGCAAGGAGGAGTACCACCCCGACGAGGACGAGTTCGCCGAGCTGGAGCACGCCTTCGGCGGCAAGGAGGAGACCGCGAAGTTCGGCATCGAGTACAGTGACGACTTCGTGCTCTTCCGCGGCAAGGGCTGCGGAAGCTGCAACAACTCCGGCTACCGCGGCCGCGCCGGCATCCACGAGCTCCTGGTGGCCAACGACGCCATGAAGCGCCTGATCGCCAACAAGGCGCGCGTGACCGAGATGGTGACGACGGCCAAGGGCGATGGGATGACGACGCTCGTGCAGGACGGCATTCTCAAGGCGCTCGACGGCCTCACCGACGTGAAGCAGGTCAAGGCCGTCGCCATCAAGTAGCGCGTCGTCCGGCCGTTGCGCCGGCGCGGCGCGGCGCCCGGGCGGGGCTCGTGAGACCACGCAAATCGACCCTACGTGGCGCCTGTCAGCGAGCCACGATTCCCCGCCGGAGCCGTCGCAGTACCCAGAAGACACGGGTCTCACGAGCCCCACCCGAGCCCTGCCGCGCGGCGGCGCTAACCGCGCCACTGCGCTACTCATCCTCGACCTGGTTGCGGTCGGTGACTGGTCCGCTCACCAGTGGGCGCACGGGAACTCCGCACTAACGCCCCCCAGGGGGCGCAACAGGACCGTGCACGGCGGGCGGGAGCGTCAGGCGGGAGGGGTTTCGGTGTCGGTGGCGGCGACGCCGTCGGTCAGCAGCGTCCAGTCATCGGGGGGATCGGCGGGCGGCCGCTGCTTGGGCTCGGTGGTCACGACGCGGCCGCGGCTGGGCGAAAACCACTCCCAGCGATCGGCCGGCGCGCCGGCCTCGGCGGCGGTGCCCATCTCGGGGCCGACCTCGCCCTGGGTGGCGCGGTCGGCCTTTCGCTGGAGCTTGGCCTCGTGGCGGGTCTTGCGGATCTCTTCCTTGCGGCGGCGCTCGAAGCCGTAGTTCCGGCGCGGGCTCAGCGGAGGGTCCCCGAAGCCATAGGCAGTATCACGATATCCGATTTTCTCATGTCAGCTCCCGTGGTTTCACGTCCTTGAAGGTGACCCATAGCATCAGGTCGTACACGATTTTCAGCCCTCCGCCCAGCACGAAGGGGGCGGCGAGCGCCACCGAGGCCATCACCCAGCCCGTCACGGTGGGGCTCACCGCCTGCGCCACCGTCCGCCAGAGCGTCGTCGTGGTCGCCGCCGCCTCGCGCTCGCGATCCTCGACCACGGCCATGACGTAGGCCTGGCGCGTCGGCACGTCCATCTGCGACAGCAGCTGGCGCGCGTACAGCAACGCGACGGCCGCCCAGGCCGTGGGCGCGGCGGCGATGGCGATGAGGAAGACGTTGGACACGAGGTGCGAGGCCACCATCGTGTTGAGCAGGCCGAAGCGGCGCGCCGCGCGCGGGGCGAGCAACAGCGAGGCGGCGGTCACGAGCTGGGCTCCGAGGAAGATGTGGCCGAGGGCTTCGAGGCCGAGTCCGTAGCGCTCGTGCAGAAAATAGGCGACGAGCGACTGCAGCACGAAGCCGCCGGCGAAGGAGTCGAGCGCGAACAGCGCGGCGAGCCGGCGGATCAGCGCCGACGAGGGGCCTGCCGCCGCCGCCGGCGCGGCGGGAACGACGGCCGGGAGCCGCGCGTAGAGCAGCGCCTGCCCGACCGACGCCGCGAGGAAGATCGCGAAGAGCGCGCGCGGCGCGGCCAGTCCCACGATCGCCGCGCCGAGTCCGGACGCCGCGTAGCCGAGCAGATTATAGACGCTCAGCACCGTCGTCCGCCGCGTGCCCGTCACCGCGCGCGCGACGACGACCTGCTCGATCGAGAGGAACGGTCCGGTCTCGCCGGTGCCGACGGCGACATTGCCGACCGTGGCCGCGAGCACCACGATCCAGGGATGCTCCGAGGCGAGCAGCAGGGCGGCGGAGAGCGCCGAGAGCACGGCGAGGGCGCTCAGCGCCGCGCGCGCACCCAGGCGCTCGGCCGGGCGCCGCACGGCCCACGTCAGCCCCGCGCTGCCGACCAGCGTGCACGTCACCGCCAGTCCGATGCCCGTGGCGCTCATCCCGTGGTCGGCGAGGTAGACGGGCAGGAGGATCCCGAGGAAGCCGTAGCAGAACGTGCGGATCGACTTGGCCAGGAGGACCGCGGTGACGGGGCTCAAATCGAGGCTTGACAATAACTCAACTTGTGTTGAGTATATAGATCCCACAGAAGACGGGGGAGGTTTCCCACATGAACCCGGTAGAGTGGTTGCTGCATGAAGAAATCACGCACTTCCTCGACCGACTGGCTTCGTCGGTCCCTTCGGACGGCGTCACCTCGCACGCGATGACTCCGGCGGTGCGCACGCGCCTGGACGAAGCCGAGACGCAGCTGGCCCAGGCCCGCGCCTCGCTGATGGAAGGCTACGGCCGCTGGCGCCGCGTGCTCGAGGACGTCGAGAATCTTTGGGCGCTGGCCGCCTGGCGGTCAACTGCGGCCGAAGAGACGGGCGAGCACCCCGCGCCGCTCGCCGCCTGACGGCGAGGGCTCGGCCAGGAAGCGGGCGCTGAGCGCCTCGAAGCGCTGCCAGTAGTCCGGCAGCGCCCGCGCGTACGCGACCTGCGCGGCAAGCAGGCGCTGCTGCTCGTCGCCGCCCCCCGCGCGACACGTGGGATCGGGCGGCGGCACCTCGGCCTGGAGCAGCCGGAGGAAGGCGAGGACGTGCTGCGTGTACTCGGCGCGGTCGGCGGCGTTGTCGGCCACGGGCGCCGGCAGGGCGCGCGCCCGGCGCGTGCGCACGAGCGCGTCGAGGCAGACGAAGTCGATCGCCTCCTCGAGGCGCTCGCGGACTTCGTGCTCGATGCGCGTGTCGAGGTCGTGCGAGCGGTCGGGATGGCGGAAGGGCATCAGGCGAGCATCGCCGCCAGCCCCGTGGAGAGCGGCACCGGCACGAGGTCGAAGGTCTCGTAGAACGCACCCGGCTCGCAGGTGTTCTCTTCCTCAAGCATGAGGAGCTGGTCGGGGGTGAGCGGATAGCCGGGGAAACGGTAGAGCACGGTGGTCGCCGCCCGCACGAGGCCGAGCGGCGCGTGCGCCTTCAGCGGGCGGCGGCGACCCATGGCGGCGGCGACCCGGTCGAGCAGATCGACCATCGTCACGGGCTCAGGGCCGCCGACGTCGTAGGTGTGCTTCACGCTGGCGTCGAGCGAGAGCGCGCGGACGAAGCCCTGCGCCACGTGCGCGACGGGCACCGGCTGCAGACGCTGGCGGCCGGTGCCGATCACCGGCACGACCGGCAGGCGCCCGATCATGCCCGCGAGGATCGTGACGAAGCCGTCACCGCGGCCGTAGATGATCGACGGGCGGAAGATCGTCCAGGGGATGGGACTCGCGCGGACCGCCTCCTCGGCCGCCCACTTGGTCTGGTGATAGCGTGAGTGCGCGCCCGCCCGTGTGCCGAGCGCGCTCATGTGCACATAGCGGCGCGCGCCCACCGCGGCGGCCGCCTCGAGGACGTTGATCGTGCCCTGCGCGTGGACGCGCTCGAAGGTGGCGCCGATCGACGGGTGCTCGCGGATGATGCCGACCAGGTGGATCACGGCGTCGCAGCCGGCCATCCCCTGGGCCAGCGACTGCCGTGCCATCACGTCGCCCTCGACGCGCTCGATCGCCCCCAGGCCGTGCAGCTCGCGCTCCGAGCCCCGGCGGACCAGGCAGCGGACCGCGCATCCAGCCGCCCGCAGGGCCTGGACGACCGTCCGGCCCACGAAGCCGGTGCCGCCCGTGACGAACACCCGTCGCATCGGCGACTGCATGGCCCTTAGGATATCAACCCGGTCCGCGCAGGATGATAAGATCGAACCCGTGGTCGTGGCGGTCCGCCCCGCCGTTCTTCTGGTCCTCTCTCTCGCGCTGGCGCTGAGTTCTGCCCAGGCGTCGGCGCAGGACTGGAGCGGCATCGACGAGGCGGCCGTCGACGCCGTCGGCTCCGGCGAGGTTCCCGGCATCGTGGTGGTGGTCGGGCGCGGCGACGACATCGTCTACCGGCGCGCGTGGGGCATGCGGCGCGTGGTGCCCGAGCCGGTCGCGATGACGGAGGACACGATCTTCGACATCGCGTCGCTGACCAAGCCGCTCGGCACCACGTTAGCCGTGATGTCGCTCGTCGAGCGCGGCCACGTGAAGCTCGACGCGCCGCTCGGCCGCTACCTGAAGGAATTCCGCGGGCGCGCCCACGAGCTGGTGACCGTCCGCCGTCTGCTCACGCACAGCGCGGGGCTGCCCGCCATCCCGCCCGCCGGCAGCGTGAGCCCGGGGTTTCCGAAGGCGGCGACGCTGCTTGCGAAGCTGCCGTTCGACTACCCGCCGGGCAGCTCGTTCCAGTACAGCGACACCGGCTTCATCCTGCTCGGCGAGATGGTGCGGCGGGTCTCGGGCGAGCCGCTCGACCGCTACCTCGATCAGCACGTCTTCAAGCCGCTCGGGCTTCGCGACACGGGCTTCAATCCGTCTGGGCGCGTGCGCGACCGCGTCGCGCCCACCGAGTTCGCGAACGGCCACCTGCTCGTCGGCGAGGCGCACGATCCACGGGCGCGCGTGCTCGGCGGCGTGGCCGGGCATGCCGGCATGTTCTCGACGGCGTGGGACCTCGCGCGGATCTGCCGCATGCTCGTGGACGGCGGCGCGCTCGAAGGCAAGCGCGTGTTCAAGTCGGCGACGATCGCGACCATGTGGGCGCGCTCGCCCGAGGGCAACGCCAGCCGCGCGCTCGGCTGGGACGTGTCCAGCTCCTTCTCGCGCACGGCGTCGCCGTTCTTTCCGCCGGAGGCGGTGGGCCATCTCGGCTTCACCGGCACCTCCGTCTGGATCGACCCGCTCACGCGCTCGTACCTGATCCTCCTCACGAATCGCGTGCACCCCAGCGGCGGCGGCGCCACCAAGATCCGCGAGCTGCGCATGCGCGTGGCGGCGGCGGCGGGCGCGGCGCTCTTCGTGCCGGAGCTCGGGACCAAGGTGGCGATGGGCGACTCCACCACGCCCGCGGCCGACGGCGGCGACGAGGCGAAGCCCCCCCGTCCCGCGTCCGTCGTGCGCTCCGGCCTGGACGTGCTCGTCGCGCAGGATTTCGCGCCGATCGCGGGCTACACGGTGGGGCTGGTGACCAACCAGACCGGGATCGACGCGCAGAGTCGCCGCGCGATCGATCTGCTGGCGGCGTCGCCGCGCGTGAAGCTGTCGGCGATCTTCACGCCCGAGCACGGCCTCACCGGCGACGCCAATACCGAGGTGCCGCACGGCCGCGACGCGATCACAGGGCTGCCGGTGTGGAGCCTCTACGGCAATACGCGACGCCCGACCGGCTTCATGCTGCGCGGCCTCGACCTGATCGTGTTCGACATCCAGGACGTGGGCGTGCGCTACTACACGTACCTCACAACGCTCGTCTACGTGATGGAGGAGGCAGCGCGCGCGGGAGTTCCCGTGCTCGTGCTCGACCGGCCCAATCCCATCACGGGTCGCGTCGTCGAGGGCCCGCTGATGGATCCCGACCTCGCCTCGTTCACGGGGCCCCATCCGATTCCCGTGCGCACCGGCATGACCATCGGCGAGTTCGGGCGCATGGCGGCCGTCGAGCGGAACATTCCCGTGTCGCTCACGATCGTGCCGCTCGAGGGCTGGGAGCGTGGGCGCTGGTTCGACGAGACGGGGCTGCCGTGGGTGAACCCGTCACCGAATATCCGCTCGCTCACGCAGGCCTTGCTCTATTCCGGGATCGGGTTGCTGGAGTCGACGAACGTCTCGGTGGGGCGGGGGACGGAGCGGCCGTTCGAGGTCGTCGGGGCGCCCTGGCTCGATCCGCACCGCGTGAGCCAGGACTTGAACGCGCTGCGGCTGCGCGGCGTGGCCTTCGAGCCCGTGGTCTTCACGCCGAGCGCCGACATGTATGCGGGGATGCCCTGCGGCGGCGTCCGCGTCGTCGTCACGGACCGGGAGACGATCCGGCCGGTGACGGTGGGGCTCGCAATCGCGAGGACGCTACGGAGCCGTCACCGCGACCAGTTCAGGCCCGAGGCGATCCAGAACCTCCTGGTGAATCGCGCGACGATGTGGGCCTTCTTGCGGAACGAGTCGTTGGATCGGCTGGTGGCGTGGACCGAGATGGAGCGGAACAGCTTCCTGAACCGGCGCGCGTCGTACCTCATCTACCGTTAGTCCTCCGGACCTATACGCGTGGTGTGACCTCCGATGTTGATGGTAGATGGGGGGCTGCGAGGCGCGCCCCCCATACCCCCCACGCGACGACCGTTCTGAAGGACACCCGTCGGGCGCTGATGCTCACTTCTCGATGACGCGCAGCTTGACGTCGGGCTTCAGCTTCTCGCGGCGATCGGCGGGGACGGTGACGGTTGCGGCATCGCCGTCGCTCACGAACCGCTCCTGGGGGTGCTTGTCGAACCACGCGAGCCACGAGGCAAGGTCGCGCTCGAGGACCTGGATGCGCGGCAGGCGCATCGGATCGAAGCCGCGCGCGAACGGCGAGAGGGCGGCGCCGCCGGCCACCATGAGGATCGCGTCGTGCTCGTACGCGGTGCCCTTGGCGCTGCCCCGGAGCGCCCACGCGACCTCGCGCGGGTAGACGCCGTGCGGCAGCGCGATCGTGCGGATCTTGTAGTCGGGCACGTGGCGCTGGATCCACTGCTGCGCCTCGGCGATCTGCAGGCGCACGACCGCCTCGTCGTACTTGCCGAGGTTGGCGTGCCAGAGCGTGTGGTTGCCGATCTCGTAGCCGTGGGACACCAGATATTGGAGCTTCTTGCCCTCGTACTCCGGCTGGTTGAAGAGGCGATTGGGCTTGCTGGCGCCCGGCAGCACGTAGAACGTGGCGGCGCGGCCGAAGTCCGGCTTCTCGTGCAGGAAGGCCTCCAGAATGCCCACCGCGCACTTCGGGTCGATCTCGAGCGCGCCGTTGGTCTCGACGTAGCGGAACTGGCCGGGCGACGAGTCGTCGAAGGTGAGCACGACCGGGGTGGTGCCGGCCGGCACCGTGATGCGGCCGTCGAGGAGCGCGTTGAGCGATTGCAGCCGGTAGCCGCGCGCGTAGAGGGTCTCGAGGTCGCGCCGGAAGTTCTCGGGCGTGCGCGTCCAGCGATCTTCGGGATAGTCGACCTTGTGGTACTCGAGAATCATCAGCCGCCCGAGCTCGTTGGCGGTGCGCTGATCGGCCCACACGAAGGCGGCGAACATCAGCGCGGCGGCCAGCACCAGGACGGCGACGAGGGCGAGCCTCATCGGGCCGCCAGCGGGCTCTTGGCCCGGAGGGCCGCGCCCGTGTAGTCGTTGCGCGGGTTCCACAGCATCCACCCGGTGCCACCGCCCTCGTCGGTGCCGCGGATCTGGTCGCGGATCTCGGATATGCCGAAGATGCGCCGGTCGAACGCGTAGTCCTTGAAGTCCTGCAGCCAGGGCCGCACGCGCGCCGGCGTGTGCCCCGCGCGCCTGCGCATCAGCCGCACGCTCTCGCGCACGACCGCGTAGGAGTTCTGGACGGGGTTGCGGAAGCCCGGGATGCCGACGTGGTAGCCCGAGGGATAGACCATCGGGCAGAGGTAGTCCAGGTGCGGCGCCAGCTCCTCGATGCGCTGGCCGATGTCCGTGTCGTTCTCGTTGAACGCGGTGTAGCCGAAGAGGTCGGCGGCCACGTAGGCGCCGCGCGCGCCCAGCTCCTTGCGCGCCAGCTCGAGGAAGGCGGCGATGGTCGGCAGCCGCGTCTCCTTGGTGACGGGCTTGAGGTACTTGGCGGCCTGCAGCTTGCCGTCGGTCGGGAAGCGCACGTAGTCGAACTGGACCTCGTCGAAGCCGCGCTCGACGGCTTCCTTCGCGATGGCGACGTTGTAGTTCCATACCTCTTCGCGGAACGGGTCGACCCACGCGAGGTTCTCGCGATCGGTCCACGGCTTGCCGGTGCGGGCGTCCAGGACGGCCAGGTCGGGCCGCCTTGTGGCCAGGATGTTGTCCTTGAACGTCACGATCCGCGCGATCGTGTAGACGCCGCGGGCCTTGAGGTCGGCCATCATGCCGTCGAAGTCGCGCAGGGTGGCCGGCCCCTGGGCGCCGATGGCCAGCGCCTGCTCGACACGCGTCGGATAGATGATCCAGCCGCGGTCGCCCTTGACGTCGATGACCACCGCGTTCAACTCGGTACGCTCGAGCAGGTCGAGCACGCGGCTGCGGATGGTGCGATCGCCGAAGCCGAAGTAGGTGAGGTAGGCCGCCTTGATCGCCTGCGGCCGCATCACGACCTCGAGCGGTCCCTTCATCGGCGTGGGCTCCACGCTGACCTTCATGTATCCCGGACGCTTGACGATCAGCGTCGCGTCCGGCGGCGGCGTCACCGTGAACGCCCCGTCGTCGCCGACGCGCGTCTCGACGCCGCCCCCCACCACGGACGCGCCGACGAGGGCCTGTCCGTCCTGGTCCAGCACCTTGCCGCTCACGGCGCCTGACCACGTGCCGCGCGGGCGCTCGGGCTGCGCGGGCTGGGGCGCGGGCCGCACGTCGGGCACGGGCCGCGCGCGCGCGCGCCGCGCGTCGGGCGTGAGCCGCGCCGTCTGCAGCGTCTTCGCGGGAGGCGCGGGCGGCTGATCGCTCACGCGCGGGTTGATGGACGCGACCACGCGCGCGGGCGGCTCCGACTCCATGAGGAGACCGAGTCGCTCGGGCGCCAGCAGGCCGTAGCCGGAGAGGATGGCGGCCGCCAGGAGTCCCACCGTGTAGCCGGCATCGAGCAGAGGGCGCGGTGTGGCGGGTCCGGTGGGTACTTCGAGCATTCCTTGCTCCGACAATAGCCAAGCGGTGCGGACGCGCCAAGAAAAAGCTTGCGTAGCGCGTTTTACGCTCTAACAAACACCGTACAATCCCTGACCATGACGCGTCAACTGCTCGCTTGCGAGGTCGCGCAGCGTCGCTCGGAGACGATCAACGGGCTGCAATTACAGTTCTTGCAAATGGGGCCGGAACGTGCGCCGGCGGTGTGCTTTCTTCATGGCGGCGCCGCGCACGCCCACTGGTTCGATCGGGTCATGCCGGCCTTGGGAGACCGGTTCCACGTGATTTCCCTCGACCAGCGCGGCCACGGCGGGAGCCAGTGGGCGACTCCACCGGCCTACGCCACCGAGGATTTCGCGGGCGATCTGCTCGCCCTGATGGACCGGCTGGGCTGGGTCCGGATGACGCTGGTGGGCCACTCGATGGGTGGCCACAACGCGATGGGTTTTGCCTCCTGGCACCCCCAGCGCACGGCGGCCCTCGTCGTGGTCGACTCGCGGCCGTACCTGCCGCCCGATCGGGTCCAGCGCATGCGCGAGCGTGGTCGGCGGCCGCCACGCGTGCACGCCTCGGAGGAGGCGGCGGTGGCCTCGTTCCGGCTGTTGCCGCGTGACACCATCGCCGATCCGGCGCTGCTCGGCCACATGGCGCGCATGGGGCTGGCGCGCGTCGACGGCGGGTTCCGGTTTCGCTTCGATCCGGCCTGCTATGCCGACCGCAAGCCGGTGGACTGCTGGCCCCTCCTGCCAGGCGTCACGGCGCCCACCCTCGTCGTCCGCGGCGAGCATTCGCCGGTCCTGCCGCTGGAGATGGCCGCGCGCATGCTCGAGACGATCCCGAACGCGGAGCTCGTCGAGATTCCCGGCGCGTACCACCATCTGACCCTCGACGCGCCGGAGGCGTTCAGCGCCGCCCTCGACCGGTTCCTGCGCCGCACCCTGTGAGGATGCTCTCCGCGGCGCTGGCGCTCGTGCTCGCCGGCTGCGCCGCGCCGCCGCTCGAGCGGCCGAGCTTCACGCCCACGGACGCCGGCCGGATCGCCGTCCCCGTGAGCCGTGACGAGACGCTGACGGCGACCCTCACGCTGCCGGGCGCGGGGAGCCCCGTCCCGGCCGTCGTCCTCATGCACGGCTGCAGCGGCGTGTCGCCCACGCATCATTTCTGGGCGACGACCCTGCGCGGCTGGGGCTACGCCGGGCTCGTCCTCGATTCCTTCGGCGCCCGCGGCGTGAGATCGGTGTGCGAGACGGGCGGCATCACCTCCGAGCAGCGGGTGGAGGACGCGTTCGCCGCGCTCGGCACGCTGGCCACGCACCCGGGCATCGATCCGCGGCGCGTCGCGCTGATGGGCTTCTCGCACGGCGGCGGGACGGTGCTGGCCGCGGCGGCGCCCTGGATCGCGCGACGGTATGCGACGCCCGGCGGCCCCGCCTTCCGCGCGCTGATCGCCTTCTACCCGCGCTGCGAGGCCCGCTATCCCGGCACGCCGCTCGCGGCGCCGTTGCGGATCCACATCGGCGCGCTCGACGACTGGACGCCGGCCCCGCCGTGCGAGACGCTCGTCGCCATGCTGCAGCGCTCCGGCGCCGACGCCCGGATCACCGTATACCCGGACTCTCACCATGGCTTCGATTCCACCCGGCGGGGGCCGCCAGTGCGCCTGCCGAACGTGTCGGTCTACGGCGCTGGCCGGCGGGGTGCGAGCGTAGGGCCGAATCCCGTGGCGGCTCAGCGTGCCCGCGACAACGTCCGCCGCGAGCTGGAGGAATTACTTGGCCACCCCTGATGGCACGTCCTCTATTGTGGGGGCCCCGACACGGCCCCCACACCCCCATACGCTCGGAACCGCCCCGGGAAACCCGGGACGGTCCTCGATCAGGCGCGCGTCACGCGGACGGCGCAGACCTTGTACTCGGGGATTTTCGAGGAGGGGTCGAAGGCGGCGTTGGTGAGGAAGTTCGCCGCCGACTCGCCGAGCTTCACGAACGGCACGAAGATCGCGCCTGCCTTCACCGCCTCCGTCACGCGCGCGTAGCCGGTCAGCTCGCCGCGCCGGCTCTCCACGCGCAGCCGCGCGCCGTCGTCGACGCCGAGCCGGCGCGCGTCGCTCGGATGGATCGCGATCTCGAGCCGAGGCGCCAGCTCCATCAGTCCCTGCACCCGGCGCGTGAGCGTGCCGCCGTGCCAGTGGTAGAGGAGCCGGCCCGTGTTGAGCACGAACGGGTAGTCGGCGTCGGGCAGCTCCGCGGCCGTCTCGATCTGGCGCGCCGGGATGAAGCGGCCGCGGCCGCGTGGGAACGACTCGCCGTAGAGGTAGCGCGTGCCGGGATGCTCGGGAGTCGGGCACGGCCACTGCAGGCCGCCCTCGCGGTCGAGCCGTGCGTGCGAGAGGCCCGCGAGGAACGGGGTGAGGCGCGCCATCTCGTCGAAGATCTCCGCCGCCCCCGGGTAATCGAACTGCGCGCCGACCTCGACGCCAACACGTCTCGCGACGCGCTTGGCCAGCTCCGCGGTGATCCACCAGTCGGGTCGCGCCTCGCCCGGCGGCGGCACCGCGGCGCGCACGCGCTGGACGCGCCGCTCTGAGTTCGTGAACGTGCCTTCCTTCTCGGCGAAGGCCGCGGCGGGCAGGAAGACGTGCGCGCGCTCCGCCGTCTCGTGGAGGAAGAGATCCTGCACCAGGAGGAAGTCGAGCTGCTCGAGCGCTTTCTCGGCGTGATGCAGGTCGGGCTCGGACAGCAGCGGGTTCTCGCCGACCACGTACATCGCGCGCGTGGCGCCGGTGAGGCAGCCGTCCACCATCTCGGTGACGACGCGGCCGGCGCGTCCCGGTGGCCGCACACCCCAGGCGGCCTCGAAGCGCGCCAGGGTGTCGTCGACGTAGTGCTGATAGCCAGGCAGGTTCGTGGGGATGCAGCCGGCGTCGCCGCAGCCCTGGACGTTGTTCTGGCCGCGCAGCGGCGAGATGCCGCTGCCGGGGAAGCCCATCTGTCCGGCGACGAGGGAGAGGTTGAGAAGCGCGTGGGCGTTGTGGATGCCGTTCACGTGCTGGGTGATGCCCATGCCCCAGATGAGGCAGGAGCCCCGGGGGAGCTCCGAGGGGGGCGTAGCCCCCCTCGCTTGAAAGAGGTGCGGCTTCGCGTACCAGCGGGCGGCCTGGGCGATGTGGCGCGCGGGCACGCCGGTGACGCGCTCGGCGTAGTCCAGCGTGTACGTCTCGAGCGAACCGCGCCACGCGTGGAAGCCCTCGGTGCGCTCGCGGATGAAGCGCTCGTCGTCGAGCCTCTCGTCGACGATCACGCGCGCCATCGCGTTGAAGAGGGCCACGTCGGTGCCGGGGCGCTGGGCGAGCCAGAGGTCGGCCTGGTCGCACAGCTCCACGCGCTTGGGGTTGACGACGATCAGGCGCGCGCCGCGGCTCACGGCACGACGAAAGCGGACGGCGATCACCGGGTGGTTCGCGGACGCGTCGGCGCCGACCACCATGAGGCAGCCCGCTTCTTCGTAGTCCTGGTACGAGTTGGACGTCGCGCCCGAGCCCATGGAGGCGAGCATCGCCTCCACCGAGGGCGAGTGGCAGAGGCGCGTGCAGTGGTCGACGTCGTTGGTCGCCATGACCACGCGGCAGAACTTCTGCACGAGGTAGCCGTCTTCGTTGGTGGCCTTGGCGCTGGCGAGCGCGCCGAAGCGGCCGCGGTGCTTCGCGAGGCCGTCGGCGGCGGCGTCGAGCGCCTCGTCCCAGCTCGCCTCGTGCCAGCGGCCGTCGCGCTTGATCATCGGTCGGGTGATCCGGTCGCGCGCGTGGACGAAACCGGTGGCGAAGCGTCCCTTCACGCAGAGCATGCCGAGGCTCGAGCCGTTCCGGGGCGCATCGTCGGCCATCAGCGCGAGGCGGCCATCGTCGCGCACCTTCAGCTCGATCCCGCAGCCCACGCCGCAGTAGGGGCAGGTGGTCGCGACCGTCCGGGCGATCTTGCCCGGCGCTTCCTTGGGCCGCAGCGCGCCCGTCGGGCACGTGGCCACGCACTGGCCGCACGACGTGCACACCGACGAGGACATCGGCCCGTCGCCGAAGACGCCGACCTTGGTGGCGTGGCCGCGGCCCAGAAGCGCGATGGCCCCGATCTGCTGGACGTCGTCGCACGCGACGGCGCAGCGGCCGCAGAGGATGCAGGCGTCGCGGTCGAGGACGAAGAACGACTTGCTCGCGTCCTCGTCGTAGGCGTGCAGCGGCGCCCACGACGGCTCGAGCCGGCCGTGGCGGGCGGTGGCGTCGCCGAGCTGCCCGAAACCATTTCTGGCTGTTCGTGTGAGGGGGGCTACGCCCCCCTCGTACTCCCCCGGGGGCGTCAGCATCGAGAGCGTCAGGTCGAGCACCATCGAGCGCACGCGCACGACCTCGGGATGCTGCGTGTCCACGACCATGCCATCGCGCGCGGGCAGGTGACAGGCGGCCGGCGTCCCGCGCTGCCCCTCGACGTGGACGAGACACGTGCGACACGCGCCGAGCGGCGCGCGATCGGGATCCTTGCAGAGCTGTGGCAGCGCGAGGCCCAGGCGGTTGACGGCGTCGAGGACCGTGGCCCCGGCGGCCAGCTCGACGCGGCGTCCGTCGACGGTGACGATCATGCGCGCCTCATGATACGCCGAACTCCCGGGGGAACTCCGCGAGCCCCGAGAGCACGGCGAGGGGCGCCGCCTGGCCGAGGCCGCAGAGCGACGCGAGCTGGACCGTCTCCGCCAGCGCCTGCACCCGCGCCACGTCGATCTCGGGCTCGTCGAGCAGCGCGAGCATCCGCGCTGTCCCCTCGCGGCACGGCGTGCACTTGCCGCACGACTCTCGCGCGTTGAACGCCAGCAGCGTGCGCACGGCCGCGGGCACGGCCGCCGCGTCGCCCAGCGCGACCACGCCGCCCGTCCCCGGGTTGACGGCGCCCCGCGGGATCAGCGGCTCGTCGAACTGGCGCGGGTGGACGACGCTGCCCGACGGTCCGCCGATCACGGCGGCGCCGACCGGTGTCTCGCCGCCGCCGCCGACGTCCTCGATCAGCGTGCGCAGCGTGCAGCCGACCTCCATCTCGACGACGCCGGGCCGCTTGAGGTTTCCGGAGAGGCCGAACAGCTTCGTTCCGCGGCCACCGCCGAGCGCGGCGAAGGCGGCGCCGCCCCGCGCGACGATCGGCACCACGGCGAAGAGCGTCTCGACGTTGTTGATGGCGGTGGGCTTGCCGAAGAGCCCGGACTCCACCGGGAAGGGCGGCCGCGTGCGCGGCATCGCCCGCTGGCCCTCGAGCGACTCCAGCAGCGCCGTCTCCTCGCCGAGCACGAAGCCGCCGGCGCCCCGGCGGATCTCGACCGCGAGCGACAGCTCGGAGCCGAGCACGCGCTCGCCGATCAGTCCCCACTGACGCGCCTGGCCGAGCGCCACCGCCAGCCGCTCGGCGGCGAGCTCGGCCTCGCCGTGGATATAGAGGATGGCGCGCGAGGCGCCGGTCGCGTAGGCGGCGATCAGCGACGCCTCCAGCAAGCGGTGGGGGTCGCCTTCCATCAGGTGGCGATCCTTGAAGATGCCGGGCTCGCCCTCCTCGCCGTTGACCACGAGGTACTTCGGCGAGCCGGCGGCTGCGCGACACCCCGACCACTTCACCGCCGTCTGGAAGTACGCGCCGCCGCGGCCGGCCAGCCCCGCCGCGCGGACTTCCTCGATCACCGCCTCCGGCCGCCCCTCCTCCAGCACGCGCGCAAGCGTGCCGTAGGTCCCGTGGCGGAACGCGTCGGCGATGTCGTAGGGATCGGCGAGACCGCAGCGCTCGGTGAGCACGCGGCGCTGCGCCGCCATCCAGTCGGGCCCGGCGGCGAAGTCGCGCTCCGCCATGTTGGCGGCGAGCGCGTTGAGCAGGCGCGGGACGGCCTCAGGCGTGACGCGCGCGGCCGTGATCGGCGGCTTGCCGTCGCGCAGCGCCTCGACGATCGGGGCGGCCCAGCACATACCGTTGCAGCCCGCGGCGACGACGGTCCACGCCAGGCCGCGCCGCTGGACCTCGACGCGCAGCGCCTCGAGCGTCTCGCCCGCGCCCACGGCGAGGCCGCACGTGCCGACGCCGACGGCGAGCCGGGCGCCGGTGCGCCGCCGCTCGGCCTCGCGCCGGAGCATCGTGAAGCGCGCGCCGGGCGAGCCGGAGGACGGCGGCGTGGCCGGCGGCCCCCCGCGGCCGGTGAGCGGCGGCGGAATCCGATGCGCGGCCGGCGCGTCGAGCAGCGCGTCGAGCACGGCGTCGGTCACGCGGCCGCGATCGGCGTGGTCGGCCTCGACCACGGGCGCCACCGCGCACGCGAACGCGCAGTCCATCGCCTCCAGGGTCAGCGCGCCGTCGCGCGTCGTCTCGCCGGCGCGGATCCCGAGCCGCCGCTCGCAGCGCTCGAGCAGGCGCTCGCCGCCGCGCGCGACGCAGGCGACGCCGGTGCACACGCGCACGACGCGCCGGCCCGGCTTCGCCAGGCGCAGCTCCGGGTAGTGGCTGGCGACGCCCCAGACCTCGCTCGCGGGCACGCGCACGTGGGCGGCGACGGTCGCCAGCGTCTCGGGCGAGAGCCAGCCCTCGGCGCGCTGAGCGGCCTGCAGCGCGGGCAGGAGCCAGGTCCGCTCGCGCGGAAACTGCGACAACGCTTCGCCGACGGGCATGTGTCCCGTCAGCGTATCACCGTCGGCGCGGTTTCAGCGCTCGAGCGAGTCCAGGAACGCCTTCAGCGTCGGCCCCCACTTGGCCCACTCGGGACCGCTCGCGCCGTGGCCGAAGTCGCTGTCGATCTCGAAATACTTCGCGTCGACACCCGCCTTCGCGAGCTTGTCCATCACGTCGGGCGCGATCGCTGGCGGAAAGAGCGTGTCGGTGCGCGAGAGCACGTAGAGCACTCTCGCGCGGATCTTGCCGAACTCCGGCTCCGTGTCGAAGGTCTCGAGCGCGCGCCGCAGCGCCACCATCGAGTTCGGGTCGAACTCCCGGGCCCAGCCCTCGGCCCTCTGGCGGATGAACGCCTCACGCTGGGTCCGGTCGGGATACGCCGCCGCGTACATCTCGTTGGCGCCGTAGCGCAGGAGCGTCTCGTACCGCAGCTCCGTCATCGTCGCCACGATTCCGCCGCGCTCGTAGTGCCAGCCGCCGTTCCAGTTCGGATCCTTCGCGAAGCGATCGGTCAGCTCGTTGGTGGACCGCGTTCGGGCGCTCGGCTTCGTCACCACGGGCACGACGCCGAGCATGAAGTCCGGATACGTCACGGCCCACTGGAAGGCCTGGTAGCCGCCGTACGACGGGCCGGCGACGGCGACGAGGCGGTTGACACCCAGCGCCGAGAGCAGCACGCGCTGCGCCTCGACGATGTCGCGCATGGTGATCGCCGGGAAGTCGGGGCCGTAGCGCTTGCCCGTCGCCGGGTCGATCGAGGCTGGCGCCGTCGAGCCGTACGAGGACCCGAGCACGTTCGACGCGACGACGAAGTAGCGGTTGGTGTCGATGGCCTTGCCGGGACCGATCAGCCCGTCCCACCAGCCCGGCACGCCGTCGCTCGGCGAGTATTTGCCGGCGGCGTGGCCACTGGACGTGCCGCCGTGGGTGATGAGGATCGCGTTGCGGCCATCGGGCGCCAGGCGCCCGTACGTCTCGTAGGCCAGGGCCATCTCCGGCAGCACGCGCCCGCTCTGCAGGCGGAAGCCGTACGCCGTGAACGTGCGCTTGACGACGGCGTCGAGCGGGCCGCTGTCGGCGACGAGCGCCGAGCCGTTGCCGCGCGGCGGGGCGGCGGTGGTGCAGCCGGCGAGACCGATGACGAACGCGAGGAGCAGGACGAGCAGGCGTCTGGCCATGGCGAGCCTCCTCTGGTGGACCGCGCGCAGAGCATCACGCCGGCCGACGGCATGCGCAAGAGGCAACGGTTGCTGGTGGGCTGAGTGGGCGCCTAGGCGTGACGGGGAGCGCCGTCGTCGAGCAGCGCCTCGACTTCGCGGGTGAGGTGCTTCATTTCGCGGAGTCCCCTGCGCATGTCGCGCATTACCCAGAGAAAAAATCCGAACAGCGTGACGAAGCCGGCAACGAGGGCGATCAGTAAGCCGACCATCGTTACTTGCGCAGCTTGCCAGTTTCTTGAACGACGAGGGTAGCGACCGCGCGGGTCATCCGCTGCACGGCGACCATGCACCAGTGTGCTCGCGCCGTCGTCACGATGTCAACGTCGCCGCGCGGATACGGCTACGCGACGCCGACGTGGAGCGCGATCGTGCCGAAGCCGAAGCGGCGATAGCGTACGTCGCGCAGACCCGCGCGGCGCATCGCCTCGGCCATGCCGGGCGGGCTCGCGAAGCGCTCGACCGATTCGGGCAGGTAGGTGTACGCCGCGCGGTCGCCGGCGACGAGCGCGCCCATGAGCGGTACGATGCGGTGGAAGTAGAGGCCGAACACGCGATCCCAGCCGGGTACCCGCGGCCGCGTGATGTCGAGCGTGATGACGAGGCCGCCGGGCATGGCGACGCGCCGCATCTCGGCGAGGCCGCGCGCGAGCTCGGTGAGGTTGCGTACGAGGAAGGCCGAGGTCACCGCGGCGAACGTGCGGTCGCGGAAGGGCAGGGTGAGCGCGTCGGCGGCCAGCAGGCGCACGCCCGTCTCGCGGCGCCGCGCGAGCTTGGCGCGCGCCTGCCGGAGCATCCCCTCGGAGAAATCGGCGCCGACCACCGTCGAGGCCGACCGCATCGCCCGCACGGCCAGCGCGAGGTCGCCGGTGCCGGTGGCGAGGTCGAGCACGGGGCCCGGCGGCGCGGCGACGACGGCCTCCGCGGCCAGCCGCCGCCACGCGTGGTGGCGGCCGCCCGTCATGACCGTGTTCATGACGTCGTAACGTCGCGCGATGCGCGTGAACATCTCGCGCACCCGCGCCGCATCCGGGTCTACCACGTGCGTGCTACCACCAGAGCCCGCCGACGACCGACGCCAGGACGATCACCGCGATGTAGCCGTTGACGTTGAAGAAGGCGACGTCGAGGCGGGAGAGGTCGCCCGGGCTCACGAGCGAGTGCTCGTAGACGAGCAGCGCGACCACCACGAGCCAGCCGACCCAGAAGAGCGGACCGAGCGCCAGCATCACGCCCAGCAGCGCGAACGCCGCCGCCGTCAGGGCGTGGCAGACCCGCGCCGTGCGGAGCGCCGCGGCGATCCCGAAGCGCGCGGGCACGGAGTGCAGGCCGTGCGCGCGGTCGAACGCCACGTCCTGACAGGCGTAGATGAGATCGAAGCCCGCGATCCACACGGTCAGCGCGAACCACAGCACGAGCACCGGCGCGTCGAACCGCGCGCGCACGGCGATCCAGCCGCCGGCGGCCGCGATGCCGTCGGTGAAGCCGAGGATCCAGTGCGACGTCCACGTGAAGCGCTTGGTGTAGTTGTAGCCGACGAGGAAGACGAGGGCGAGCGGCGCCAGGGCCAGACAGAGAGGGTTCAGCCGCCAGGCGGCGACGAGCAGCAACAGCGCGCCGCCGATGGCCAGCGCGCGCACCTCGCCGACGCGCAGGAGGCCGCGCGGCAGATGACGCGCCGCGGTCCGCGGGTTGGCGGCGTCGATCCAGCGGTCCACCACGCGGTTGGTGGCCATCGCGCACGTGCGCGCGCCGACCATGGCCGCGGTGACCCAGGCGACGGCGTGCCAGCCCGGCCAGCCGCCGGCGGCCAGGACCATGGCGATGTAGGCGAAGGGGAGCGCGAAGATCGTGTGCTCGAACTTGATGGCGTCGAGCAGGTGTCGCGCCCGGCTCCCGCGCGGCGTCTCAGAGGCCGTAGTCGGTCCAGCGGCGCGTGACGAGGTCGCGCACGTCGTCGCTCATGCGGATCTCGTCGGGCCACGCCTGGGCCACCTCGTCGAGCGGGCCCTTCTCGGTGGCGTCCACGCCGAGCTTGCCGCCGTAGCGGTGGCGGAGCGCGGCGTGGTCGAGGTCGTCCATCGGCCCCTCGAGAATGACGAGGTCGCGCTTCGGATCGATGTTGCCGGTGGCGCGCCAGGCGACTTCCGAGAGATCGTGCACGTTCACGTGCTCGCTCACGACGACGATGGTCTTGGCGAGCATCATGAGACCCATCCCCCAGAGCGCTTGCATGACCTTGCGCGCCTGGCCCGGGTACCGCTTCTTGATGGAGACGATGACCATGTTGTGGAACACGCCCTCCGCCGGCATGTTCACGTCCACGATCTCCGGGAGCATGAGCCTCATGATCGGCAGGAAGATCCGCTCGGTGGCCTTGCCGAGCCAGTAGTCTTCCTGTGGCGGCCGGCCGACGATCGTCGTCGGGTAGATCGGCCGCGCGCGGCGCGTGAGCGCGGTGAGGTGGAAGACGGGATAGTCCCGCGCCAGCGAGTAGTAGCCGGTGTGGTCGCCGAACGGTCCCTCCAGCCGCCGCTCGGCCGGATCGACGTAGCCTTCCAGCACGATCTCGGCCTGCGCCGGCACCTCGAGGTCGATCGTTCGGCACGGGACGAGCTCCACGCCCTCGCCGCGCAGCCAGCCGGCGAAGACGACTTCGTCGATGCCGGGCGGCAGCGGGGCGGACGCCGCGTACACCATCGCCGGATCACCGCCCAGCGCGATGGCCACCGGCATCCGCGCGGTCGCGCGATGCTGATGCTCGGCGCCCCCCTTGTGCGTCTGCCAGTGCATGCCGAGCGTGCGGTCGTCGAACACCTGGAGCCGGTACATGCCGACGTTGCGCGCCCCGGTGACGGGATCGCGCGTGAACACCGCGGGCAGCGTGATGTAGCGCCCACCGTCACCCGGCCAGCATTTCAAGATCGGCAGCCCCGACACCGACGGGTTCACCGTCTCGACGATCTCCTGGCACGGCGCCGTGCTCACGCGCCGCGGTGATGCCTTGGCCACGTCGAGGAGCGTGCCCAGCTTCTTCAGCTTGTCGAGGAACGAGCCGGGCATCTTCAGATCGAGCAGTTTCGCGACGCGCGCGCCGAGATCGTCGAGGCGCTCGACGCCGAGGGCCGTCGCCATGCGGTCGCCGCTGCCGAAGGCGTTGACGAGCACCGGCATCTCGAAGCCCTGCACGCGCTCGAAGAGGAGGGCGACGTTGGCCTCGCCGCGAGCCTTGGAGACGCGATCGACGATCTCGGTGATCTCGAGGTCGCGCGAGACGGGCGCGGTCACGCGGCGCAGACGGCCGCGACGCTCGAGGTGCGCGACGAGCTCGCGCAGGTCGCTGAAGGCCACCGGCCTACTCGTGATGGAAGGTCGCGACCAGCCAGCCGGCGACGACGGGGAAGGCGAGGCTCGGGATCACGCGCACCCACACGAACTTCCACCCCATGAGCGGCGCCTCCCACGCGATGATGCGCTGCAGCCCGAAGAGCGACCACGCGGTCATGTAGGTGACCAGCGCGGGCAGCGCCGCGCCGGAGTTCGCCAGGGCCACGAGAAACGGCACGCTCACCATCGGCCCGCCGGGCGTGATGACGCCGGCCATCATGGCCATCACGAGACCCTTCACGCCCGCCTCGCGGCCGAAGTAGCGCGAGACGATTTCTTGCGGGACGACGACCTGGAAGAGGCCGGCCAGCAGCAGCGCCGGGACCAGTCGCGGCAGCACGAAGCCGAGCATCGAGAGACCGTTGCGCGCGCCGATCAGCGGGAGCGACGGGTCCTTGAAGTACGCGACCACCGCGAACACGAGGGCAAGTCCTGCCAGGACCAGCGTGGAGGGATCGAGGCGCATCGCCCGGGATTATGGCACATCGCGCCGCGGCGGCTTGCCCGGGCGCCGCGACGGCTATGCGGATGCCGCGAAGTCCGGATGCTCGAGATACTCCAGGATGCGCGACCACTCCACGGGCTTTGTAAAAACGACGTCGGCCCCCGCCTGGCGCGCCCGCGCCAGGAACGGCTCACCGTAGCCGGTCACGACCACGACGCGCGTCGCGCGGGCCGACCGGGCCCGAAGCTCGCGAATCAGCACGTCTCCAGGGATGTCGGGCAGCCCGAGGTCGCTCAGCACCACGTCGAACCGCTACGCGGCGAAGAGGTCGGTCGCGTCCCGCCCGTTGGCCGCAGATGCGACGTCGGCGCCCTCGGCCCGGAGGAGAAGCGTGAAAACCTCGCGGATGTCTTGGGCGTCTTCGATCACGAGGATGCGAACACCCCTGAGCCCCATGGGAATCCTTGTGCAGGCCATATTGGGCAAGGGGGATGCCAGTGGCCACGCCCTCGGCGAGGATTGCTATACTGACCGGGCTTGGATCCGCTGGGCGCGAGCCTGATCGAGGGCCTCGAAGACGCGGTCGTCGTGACCGATTCCGCGCTGACCGTGGTGGCATGGAACGGCGTGATGGAGCATCTGACCGGGGTCGCGCGCGACGCCGCGCTGGGCCAGCCCGCGGCCGAGGTGCTCGACTTCCTGCGTGACGTCGACGTGGCCTCGCATCTCTCCAGGGCGCTCGCCGGCGAGCCCTCCACGACCGGCGACATCCGCTACGAGTTCGCCGGGGACACGCGGGGCGGCTGGATCGCCGCGCGCTACGTGCCCTGGCGTGACGATGGCGGCGCCATCGGCGGCGTCATCGGCTTTCACACCGTGGTCACCGAGCGCCGGCGCCGCGCGATGTTCGTGCGCGCGCTGGAGTCGATCGGCCAATCGCTGACGTCCTCCCTCGATCTCAACGAGACGCTCGACACGATCGTGAACCGCGCGCTCGAGGTGATGGCCGCCGACGCCGCGCTGGTGGTGGCCTGGGACGGTCACGCCTCCACCTTCACCGTGCTGCGCGCGGCCGGCCGTCTCTCCGACCAGTACGCGAGCGCGGGCGCCGTTCCCGTGGGCGGCGGCCCCATGAGCCGCGCGATCCTCAACGGCACGGCCGTGACGACGCCGGATATCCTGCACGACCCGGAGACGTGGCTCGTCGCCGAGCGTCGCACCCAGGTCGAGCGCGAGGGCTTCCGGGCCGTCGGCGCAGCGCCGCTGCGCAGCAAGGGGCGCGTGCACGGAGCGCTCGTCGTCCACTACTGGACGGTGCGCACGCTGAGCGAGGAGGACATGGCGGCGCTGCAGCTCCTGGCCGAGCACGCCGCGCTCGCCATCGACAACGCGCGCGTCTACGCCGACGCCACGCGCCGCGCCGACCGCCTGCGCGAGCTGACCGACCTCGAGCAGCTCGTGACGGAGTCGCTCGTCGTCGACGACGTGCTGCGGCGCATCGCCCAGGCCGCCGCGCGGCTGCTCGACGCACCCATGGTGCAGCTGTGGACCGCGGATCCCGCCGAGCGCGTGGTACGGCTGTCGGCCTCCAGCGTGGAGCCGGGGCTGCCCGAGGTGCGCATGCCGCGCGCGGTGCCCCTGGGCGAGGGCGTCGTGGGCCGCGTGGCCGAGACGAAGACCACGATCTACGTGGCCGACGTGGCCGGCGACCCGCGCGCCCTGTCCTCGGACTGGGCGCGCGAGACCGGCATCGTGCGCATGATGTCCGTGCCCATCCTGGCCGGCAACGACGACCTGCTCGGCGTGCTGGTCGTGCGCTCGCGCGACGAGAGCCTGTCGAAGGACGAGAACCGTGCGCTGGTGACCTCGTTCGCCGCGCGCGCGGCGATCGCCATGCAGCACGCGCGGATGTACGGCGAGGCCGTGCACCGCGCCGCGCGGCTGCGCGACCTCGTCGCCGTCAGCCAGTCCATCACCGGCTCGCTCGACTCGGCCGACGTCATGCGCCGCATCACGCAGGCGGTGGCCGGCATGCGTCCCGGCGCCCTCGGTGCCGTGCACCTCTACGACGCGGCGCGGGGCGTGCTGCGCGCCGAGGCGCTCTCCGGCGCCGAGTGGCAGGGGCTGCCGATCGAGCGCCCGGCCAACGCCGGGCTGCCTGGCGTCGTCTTCGAGGCGCAGACGCCCGTGCTCGTCCCGCAGCCGATCACGCACCCGCGCACGCTGGCGCCCGCGTGGTGGCAGAAGCGGCCGAAGGGCACGTACTACGGCGTGCCGATCGCCGTGGGCGACACGTTCGTCGGCGTGCTCGATTACGTGCTCCCCGAGGGCCTGCCCGACGCCGAGGAGCAGGAGGCTCTGCGCCTGCTCGCCGCGCAGGCCGGCATCGCCCTGCGCAACGCCAGCCTCTACCAGACCGAGCGCGTGCAGGCCGAGCGCATCCGCGCGCTGGCCACCGTCAACCAGCGGCTGTCGAGCGCGCTGGAGCTGGACGAGCTGCTGCGGACGATCTCGGAGTCCGCGGCGTCGCTCGTCGGCGTGCGCTTCGTCGCCTTCTGGCTGGCCGACGAGGCGGCGCGCACGCTGACGCTGGCGAGCAGCAGCGACCCCGCGATCGCGGGCGACTCGCCACGCCGGACCGCGCCCTACGAGATGGGCGCCTCCGGCTGGGTGGCGCGCCACCGCGAGCGGGTCGTGATCGACGACATCATGGGCGATCCGCGCATCATGGACGGCGAGTGGCTCGCGCGGTGGGGTCTCACCTCGTACATGGCGTACCCGATCGTCTCCGGCGACGAGCTGCTGGCCATCGTGGCGCTCCTGCACTCGGCGCCCATCCGGGTGCCCGACGACGCCGTCGATGTCATCGACATGTTCCTGGGACAGGCGAGCGTGGCCGTACGCAACGCGCAGCTCTACCGCGAGGCGCAGCGCCGGCGGGACGTGGCCGAGACGCTCGCGCGCATCGCCCGCGAGCTGACGGGCACTCTGGACGCCGAGCGGATCGCGGAGCTGGTCACCCACGGCCTCGTCGACCTCCTCGCCAGCCGCGGCGCCGCCCTCTATCGTTACGATCCGGAGACGGGTGGGCTGCGCCAGCTCGCCGCCCACGGCGGCGACGCCGGCGTCTTGCGGGGCGTGGACATGACGCCCGGCGAGGGCGTCGTGGGCTGGGCGGTGACCGAGCGCAAGATCGTGACGACGCCTGACGTGCTGCGCGAGCCGCGCGTGAGCCTGTCGGCGGAGCTGCGCCGGCGGCTGGTGGCGATCGGCGGCTGCGCGGTGGTCGGCGTCCCGCTGCTCACCCGCGACAGCATCGTGGGCGCGCTCTCGCTGGGCGATAGCGTGGGCCGCGAGTTCTCCGCCGACGAGCTGCAGGCGCTCCAGGCCGTCGCCGACCAGACGGCGCTCGCGCTGGAGAACGCGCGGCTCTACGCCACCGCGCAGGAGAGCCTGGCGCGGCTGCGCGAGACGCAGGCGCAGCTGGTGCAGGCGGCCAAGATGTCCGCGCTCGGCCAGCTCGTGTCCGGCGTGGCCCACGAGCTGAACAACCCGCTCAGCGTCATCATCGGCTACGGCCAGCTGCTGCTCTCGCGCGACGTGCCGCCGACGCTCAAGCGTCCCCTCGAGCTCATGGTCTCGCAGGGCGACCGCATGGCAAAGATCGTGCGCAACCTGCTCTACTTCGCGCGCCAGCGCCCGCCCGAGCGCGCCTCGGTGGACGTGCGCCAGGTGATGGAGCAGACGCTCGCGCTGCGGCTCAACCACCTGACGCTCTCCGGGATCGTGGTCGAGCGCGACTTCCCCGACGCGCTGCCCGTCATCAACGGCGACGCGCAGCAGCTCGAGCAGGTGTTCCTGAACCTGCTGCTCAACGCCGAGCAGGCGATCCTTGACGCCATGCCGAGCGGCCGCATCGTGCTGCGCGCGCGGCTACGGCCCGACGGCCGCGCCATCCTCGCGCAGATCGTCGACGACGGTCCCGGCATCCCGCCCGACGCGCTGCCGCGCGTGTTCGAGCCGTTCTACACGACGAAGACGGTGGGCATGGGAACCGGCCTCGGGCTCTCCGTGTCGTACGGCATCGTGCAGGAGCACGGCGGCCGGCTGAGCGTCGAGAGCCGGCCCCGCGAGACGACCTTCACCCTCGAGCTGCCGATCACCCAGGCGCCGGTCCGGGACCGGGCGGCGCGCGAGCGTCGCGTCTACCACGGTGTCGGCAAGGTGGCGCTCGTGGTCGAGGACGAGCCGAGCGTGCTCGACCTGGTCGTGACGCTGCTCGGCGAGAGCGGCTGGCGCGTGGAAGCGGCCCTCGGCGGCCGCGCCGGCCTCGACAGCGTACGCCGCAACCGCTACGACCTGATCGTGTCCGACATCCGCATGCCCGACGGCGACGGCCAGGAGTTCTACGAGCACGCCCTCGCCCACGATCCCGCGCTGCGGAGCCGCTTCATCTTCATCACCGGCGACACCGCGGGCGACCGCGCGCGCGCCTTCATCGACGGCGCCGAGGTGCCGGTGGTCGAGAAGCCGTTCTCGCCGATGGCGTTCGAGGAAGCGGTGTGGCGCCTGATGGCGGCCGCCGCTTCGTGATATTGTCCTGGCCTCAGCGTGACGTCAGCGTGACCAAGGCCGAGCTCGTCTCGATTCTCGCGAAGACCGCCGGCGGCTCCCGCGCCTCCGCCGATCGCGCCTTCGCCGCCTTCGTCGGCGGCGTGCGCGAGTCGCTGCGCCAGGGCAAGTCCGTCACCATCTCCGGCTTCGGCACCTTCGTGGTCGCCCGCCGCGCCACCCGCAACGGCCGCCATCCGCGCAACGGGACGGCCATCACGATCCCCGGCGCGCGCGTGCCGAAGTTCCGCGCCAGCCGCGCGCTCAAGATCGCCGTGCGTTGACCGCTCTGTAGCCCTGTGGTCTAATCGTGCGTCGTTGCGGTGATCCTGGGGGATCGTCTAATGGTAGGACGCCGGGTTCTGGCCCCGGTAATGGGGGTTCGAGCCCTCCTCCCCCAGCCACTCACCGTCGATTGGCCGGCCCCATCGTCTAGAGGCCCAGGACACGGCCCTCTCAAGGCTGAAACACGGGTTCGAATCCCGTTGGGGCCACCACGTTGGTGTCGTTGATGTTTAACGCTCCATGTTTGAGGACATTCGGCGAACGGTCCTTAAACACGGGCCGCCGGTCTTCACCTCAGCACTCAGCATCCGGCTCGCCTTCACCTCCAAGAACTCCACCGAGCGCTTCAGCTGCGAGGGGCGGATACTCGCGTAGATCTGCGTGGTGTCGATGCGGCGATGGCCGAGGAGCGCCCGCACTTTCTCGAGGTCTCCGTGCTCGCCGTACACCTCCATCGCCACCCCGTGTCGTAGATCATGGGGCTTCAACTCCGGGACGCCGATCGAGCGGCCATAGAGCTTGGTGAGCCGCCAGAGGTTCTTGCCGGTCATCGGCTGCATCGTGCGACCGACGCTCCGGCGACCCCACTAGATGCTTCACCTGCAGTGTGGCCACGGACTCACGGCGCATGCCGGTGTACCGAAGCACCAAGAACATGGCGATGTCGCGCGGGCGGCCCCGCTTGATCACCGCCTCGACGAGCGTGTCCATGAGGGTCGCGTTCGGCACGCCACCGGGTGTGGCCGGCTGTAGTTTCGGGCGATCGAGCTTGTCGACGGGGTTGGTGGCCAGCAGATCTCGTTTCACCAACCACATGCAAAAGCTCGACACCGTGGACTGTCGCACGCGCATCGTCGTCGTGGCGAGCCCGTGCGATGCCATGTGGGCCATCCACGCCCGCATCGTGGCCGGCGTCAGATCGCTCACGGCGGCGGGTCGGCCCTCCGTCAGGTGCAGGAAGGTCAGGAGTTGCTGGAGCATCCATCGATAGGCCTTCACGCCTCCTTCGGTCTTGCCGCGGACTTTCTGTTGATGGGTACAGAATTCATCGACGAGTTCATCGAGCGGTCGGTTCATGGCGACGGTCCTCCGGCCCGAGCCACGACCACGTTTTCGCTGATTGGG
>WNGJ01000202.1_pt1 | contig 113215 bp, 100 predicted proteins | sample 5400611 | NCBI WGS metagenome assembly WNGJ01 (sample SAMN13153375, study PRJNA577476) | soil metagenome | isolation source: 40 cm soil or saprolite under Garry oak tree replicate 1 | place: USA:California | collected 2016-06-15 | reverse complement strand
GGATGGATCGCGCGATCAGCATCGTGGCGTGGCCGAACCAGCCGCCCCAGGTCGAGGTGCATCCGGGACTGCTCGCACTGCGCATCGCCCTGTCGACCCCGGTACTGATGGCGATGTGGCTGGCGCCGCCGCTGGTCGGGTGGCAGCACCTGACGGCACCCAAAGCGATGTTCTACAGTTTCTTTGCCTGCTGGCGCAATCGCTGGCCGCTGCTGACCTTCATCGGCGGCGTCCTGGGCGCCGGTGCGCTTACCACCGTAGTGATGGCCGCGATCGTCAGCCTGCTGGCGCCGGCGCAGGTTGTGGCGGTGCTGATCGCGCCGCTGTCGCTCGCTCTGCTGGCCGTCGCCCAGGGCGGCATCTTCCGGATGTACACGCAGATCGTCGAGGTGGCGACGGTTGATCAGCAGGTGTCTGAGCGCTGATCTAAGAAAGCGGCATTGATCGAAACCATATCAAGCCCGCTCGAGCTTCGCCACCGCCAGCAGCAGTTCCTTGATTCCCGCCTGGCCGAATTGGATCTGCGCTCTGGCGTCGCCGCCCGCGCCCTGCAGCCGGATCACCACGCCGTCGCCGAATTTCGGATGCCGCACGCTTTGCCCGACCTGGAAGCCGTGGTGGGCGACGGCGGCAGCCTGCGTGCTCATCGCGCCGCGCGGCGCCGCCGGCGCATTCCAGTAAGGCACCGGCTCCGGCATCCGGCTGCGCCGCGGCGTGAGCCAGCGCACCGACTCGGGCGGCAGTTCATCCAGGAAGCGCGAGCGGATGCCGTAGCGCGTCTGTCCGTGCAGCAGTCGGGCCTGCGCGAAGCTCACGAACAGGTGCTTGCGGGCGCGCGTGATCGCCACGTACATCAGCCGGCGCTCCTCCTCCAGGCCGCCGCCTTCGCTCAGGCTGTTTTCGTGGGGGAACAGGCCCTCCTCCAGGCCGGTGATGAACACCGCATCGAATTCCAGGCCCTTGGCCGAGTGCACCGTCATCAGTTGCAAGGCATCCTGTCCCTGACCCGCCTGGTTGTCGCCCGCTTCCAGCGATGCATGCGCGAGAAACGCGGTGAGCGGCGAAACTTCGGCCGCTGAAGCGGCCCCAGCCGCGAAGGCGGCCTGCTCGGCGTCGGCCTCGGCCGCCGAAGCGGCGCCAGCCTCGGCCGCCGAAGCGGCGCCGGCTGCGGAGGCGGCGTAGCCCTGTTCGGCCGCGAAGCTGGTCGAGGCATTGACCAGCTCCTCCAGGTTCTCAAGGCGCTCCTGGCCTTCCCGTTCGCCGGCGTAGTGCGCTGCCAGCCCGCTTTGCTGGATCGTCGAGGCCACCAGCTCGGGCAGGCTCTGGGTGGACGCGGCCGACTGCAGCGCCTCGATCAGCCGCCCGAACTGCGCCAGACTCGCGCCGGCCCGGCCGGCGAGCGAGCCGATCGCCGCGTACAGGCTGCATTGCGCGCCGGCAGCGGCGTCCTGCAACTGTTCCAGGGTGCGGGTCCCGATGCCCCGCGCCGGAAAATTCACCGCGCGCGCGAACGACACGTCGTCGTGCGGATTGCTCGCCAAGCGCAGGTATGCGAGCGCGTTCTTGATCTCGGCCCGCTCGAAAAAGCGCAGGCCTCCGTACACCCGATACGGCACCGCCGCGGTGAACAGCGCGTGCTCCAGCACGCGCGACTGAGCGTTCGACCGATACAAGATCGCCATGTCGGATGGCCGCAGGCCGGCATCGCTCAGGTGCCGCACCTGCTCGACGATCCAGGATGCCTCCAGGCCGTCGGAGGCGGCCTCGAACAGCACCGGGCGCTCGCCCTGCCCCTCCGCGGTCCACAGGTTCTTGCCGAGGCGCTGCGCGTTGTGGCTGATCAGCCGGTTGGCGGCCTCCAGGATATGGCCGTACGAGCGGTAGTTCTGCTCCAGCTTGATCACCTGTGAGACCTGGAACTCGCGCTCGAAGTCGGCCATGTTGCCCACATGAGCGCCTCGAAACCGGTAGATCGACTGATCGTCATCGCCGACCGCGAAAACGCTGCTCCCCGGGCCGGCCAGCAGCTTCAGCCACCGGTACTGCAGCACGTTCGTGTCCTGGAATTCGTCCACCAGGATGTGGCGGAAGCGCTGCTGGTAATGGCTCCGCAGCGGCTCGTTGCGCGACAGCAACTCGTAGCTGCGCAGCAACAGCTCGGCGAAGTCGACCAGCCCTTCGCGCTGGCACTGGCGCTCATACGATTCGAACAGTTCCACCCACAACCGGTCGCGCCCGCCATTGACCTCCACCTCGCGCGCGCGCAGCCCGGCTTCCTTGGCGCTATTGATGAACATCTGAAGCTCGCGCGGAGGGCAGCGCGTGTCGTCCACGCCGGCCGCTTTCAGCATCCGCTTGATCGCTGCCAGCTGGTCCTGCGAATCCAGGATCTGGAAGCCCTGGGGCAGCTGGGCGTCGCGATGGTGAAGCCGCAGCAGCCGATTGCACAGCCCGTGAAACGTTCCGATCCACATCGCACGCGGGTTGATCGGCAGCATCGCACCGATGCGGTCGATCATCTCGCGCGCGGCCTTGTTGGTGAAGGTGACCGCCAGGATCTGCAGCGCGCTGGCGTGCCCGCCGTGGATCAGCCAGGCGATCCGGGTCGTCAGCACGCGCGTCTTGCCGCTGCCCGCGCCCGCCAGCACGAGCACGTGCCCGGTCGATTCGGTCACCGCCGCCAGCTGCTGCGGATTAAGACCCTCGAGAAAGCGCTGCACGGTGCTCATTTTAAGTGGTCCCGGTCGACGCCGCAGCGAAGGCGGGCGAGCGTGGATAGAATCCGAGCTTGGAGCGCCGTGGCCTTTTCCGCTGGCGGCCATTTTCCGTGCGCGACAAATACGTTCCCCAGGAAATCGAATCCGCGGCCCACGCCCACTGGCGGTCGATCGACGCCTATCGGGCGCGCGAACACGCACGCGATGCGGCCGGGCGACCGAAGCCCAAGTACTACGTGTGCTCGATGCTGCCGTACCCGAGCGGCAAGCTGCACATGGGCCACGTGCGCAACTACACGCTGAACGACGTCATGTATCGGGTGCGCCGGATGCGCGGCGACAACGTGATGACTCCGATGGGCTGGGACGCGTTCGGCCTTCCGGCCGAGAACGCGGCGATGGAAAAGGGCATCGCGCCGGCGCGCTGGACCTACGACAACATCGCCGAGATGAAGGCCCAGATGGAGCCGCTGGGCCTCGCGTTCGACTGGTCGCGGGAGCTGGCAACCTGCCAGCCGCAGTACTACCGCTGGAATCAATGGCTGTTCCTGAAGATGCTGGAGCAAGGGATCGCGTACCGCAAGACGCAGATCGTGAACTGGGATCCTGTGGATCAGACGGTACTGGCCAACGAACAGGTGATCGACGGCCGCGGCTGGCGCTCCGGAGCGCCGGTCGAGAAGCGCGAGATCCCCGGCTACTACCTGGCGATCACCCGCTACGCCGACGAGCTGCTGGAAGCGCTGGACCGGCTGGATGGCTGGCCGCCGCAGGTGCGACTGATGCAGGAAAACTGGATCGGGCGAAGCGTCGGGGTGAACTTCGGCTTCCCTTACCAGATCGACGGCGAAGCGCGGCTGCTGCGGGTGTTCACGACCCGGGCCGACACGGTCATGGGCGTGACCTTCGTCGCGCTCGCGGCCGAGCATCCGCTGGCGCTGCGGCTGGCCCGCGACGACCGGAAGCTGGCCGACTTCATCGAGGAATGCCGGCACGGCGGCGTGGCCGAGGCCGAACTGGCGACGATGGAAAAGCGCGGAGTTCCGACCGGCTTTGAGGTGGCGCACCCCTTGACCGGAGAGCCGGTTCCGGTCTGGATCGGCAACTACGTGCTGATGGGATACGGCGAAGGGGCGGTGATGGGCGTGCCGGCCCACGACGAGCGCGATTTCGAGTTCGCGCTGCGCTACGGCTTGCCGATCCGGCAGGTGATCGCTGTCCCGGGCGAGACCTTCTCCACCCGGCAGTGGCAGCCCTGGTACGCCGACAAGCAGCGCGGCCGATGCGTCAATTCGGGGCCCTACGACGGACTCGCCTACGAGGGCGCCGTGAAGGCGATCGCTTCCGATCTGCAGGCCCGCGGCCTCGGCGCCGAGCAGGTGCAGTACCGGCTGCGCGACTGGGGTATATCGCGCCAGCGCTACTGGGGCACGCCGATCCCGATCATCCATTGCGACGCCTGTGGCCCGGTGCCGGTCCTGGAGGCCGACCTGCCGGTCGTGCTGCCCGAAGACCTGGTGCCCGACGGCAGCGGCAATCCGCTCGCCCGCTGCGAGGCGTTCCTGAAGTGCAGCTGCCCCCGCTGCGGGGGCCCGGCGCGCCGCGAGACGGACACGATGGACACGTTCGTCGACTCGGCCTGGTACTTCATGCGGTACTGCTCGCCCGACGCGAGCGACGCGATGGTTGACGCGCGCAACGACTACTGGATGCCGATGGACCAGTACATCGGGGGCATCGAGCACGCGGTGCTGCACCTGCTGTACACGCGCTTCTGGACGCGCGTGATGCGCGACTTTGGCCTGGTCTCGTTCGATGAGCCCTTCGCGCGGCTGTTCACGCAGGGCATGCTGCTGAACGAGTGCTACTACCGCGACGAGCCCGGGGGCCGGCGCCGCTGGTTCTATCCCGCCGAAGTCGAGGTCCGGGTCGACGAGCGCGGCCGACCCATCGGCGCCATCGCGCGCGAGGACGGCCAGCCGGTGATGCTGGGCGGCATCGAGAAGATGTCCAAGAGCAAGAACAACGTGGTAGAGCCGCGCGAGATCATCGCCCGCTACGGAGCCGACACGGCGCGCGCGTTCGTGATGTTCGCCGGCCCCCCGGACCAGAGCGCCGCCTGGTCCGACTCGGGCGCCGAGGGAACCTCGCGCTTCCTGCGCCGGCTCTGGCAGTTCTGCTTCGAACGGCGGCAGCAGGTGCTCGGGGCCGGCGCGCTGGACCCGTCGCAGCTGGACGCTGCGCAGCGGTCGCTGCGGCACCAGGTGCACGTGCTGCTGAAGCAGGCCGACTTCGATTACGAGCGCATCCAGTACAACACCGTGGTCTCGGCTGTGATGAAGATGCTGAACGCACTGGCCGACGCGGGCAGCGCGAACTCGCCGCGGTCCGGCGCGCTGCTGCGCGAGAGCCTTAGTATCCTGCTGCGGGTGCTGTATCCGATCGCCCCGCACATCACCCACGCGCTGTGGGGCGAGCTCGGTTTTGGCCACGAGTTGGGCGAGTTGCTCGATGCGCCCTGGCCGAAGCCTGATCCGGGCGCGCTTCAAGTCGACGTGATCGAGTGGGTGGTCCAGGTCAACGGCAAGCTCCGGGGATCGATCCGGATCCCGGCGGGAGCCGATCGCCCGGCCATCGAGTCCGCCGTGCTGGAGGACTCCACGATACAGCGCCACCTCACCGGTCCGATCAAGAAGCTCGTCATCGTCCCGGGAAAGCTGGTCAATGTGGTGCTCTGAAGGGCGCCCCCGCCTTCGCGCTGCGCGCTACGGCGGGCAAGCCCGCTGGCTCGCTGTGGGGCTGCTGGCCGCTCTGGCCGTGGCGGGCTGCGGTTTTCAGCTGCGCGGCGAGCAGAAGCTACCGTTCGAAACGATCTTCGTGAATACGCCGCCCAACTCCGCGCTCGGCGCCACGTTGAACCGCCAGATCCGCACCGGAACCGACACGCGCACCGTGGAGGAGCCAGGCGAGGCCAGCGCCGTGCTCGAAATTCTCGGGGAGGCGCGCGACCGGGAGATCCTGACCTTGAACGCGCAGGGCCGCGCGGTTGAATACAAACTGATCTACCGGCTGCGCTTCCGGCTGCACGACGGCAAGGGCCGGGAATACATTGCACCGACCGAGATGCGCGCGCAGCGCGACATCTCGATCAACGACTCCCAGGTTCTGGCCAAGCAGTCCGAGGAGTCGCTGCTGTACCGGGACATGCAGACGGACCTGGTGCAGCAGCTGCTGCGCCGCATCGCGGCGGTCAGGCCCCGTGCAGATCAAGGCTGAACAGCTGCGGATGCACCTGGCCAAGGGGCGCCTCGCGCGCCTGTATGTGGTCGCCGGCGACGAGGCGCTGCTGGCGATCGAGGCGCAGGACGCGATCCGCGCGGCCGCACGCAGTGCGGGCTTTGCCGAGCGCACCGTGCTGCACGCGGACGCCCGCTTCGACTGGTCGCTGCTGGAGCAGGCGGCGCGGTCCGGATCCCTTTTCTGCGACCGGCGGATGATCGATGTGCGACTGCCGTCCGGAAAGCCCGGCAAAGATGGCGCCGAGGCGCTGGCGCGCCACGCCGGCAGCGCTGCGGAAGATACGCTGACGCTGCTGGGCCTGCCCAGACTCGAACGAGCCGCGCGCGAGTCCGGCTGGGCCCGGGCGCTGGAGGCCGCCGGCGTCTGGGTCGACGTGCCGGCGATCGACCGGACCATGCTGCCCGACTGGATCGGCGCCCGGCTGGAGCGGCAGCGCCAGAGCGCCCCCGGCGAGGCGCTGAAGTTCCTGGCCGACCGGGTCGAAGGAAACCTGCTGGCGGCACACCAGGAGATTTCCAAGCTCGCGCTGCTTTTTCCGCCAGGCGCTCTGACGTTCGAGCAGGTCCGGGACTGCGTGCTGAACGTCGCGCGCTACGACGTTTTCGCGCTGCCGCTGGCGGTGCTGGAGGGCGACCGCACCCGGATCGGCCGCACGATCGAGGGACTGCGTGCAGAGGGCGAAGCGCTGCCGCTCGCGCTGTGGGTGGTGAGCGATGAGCTTCGCACGCTGCTTCGACTGAAGCACGAAACGGGCGCGGGTCGGCCATTCGCGTCGAGCGCGCGCGAGCTGCGCGTGTGGGGAGCCCGTTTGGCTGCCACCGAGCGGGCGCTGGCTCGCCTGTCGGAGTCCGAGCTGGCGACGCTGCTGGCCCGCTGCGCACAACTGGACCGGATCGCCAAGGGGCTGCCCGGCCCCCGATGCGACAGCGATCCATGGCTAGAATTGACCGATATCGCACTATCGGCCGCGATCCAATGACGCTCATCATGGCCACACCCTCCGAGCAGGACGTACGGGAGTACGTGCTGTCGGTCGTGCGCGCCGCGCGTGACGCCTCCAGCGTCGTCGCACGCGCCGACACGGCCGTCAAGGATCGTGTGCTGCGCAGCCTGGCACAGGCGATCCGGAGCCGCAGCGCCGAAGTGGCCGCAGCCAACGGACGCGATCTGGCCAAGGCCCGCGCAGCGGGCATGGAGCCGGCGCTGCTGGACCGGCTGGCGCTCGACGCCGAGACGATCGATCAGATGGCGCGCGGCGTGGAGGACGTCGCGCGGCTGCCCGATCCGGTCGGAACGGTCAGCGAGATGCGCCCGATGCCTTCCGGAATCCGGGTGGGCCGGATGCGGGTTCCGCTGGGCGTGATCGCGATCATTTACGAAAGCCGGCCCAACGTAACGATCGACGCCGCAGCACTGTGCATCAAGAGCGGCAACGCGACCGTGCTGCGCGGAGGCTCGGAGGCGATCGAATCGAACCGGCTGCTGGCCTCGCTGTGCGCAGACGCGCTGCAGCGGCAGGGACTGCCCCGCTCCGCCGTGCAGCTGATCGAGAGCACCGACCGCGCTGCGGTCGGACATCTGATCACACTGCCCGAGTACGTCGACATCGTGGTGCCGCGCGGCGGCCGCGGGCTGATCGAGCGGCTGATGCGCGAGAGCCGCGTGCCGATGATCAAGCATTTGGACGGCGTCTGCCACGTGTATATCGATGAGGGCGCCGACCCGGCCAAAGCGATCCGGATCGCCGACAACGCGAAGACCCAACGCTACGGCACCTGCAACACGATGGAGACGCTGCTGGTCGCGCGCGCGATCGCTCCCGAGGTGCTGCCGCCTCTGGCCGCGCTGTACGCTGCCAAGCAGGTCGAGCTGCGCGTGTGTTCCGAGACGCGCCGGATCCTGACGGCGCGCGGCGTGTCCGGCCTCAAGGACGCGACCGAGGAAGACTGGCGCACCGAGTACCTGGCGCCGATCCTTTCGATCGCGACCGTGGCGGGCCTGGACGAGGCGATCGCGCACATCAATCGCCACGGCAGCCGCCACACCGATGCGATCGTCACCGAGAACTATGAGCGCGCGATGCGTTTTTTGCGCGAGGTCGATTCGGCCTCGGTGATGGTGAACGCCTCGACCCGCTTTGCCGACGGATTCGAGTACGGGTTGGGAGCGGAGATCGGCATTTCGAACGACAAGCTGCATGCGCGGGGGCCGGTCGGCCTGGAAGGACTGACGTCGCAGAAGTTCATCGTGCTGGGCAACGGCGAAGTTCGTACCTGATGAACCGCCGATGCATGGCCGACGCGTCCTGGTTCGCTTCGCGAAACCCCGCCTCCGCCCCTCGTTCCCGATCCTGACCCATGCTATGGATCAAGGCGCTGCACATCGTGCTGGTGGTCAGCTGGTTCGGGGGCCTGTTCTACCTGCCGCGCATCTTCGTCAACCTGGCGATGGTGCCGCAGGCCGGCGCCGAACGTGACCGGCTGCTGCTGATGGGCGGCAAGCTGTATCGGTTCGTCACGCCGCTCGGGGTTCTGGCCATCCTGTTCGGACTCTGGCTGTGGCTGGGCGAAGGGATCGGCCGCGGCCAGGGATGGATGCACGCCAAGCTCGCGGTGGTGGCGGCGCTCATCGCCTATCACATCGCGTGCGGGCGCATCCTGGCCGCGTTCGAGCGCAACGCGATGCAGCGCTCGCATCGCTGGTTCAGATGGTTCAACGAGATTCCCGTGCTGCTGCTGGTGGCCGCGGTGGTACTGGTCGTCGTGAAACCGTTTTGAGCGCGCTTCACAGCCGCGGGGAAGTGAGTCCCGAACAGCCGAGGGGCTTTTTCGCGGTGTGCTCGCGCGGGCTGCAGGATCTGCTGGCGCTCGAGCTGCAGGCCTGCGGAGCCCGTTCGGTGACAGCGACGCCGGGGGGCGCCGGCTTCGACGGTACGCTGGCCATCGCTTACGCGGTGAATTTGCATTCACGCCTGGCCAGCCGGGTACTGTGGCGCGTCGCGGGCGGGTCGTACCGGGACGAGTCGGAGCTGTACGAGACGGCGCGCGCCGTGGCCTGGGAGGCGCACTTCAAGCCATCGCAGACGCTGCGCGTGGACGTGACCGCGACCCGCTCACCGCTGCGCAGCCTGCAGTTCGCCACGCTCAGGATCAAGGACGCGATTGCCGATCGGATGCGCGAGCGCTGCGGCGAGCGCCCGTCGGTGGACCGCGCCGCACCCGATGTGCAGGTGGTTGCGCATGTGGGGCCGCAGCGAGCCGATCTTTACCTGGACCTGTCGGGTGAGCCGCTGTTCAAGCGCGGATGGCGGCTCGAAAAGGGTGAGGCGCCGCTGAAGGAGAACCTTGCGGCCGGCCTGCTGGCGTGCTCCGGCTGGACGCGGGAGGTCGCCCTGCACGACCCGTTCTGCGGCAGCGGCACCATTGCGATCGAGGCCGCGTGCATAGCCACCCGGCGCGCCCCGGGACTGGCGCGCCACTTCGCCTTCGAAAGGCTGCTCGGGTTCGACGCGCGCGCGTGGCGCGACATCCTGGGGCGGGCGCGCGAGGCGGTGGACGAGCGCACCGGCTTCCACATCAGCGGCAGCGACATCTCCAGCCGCGTGATCCAGACCGCCCTGGCCAACGCCCAGCGCGCGGGTCTGGCCCGGTCGGTCAGCGACGGCCATCTGAGCTTCAGCGCGGCCGACGCCCGCACGGCACCGGCGCCCGCCTCGGCGGGACTCATCGTCACCAACCCGCCCTACGGCCAGCAAAGCGAACCGAAGTCGGCCACCGTCGCGCGCCTGATGTCGGGCTTCGGAGACCGGCTGAAGCAGGCTTATCCCGGCTGGGATGCCTGGCTGCTGTCGGGCGACCGCGACCTGCCGGCCCAGCTGAAATTGAAGGAGGCCCGAAGGACCGTGCTGTTCAACGGCCCGATCGAATGCCGCTTCTACCGCTTCGAGCTGGTCGCCGGCTCGTACCGCCGGGTACGCGCCGACGCCGAGTCCTGACGGCCCTTCTCCCTAGGAGCCGGTCAGGCCGAGGTGCTCGATGCCGCGGTGTATCCCGGCCACTCCGCCGAACAGTTTCGAGTTCAGCTTGATCTGCAGCCGCAGGTCGTTGACCGAATCGGCGTTGCGCAGCGCGTCCTCGTAGGAAATCAGCTCGCGCTCGTGCAGGTCGAACAGCGCCTGGTCGAACGTGATCATGCCCTGCTCGCGCGAGCGCTTCATCACTTCGCGGATTTCCTGGATCTCGGACTTGAAGATCAGCTCCGAGATCAGCGGCGAGTTCAGCATCACCTCGACGGCGGGCACCCGCCCCTTGCGATCGCGGAACGCGATCAGGCGCTGCGAGATCATCGCGCGCAGGTTCAGCGACAGGTCCATCAGCAACTGCTGGCGCCGATCCTCGGGGAAGAAGTTGATGATCCGGTCCAGGGCCTGGTTCGTGCTGTTGGCGTGCAGCGTGCACATCACCAGATGCCCGGTCTCGGCGAACGCGATCGCGTGATCCATCGTCTCGCGCTCGCGCACCTCGCCGATCAGGATTACGTCCGGCGCCTGCCGCAGCGTATTTTTCAGGGCCACGCTCCAGCTCTCGCAGTCGACCCCGACCTCGCGCTGCGTGATCACGCAGTTCTTGTGCGGATGCACGTACTCGATCGGGTCCTCGATCGTGATGATGTGGCCCTGGCTGTTCTCGTTGCGATAGCCCACCATCGCCGCCAGCGTGGTGGACTTGCCCGATCCGGTCGCGCCCACCACCATCACGATCCCGCGTTTGGCCATCGCCAGATCGTTGATCAGCGTGGGCAGGTTCAGTTCCTCGGCGGTCGGAATGTGGTCCGCGATCACCCGCAGCACGATACCCACCTTGCCCTGCTGCACGAAGGCCGACACCCGGAACCGTCCGATCCCGGTCGGGCTGATCGCGAAATTGCACTCCTTGGTCGCTTCGAATTCCGACGCCTGCCGGTCGTTCATGATCGAGCGCACCAGCTCGGCCGTGTGCTGTTGCGTCAGCGGCTGGTTCGAAACCGGCAGCACCCGGCCGTCCACCTTGAAAGCGGGCGGAAAATCCGCGGTCAGGAACAGGTCGGAACCCTTCTTCGACAGCAGCAGCTTCAAAAGGTCGTGCACGAAGCGGGTTGCCTGGTCCCGTTCCATAGTGTCCTCCGTCGTTCCCGCGCGGGTGTATCAGCCCGCGAAATTCAGCCCGCGAAATTGTCCGGCGTCTTGGCGTAGGTGCGCGCCTCGGACACCGCGATCACATTGCGCCGGACCAGTTCCAGCAGCGACTGGTCGAGCGTCTGCATCCCGTACTGGCTGCCGGTCTGGATCATCGAATACATCTGGGCCACCTTGTTCTCGCGGATCAGGTTGCGGATCGCGGGGGTGCCCACCATGATCTCGTGCACCGCGACCCGGCCGCTGCCGTCCTTCAGTTTCAGCAGCGCCTGCGAGATGACCGCCACCAGCGACTCCGACAGCATGGCCCGGACCATCTCCTTTTCGGCCCCCGGAAACACGTCCACTACGCGATCCATGGTCTTGGCGGCGGACGACGTGTGCAGGGTTCCGAACACCAGGTGGCCGGTCTCGGCGGCCGTCAGCGCCAGGCGGATCGTTTCCAGGTCGCGCAACTCGCCCACCAGCACCACGTCCGGGTCCTCGCGCAGCGCCGAGCGCAGCGCATTGCTGAACGACAGTGTGTGCGGACCGACCTCGCGCTGGTTGATCACGCACTTGCGCGGTTCGTGCACGAACTCGATCGGATCCTCGATCGTCAGGATATGGCCGTACAAGGTGTTGTTCACGTGATCGACCATGGCGGCGAGCGTGGTCGACTTGCCCGATCCGGTCGGCCCGGTCACCAGCACCAGACCGCGCGGTCGCGTGGAGAAATCCGCGAACACCCGGGGCGCCTGCAGCTCTTCCAGCGACAGCACCCGTGACGGAATGGTCCGCAGCACCGCCGCGGCGCCCCGGTCCTGGTTGAACGCGTTGACCCGGAAGCGCGCCAGGCCCGGCAGGTCGAACGAGAAGTCGCACTCCAGGTGCTCGTCGAACTGCTTGCGCTGGGAATCGTTCATGATGTCGTACACCATCGCGTGGACCTCGGTGTGGTCCAGCGGCGGCAGGTTGATCCGCCGCACGTCGCCGTGCACGCGGATCATCGGCGGCAGTCCGGACGAAAGATGCAGGTCCGATGCCTTGTTCTTGACTGAGAATGCGAGAAGTTCGGATATATCCATCGACGAGCCGTTCCGCTGAGGCGAAGGCAGGCAGGCGCGCACGCCCCGGACCGCGCCCACGTTCGAATGCAACTTAGCCCAGCGCCGGGCCGGCTGATCGGAAGGATTATGGCCAGTTTGGACGCTACCACGCAAGCTCGGCTGCAGCGAGTGCGTGACCGGATCGAGCGCGCGGCCCGTGCTGCCGGCCGCGACCCGCAGACGATCGCGCTGGTGGCGGTCAGCAAGACCTTTGGGGCCGACCGCATCCGGCAGGCCGTGGCAGCCGGCCAGCGGCGGTTCGGCGAAAACTACGTGCAGGAGGCGCTCGCCAAGATCGCCGAGGTCGCGCGCACCGAACCCGTGCAGACTGCGGAATGGCATTTCATCGGTCCGATCCAGAGCAACAAGACGCGCGAGCTGGCCGAGCGCTTCGATTGGATCCAGTCGCTCGATCGGCTGAAAATCGCGCAGCGGCTGTGCCAGCAAGTGCCGGCCGGACGGCCGCCCCTGAACGTGCTGCTGCAGGTCAACATCAGCGGCGAGGCCAGCAAGCACGGCGTCGCGCCGCATCAGCTGTCCGAGCTGGCGAGCCAGGTCGTGGGGCTGGTGCGACTGCGGCTGCGCGGGCTGATGGCGATTCCCGAGCCGGGCGCCGATCCGGCACGCCAGCATGCCTCGTTTGCCAAAATGCGCGAGCTGCTCGGGCAATTGCGGCGCGAGCTGGGCGGCAGCGGTGTTGACCTGGACACGCTGTCGATGGGCATGTCGGACGACCTGGAGGCGGCGATCGCCGAAGGCTCGACGATGGTGCGGGTGGGCACCGCGATTTTTGGAGCGCGCAAACAATGAAGATCGCATTCATGGGCGGCGGCAACATGGCCACGGCGCTGATCGCCGGGCTGCTGCGGGACGGGGTGGATCCGGCGTCGGTCCGGGTGGTCGAGGTCGATCCCCAACGGTTGGCCGCCATGAAGCAGCAGTTCGGCGTGATCGGCTCGGCTGCGCCGGATGAGGGCCTGCGCGGGATGGACGCCACCGTGTTCGCGGTCAAGCCCCAGCAGATGCGAGCGGCGTGCGTGCAGTGCCGGCCGTGGTTATCCGGCGGCTTCGTACTGACGATCGCGGCCGGCATTCCGGCCGCTTCGGTCGCGGCCTGGACCGGCCAGCCCCAGGTGGTGCGGGCCATGCCCAACACGCCGGCACTGATCGGAGCCGGTATCACCGGAATGAGCGCCGGCGCCGACCTGGCGCCTTCGGCGAAGACCCTGGCCGAGCGGATCATGAGCGCGGCCGGCGAGGTGGTCTGGTTCGAGGACGAGGCCATGCTGGATGCGGTCACCGCCGTCTCGGGCAGCGGTCCGGCCTACGTGTTCTTCTTCATCGAGGCCCTGCAGGCGGCCGGCCAGGCGATGGGCATGACGGCCGACCAGGCGCGCCGGCTCTCGATTGCGACCTTCCGGGGCGCCGCGCAATTGGCCCATCAGTCCGCCGACCCGGTCGACGTGTTGCGCGAACGCGTCACATCCAAGGGTGGCACGACCGCCGCAGCGCTGGAGAAAATGCGGGTGCTCGGAGTGCACGAGCGGTTCGTCCAGGCGGTTTTCGCTGCGCAGGAGCGCAGCCGGGAGCTGGCCGGCGCGTACGGCGAGGCCGATCGCTGAAAGTTCGGCGGATTTGTCCGCCAATTCCGGGGCGGCGGCTCTGGCGCGGCCTGCATACTCCGGACGCGGGGATCGCCTTGATCTGCCTGGGCGGTAGGTCATACGTTCGATCCGGTTAACCGCCACCAAGACCGTAAGCTGCTGGCATTTGGGGGGGCGATCCCGATCCATGAATCCATTCCCATTCAATATGGACGACAGAGTGACCGCTGCCGCGGTCGCGGCCACGGGCACGATCATCGGCGCGCTGATTCAGCTGCGCGCGGCCTGGCGCAGGCAAGTCGCGGAGCGTGCACGCGGTGCACCGGTGACGAAAAAATCGCGCCGCGGCCCGGTCACGGCCGTGTTCCTGCTGCTGATCGCCGCCGCGGTAGCCGGGTTCGCGCTGTCCCAGTACCTCGTGGGCCGCTCGGACCGCGACTCGGCGACCGTGCGAAGCGAGATGCAGACACAACTCGCACAGATCAGCGCGGCGGCCCAGCGTCTGGAGCGGGCGACCCAGATCAATCCGGGTTCGACCACGCATGCGGATGACGATCGCCATGGCGCCGACCCCGTCACGGCCACTGCGACGCTTGGGCCATGCCACGCACGTGCCGCCGCCGCCGATGGCGCTCCTGCGTGCTCTGAGCAGGAGGCGCTGCGGGTGACGCTGTGCGTGAGCGTGCCCTCATCGGCAGTCGTGACCGACCTGGGCCTGTACGCCCGCCCCGAGGACTCCGCGCGTTCCTGGACCGACAGTCGAGCCGCGGCCGGCCAGGATGTGGGACGGGCTCGCTTCGCGGACAAACCTTTCGAGCGGGCCGAATCGGACCAGACCAAGCAGGTATGTACCGGCTTCTCCGCCTGGGACGGCGAACACGCCACCAGCGCACGCCTGGTCGTCAAATACGCTACCTCCCCCTCCCCTGCCGCGCACGAGGCCTCGCAAGTGGTCGTCGCGCCGGTTTCCGACCGCGGGCCGTAGGCCAGCGCCGACACCCTCCCTCTCGATCAAGACGCGCGAATGCGCGCCCAAGGGCCGTCTTATCCGCGGATGCGGCTGCCTGAGGTGACCTTAACGTCCGACGATCGCCCGTCGTTTTGTCGCCGTCGGCCATGTCGAGGGCGCGCGACGCGACGGCGCCATGGTGATCGACGTTCAACAAGGGAAACGAAAGCGTGCGCTCGGCAGCGAGGACACAGCGATGAATATCCGACTCGGATGGGGCCACAAGATCACGGCCCAGTTCGCGTTCGTGATATTGCCGCTGGCGACCCTGCTGACAGTCCAGGCGTGGATGGATAGCCGCCGGTCCGGCCTGCTCGCGGTCACCTTTCCGCTGCACCTGCAGGTCAACGTGGCGAGCAAGACGTACAAGCAGTTCGTCGACGGCGTGACCGATGCGGTCGACAGCGGCAAGCTGTCGGCCAAGGCCCTGGAGGCCTTGCACAAGTCGGCCGAGAGCGTGCACGAAATCGCGCAGCGCTCCGAAGCAGCGGACGCCGCCAAGCTGGACTCCGACCTGGCGCTGCTGTCGGGCAAGCTCGGAGCCGGCGCGACGCTGCAGGATCTGGTCCCGCTGCGTGCCGCGATCAACGGTGTGAGCGAAGGCGTGCAGCGGCTGGACGAACAGTATGAGGAAAAGACGCGCTCCACGATCGCGCAGGCCCAGAGCGAGGCGAGCAACCAGATCATCGCCGTCTTTGCGGCGGCCGCCCTGGCGCTGACGCTGGCCGTGTACTTCGTGCGGACGATGATCGCCCGCCTGACCCAGCCCCTGAACGACAGCATTCGCGTGGCCCAGGCGATCTCCGTCGGCGATCTATCGGCCGCGCGCCGGGTCGACGGCAAAGACGAGACCGCGCAGTTGCTCAATGCCCTGGCCGGGATGACCGAAGCGCTGCGCGACATCGTCGGCCAGGTCCGCGACAGCAGCGACGGCATCCACACCGCATCCTCCGATATCGCAACCGGCAATCTGGATCTGTCGGCGCGCACCGAAAATGCGGCAACCAGTCTGCAGCGCACCGCCTCCAGCGTCGAGCAGATCACCCGAACGGTCAAGCAAAGCGCCGGCAACGCGAGCCGGGCGAATCAGCTGGCCACGTCGGCGTCCGACGTCGCGACCAAGGGTGGCCAGGTGATCGGCCAGGTCGTGGAGACGATGGGGCAGATCGAATCCAGCTCGACCAAGATAAGCCACATCATTGGCGTCATCGACTCGATCGCATTCCAGACCAACATCCTCGCGCTCAACGCCGCCGTCGAAGCCGCGCGTGCCGGCGAGCAGGGACGCGGGTTCGCCGTGGTGGCCGGCGAGGTGCGGGCCCTGGCGCATCGCAGCGCCGACGCCGCGCGCGAGATCAAGAATCTGATCCAGGAGAGCGTGAACAAGGTCCGCTCCGGCTCCAGCCTGGTCGTCGATGCCGGTCAGACGATGCGAGAGATCGTGCAGCAGGTACGGCGGGTCTCCGAGCTCATTGCGGAGATCAACGCGGCATCGTCCTCGCAGGCGACTGAGATCGAGCAGCTCCAGGTCGCGATCGGCGAGCTGCAGCGGATGACGCAGCAAAACGCCGCGCTGGTCGAGCAGTCGGCCGCATCTTCCGAATCGATGAAACGGCTCGCGGTCTCACTGGCGCGCGCGGTCAGCCTGTTTCGTTTCGACGCCGGCCAGGCCCGCGACGCCGCGCCCGCGGCCTAGTCCTAGTCCCGGTCCCAGCCCCAGCCGCTCGCGGACCGGCATCGGCCGGGGGTATCGCGGGTCAAAATCCCCTTCGGATCAATCGTAATCGTCGAACCCGGCCATACGGGCCGGGCCCGACCGCATTTGCATCAGACTCACTCTCCTCGGGCTCGCTCCGCCACCAACGCGGCCCCGTTGAACGTCCCCAGCCCACTCGCCAGATCGTAGCCAGGCCCCGCCGTGTAACCCTCGACGGTGTACGTCTTGCCGTCACCGTTGGTGAACGGACCAAACGTGTTGTTGCCCTGCGTAATGTCGATCAGGCTGCGGCTGTGTTCTTCACCGCGGCTGCGCTCTTCGTACAGTTCGTAGAGGGCACCGCCCAGGTGTCCCAATCTCTTGCCGGCCAGCTGGTCCGCCATCGCTACGATCCCCGCGAACAACGGAGAGGCCTCGCTGGTACCGCACACCAGGTGCCAGCCGATGCGGGTCGGCCGGAACGAATAGTAGAAGACGACAACACCGTCGCAGGACGCGCTCATGCTGATATCCGGGGTGCCCCTGGCCCCGAATACCACGTCCCTGAGGGCATCCTGGAACTCCGGTCGCTCGAAAACCGCCGACACGCCACCACCGGCGGAACCGCCGAAGTCGTTCCACACGACGTCGGGCGCCAGCCGCATGCCGGAATCGTCGAGCGTGAGCTGAGAGCCGCCCACCGAGGTCACGAGCGGATCGGACGAGGGCCAGGAATTCACGCGCATCGGGTAGATGTCGCTCAAGTTCAATTCCCAGTTGGTTGCGCCCAAGTCGCCGGATGCCGCCAGAACCGTCACATGGTGCTCCCTGGCGTTTTTGAATGCACTGCGCAAGGCGAGGATCGACGCGGCGTCCGGGAATGTTTCCTCGGTGGCGCCGAAGCTCTGGCTGATGACGTCGCCGAGGTCGTGGTCGATCACGTAGTTCTCGGCCGTGACGATTTCCGGGAAACCCCGCACGCCTTCGGTCTCCGAGACCGGCGTTTCGACCAGCAGGATCGCAGCTCCCGGGGCGATCGCATGCGCCCATTCCACATCCAGAGTCGTTTCCACGGCCCAGCCAACCATGTCGGAATTGGTGGGGTCGAACGCCGGGACCGGGCCGGCCGGCTGAATGATCGTCAGGCTCGGGGGATCGGGCAGACCGAACGCCTGGTCGAAGACCTGCAGATCATGGCCGATTGTCGGCGAGCCGAAGGCGTCGACGATGACAATGGTCTTGCCGCGGCCGTCGATGCCCGCGGCATGTAGCGGGCCCAGGTTGTAGGCCTTCTCGAACTGGGGCGGCTGGTAGCAGTGATAGTGGAAGTTCGCCAGGCAATAGGAAGTCGTCGGCGGGAACGAAAGGGCCGGAATCGCGTCAAGCTCGATGTGCAGCGGCCGCGGGGCCGCCGCGCTGTGTGCTGCCGGCTTGCCGGGCGATGTCTGCGCGCCGACCGGCATGCTGAACATCAGGGCGAGCGCCGCTGCGAGCAGGCCGGCCAAGGCGCGGTAGTCGGGTGGTGGTCCTCAGTTTATCGATGACCTTAGCGGCTTCGTGACTTCACCGGCGATATCGTCGAGATCGCGATCAGGCAAAACCGGCGACCGTCCCCGCGAAAATCGCCAGCCCCAGCCACTGGTTGTGCAGGAACGCGCGAAAGCAGGCATCGCGCTGCCGCTGCCGGATCAGCCGGACGTGATACACGGCACAGCCGGCCGCCGCCAGCCAGCCCACTGCAAAGCCCGGTCCCAGCCGCTCGCTCCACGCGAGCGCCGCCATCGCCGACAGGTAGATCGCGTAGCACAGCGCGACCATCGCCACATCGGCGCGGCCGAACAGGATCGCCGACGAACGAAGACCGAGCTTGACGTCATCGTCGCGGTCGACCATCGCATATTCGGTGTCGTAGGCGATCACCCAGAAGAAATTGGCCGCCAGCATCCACCAGGCCGCGGCCGGCAGCCGCCCCTGGACCGCGCAAAACGCCATCGGAATTCCGAACGAGAACGCAATCCCCAGCATCGCCTGCGGCAGCGCGAAAAACCGCTTGAAGTACGGATAGGCAGCGGTCACCACAATCGCCACCACCGCCGCCAGGCGCGCGGCCGCGTTCAGCCACAGCAGCGTCACTGCGGCTGCCGCGGCCAGCACAGCGGCTACCGCCAGCGCCTCGCGCGAAGAGACGGCGCCGGTGGCGACAACCCGCTGCGCGGTGCGCTTGACGTGCGCATCGAACCGGCGGTCGGCCACGTCGTTGATCGCGCAGCCGGCCGACCGCATCAGCCAGGTACCGACGACGAAAATCGCCGCCAACTGCCAGCCGGGCCAGCCGTGCGCGGCGAACCACAGGGCGGTCAGCGTCGGCCACAGCAGCAGCAGCGTGCCGACCGGCCGGTCGAGCCGGGTCAGCCGTCGGTACAGCCGAAGGCGTTGCAGCCAGCGGTGCGACGTTGTGGCGGCGGTGTCCATCGCGGGCCTTTGCGAATGCTCAAGCGGCCTCGACCGCCGCATCGAGCTTTTCGACACCGTCCAGCGCGCAGTCCAGGATCGCCTGCCGCAGCGACTCCACCGCTTCGGTCCGCGTGAACGAGCGGCGCCACGCCAGCACCACGCGCCGGTGCGGCGGCGGATTTCTGAACGGCAGGTAGGCGACCAGCGACTGCCGCGAAACCCGCGCCGGCATCGCAGTGCGGGGCATCACGGTAATGCCGATGCCGGTAGCCACCATCTGGCGGATCGTCTCCAGCGAGGAGCCTTCGAAGGTGCGCTGCATGCCTTCGGGCGACTCCGTGTCGCGCGACCGCTCGGGGCACACATCGAGCACCTGGTCGCGAAAGCAGTGTCCGCTGCCCAACAACAGCATCGTTTCGTTTTCCAGGTCGGCGCTGGCGATCGCCTTGCGGCGCGTCCACGCATGCCGGCGCGGCACCGCGATCACGAACGGCTCGTCGTAGACCGCCTGCACCGACAGCCCGCAGGGCGGCAACGGCAGCGCCATGATCGCCACGTCGATCTCGCCATTGCGCACCTGCTCGATCAGCTTCAGCGTGAAGTTCTCGCTCAGCAGCAGCTGCATCTGCGGAGCCTTGCGCTGCAAATGGCGGATCAGCCCGGGCCACAGGTACGGGCCGATCGTGTAGATCGTGGCCACCCGAAGGGGCGCGGCGAGCGGGTCGCGGCCCTGGCGCGCGATCTCGCGCACCGCCGAGGCCTCGTCGAGCACGCGCTTGGCCTGCGTCACGACCCGCTCGCCGACGTCGGTCAGCGCGACCTGCGAGGCGCGCCGCTCGAACAGCCGCACGCCCAGCTCCTCTTCGAGCTTGCGGATCGCGACCGACAGCGTCGGCTGGCTCACATGACAGGCACCGGCGGCGCGGCCGAAATGACGCTCGCGTGCCAGCGCGACCACGTATCGGAGCTCCGTCAGAGTCACGGGGTCAGGGCCGTATGTTGCACGCGCCGCGCCCTACGCATCCAGGAATTCGGTGGCCTGCGGCAGCCAGCGTTGCACATGCCGGCGAGCCGCCTGCGGATGCTGCAGCAGCAGGGCGGCGGCGGCCTGCCGTGCCCGCTCGAGCAGCTGCTGGTCCCGCTCCAGATCGGCAAAGCGCAGCAGCGGCAGTCCCCATTGGCGTGCGCCCAGGAACTCGCCGGGGCCGCGCAGCTTGAGGTCCTGCCGCGCGATCTCGAACCCGTCGTTCGAGTCGAACACGATTTTCAGCCGCTCGCGCGCGGCCTCGCTCAAGGGTTCGTCGTACAGCAGCACGCAGGCGCCCCGCTGCGTGCCTCGGCCGATCCGCCCGCGCAGCTGGTGCAGCGTGGCCAGTCCGAAGCGTTCCGCATCCTCGATCACCATCACATTCGCGTTCGGAACGTCGACCCCGACCTCCACCACCGTGGTGGCCACCAGCACGTCGATTTGCCCCTGCACGAACGACTGCATCACGGCCGATCTCTCCCGCGGCGCCAGGGCCCCGTGCAGCAGTCCGATCCGCAGCTCCGGCAAGCTGGCGCGGGTGTCCTCGAAGACGCGAATCGCGGCGCTCGCCTCGGTATTTTTTCCCTCCTCGATGCTCGGGCAGACCCAGTAGGCCTGCCGCCCGGCTCCCACCTCGGCCCGGATCTTCTGCAGCACCTCGTCGCGGCGACGGCGAGCGACCAGCTTGGTCGCGACCGGCTGGCGCCCGGGCGGCAGCCGGTCGATCACCGAAACGTCCAGGTCCGCCAGGTACGTCATTGCCAGCGTGCGCGGGATCGGCGTGGCGCTGAGCATCAGCAGGTGAGGAGCAAAGGCCGCGTCGCGCAGTGCCAGCCGCTGCGCCACGCCGAACCGGTGCTGCTCGTCGACGATCGCAAGGCCCAGGTTCGCGAAGCGAACTTCACGCTGCACCAGCGCATGCGTGCCGATCGCCAGGCGGGCACGACCCTGCTGCAATGCCTGCAAGGCCGAGCGCCGCTCGGCCGCCCGCAGCCGGCCGGTCAACCACACCGCCTCGATTCCCAGCGGCGCCAGCCACTGCTCGATCCGCAGGAAGTGCTGCTCGGCCAGCAGCTCGGTTGGAGCCATCAGCGCGGCCTGCCAGCCCGATTCGATCGCGCGCGCCGCCGCCAGTGCCGCGATCACGGTTTTGCCGCTGCCGACATCGCCCTGGATCAGCCGGTTCATCGGCACCGAGGCGGCCAGATCGCGCTCGACCTCGGCCCACACGCGCCGCTGAGCCGCCGTCAGCGCGAACGGCAGCGACCGCAACAACTTGCCCGTCAGCCCCGCCCGATCCGCGTCGGCCTGCACGGCCGGCGCCGCGCGCCTCTGGCGCTCCTGCCGCGCTCTGCGCAGCGCCAGCTGCTGTGCCAGCAGCTCGTCGAACTTCAGGCGTTCCCACATCGGATGTCGCCGTTCCGCCAGCGCCTGCAGGTCGGTCCGCAGCGGCGGGTGGTGCAGGAAGCGCAACACGGTTGCCAGGTCCGGCAGGCCGTGTTCGATCCGCACGGCCTCCGGCAACGTATCGTCCTGCACCGCCGTAGCGAGCAGCCGGTCGATCCGGCGCCTGATCCATGCCTGGGGCAAGCCCTCCGTCGTGGGGTAGACCGGGGTGAGCCGATCCGGAAGCGCCGCGTCATCGGCCGCGCGCAACTGCGGGTGAACCATCTCGACGCCCGCCCAACCGCCTCGCACCACGCCCATCGCGCGGATGCGTCGGCCCGCCTCGAGCAGGGTCTGGTGCGACGGAAAAAAGTGCAACAGCCGCACGATCAGCTCGCCGCTGCCGTCGCGCAGCGTTGCAACCAGCTGGCGGCGGCCCCGGAACACGACCTGGCAGGCCTCGACCACGGCCTCGACCTGGGCCTCCTCGCCAGGCACCAGGTCCCGGATCGCGGTCAACGTCGATTCGTCGCGATAGCGCTGCGGGGTATGCAGCAACAGGTCCCAGTCACGCGTCAGGCCCAGCTTCTGCAGCAGCTGCGCCGCGCGCGCGCCGGCACGGGCTTGCCCGCCGATGCGCGCAGCGCGAAGGCGGGTCGGCTCTCGTGTGACCAGGGCTCGTTGGCTCGCGCTCAAAGCACCAGGATCGCTTCGACCTCGAACTGCGCGCCGCGCGGCAGGCTGGCCACGCCGATCGTCGAGCGCGCCGGATAAGGCTTCGGCATCAGTTCCGACATGATGTCATTGACCTGCCCGAATTTGGAAAGGTCGGTCAGGAACAGCGTCAGCTTGACCACGTCGGCCAGCGAGCCGCCGGAAGCCCGCGCCACCGCCTCGAGATTGCGAAAGGCCTGCCGCGCCTGGGCGCCGAAGTCGTCGCCGGCCAGCGACTGCGTGGCCGGGTCCAGCCCGATCTGGCCGGACAGGAACACGACCAGCCCGGTCTTGACCGCTTGCGAATATGGTCCGATCGCGGCCGGAGCGTTCGGCGTCGTGATCATCTGCTTGTTCATCCTCCGTCTCCCCGGTCGATGGTTGGCCGCGGCCCGGCCGACGGCCTGGTCCGCTTGCTGTGGCGTTGCATTCTAGTGAACCCGTCGCCGAGACAGGCCGTTGACCCGCATTAGAGGCCCATTTTGGGCGACCGGGCCGGAGCGGCCCCGGCATCATCCCCACGGGCGGGCCATGTTCCCGTCGATTGATGAGTCAAGCGTGAAATCAGCCGACCGACACGAACGGGCAGCCATCCTGCAGATCGCCGACATCAAGCCGGCCAATCCGCGCCAGCGGCTGCGCCTGGGCGAGCTGCTGGTGGCGCAAGGCGTGCTGACGCCGGCGCAGCTCGAAGGCGCGCTGAACGAGCGCAAGCGCAGCGGGCGTCGGCTGGGCCGGATCCTGGTCGAGGACGGAATCGCCACCGAAGAGGCGATCGCCCGGGCACTGGCCGTTCAATTGCACATTCCGTACCTGGAGCTGAGCCTGCAAGCGATCTCACCCGCGGTGAGCCGTCTGCTGAACGAGGCGCAGTCCCGGCGTTTTCGGGCGATTCCGATCGACGAAGCCGGCTCCGCGATCCGGGTCGGCATGGCCGACCCGCTCGACTACCAGTCCTACGACGAGATTCAGCGGTTGCTGGGCCGGCATCTGGACCTTGTGGTCGTCACCGAGTCGCGCCTGGACGCCACGCTGGACCGGCTGCACTCCCGTAGCGACGAAATCTCGGGCCTGGCCCGGGAGCTCGAACAGGAAATGCAGATCGACACCGCCGACGCCGAGGAAGCCGCCACCGGTGCGGCGCTGGACGAGGCGCCAGTGGCCAAGCTGCTGCAATCGCTGTTCGACGACGCGGTGCGGTCGCGTGCGTCCGATATCCACGTGGAGCCGCAGGAGCGCAAGTTGCAGATCCGGTTCCGGATCGACGGCATGCTGGTGGTCCACACGGAGGCCGAAAGCCGGATCGCGCCGGCCGTCGTACAGCGGCTGAAGCTGTCGGCCGGACTGGACATCGCCGAGCGGCGGCTGCCCCAGGACGGCCGCTTCGTGGTGCGCGTGCGAGGCCACACGCTGGACCTGCGGATGTCGACGATGCCGACGCAGTACGGCGAGTCGGCCGTTTTGCGACTGCTGCCCCACGACGGCGGGCTGCTGGAACTGGACCGCCTCGGCATGCCGGCTGCGATCCTGGCCAAGGTGTGCGAATTCATCTCGTTGGCGCACGGCATGCTGCTGGTCACCGGTCCGACCGGCTCGGGCAAGACGACCACGCTGTACGGGGCGCTGGCCCGGATGAATTCCCCCGATGCCAAGATCGTCACGGTGGAGGACCCGATCGAGTACCGGCTGCCCGGGATCACCCAGGTCCAGGTCAACGAAAAGATCGGCCTCGGATTTTCGACGGTGCTGCGCTCGACGCTGCGGCAGGATCCGGACATCGTGCTGGTCGGAGAGATGCGCGACAAGGACACGGTCGAAACCGGCCTGCGCGCAGCGATGACCGGGCACATGGTGCTATCGACCTTGCACACCAACGACGCGGCTTCGACGCCGATCCGCCTGCTCGACATGGGCGCTCCGCGCTACCTGATCGCGACCTCACTGCGCCTCGTGCTGTCGCAGCGCCTGGTGCGAGCCGTCTGCACGCAGTGCACGCGGCCGTATGCACCGACCGCGCAGGAGAGCGCGTTTCTGCAGGCGTTTGGCGGCGCCGGCGACGCGATTGCCAAGGGTGCCGGCTGCCCGCAGTGCAAAGGTACCGGCTTTCTGGGCCGCCTGGGCGCCTACGAACTGCTCGACATGACCCGAAGCGTGGTTGCGGCCCTGAACAGCGCGGACACGCAGGCCTACATGGATGCCGCCCATTGCGAGATCGGCCAGCTTTCACTGGCCAACCACGTGTGCGAACTGGTTCAGAGTGGCCGCACCACGGTCAGCGAAGCGATGCGCCTGATCGGGCACTCGCATGAGGCGGGCTGAGGCGACGCCCCCCGCTTAACCGAGTCACGCCATGCCGCTTTTCGCTTACGTCGCGCGCGACGCCCGCGGAGCCCGGATCGAGGGCCGCCTGGAGGCCGCGACCCCGACACTACTGGCCGACACGCTGGCGGCGCAGGGCACCTTACTGGTGCGCGCCGACCTGTGCTCCGAAGACGGCGAAGGCGTGAGCGCGTTCTTCGACCGCACATTCGGCGCCGGGATCGAGATCGACGATCTGCTGTTGTTCTGCCGGCAGCTTGCCACCTTGCTGAAGGCCGGCGTGCCGCTGCTCAGGTCGCTGCAGGGGCTGACCGAATCGGCCGCCAAAGTGAGCTTCGCCCGGTTGCTCGAGCGCCTCAGGCTGCAACTGGAGGGTGGACGGCAATTGTCGGCGGCGATGCAGCGCGAGGAGCCGATCTTTTCAGGTTACATGATCAGCATGGTCCGGGTCGGCGAGGTGACCGGCCGGATGCACGAAGTGTTCATGGGCCTGCATGCGCAGCTCAGCTTCGAGCGCGAGAACCGCGAGCAAGTGCGTTCCGCGCTGCGCTATCCGATGTTCGTGCTGTGCGCGGCCGCGGCCGCGCTGGTGGCGCTCAACATCTTCGTGATTCCGGCATTTGCCAAGGTCTACCGGGGCCTGCATGCCCAGCTGCCGCTGATCACCCAGGTACTGATCGCCGTGTCCGACTTCTTCGTGCATTCCTGGGCGCTGCTGCTGGGTCTCGTTGTGGCAGCCGCAGGGGGACTGGCCTGGGCGCTGCGCACCGAGGCCGGACGCCGGATCCGCGACGAGTGGCTGCTGCGACTTCCGATCTTCGGGTCGCTGGTTCACAAAGCGGCACTGGCCCGATTCACGAAGAGCTTCGGCCTGGCACTGGACGCCGGCATCCCGGCCGTCGATGCGCTGCAGGTCGCGGTGGAGACGACCGGCAACATCGAACTGGCCGAGCGGATCGGCCAGATGAAGGCTTCGGCCGAACGCGGCGAGACGCTGGCCAAGTCGGCGCGCGCCACGGGCGTTTTCACGCCCACGATCCTGCAGATGGTCGCGGTGGGCGAGGAAACCGGCGCGCTCGGGGAGATGATGAACGAAGTGGCCGACTACTACCGCAAGGAAGTCGAGTACGCGGTGAGGGGCCTGGCCGCCAAGATCGAGCCGATCATGATCGTCCTGATGGGTGTCATGGTGCTGGTGGTCGCCCTCGGCGTGTTCCTGCCGATGTGGGATCTGTCGCGCGCCGTGATGCACCACCAGTAGCGAGAGCTGGCGAGACCTGCCAGGTCGGCGACCGGCCATCGACCGGCGGATTTGGCCCGAAAACCGGCGCTTATTGGAGCCCAAGATTAACTCCGGGCTGCCGATAATCCACTAGACACATGGTCAAATCAAACTTAAAGGACAGAATATGAACGCCGCAGTTGCACCCCGCGACCAGCGGGGCTTCACCCTGGTCGAGCTGATCGTCGTGATCCTGATCATCGGGATCCTGTCGGCGATAGCGCTGCCGCGCTTCATCGACATGGGCAAGGATGCCCGGATGGCCAAGGCGCAAGCGATCATGGGCGCAGTGCGCTCGGCTTCCCAGGTCGTGCGGGCCGCCGCGCTGGTGCGCAGCTCGACCGGCGCCACGGGTAGCGTCAACGTCGACGGCCTCAGCATAGCGACGAACTACGGGTATCCGCAGGCGCTCGGGCCGAACGGCATCGTCGACGCGGCCGGTCTTGACTCCACGGCGGCCAACAACGATCAGGTCGCCATCAGCTCGGGCGGTGCGACGGGCGGCACCGCCATCACGATCCAGATCATGGGTGCCGCGACCGCCACCACCTGCCAGGTCTCGTACACCTCGCCAAGTACGGCAACTGGAACCACCTCGGTTCCGATTATCGCGCTGGCCACGGCCGGGTGCTGATCCCGCCGGGGGCCTTGGCGGCGCTGGGCGCCGTCCCGCCCCGGGCGTTTTCTGGCAAGCGGCGCCCTCCGCCAGTGAGAGCGCCGCTTTTTTACTTCCATGAGTCCGAGCCGCTTCCCCCTGCCCGCATCGTGCGCCGGATTCACGATGCTGGAGCTCATTATCGTGATCCTGATCGCCGGCATCCTGTCTTTCATGGCGATCGGGCGGCTGAATGACACCGGCGAAGTCAATGCGCACGGTTTCGCCGAGCAGATCGCCAGCACGCTGCGCTTTGCGCAGGAAGCAGCCGTGTCCCAGCGCCGGCTGCTGTACGTCAATGTCGACGCAGGCACCGGTGTGGTCAATGCCTGCCTGGATTCCTCCAATACGTGTACGCAGCCGCTCGCGGCGCCCGGGGGCGGCAGCCTGAGCGTGCAGGCGCCCGGGGGGGTCGTGCTGAGCACCAATGCCGCGCAATTTTCATTCGACGGGCTGGGGCAGCCCTCGACCAGCACGCAGATCCAGATCCACGCAACCGCCTCCAATGGGCAGCAGTTCACGGTGACGGTCGAGCCGACCTCGGGCTATGTGCGCCGGTCCTGAGCGCATGCGGGCCCAGCGCGGCACCTCGCTGGTGGAGGTGATCATCTTCGTGGTGATCGTGTCGATCGCCGTCGTCTCGGTCGTCAGCGCTCTATCGCTGGCCGTGCGCCAGTCGGGTGATCCCCTGGTCCAGCGGCAGACGCTGGCGATCGCCGAGTCGCTGATCCAGGAGATCGACAGCCAGCCGTATGCACAGAAGGATCCGTACAACCCGACCGGACCGGACGACGCGATCGGCCCCGAGACGGGCGAAACCCGGGCCGGCTCGCCGCTGCCGTTCGACAACCCGAACGATTACTCCGGCTATTCGGAGACCGGGATCGTGGCGCCGGACGGCACCGCCATCGCCGGGCTGGGCACCTACTCGGCCAGCGTAGTCGCCGCCCAGCAATCGATGGGCAATGTGCCGACCAGCGACGGCCTGCTGGTGGTCGTGACGGCGACCGGACCGGACGGACAGCCGGTCACGCTGACCACCTTTCGAGCGCGGTACGCGCCATGAGCGGGCGGCGGCTCAGCGGGCACGAGCAGCCCGGCTTTACGCTGCTCGAGCTGGTGATCGTGATCGCGATCCTGGGCATCCTGTCGGCCTCCGTCAGCGTGTTCATCGCCAACCCGGTGCGCGCCTATTTCGAAACGATCGATCGGGCCACGCTGACCGCCGCCGGCAACTCGGCGATCCGGCGGATCGTGCGCGAGGTACAGGGCGCCGTGCCCAATTCAGCTCGGATCACGGCCAGCGGCGGCACGACCTTCCTCGAGTTCGTTCCGATCGTCGACGCCGGCCGCTACCGGGCCGCAGCCAGCAACAACTATCCGACCCAGAACGATCCGCTCGTCGTCACCGACTCGACCGACAGTTCGTTCCAGGTGCTGGGGCCAACGGTCAACGTCCCGACCGGCTCCCAGTTGGTGGTCCTGAACCTGGGATATGGCAATGCAAACCTGTACTCGGGAACCAATATCCGCACCGTGACCAGCATCGGCGCAGCGCTGCAGACGATCACGTTCATGTCCACCACCGCGTGGCCCGGCGATTCGCCCGGCTACCGCTTCTACATCGTCAACGGGGCCGTGACCTATGCCTGTACGCCGAACGCGAGCGGAACCGGTACCCTGAAGCGCTACTCCGGCTACGCGATCCAGGCGTCTGAGCCGAGCGCGACGAGCAGCGCCCCGCTTTCGAGCGCAACCAGCAGCCTGGTGCTGGACGACGTCACCGGGTGCACGTTCACGCCGGGTCCGGCCTCGGTCGACCTGAACGCAGTCCAGATGGCGCTGCAGCTCACCCGCAGCGGCGAGACGGTGTCGCTGTATTCGCAGGTTCATGCACCGAACAACCCATGAGCAAGCCCCCTCACCCCCGGCCCCTCTCCCGCTGGCGCAGGAGAGAGGAGCAGTACGTCCCCTCGGCCTCCGGACGAGTGGAGCCTTACCTTCCCCCTCCTTCTGAAAAAGGGGAGCCTTACCTGCCCTCTCCCTCTGGAAGAGTGGAGCCTTACCTTCCGTCTCCCTCTGAAAAAGGGGAGCCCTGCCTGCCCTTTCCCTCCGGAAGACGGTTCGTGGGCGAGGACGGCTTCGCGTTCATCGCAGCCCTGTTCCTGCTGGTCGTGCTGGGCGCCTTCGTCGGGTTCGTGATCACGATCTCGATGAACGCTCAGACCAGCGGCGCGTTGGCCGTGCAAGGCACACGCGCGTACGAGGCGGCCCGCGCCGGCGTCGAATGGGCTACGTACCAGATCCTGGATCCGCGCCAGGCGATCAACGGCTCCGTCAATACGCCTCCAGCGTGCTTCGCCTCGCCGTCCACGCCAACGCTTCCGGGCGACCTCGGGCAATTTTCGCTCACGGTCGCCTGCACGCGCTACCCGGACAGCGGCGCCAGTCCCAACTACTACGAGGAAACGAGCCGCCGGGTGGCCGTCTACGACGTCACCGCCACCGCCACCCAGGGCACAGCCGGGGCGGCCGACTACGTCGAACGGCAGATCCAGGTACGTATCGAGCACTGCAAGGATCCGAACGCAGCCTCACCGGCCTATGTGTGCCAATGACCATTGCGGACGCGAGCTGATGCAATCGCGTATCGCTCCGAGCGGCTCGTCCCGGCCCGGTGCCCACGTCTTCCGGACCATCGCGGGCCTGTGCATAGCGCTCTCGCTGCTCGCCGCCGTGGCGCCAGCGCTGGCGGCGGTCGCCTACGTCAACTCGTCGTCATCCTCGCTTGACTCGTCCGGAACCTCTTCCGTCACGATGACCGCGCCATCCGGGCTTGTCTCGGGCGACGTCATGGTCGCATGGGTCGCGCAGAACACGAGCGGGCTGCCCGCCGTGAGCGCGGCGCCGTCGGGCTGGACCCAGGTACTGGAGCAGAACGACGGCAGCTCGATCGGCACCGCGGTCTACTACCGGGTGGCGACGTCGTCGGACGTGGCGGGGACGACGAACTACACCTGGTCCTTCCAGCAGTCGGCCCGCTCCGGCGGCCTCATCGTGGCGTTCAGCGGGGTGTCCACCACGTCCCCCGTCGTTGCGAGCGCCTCGCAGGCGAACGGCGCGTCGGGGTCTTACACGGCGCCCTCGATCACGCCGGGGGTCGCGAACACGATGCTGCTCGCGCTGTTCGCGGCCGACTCCGGCAACGTGACTATGGCCACCCCCGCCGGAACGACCTCCGCCTTCGCGGGGTCCACGGGGGCCGGGCCCAACGGCATCGCGATCGGCGCGTTCTACGAGCCGCTGAGCGCGTCGACGGCGACGGGTCAGGTCCAATCAAGCGGCAACAACTCGGCCACGAACGTCGGAGCCACGCTTGCCCTGCAGCCTGCCGCCGGGGGCGGTGGCGGCGGCTCCGCCGCCTCCGGGTTCAATGCGGTCGACGGCTATCTTTCCAGCTACCCGGCAAGCACCGCGGCTCAGAGGATCTACACCAAGCTGGCCGGCACCGGGTTCACGCTGAACGTGGCCGCACTGAACAGTGCGACCCCGACCCCCGGCCTGCTGTCGCCGGCCTACGTATCGGGCACCAACAAGGTGACGGTGGACCTGGTAGACGACAGCGACGGATCCTGCGCCGCCTCGTGCGCAGGGTCGACCTGCCAGGCCAAAGCGGCGCTCGCCACGCTGACGACGAGCTTCGTCAGTGGCGATTCCAGCTACAAGAAGGGGCTGTCGTTCACACTGGCCGATGCCTATCCGAACGTGCGCGTCCGGGTCAAGGACGCCAGCAATTCGCCCACCGTATACGCCTGCTCGGTCGACCACTTTTCAGTGCGGCCGACCTCGCTCACCGTCACGTCCAGCGCGAACGCGGACCCGAGCGGCGCGAGCGCGACCGCTACGCCGGTCGTGAAGGCGGGTGCGACCTTCGCGCTGACCGCGACCGCGGTCGCCGGCTACAGCGGAACGCCATCGGTCAATGGCAGCGCCGTTACCGTCAATCCGCTCAGTCCAGGCGTTGCCAGCGGCAGCTTCGGCGCAGCCAACGCATCCAATGGGGTCGCCACCGGCAACTTCGCCTATTCGGAGGCCGGCTACTTCACCCTGAACACCGACGCTGTCTATGACCAGAGCTTCACGTCCGTCGATCAAGCGGGCGATTGCACAGCGGACTATTCCAACACGCTGGTCAACGGAAAATATGGCTGCTACTTCGGCAACTCCGCTACAACCGCCTTCGGCCGATTCGTTCCGGACCACTTCGCGATCACCGCCGGCTCGGTCACGCCCGCCTGCGGCAGCTTTACGTACTTCGACCAGGACGGCTTCGTCACGACCTTCACGTTGACCGCGCAGAACTCGTCCAACGCAACGACCCTCAACTACACCGGCTCGTTTGCCAGGCTCGGGCTGATCGCCTGGGCCGGGTACGTCTTCACGGGCGATACGGCCACGCCCTCGGCCAGCGCGACTGCGCCGACCGGCAGCTGGAGTAACGGCGTGGCCAGCATCAGTGCCGAGCACCAGGTGCTGGTGCGGCCGACGACGACGCCGGCGGCGCCTGTGAGCGTGACGGTGTCGGCGCGGCCGGTCGATCCGGACGGGGTCACGACGGCAGCGCCGACTCCAGTGATGTCGGCTGGCACGCCAATGCGCTTCGGCGTGCTCGCGGTGGGAAGCGCATACGGCTCCGACCTGCTGACGCTGCGGCTGCCCGTCACCGCGATGGTCTGGAACGGAACCGGGCTGGTGACCAACTCGGCCGATACGTGCACCGGAGCGGTGCTTAGCAACGCCAGCATCGCGCTGGGCAACCTGGTGCAGAAGCCGGGCACCAGCGGATCGTTTTCCACTTCGGTTCAGGCTTCCCCGACGCTCGCCTCCACGTGGTCGCAAGGCACCAGCTCGATCGCGCTGGCGGCGCCCGGCACCGCGGGCACCGCGCAGATCGCGCTGAATCTCGGGTCAGGCTCGGCGGACGCCTCCTGCATCGGCTGGAGCGTCGCCTCGACCGGATCGCACCTGCCCTGGCTGCGGGGCAACTGGTGCAGCTCCGGGTATGCGAGCGATCCGTCTTCGCTGGCGAGCTTCGGGACCGGCGCCACGCCGTTCGTGTACTTCCGCGAAAACCACTGACCGCCCAAGCCGCAGCCCGGACGGGGCCGACGGCGGGCGTCCGAGGCCGTTCCTGAGGGCGTTTTCAGGGCCTTTGGGGGGTCTTTTTCCGTCATGGCGCGCCGCAATGCATGCCTAGGATGGGGCACCAAGGACCATCGGCGCGAACCACCGGCATCAAAAACGCGCCAACGCGATGCGGGGCTTGTGAATGCTGCAAACGAACTGGCTGCGTGTGCTGCCCTGGCGTGCGCTCGGACGCGGTCGCCGCACGTCCGAACAGGTCGGCGTTTACCGGACTTCGACCGGCCTGATCGCTGCGCGCGTTCGACTCGACGGGGACGACGGTTGCAGCGTCGAACAGCTTGAGACAGCCGACCTCAAGAACCAGCGCGACGAGGCCGCCGTCGGCCAACTGGCTCGCAGCGGCATCCTGAGCCGCGCACCGGTGATCCTGGTGCTCGGCCCGGAGCACTACAACACCTTTCCGCTGCCCGCGCCATCGGTGCCGTCGGCCGAAATGCGCGATGCGCTGCGCTGGAAACTGCGCGATGTGCTGCCCTACGCGCCGGAGGACGCCGTGATCGAGTTCGTCCGCCTCGCGCACGCCACCGATTCAAACGCAGCCGAGAGCCTGCTCGCAGTGGCGGCGCAGCGCCGCCTGGTCGCCCAGGCGTCCGCACCCTTTCTGGCAGCCGGCGCAGACGTGCAGGCGGTCGACATTGCGGAAATGGCGCAACGCAACCTGCTGATCCGGCTGCCGGGAGCCGAAGAAGGTCGCGCACTGCTGGGACTGGACGAGTCGTCGGCGCTGCTGACGGTAGTTCATCAGGGTGCGCTGTGCCTTGCACGCCGGATCCAGATTCCGCCCTCGCTGGGCACCGAGGACGAGGATCCGGAGCACGTGGCCACACGCATCGCCACCCAGGTGCAGCGCTCGCTCGAGGTCGTCGAGCGCCAATCGGGTCTGGCGCCGGTGCGCACCGTATGGATTGGCCCGCACCCCTATTGCGCCCTGATCGCCCGTTGCACAGCCGAGCAGACCGGCCTCGAATGCCTGCAGCTCGACTTGCAGCAGGAGTTGGGCTTCGCGGCAACCGTCGCTGAGCTGCCGCCGGAGCAAGCCTGTGGCGCACCGATCGCGATCGGCGCCGCGCTGCGCAGCGAACACCCGGCGGAGGTCAATCGAACCGCCCGGGAAAGCTCCGCATTGTCCTGGCTGTCCAAGCTGAAAGCAGCTTGACGCGAACGGCGCACAAATGGCCCAGGACAACATCAATCTGCTCGAGCGCAAGGTGCCGGCCGGCCTGGCCTCGCGTTGGGGTCGCCGCTTGATCCTCGTTGGCGGATCGGTCGCGGCGCTGGGTGCGCTCGGCTGGATGGTGCAGAGCCGTGATCTGCACAGGATCCAGCAGGAGTTGAGCCGCGTGCAGGCCCAGACCGAGCGCCTGCAGCGCACGATGGTCGAGGTTCCCAGCCCGGAGGTCGCACTGGCCGGCCGGCTGGCGGCCGAAGAGCGCGAGGTCCAGGCGCTGGAGGCGGTGGCGCACACGCTGTCGACCGGCGGCCTGACGCGTGCGGCCGGGTTCGTCGGTCCGCTGCAGGCTTTCGGGCGCGCCACGACCGAAGGGGTCTGGCTGACTGGACTCACCCTGGATAACCGGCACGGTTCGATGGTCGTCGAAGGCCGCGCACTGGATGCTTCGCGCGTTCCGACGCTGCTGCAGACGTTCAAGGCCGAGCCGTATTTCGACGGCACGACCTTTTCCGCGATCGAGCTGACGGCTGGAACGGCCACCAGCGCGCTGGCCGCCGAGCGCGCGCTGAAATTCCGGATATCGACGCCCGCCTTCGCGCCGGGCGCTTCGGCGGGGAGCCAGTCGTGATCAAAGCCGATCAGGTGAGCGAATGGTGGGAGCGGCGCAAGCCGCGCGAGCAGCTGTTGGTGATCGCGGTAGCGGCACTGACGCTGCTGTTCGCCGCAGACGCGCTGCTGCTCAGGCCGCTGCGAATCCAGATAGCTGATTCCAGCAAGCGTCTGGCCGGCACGCGCTCCGAGCTGGCCGCACTGCAGCAACAAGTCGAGGAGCGCGATCGCGCCGGGAGCGAGCAGCTGCGGGCGCGCGAGGCCGACCTGAAGGCCAGGTTGGCGGCGGCCGAATCCGATGTCCGCCGTGCCCAGATCGACCTGGTCGCTCCGCAGAACATGGCGCGCCAGCTGGCAGCCATCCTGCAAAGGTTTCCGGAGCTGCGCGTGGTCGGGATGCAGTCGGAATCGCCGATGCCGTTCGACGACCGCGCGGACGGGAGCGGCAAGGAGCCGGTCAACGCCGAGGCGCGCGCCTCGATGCTGTACGAGCACGGGCTGGAACTGACCGTCGAGGGCGGGTACCTGGATCTGATCGCCTACCTGCAACAGCTCGAGCGCACCCCGTACAAGATCTATTGGCGCGACCTGGATCTGAAGGTCAATGCACAGGGCGTGCCCGTCACCAAGGTTCGCTTCTTCACGCTCTCCAAGGGACCGAAATGGCTGACGCTGTGAGCCGCGCCTTCACGATGCTGATGGCGACCGGCCTGAGCGCCACAGCGTCGGCGGCAGGCATAGTCGATCCGACGCAGCCGCCACCGGGCTACGGCATGTCGCAGCACGCCAGCGATCCGCAATCCCCGGATTCGATCTCCCCGCCCCAGCCGGTTCGGCTGCAAATGATCGCGCGCGACGGATCGACGCGCCTGGCCGTCGTGAACGGCCATCGTGTCCGGCCCGGCGATGCGATCACGCTGGACGGCAAGAGCGTGAAAGTACTGGCGATCCACGACGATTCGGTTGAGCTGGATCGAGACGGACACCCTCAGATATTGGAACTCGTGCCGCATGTGAGACTGAAATGAAACGCGATTCGCATTCCCCGTTGTACGGACGACTGGTTCAGCTGCGCGGTCAAGACCCGCGCGAGGAGGCGCAGCCACGCTGGCCCTGGCTGATGCCATGGCTGCTCGCCGCAGTGGCCGTGGCGCTGACTCTGCTGCTGTCGGCCTGCGCAACATCGCAGCCGCCTGCCCCGAGTTCCGCCGCCAAACTGCTGCCGGAAATCCGCCAGGGCCTGGCCGAGCCATCGAAGCCGGCGGCGGAAGCGGTTCCGCCAGAGGTGTCGCGCGAGCTGCTGCCACCGGCTGACCTGTCGGTCTCCAAGCTGGCCGGCAAGCCCGCGGAACCGCGCTTCGACCTGAACGTGGTCGGGCTGCCGGTGGCCCAGGTGTTCGAGGCCCTGGCGCGCGACACGCGCTACTCGATCGCGGTCGATCCCGAGCTGAAAGCGTCGGTGACGGTCAGCCTGAAGGACGTGACGCTGATCGAGGCGCTGGAGACGCTGCGCGACCTGTACGGTTTCGAGTACCGGGTGCAGGGCAGCCGGATCTTCGTTCAGCAGCCGGTCCTTCAGACCCGCGTGTTCCAGGTCAACTATCCGGTGACCAGTCGCTCGGGCCGCAGCGACTTGCGAGTGACGTCCGGCTCGATCACGCAAGGTGCTGGCAGCGGCGCCCCCGGAACGCCGGCCGGCTCGCCGCCGACGTCGTCGCCGGGCGGCGGGACTGGAGCCCAGGCGAGCCAGTTGTCGAGTCAAATCACGACCCAGACTCGCAGTGAGCTGTGGGTCGAGCTCGAGGCCTCGCTGAAGCTGCTGCTCGCGACCGATGCAGCCCATCCGGATGGCCGGCAACTGATCGTCTCGCCGCAATCGGGCCTGATCGTGGTGCGCGCGATGCCGGCCGAGTTGCGCCAGGTCGAGACCTACCTGCGGGCAATGCAGGTCAACGTCGAGCGCGAAGTGATGCTCGAGTCCAAAATCATCGAGGTCACGCTGACCGATACCAGCCAGAGCGGTGTGAACTGGGCCGCCTTTCACGCCGGAACCGGCGCGCGCGGCTCCCTGGGACTGACCACGCCAGGTTCACAGCTGCAGCCGAGCGGCGTGTTGCTCGACTCGCTGCTGGGCGTGAATCCGGGAGTGCAGGTAGTGCAACCGGCGACCGGAGCCTCGCCGCTGTTCGGTCTGGCCTTCCAGACGGCCAGCTTCGCAGCGTTGATGGAGTTCCTGCAGACCCAGGGCAACGTGCAAGTGCTGTCGAGCCCGCGCATTGCGGCGCTGAACAATCAGATGGCCGTCTTGAAGGTCGGGACCGACGATTTCTTCGTCACAGGGATTACCACCAACATTTCGTCTTCCTCCACGGCCAACGGTGCCGCGATCATCACGCCGACGATCACGGTGCAGCCGTTCTTTTCCGGCGTTGCGCTGGACGTGACACCCCAGATCGACGACGACGGCAACATCATCCTGCACGTGCACCCGTCGGTTTCGTCGGTCGTCGAGCGCAGCAAGGACGTCGACCTTGGCACGCTGGGCAAGTACACGCTGCCGCTGGCGTCGAGCACCGTATCCGAGACCGACACGGTAGTGCGGGTGCGCGACGGCAACATCGTCGCAATCGGCGGGATGATGAAGGCGAACCGCTCGGACACGCGGGCCGGCGTGCCGGGCGCGGCCGACCTGCCCTGGCTGGGCCACCTGTTCAGCTCCACCCAGCATTCGCAGACCAAGCAGGAGCTGGTGATCCTGATCAAGTCCACGGTCGTGCATTCGCAGGCCCAGCTCGATGCACTGCGCGAGGACGCGCTGCAGCGGCTGGGCGCTGCCGCCGACGCCTCCCGCCTGTGAACCCGCACCCATGTACCTGACCCATTTCGGATTGAACGCCGCGCCCTTCGCGCTGACACCGGATACCGCGTTCGCGTTCTCGTCGCGCGCCCAGCGTGAGGCGCTCGACACGCTGGTGCTGGCCGTTGACGGCGGCGAGGGTTTCATCAAGATCACCGGCGAAGTCGGCACCGGCAAGACGCTGCTGTGCCGCCGCTTTCTCGCTCACGCCGCGGGCTCGCCTGCAGAAGCACGTAATTCGGAGGCGGGGTACCGCACCGCTTACATACCCAACCCCTGCCTGAGCCCTCGGACACTGCTGCTGGCGATCGCGCGCGAGCTGAAGATACGGGTGGCCAACGTGAACTCCGACGGCGACATCCTGCAGGCGCTGAACCGTGCGGTGCTGCGGCTTGCCGCGCGTGGCTCGCGCGTCGTGGTGTGCCTGGATGAAGCGCAGGCGATGCCGGCTGAAACGCTCGAGTCGTTGCGGCTGCTTTCGAACCTGGAAACCGAGAAGCGCAAACTGGTGCAGGTGGTTCTGTTCGGGCAGCCGGAGCTGGACCACAAGCTGGCGCGCAACGACCTTCGCCAGTTGCGCACGCGGATCGCCTTTCACTACGAGCTGAGCGCCCTGTCGAGCGCGGAAACCGAGGTCTACCTGGCGCACCGCCTCAGGGTGGCCGGCAATCGGGGAGCAACTCTGTTCCCGGCCGATGTGGCGCGCGCGATTCACCATCACGCTCGCGGCGTGCCGCGGCTGGTCAACATCATCGCGCACAAGTCTCTGCTGCTCGCCTACGGGCAAGGCTCGGCGCGTATCACGCTGCGCCAGGTCCGCGCGGCCGCCAAGGACACACCGCAGGCGCACGGCGCCGGACTGCTGGCCCGCCTGCTGAGGCCGCGCTGGCTTCGCTTTCGAGCTGCCGCATGAGCGTGCTGAATACGATGCTGAGCGACCTGGAGCGCCGCGGCGCGCGCTCCACGCTGACGCTCGCGCCAACGGAAGCGGACCGCTTTGCGCCGCCCGCAGCGGTGCAGGACCCGCCCAAGCCCCGCGTGCGCAGGGTGCCTGCCAGGCCGGCCGTGCTGGTGGCGGCGGCCGTGGCCACGGCCGCAGCGGTGTGGCTCTGGCCCTCCTCCGCGCGGCGCGCTACGGAGGGCATGCCCGAGGAAGTGAGCAGCACGAAGGCGGGTCCGCCCCAGGTTGCACCCGTTGCTCCGCCTCCGGCAATACCGGATACCGCGGCAGCGTCCGCGGCGGTCGCTGTGCCGGTCGCGCCGCCACCGACTATCGAGGCCGCGCCGACACAGCCGATGCACCCGCACACGCCGACACCCTCCTTCGCGCTGCGCGCTTCCGCGGGCAAGCCCGGGGATGTGAGCAGCACGAAGGCGGGCCTGCCCTCCGAAGCGCGCAGCGCGAAGGAGGGCGTCGCGCAAAGTACGGCGCAAGCCGAGCTCAGGCGTGCCATCGAGCTGGTTGCGCGCGGACAAACGACCGAAGCGACCCGCTTGCTGGCCGATGCGCTGTCGCAGCGGCCGGACTGGAGCGATGCGCGCGCGACACTGGCTGCGTTGCAGGCCGAGGCCGGTGACCGGCGGCAGGCCCTTGCGACGCTGCTCGATGGTGTGCAGTTCGACCCGACCCGCTTTGCGCCCACCGCCGCCCAGCTGCAGGCGGAGCTGAACGACCCGGCTGGAGCACTGCTGGCGTTGGATCGGGTTCCGCCCACGGCCCGTGATCAGTCCTACCACGCGCTGGCCGCTGCCATCGCCCAGCGCGCCGGCCGGCATCAAATGGCGGTCGCCGAGTACGGAGCTGCCCTCAGGTCCGTGCCGTCCAATGCGGTGGCCTGGGTCGGCCTGGGCGTGTCGCTGCAGGCCCTGGGACACGATGCCGAGGCGCTTGCAGCCTACCGCGGCGCCGCCCGCGAAACGCTCAGCGCCGAGTTGCGTCGCTTCGTGCAGTTGCGGATCAGCGCCCTGCAGGCCAGCGCGGCGCCCTAAGCGGCGGGGTCGGTTTCCAGGTACGCAATCAGCTCCGCTTGCGGCATCGGGCGCCCGAACAGGTAGCCCTGGGCCTGCGAGCAGCCGGCGCGCCGCGCCATTTCGAACTGCTCTTCGGTCTCGATGCCCTCGGCCACGACACGAGCGCCAAAATGGCGCCCGAGCGCAGTGACCGAGCGCAGGATCGCCATCGCGGCCGTGTCATTGGTCAGGCTGCGGATGAAGCCGCCTTCGATGTTCAGCCCGTCGGCGGGAAAGTCGCGCAGCAGTGTCAGGCTGCAGGAGCCGGTGCCGAACTGATCCAGCGCCACGCTGACGCCGGATTCGCGCAGGCGCTCCAGCCGGCGGATCGCCGCCTCGATCTCGGCGGGCTGGCGGCCCAGACTCGATTCGGTCACCTCGATCTGAAGCCGCCGGGCCGGCAGCCCGGTTTTCTGCAGGATCCGGGCGACCACGGTGTTCACATCCGAGCCGCGAAATTCGCGCGCCGACAGATTGACCGAAAGCCCGACCTCGCGCGGCCACGCCGCGGCGGCCGCACAGGACTGCGCCAGCATGGCTTCGCCGATCGGGACGATCAGTCCGCTCTCTTCGGCCAGGTCCACGAACTGCCCGGCCGGCAGAAGCCCGAAGCGGGGGTGCAGCCAGCGCAGCAGGGCTTCGACTCCGATCACGCGCCGGGTGCGCATGCTGACGCGCGGCTGATAATGGACCAGGAACTCGTTCGCCTCCAGCGCCTGGCGCAGATCCGACTGCAGCTGCAGGCGCCGCGTCTCGCGCTGGGCCACGACGGGGTCGAAGAACTGATAGAACCGCGTCGACGTCTCCCGCGCGAACTGCAACGCGCTGACCGCGCGCTGCATCAACGAATCGGCATCGGTGCCGTCGGCGGGGCACACCGCCACGCCCATCGTTGCGCTAAGGCGCACTTGCTGCCCTTCGATCCGCAGCGGCGCATCGACCACCTCGATCAGCTTGCGTGCCACCGGCGCGGCGTCGCTCGACGCGCGCAGATGCGTCAACACCACCGCAAACTCGCCGTCTCCGATCCGTCCGACCAGATCGCAACCCCGCACGGCCAGGCGCAATCGGTCGCCGATCAGCCGGGCTGCAAAGTCGGCCGCGCGAAACCCCATCGACCCGCGCAATGCGGGCAGCTGTTCAACCCCCACCAGCAGCACCGCGGCCGGCTCGCCGGCGGCGCCATGCTCGACCGCCACTCGCGCGAGTTGCTCCTCGAACAGCCGCCGGTTCGGCAATCCGCTCGCCGGGTCGTAGCGCTCGGCGGCCAGCGCACTGGCTTGCGCCGCGGCGCGTTCGTGCACCTCGGAGATCAGTCGCTCGCTGGTCCACGCCAGTTCGTTGTCGCGCTCCGCAATCGCCCGCTCCAGCGCAAGCAGGCGGTCGGGCCCGCCCTCGCCGTCGGTACGCCCGGTGGGCGGTCGGGCCGGATCGCTGTGCTCGGTGTCGGACGAATGCATGTTGGACGGTCCCGTTCAAATGCAGCCGCACGGCCGCGTGGACGAACCAGCTGTCGATTGTCCGAGGCGAACGGCGCGTCGGGTCGCGCGATAACGGCACATTCGGGCCGAGTTTTCGTGGCGCTGATCGCCGGGCCGGCGAAGCCCCGAATTACCCTTCGCCTGCGGCCCAATTTGCGGCGCAGATCGCCTAACGAAGTCTCTTTTGGTGTCGAAGATCGAGGAATGGGTCGAAATCCGGCCCCAATCCGGGACCGACCCCTTGATCGTGTTTCTCGACTTCGACGGCGTGTTGCATCCGGACCCCTGTACCGAGGCGGTGCGGCTGTTCGAGAACGCGCCGCGCCTTGCGCACGCCCTGAGCGACTTTCCGCGCGCGGCACTGGTTCTGTCGACCGCGTGGCGCCAGGGCGCAACCTACGAGCAGCTGGTTGTGCTGTTACCCCCGGAACTGCGTCAAAAGGTGATCGGCGTAACCCCGAACTTCAGCGAATTCGCCTCCACCGCCGCGCTGATTCCTTACCGTCGCCAGGCCGAATGCATGCGCTGGATGCAACAGAACCGGCTCCAGGACGACGACTGGCTGGCGCTGGACGATCGGCCGAGCGGGTTCACCCCGTATTGCGAAAACCTGATCGGATGCCACCCGCAGTCCGGCTTCGACGCGAGCGTCAGCGCGCGGCTGCGCAGCGCGCTGCAACGACACTTCCAGGGACGCGGCCAGGGCGTCGACCTGCTGATCGGGTAATCCCGACCCGCCTTCGCCCTTTGGGCTTCGGCGGGCAAGGCGGGCGCGGCGCTTGTGGCCAAAACCCAACGCGAAAGCCAACTCAGGGCACCGGGTATGGCGCCGCCGGGGTCGGCCAGCTATCTTCGCCGTCCTACCGTCTCTTGGACAAAGCGCGATGACCGCCAAGACGGGTGCAGCGAGCTTGCCGACGCAGGCCCTTTGCGCCGTGGGCGTCGTCTACGGCGATATCGGGACCAGCCCGCTGTACGCGGTGCAGGAGTCGTTCAATCCGGTCCATGGCATTGCGACCGTGCCCGCCAACGTGATCGGCGTGATCTCGGTGATGGTGTGGACGCTGATCACGATCGTGGCGGTCAAGTACGTCGTGCTGATCCTGCGCGCCGACAATCGCGGCGAAGGCGGAATCATGGCGCTCACCGCGCTGGCCTCGTCGGCGGTCGGGCGCCGCTCGCCGCGCTACAGAATGGTCGTCACCCTCGGACTGCTCGGGGCGGCGCTGTTCTGCGGCGACGGCGTGATCACGCCGTCGATCTCGGTGCTGAGCGCGGTCGAAGGGCTGGGCGTGGCGACGCCGGCCTTCAAGCCCTACGCGGTTCCGCTGGCGGTCGCGATCCTGACCGGCCTGTACGCCGTCCAGAAAACCGGAACGGGACGGATCGGCTTCCTGTTCGGGCCGATCCTGACCGTCTGGTTCGTGGTGATCGGAGCGGCCGGAGTTGGGAGCATCGCCCGGGCACCGCAGATCCTGGCGGCGCTGGACCCTTTCAGGGCCGTCGATTTCATGCAACGAAGCGGATTTGTCGGCTTTGCTGCGCTGGGCGCGATCGTGCTGGCGGTGACCGGGGCCGAAGCGCTGTATGCGGATCTGGGCCACTTCGGCCGGACGGCGATCCGCGCCGCCTGGTTCACGCTGGTGTTCCCGTCGCTGCTGCTGAACTATCTGGGACAGGGAGCGCTGTTGCTGATCAATCCGGCGGCCGCCGACAATCCGTTTTACCGGTTGGTGCCGGCGTGGGGCGTGGTGCCGATGGTCGTGCTGGCCACTGCCGCCACCGTGATCGCCTCGCAGGCCACGATTTCGGGGACATTTTCTTTCGTCAAACAGGCGATCCAGCTCGGATACCTGCCCCGGATGCAGGTCGTTCATACATCGGCGCAGTCCCTGCACCAGGTCTACCTGCCCGACGTCAACTGGCTGCAGTTCGCCCTAGTGGCGACCGTCACGATCACGTTCGGCAATTCGAGTGCGCTGGCAGCCGCTTACGGGATCGCGGTGACGGGCACGATGCTGATCACCACGCTGCTCACGTTCGAGGTGCTTCGCTACGGGTGGAAGTACCCGCTCTGGCTGGCCATCGGCGCGACGGGCCTGTTCCTGCTGGTGGACGCCGCGTTCTTCAGCGCCAACACGCTGCGGATCGTGCAGGGCGGCTGGTTTCCGCTCGCCATCGCCGCGGTCGTCTTCTTCGTGATGCTGACGTGGAACCACGGCCGCCGCCTGGTCCGGCTGCGCCTGCAGAAGGACGCGGTTCCGCTGAAACTCGTGATCGATTCGCTGGTCGCCTCGCCGCCGCCGCGCGTTCCCGGCACCGCGGTGTTCCTGCGAGGCGAGCAGGAAGGAGCCCCGCGCGCGTTCATGCACAACCTGCTGCATAACAAGGTGCTGCACGAGCGCGTGATCTTCCTGACGGTGCACGTGCTCGAAGTGCCGTGGGTGCCTGACGAGGAAAGCGTCAAAGTGCAGTCGCTCGGGCACGGGTTCTACCAGGTCGACGTGTACTGGGGCTTCATGAACGAGCCCAACGTGCCGCACGCGCTCGCGCTGTGCCGGTCGCACGGGCTTAGCGTCGAACCGATGGAGACTTCCTATTTCCTGAGCCGCCAGCGGCTGGTTCCGGGCGCCGGACCCGGGCGCATGGCGAGCTGGCGCGAGCGGCTGTTTGCCGCGATGGTCCGAAATGCGGCCGATCCGGCCGACTATTTCAAGCTGCCGACCAACCGGGTCGCCGAGCTGGGCGCGCAGATCGAAATCTGATCTACGCGAGGTTTTCGCGCTGGGTCGAAACTTCCTCCGCAACGGTCAACGCCGCCAGGTTGCGTCGTCGGAAATCTGCCGGTAGCGTTCGGAGATGACGCTGGCTGCAGATGCAGGCAAAGACCCTTGAGCCTCAGGATCTGGAGCAGATCGCTGCCGTGACGCTCGCACACTACGAGCAGCGCGCCGAGGATTTTCGTGCCGGCACGCGCGATCACGACGTGCGCCAGAACATCGATTCGTTGCTACGCCACATCCGGGGCGAGCCGCCGTTCACCATCCTGGACTTCGGTTGCGGACCGGGGCGCGACCTCAAGACCCTGGCCGGCCTGGGCCACACGGCGATCGGCCTGGAAGGCGCAGGCGAATTCGCCGCGATGGCGCGCGCCGACTCCGGCTGCGAAGTGTGGCAGCAGGACTTTCTGAAGCTCGATCTGCCGGGCAACGCCTTCGATGGCATCTTCGCCAATGCTTCGCTGTTTCATGTGCCGTCGCAGGAGTTGCCGCGCGTGTTGCGGCAATTGCATGCTGCATTCAAGCCCGGCGGTGTGCTGTTCAGCTCGAACCCTCACGGCAACAACGAGGAGGGCTGGAACCGCGGTCGTTATGGCGCCTATCACGACCTGCACGCGTGGCGCCGCTTCCTGTCCGATGCGGGCTTCCTGGAACTCGAACACTTCTACCGGCCAACCGGATTGCCGCGCGAACAGCAGCCATGGCTGGCCAGCGTCTGGCGCCAACGCTAGGAGTCTGCCCCGGCAGGCCTGGTACCGCCGCCTAGAGTCCGGGCCCCCGAGCGCGGGCCTGAGCCGCTTGCACCGCCTTGCGCAGTGCCTGCATCGGCAAGGTCACGCAGCCGTGACGGGCGGGGACCTCGCGCACCGGGCCAAACACCGCAAACTCCTGCCAGGCCTCCGGCGCAAGATCGGCGCCGGCCAGCAGCCCATCGAGCGCCACGATCGCCTGACCGATCTGCATCACATGCGCTCCCGGCGCATGCAGGCCGACCAGGCTGGCGGCCGCCCGGCACAGCAGGCAGCCCTTCGTCTCGTGTGCCAGCGCTCCGATCCTGGCCCCGCTCAGCCTCAGTGCCAGGTCGATCCGGTCGCCGCAATAGGGATTGTCGAGTCGCACGACGGCATCGGCAGCGGCCAGCGTGCCGGCGCCATGGGCGGCGCGCGCCAAGGCTTTGATCGCCTCGTTGTACAGGGCCGCGTTCACGCCAGAATCCGCACCGCTTCGCGCACGCCGGCGAGCAGCGCATCCACATCATCGTCGCCGTTGTACAGCGCCAGGCTGGCGCGGCTTACGGCGTCCGTTCCCAGCGCCTGCATCAGCGGCTGGGCGCAATGATGGCCGCCGCGCAGCGCCACGCCCAGTCCATCAAGCACCTGGCACACGTCGTGCGAATGCAGACCCTCGAGCCAGAACGAAACGACCGGCACGCGGTCGCGCGCATCGAGCGGACCGGCCAGGTGCAACCGGGGCACCGCGAGCAGGCCCTCGATCAGGCGCGCGGTCAGACCCGCCAGCCGGCGCTCGATTCGGGGCCAGTCCTGCCGGCTCATCCAGGCCAGCGCCTCGCCCAGTCCGACGGCCTGGGCCACGGGCGGCGTGCCCGCTTCGAAGCGCCGGGGCGGCGCGGCGTAGTCGGCGCGCTCCAGGGTCACCCGCTCGACCATGCCGCCACCGGTCGCGGACGGAGGCATCGCATCAAGGAGCTCGCCGCGGCCCCACAGCACGCCAACGCCGCCAGGTCCGTAGCATTTGTGCCCGGAAAATACATAGAAGTCCACGCCCAGCGCGCGCACGTCGACCGGTCCGTGCGGAGCGCGCTGCGCCCCGTCCAGCAGCACGTGCGCGCCGACTGCACGCGCCTGCTCGACCACCGGCCCCACGTCCGTGACGGCTCCGGTCACATTGGAGGCGTGCGTCAGCGCGATCAGCCGGCAGCGCCGGCCCACAAGGGCCCGCAGCCCACTCAGATCCAGGCGGGCGCCGGCGCCCAGCGGTACGAACCGCAGGCCGACCCCCGCGCGATCGCGCAGCTGCTGCCACGGGATCAGGTTGCTGTGGTGCTCGGCCACCGAGACCACGATCTCGTCGCCCGGCTTGCACAGGTCTGCGTACGCCTGCGCGACCAGGTTCAACGCGGCCGTCGCCCCCGACGTGAAAACGATCTCATCGGGGTGGGCGGCATTGAGGAACTGCGCAACCTGACCGCGCGCGCGCTGATACGCGAGCGTCGCTGTCTGCGCCAGCCGGTGGCCGGCCCGCAGTACATTGCCGCGCGCGTACCGCTCGTGCTGCACCATCGCATCGAGCGCCGCCTCGTGGATCTGGCCGGTTGCCGCGTTGTCGAGGTAGTGCAGTGTCCCGCCCGCCTGAGCCAGCAACGGAAACTGACGGCGCAGCGCTGCCGTTTCATCGCTCATCGCTGCTGCGCCCGGTCCAGTTGCTCCGGCGTATCGACATCCACGAAGATCGCGTCGGTGTCGAACGGCACGGCGCGAACAGTGGAGGCGAACCGCTCGATCAGCCCGCGCGCGCCGATATCGCCGCTGAGCGCGCCCAGAGCGGAGAAGAAACTCTTCGGCCACAGCACAGGGTGGCCGCGCCGGCCATCGCGGACCGGAACCACGATCATCGGCGCAAGCGGATCGAAGGCCTCGATCAGCCGGTCGATGTGGGCCGCGACTATCCATGGCATGTCGCCCAGCTGCACCAGAGCCGCATCGATCGACTGCGGCAGCATCGCCACCGCGCACCGCAGGGAGCTCGCAAGTCCCGCAGCGTATTGCGGATTGTGAACCACCGTCACCGGCTTGGATGCCGGAACCGCCTCGAGCGCGGCTTCGACACGATCGGCCTGCCAGCCGGTCACCACCACGACCTGCGTGCAGCGTGAATTCAGTGCGGCACGCACCGCGCGCTCGATCATGGTTGCTCCGTCGACCTCGCACAGCAGTTTGTTGCGCCCCTGCATCCGGCTCGACGCGCCGGCCGCCAGCACCAGAGCGGTGATACGACTGCTCACGGGCTGTTGTCGCGATAGCGCTCTTGCACGATCTGGGCCAGGATGGCGACTGCGATCTCGCTGGGCGATCGCCCGCCCAACGCCAGTCCGACGGGCGCGTGAATGCGCCCGACCCGATCGCCCAGGCCGTGCTCGCTCAACCGCTGGACGCGCTTGGCGTGCGTGCGCGTGCTGCCGAGCGCTCCGATGTAGAAGGCCGGGCTGCTCAGCGCTGCAACCAGCGCCGGATCGTCGAGTTTCGGATCGTGCGTCAGCGTGACCAACGCGGTGCGCGCATCCGGTCCGAGCCGCGCCATCGCTTCCTCGGGCCATTCATTGCTCAGCGAAACGCCCGGAAAACGCTCGGCGCTGCCGAATGCACGGCGCGGATCAATCACCGTCACCTCGAATCCGGCCAGCGCCGCCATCGGCGCCAGCGCCGAGGCAATATGCACCGCGCCCACCATCAGCAGCCGCGGCGGGCCGGCATACACCCGCACGAACAGGTCCTCGTCGTGCGGAAGCGCTCCGCTGCGTTCAACCCGGACGCTGTGGCCGATCGCGGCCAGCAGCTCGGCGCTCAGCGCCAGGTCGCCGCGCGACGTGTCGCCCTCGACCAGCGCCTGGCAGCCGTCGCTGAGCCGGGTCACCAGCGCCAGCGCGGCCCGCCCGGATCCGGCGGCCGCCAGTCGCTCCAGGATATCCCGCCTCATTCGACCCGCTCGACAAACACATCGACCTCGCCATTGCGCCTCGTGTATCACGGCGGCCTCGATGCACCCTCCGGAGACCGAGCCCACGAACTGCCCGGTGCTGTCGACGGCCAGGTGGCTGCCCGCCGGTCGCGGCGACGAGCCCCACGTACGCACGACGGTCGCCAGCGCCACACCTCGGCCCTGGCCACGCCACTGACGGATCTGCCGGAAGATCTGGTCCGATTCGAGGTCCACACGCAGCCCTTCCAAACGCAGGCCGCCGCGCCGCGCGGCGGGCCTTTAAAGATAGCAGGAAGGCGGCCCCCGATCAGGCCGCGGGCCGCTCAGACGGGTGGGGTACAGCGACGCGAATCCGCCCGCAGGCGGGCTCGCGCCTCTTGATACCGGAGCTCAGTGGCCCTTTGGATTAGTGTCCTGGCAATAGGGCCCGACTTCGCTGGCGCCGCGGGCGTGCTGGTCGTGGCACTGGTTGGGCACGATAAAGGAATAGTTCGGCACTTCGCCCCGGCGCAGATCCGCATATAGCCGCTCGAAGCCCTGGGTATTTCGCAGGCTGTTGTCTTCGTCGCCAGCCTGCACGCTGGCGAAGTAGACAAACGGGTTGTGCTTGACCGCGTAGAGCTTCGGCATTGCGCTGACCGAGGAGGTGAGGTCCGAGATCATTCCGTCGCTGTTGTTGACCCGGTCGGCCCCGTACGGCGGCAGGCTCTCCTGGTAGCTCTTCCAAGTGAGGCCCGCTTCGACCAACTGATCGGCGATGGTCTTGCCCACGGTGTACGCCGGGGCGATCGGGTCGTTGTAAATCGGGGCAGCGGGTGTCCCCTCGTTGGTCGTATCCACGGCTGGGGTGGCCGCGTCCATGCCGCTGCCGGCGATAGGACAGATGTTGGGCGCCCCTTCAAGAGCGGGGGTGTTCAGCTCCAGATTGGACCGGCATGCCTTGTTATGCCAGTCGGGCGAATTGTCGTTGACGACGCCGAAATTCGAGCCCCCCACCATCTCCAGATAGTTCGTCAGGCTCGGGTGCCCTACACCGAAATAGTTGGCCGCCAGATTGGCGCTCTTTGCATCGGCATTGACGAAGGGCACATTCGAGTTGCCAAAGATCTGGCCGTAATGGTGGTTCTCCATCACGATCACGAACACGTGGTCCAGGCGCGGAATGCTCGGCGCGGGGTTCTGGGCGAGCGCCGGCGCGATACCGAACGCGGCCGCCAGGGTCAGCGCAATCGTGGTTTTTTTGATCTGCATCGGGTCCTCCTCGGTGCGGCGAGCCCGCATCGACCCGCTCGTCGCTGCGGTCGCGTGCGAAGGACTCGCCAGTTTTCGCTCGTGCTGTGTGCCCCGCATCATCCGAGCGAACGATGGGGCCGTTCTCGGGGCGCCTCAGAGTATTGGGAGTTTGTGACCGCGAGATGATCAGCGGCCGGCGACGATCGGCTCGGTGGTCGCCGGCGCGCCCAGGTACAGGTACAGGCTCGAGTTGCCGTCGCGCGACCGGCCGTACGCCAGGTACAGCGGCCCGATCGGGCTGTCGAGCAGGAAAAACGCGGAGGCCGATTTCAGCGTCCCGGTCGGATTGCCGGGGACGATCGGTCGGCCCAGCCGCCCGGCCTCCAGCGACAGCCCGGCATACAGTCCGTTCAGAAACGGCAGCGGCGCGAGCTTGTAGCGGTAAATGGCGCGTGCAAACTGCAGCGACTGACCGTTCAGCGATCCGATCCGGTAGCCGGACTGCTGCAGGAACCCGCCCCACTGGAAAACATCGTAGCGCGGAAGATCGTTCGAGCCGAAGCGGCCTTTGAACGTCGCTCCCAGGTCGAGCGTGCTGTCGCCCAGCGAAGCGGCCACCGATCCGCTCGCGTCCCAGCGGCTGTAGGCGGATTCGCCGCCCAGCGCGACGCGCGAGGCGAACAGGCCCGCCGACGCCTGAAAACCCGAGCGGGGCGCCACGACGCGGTCGTATTCATCGGCCTGCAGCCGCACGTGCCAGGCCCCGACGCCGACCCGATCCGGTCCCGGCGCGAGCGACCGCGGTCCTTCGTCGAGGCGCTGCCGGATCTGACCGATCTGTACGCCGGTGCGCAATTCGGCGGCGCGGCCCACGCGGCTTCCGACATCCACGCCGGTCAGGCCCTCGTACAGTATGTAACGGGCGACGCGCGGCCCGTTGGCAAACACGTCGTCGACGTCTCGATCGAGCTCCGCGTAGGGCCCCACAAAGAAAATCCGCTCGATGTCGAGCGGCTGGTACAGCTCGGTCGACAGCCGGTCCTGCCGGCCGAGCTGCAGGTCCGTGCGCCATTCCGCCCCCAGGGAATCGATCCAAGTGCGCCGGTAGGCGCCAAGCGCTTCGAAACGCGATTCGCCGCGAAGATCGTAGCCGCCCTCCAGCCCTAATTTGATGAAGTTCGGACCCCAGGATTTCTCGACCACGTCGATTGCCGCCACGCGGCGGCCTGCATCGTCGAGCAATCCGTACCCGACGCGCTCGAAGTCACCGCTCGCGTACAGGCGTCGTACATCGGCTTCCTGTCGCACCGGGTCGGGTTGCTGACCGGCCCGGGTCTTCAGTTCGGCGCGGACCACGTCCGGGTTCACGCGCTCCAGAGGCGGCAGGCGCACTTCTGCGATCGGGCGCGCGTCGACGCGCGCCACCGTGTGCCGGCGCGCGGTCAGCGCCACGTACTCGTCGGCCGGCAGCGAGAGCCTGGCCAACCGGTCGCTGACTGCGCGCGCTGCAGCCTCGCCCAACGGGATCGGCGCCGTCCAGTGATCGAAGTCGGCGGACGAGAAGTCGCCGAGCTCGGGTCGGATCAGGATGTCGTCCGGATGCAGCAGCTGCAGCGACCTCTTCTCGGACTGCTCGATCAGGATGTCGAAGATTCTGCGGCTCACGCCCAGCAAGGTGCCAAGCTCCTGCTCGGTCAGGCGCGGTGATCCCAGATCCACGACGATCGCTACGTCCGCGCCCATCGAACGCGCCACATCCAGGGGCAGGTTGTCCGTCAACCCGCCGTCGATCAGGATGCGGCCGTCGAGCCGAACCGGCGCCAGGGCTACCGGCACCGACATGCTGGCACGCAGCGCCTGCCACAGCTCTCCCCGTGAAAGAACGACCGGCTCGCCGGTAACCAGGTCGGTGGCCACGGCGCGAAACGGGATCGGCAGCTCATCGAACTGCACGACATCCGACGAACGGATCAGCAGCCGCATCGTGGTCTCCAGCTGCTCGCCGGCGACCAGTCCCTTGGACACGCGCAGCCCCGCGTCGCGCAGCCCGAACTCGGGCCCGATGAAGTTGCGCTGCTCGTCGATCTTGGTGCGAATCGGAAGCTCGGAGCGGGGCGGCCGGTCCACGAACAGGGCTTCGGACGTCAACCCCGACACGATCTTCTCCATGTCGGCAGCGCTGATCCCGGTGGCGTAGGCCGCGCCAATCAACGCACCGATGCTGGTGCCCGCAATGCAATCGACCGGCACCCTGAGCTCTTCGAGCACCTTGATGACGCCGATGTGCGCGGTGCCGCGGGCGCCTCCACCGGCCAGCACGAGGCACACGCGCGGTCGAGCGGACGGCGCCGGAGCGGCGCCGGCAGCGGGCACGACTGTCGCCACGCACCCGATCGCCAGCGCGAGCCGGCAGACCGCGCTGGCCAGTACCCGCGGCGGCGTCAGCGGACTCAACGAGCTGGCCCGGGTCTGCCGTAGGCGCGCTCGACCCGGGCGACGCGCACTTCGTACTCCTGATACCACTCGCGCTGGCCACGTTGCTGCGCCAGCAGGTGCTCCGCCTGCGCCTTCCAGGCCGCGATGGCCGCGGTCGATTCCCAGTAGCTGACGGTGATTCCGAGCCCGCCCGGATCGCGCACGCTCTCGACCCCGAGAAATCCCGGCTGCCTGGATGCCAGCTCGACCATCCGGTCGGACGTTTCGGCATAACCGCGATCCCCCTCGGTCCCGACCGACGTGAAGATCACCGCGTAGTAGGGCGGCCGTGGGGTTCGTGCCAAGCTGCTCGTGCTCATCGCTTCACTCCGGTTCGTGCCGATTTCCGATCGGCGTTTCAATGGGTGCAATGTCGGGGCACGAGGATCTCCTCGGCATGGCCGCGATCGAGCCCTTGCAAGTCCGCGTGCCCGAACAGCAGGTAGAAACCCGAGCCGCCATCGCCGACCACGCCAATCGTGTTCGTCTCGCGCTGCTGTGGTGTGTCTTCGGCCACGGCGGCCCGCTGAAACGGGGTCGGCTTCTGCAGCGCGGCCACATGGGCGATCCGATATGTATGGCCGAACAGCTCGAGGCTGGGGCGCATGGCACCTTCGCGCAGCCACTGGCCGATCGCATCGCGCACCTGCGGCCCGACGAAATCGATGTGGATGTGCAGCTGGTCCTGTGACCGGCCCCAACGCGAATTGATCGCCAGGCCGATCTCGTCGGAGCGCACGTCCGACCGGCCGGAGGCCGCGATCACGCGGTCGCGCGCGCCCCACGCGTCTTCGAAGTAATCGGGCTCGTCGTCCCGCAGCAACTCGGCGCTCTCCACTCCGATGCGCCGCGCAGTCGGGATCAACAGGTAGTGGGTAGCGCCGCAGATGTCCTTCAGCACGGCATCGCCGCGAGCCCGATCGCAATACAGCGACGGCACCGGAGCCCACCCCTGGTTGCAGCCGGCGTCGACCAGCACCCACAAGGCATTGGAGTGCCCCGCCGGTGCAGCCGACCCGCACGCTTGCAGTGCGATGAAGGCGACGAACAGGCCGATGCAGGCGCCGAGCCTGCCGCTGGCGCCAGGGCTAGGGAATGCGGAGCTCAAAGCAAAACTGCCGCGAATCGGTTCACAGCAACTTCGAGACACGGCATGCTATCAGCAGCGCCACCCTCAACGGTCCTGGTCCGTTGCAAAACTGAGGATCAGCCAGATTCCACGCGGCGCCGCCACCGAGCGGAACTGCTCGGCCGGCCAGGTCGCGGGGTTGCTGTTGTAGCTGCGGCCCGGCCCCGAAAACGCGTTACGGCTCAGCTGACCGTAGTTCGAGTAGGTCCTATCGAACAGGTTGTCCACGCGCAATGCCACCTCCCATCGCGGTGCCGGCCGGTAGCGCCCTTCCAGGCTGAAGACAAAAAACCCGGGCACCGGTCCGTTCACGTCACGGTTGTTTTCGTCGCCGCGCGCGAACACGCCCGACTGCCCGCTGGCCTGCGCCCCCAGCGTCCACGCTGGATCCAATTCGGTGCTGAGCGCGAATTTCAGGATGTGGCGCGGAATGCCGGGGATCCGGTCGCCCGCAGTCACGGCGATGTCGGTGCAGGAGGCGCACGTCAACGGCGCCGCCGTCGAGTTGGCCGAGCTGTTCAGAACGAGCCGCGTGCGATAGGTGGCGTCGATCAGGCTGTACTGGGCACCCAGTGTCCATGCACCCGCACGCAGGTCCAAGCCGCTTTCGATGCCGCGCCGGCGTGTCTTGCCGACATTGCGGAAAAAGCCCGCGCTGATCGCCCCGCCCTGGCTGCTGATGAACTGGATGTCATCGTTCAGCTCGGTGTCGAAGCCGGACACGCGCCACTTCAGCCCGTTGGTGTGACCACGGACCCCCAGCTCGTAGGTGCGCGAGATCACCGGCTTCAGCTCCGGGTCGCTGGCGAAAGCGTTTGGCCGGCTGCACGGGGCGTTCGGGTCGGCGCAGGTCAGCTCGACCGCCGTCGGCGCACGCATGCCCTCGTTGTAGGCCGCGTAGGCGGTGAGCGTGGACCAGGGATTGAACGTAAGCCCGCTGGCCGGATTGAAACGCGTGTAGGCGTGGTGGCCGTTCAAGGCGGTGCCGAGCTGATCCTTCAGGTCGATCGTGGCGCGATTGAATCGTCCCGACACGGTCCAGTAGGTGCGCGGATCGAGCGCCCAGGTGTCGGTCCCATACAGTCCCTCGTAGGTGCTGGTCGATTTCAGGCTCGTGACCAGCACGGCGGCAAGCGTGGAGACCGTTCCGCGCTCGCTGCTGACCAGCGCATCCTGGTTCGATTGCGTGAAATCGACGTCCCCGCGGTCGACACTGGCGCCAACCGCCAGCGTGTTCTTGTGCCCGGCCACGTCCCCCAGGTAAGTCAGCTGGATCGAGCCGCCCGGCCGGCGCTCGCCGATGCCGTTCAGTGCGTTGCTGGCGGGGTAGTCGCCGGGCGCGGGCGGCGGCACGAAGTTGCCGTTCATGTTGCTGTTGAAAACGGTGGTCGACACGAAGCGGTAATACGCATCGGCCCCCAGCAGCAGATGCTCGGACAGGTAATGGCTGCCCTTCAGGTTGAACAGCGCAAGCCGGTTGGTCTGGATGTCCGGCCAGGAATAGTCCTGAGAGGGCGTATCCAGCCAGGAACGGGGCAGCGTCTGCGAGCCCTGCAGCCGGTTGTCGGCGAACGCGAAGCTCAGGTCCAGGTCGGTGGTCGCGTCCTGGTAGCCGGTCTTCGCGAAGGCCTGCTGCACCCGGCTCGTACTGCGGTCGGACCAGCCGCGCTGCTCGAACAAAGTCCCGGCCAGGAAGTAGTCGACGGTGCGACCATGGCCTCCGGTCTCGAACTCGGCCGAGCGCCGTCCGAAAGAGCCCGCGGTCACATCGACCGATGTTCCCGGGAACTCGAATCCGCTCTTCGTCGTCACGGCCACCGCGCCACCGAGCGAGTTCAGCCCGAACACCGGGTTGGAGCCCGGGATCACGGTGATGTGGGCGATCGCGTTGCGCGCGATCAGGTCCCAGTCGACCGTGTCGCCCAGCGCCGCGTTGGCGCGCACGCCGTCGACGAACACCGACAGACCCTGCGGGGTGCCGAGCACCGGGGAGGCGGTGAAGCCCCGGAAATTCAGGTCGGTCTGAAACGGGTTGCCCTGGGTGTCGTTGACACTGGCGCTGCCCAGCGCGCGATTCAGCGCGCCGGCCGCGTCGACCGCGCGCGATCCGCTGACCTGGTCGGCTGAAATCGTCTGCACATTGGCCGGAACCTGCTCGGGAGGCAGGCCGATGCCCGGCAACGGCGTGGTCCCGATCACCTCGATGCGTGGCAGGTCGAGCTGCGTTGCCGGGTTTTCCTGGCCCTGCACCGGCGCCCCGACGATGAGCACGACAAAAAACGCCGCCACGGCCCCACGAGGGCGTGGGCCGCGCGCCTCAGACCAACCCATGCCCCCTCCTGTTTCGGCGCGCGGATTCTTAGGTCCGGCCAATGGTGCAGCCAACAAGTCCTGCAAATACAAGGTTGCGAAGGATAGGGCAAGAATGGTGCATGGCTCGCTGCAGCGCAAGATGAAGGCGTTGCCGATTTGCTGTCTTATTCCAGCCCTGCGCGACATACTATCGGGTCGACGGCCGGGCTTGCCGGCGCTGCGACACAACAAGCAAGTCCGCGAGCACGAATGAGGAGGAACTCGCAATGAGCGAAGCAACCGAATCGGCCGCCACCGGCCGTCGCACCGTTCTGCGCGCCGCGCTTGCGGTCGGTGCCGCAAACCTGGCGCCGCCGTTCATCCTGTCCGCGCGTGGCGAGCAGCCCGTGCTGATCGGGCTCGACAACCCACTGACAGGCACCTATGCCGCTGTGGGCAAGAACGAGCTGACCGGCTGCGAGCTGGCCATCAGCCAGATCAATGCCAAGGGCGGAATCCTGGGCCGGCCGGTGGAACTGCGGGTGGAGGATTCCACCAGCGGCGACGCCGGCACCGCAGTACAGAAGGCGCGCAAGCTGATCGAGCGCGACAAGGTCGATTTTCTGCTGGGCAACGTCAACTCGGCGCTCGCGCTCGCGATGGCCCAGGTCAGCAACGAGAAGGGCATATTGCACATCGTGCCGGGCGGGCACACCGATGCGATCACCGGCGCCACCTGCCACTGGAACGTGTTCCGCGTGTGCAACGCGACCCAGATGGAGGCGAACGCGGCCGCGCAGCAGCTGGTCGAAAAGGCCGGCCGCAAGTGGTACTACATCACGCCCGACTACGCGTTCGGTCACACGCTGCAGGCCGCGCTGGAGAAGGCCGCCGACCGGGTGGGCGCCACCAAAGCCGGTGCCGACCTGTCGCCGCTGGGCACCACCGATTTTTCCTCGTACCTGATCAAGGCGCAGGCGGCCAAGCCCGATGTGATCCTGTTCCTCGTGCAGGGCGACGACATGATCAACGCGCTGAAGCAGGCGGTGCAATTCGGGCTGGACAAGCGCCTGCACCTGGCCGGTGCCCAGCAGGAGCTCGAGTCGCTCGAAGGGCTGCCGCCCGAGGCCCGGATCGGCGCCTGGGTGTTCGAGTGGTACTGGAAGCAGCCGGGCGTTCCGCACGTGGCCGAGTTCGTCGAAGCGATCCGGAAAAAGACCGGCAAGGTTCCGACCGCACGCACCTGGTTCGGTTTCGTGTCGACCTGGAGTTGCGCACTCGCCGCCGCAGGCGCCAAGTCGCTCGATGCGGTGAAGATGGCCAAAGCGCTGGGCGGAATGAAGCTGCCGCCCGAAGTCGGATTGACGCCGGACCCGGCGTTCTATCGGGCCGAGGATCACCAGCTGATCGCATCGCTGTACATCGGCAACGCGCAGGCGGGCGGCGCCGATCCCGAGGATCTGTTCAACGTGAGCCACGTGATGCGAGGAATCGATGCCGCGGGCCGCGTCGAGGACAGCCCCTGCAAACTGGTCTGGCCGAGTTGAAACCTCACCCCCTCCCCTCTCCCACTCGCGTGGGAGAGGGGCGATCGGGCGCGCCTGGGCATAGCACCCCTCGCCTGCGAAGCGGCAGAGGGGTCGGGGGTGAGGGCTGGATGAGCATCAGATGACCCAGCTGATCCTGTTCAACATCTTCAACGGCCTGATCGTCGGCGCGTTCTACGCGTTGATGGCGCTCGGGCTCTCGCTGATCCTGAACCTGAGCGGCGTGATCAACTTCGCGCACGGCGGCTTCCTGGCCCTGGGGGCCTACCTCGCCTACTCGCTGATGCCGCTGGTGGGCTTCTGGGGCGCGCTGGTGGTGGCGCCGTTGCTGACGGCCGCGCTGGGCCTTGCGATCGAGCGGCTGCTGATCCGACGGGTCTACGGCCGCGACCCGCTGTACAGCCTGTTGCTGACGTTCGGGCTGGCTTACATCCTGGAGGATCTCGCGCGCTATATCTGGGGCCCGCAAAGCCTGCCGTATCCGATTCCGGCCGCGCTGGCGCGCCCTCTCAGTACCCAGTTCTTCTTCCTGACCGGCTATCGCCTGTTCATGGTCGCCCTGGTCGCGTTGACGGTGGCGGCCTTGTTCGTCGTGCTGGGCCGAACCCGCCTGGGTATGCGCATTCGCGCCGGAACGCTGGACCTCGAGACCGTCTCGGCGCTGGGCGTGAACGTACGCGTGCTGCGCAACCTGAACTTCGGCCTCGGCATCTACCTGGCCGGCTTGGCCGGCGTGCTGGCAGCCGGCATGCTGGGCCTGCAGCCGACCATCGGCACGTCGCTGATCATGCCGAGCTTCGTCGCGATCATCGTGGGCGGGCTAGGGAGCCTGCCCGGCACCCTGTTCGGCGGCCTGCTGATCGGGGTGGCGCAGGGGTTGGCCACCGTGTTCATGCCGTCGGCCAGCGAAGCGATCATCTACGTGATGATGGGCCTGGTGCTGCTGATGCGCCCGCGCGGACTGCTCGGTGAGGAAGGACGGCTGAAGTGACGCAGGCGCAGCGGGTGGGCGCAACCGCGCTGCTGTGGCTTGTGCTGCTGACGATGCCGTTCTGGATCGGCGCGGTCGGGGGCTATACGGAGCTCGCCAGCCGGGTCGTCGTGATGGCCTTGGCAGCGACGGCGCTGAATTTCCTGCTCGGCTACACCGGCACGCTTTCGTTTGGCCATGCTGCCTACTTCGGGCTGGCCGCCTACGGAGCCGGTATGACGCTGAAATACGTGGCGCCGAGCACGGGCCTGGGGATGCTGATCGGGGTGGCCGTGGGCACGCTGGCGGCGGCCGCCATCGGAGCGCTGATCGTGCGGCTGCGCGGGGTGTATTTCGCGATGGTGACGATCGCCTTCGGCCAGGTGTTCTACTTCATCGCCTTTCGCTGGAATACGGTTACCGGCGGCGACGACGGGCTCACCGGCTGGCGGCGCCTGCCGCTCGAACTGGCTGGAATCCGCCTCGACATCCAGAACCACGACACCGCGTTCTACTACCTGGCGCTGGCGTGCTTCGCACTGTCGGCGGGCGCAATGGCGCTGCTGCTGAGCTCGCCGTTCGGCCGCACCTTGCACGCGATCCGGGAGAACGAGCGCCGGGCGCGCTTCCTGGGCATCGCGGTGGAGCGCCACCTGTGGCTGTCGTTCGTGATCTCCTGCGCGTTCGTGAGCCTGGCCGGCACGCTGTACGCGCTGCTGAACAATTTCACCGATCCGCGCGCGCTGCGCTGGGACATGTCGGGCAACTTCGTGATCATGGCCGTGCTGGGCGGCATGCGCTCCTTCTGGGGACCGCTGGTCGGGGCGGCCGTGTTCGTCGTGCTGCAGGACTACGTCTCGAGCCACACCGAGAACTGGATGTCCGTGGTCGGATTGATCTTCGTGCTGGTCGTGCTGTTCTTCCCGCGCGGAGTCTTGGGCCTGGTGCAGCGCAGGGGTGAGCAATGAGCTCGATGTGGCTCCCCTTCATGATCTTTTCTACCTGACCCATGAGCCTGCTGCGCGTGGAGCAGTTGTCGTGCTGTTTCGGCAGCCTGCGCGCCGTGCACGAGGTGTCGATGTCGATCGCGCCGGGCGAGCTGCGCGCGCTGATCGGCGCCAACGGCGCCGGCAAGACGACGCTGTTCAACCTGCTCAGCGGATTCGTAGCTCCCAGCGGCGGGCGAATCCTGTTCGACGGGCAAGACATCACCGGACGTCCCGCCCACGAGCGGGTCGACATGGGCATTGCGCGAACGTTCCAGATCACGGAGATTTTTCCAGAGCTCAGCGTGCACGAGAACCTGCGCATCCCGGTCGAGTCCGAGGCCGGCCTGCGGCTGCGCCCGTGGCAGTCCCGCTCGGCGGCCGACCGGATCGAGCGGCGGGTGGCCGAGTTGCTCGAACTCGGCAACCTGGCCGACAAGTCGGGGCGCCTGGCGGGCGAGCTGTCGCACGGCGATCAGCGCACCACCGAAATCCTGATGGCGCTCGCGCTGAGGCCGCGCCTCCTGCTGTTGGACGAACCGACGGCCGGCATGGGTGAACAGGAAACGTACGAGATCACGGAACTGGTCAGGCGCCTGCACCGCGAGCGCTCGCTGACGATCCTGCTGGTCGAGCACGACATGCGGGTGGTGTTCCACCTGGCCGATCGGATCATGGTGATGGCCGAAGGCTCGCTGCTGGCCGAGGGTACGGCCCAGCAGATCGCCGCCGACGAACGGGTGCAGGCGGCCTATCTGGGCGGAAGCCGGCAATGAACGCGCTCGAAGCCAGCGGGCTGAATACGTTCTACGGCAAGAGCCACATCCTGCACGACGTCTCGCTGGCGCTGCCGGACGGGCAGGTGGCCACACTGCTCGGGCGCAACGGTGCCGGCAAGACCACGACCTTGCGCAGCCTGCTTGGCCTGACCCCGCCGCGTTCCGGCACCGTGCGGGTGCTGGGCCAGGACTGCACCGGGCGGCCGCCCTACCGGATCGCGGCGCTCGGGGTCGGATACGTGCCCGAGGGGCGACGCGTATTTGCGAACCTGAGTGTCGAGGAGAACCTGAAGGTTCCGCTGCAGCGCCCCGGACCGTGGTCGATCGAAAAGGTATACGAGCTATTCCCGAAGCTGGCGCAGCGCAGCGCGCACCGCGGGCGCCAGCTGTCCGGCGGCGAGCAGCAGATGCTGGCGATCGGCCGCGCGCTGGTCCTGAATCCGAGGATATTGCTGCTGGACGAGCCCTCGCAGGGGCTGGCGCCACTGGTGGTGCTGGAGGTCTTCGAGGTGCTGGCCAGGCTGCGCGAGCAGGGGCTGTCGATCCTGCTGGTCGAGCAGAACGTGCGCGCCGCGGTGCAGATCGCGGATGTCGCGTACGTGCTCGACGACGGCCGCGTCGTCTACCAGGGTGCGGCGGCGGATCTGGCGGCCGACGAAAAACGACTGCGGGCGCTGGCGGGCGCGGCGGCCGAGAGCTGGAGTCCGACCCCGGTCAGCCTCGCGGCCGAGGCGAGCGGCCCGTCCGGCTGAGACCTTTTCGGGCGCATGTCAAGGGGCTTCGCATCAGCCGACGTCCCTACCCAGCACAAGCGGCCGCGAAACACCTGAGTGGGCGTCGCCCTCGGCACTTGCGGCGGCGATAATGGCGGCTCGCAAGCGGGCTGGCTGCTCACTATCGGATGGCGATCGCCCTACCGCCTGTCCCCGTGGCATGCAGTAATGTGCCGGGCCTCGCGTTCCACCAGCCAGCCTCCGCTTGCACCCGCCGCTACGCTTCCAGTCGATCCAGCCGAATCCCGAGAGTCCCCGCAGTACGCGGCCGGTGCCGACTTTCCCGGTGACCGTCCCCTGATCCGCGGCGCATCTGCTTCCCAGGCGAAATTGTTGGATCCGAAATCGAGTGTCGAAATCTCCGGAGCGCTGGAGCCGACGCGTTGCGAAAATTGCAAGTCGAGCTGAGCAATGCGCCGGAATTCAAGTAGGCCGTGGCGTCAGCGCCCGCGTCCGCTGTCGTCGTCCAGAACGGCAACACCGAGGTAGCGATCGGCGAACGAGGAGTGATCATCGACGGCTGGATCCAGCCGAATCCCGAAAGCTCCGCAATAAACGACGAAAGCGACGATCAGGGAAGTGATCAGCCAGAATCTGAAGAGCACCGCGCGCCTCCGAAGTCAGGTGTCCGCAGCGCTAGCTTTGCGCGACTGACCGCTTCCCGAGACGCTAAGTAGATGCCGAGTTACCGGCCATTTCCGCGAAAAACCATGGACGCTCGGCGATGGTGCATATCGACAGATTGACGACTGCCGGCATCAACCTGTTCATCTTCTCGACGGCGCTCGGTGCCTGTGTCGCCTTGCTGATGGTCGACGACCGACCGTTTGCGGCAGGTGGAAGCACGGTGCAACCGACCGTGCTGCGCGACATCGGCCTTGATTGACGCACCTGCCAGAGAAAGGTCCCGCGGGCACCGGCTGGTAGCGGAGGGGACGCCCCCGCTACCGCCCCGGACAGTCTATGGCAAGGTCAGGACCCAAGCGCCGCGGCCGTGCGTGCCCGCAAACAACAGACGCTGGTCCGCCAGGATCTGCAAGTACGGGGTCAAAACGGTCGGCAGTCCTTCGCCCGCCTCCCGCCAGTGTGAGCTGCCCGCGGGCAGGACCAGCACGCCGAAATCCGTGGCGGCGTACAGATCGCCGGTGTTGGCGTCGCGCACCAGATGATTGATCGGCAGGTCGCCCAGGTCGTGATCGAGCGGCGTCCACTGGCTGCTCGAGGTGTCCGGATGCCACGTCACCTCGAAGACGTGACCGGGCGTCGTCGGCGTGAGCGCATTGAAGCCCGAGTACGCCACCCAGGCGTGGTTGGGGTTGGACGGATCGACCGCAATCGCGCTCACGAAGCGTTCAGGCGCCGCCGCGTTGGTCGAATCGACGCGCGCGAACGTCACGTTGGCCGGGATCGCATTGTCGGCGTTGTGACTCACGAACACGCGGCCCAGATTGGTCGCAACCCAAAGCGTTCCGGCATCGGCGGCCGTGCGCTGTGCTGCCACCACAACTCCGCCGCTGCGATCGGCGCCAAAGCCGGAGACGGCGTCGTTCAGCGACGGACCGAGCGCGGTCCAGTCGCCGCAGCTCGGGCTGAAATTGCCCAGGAAAAAGACCTGAAAAGCGGTGCAGTTCGCCTCCAGGAAAGCCTGGTTGCCGCCGTTGTCGAGCGTGCGCCAGACGTGCGCATAGCCCGTGAACTGCGTGTCGGGGTGCACCGGGTCGGTGGTCATGAACTGGCGTCCGGTAAACAGTTCTGACGCGCTTCCCCGCTCTCCCGAGAAGACGATCGGCGCCGATGTCCACACCCACACTCCGATTCCGCCGCTGCCGCGGTGGAAGTTCGTGAAGAAAAATTGACTTTGGAAGCTCGCGAACAGGATGTCTGGATTGGTCGGATGGAATCCGTTCGCCGAGGTCCCGTCGCCGATCCCGAAGTCTACGAACCACTGCATTGCGCCGTCGCCGCCCGCCTTGTCGAACAGCAGCGTACCGTTGTCCTGTGCCCCACCCATGATGCGTTCGAATGGGTTGTTTGGATCGGCCGCGACGTTGAAAAGCTGGATCGTCTGCAGACCCTTGTTGAGGAAGGCGATCTCGGTCGGAAGGTGCGACAGCATTTGGCGGCATATATTGTCGCCGACGCTGCCCGGGGCGTAGCCAATCACGAACGGGTTCTCGCACAGATTCGAACCGTCGCCGAACGTGGCGCTGGTGCGCGATACGCCGCCGTCGGAGGCGACGAACACGATGTCCGGATTGTTCGGGTGGAATGCCACTGCGTGCACGTCCGGATGCTGCTGGCCCGGAGGCGACTGCAGGTCGTAGCCGAGGTCCGTGAAGCTCACCCCGGCGTCGATGGAACGGATCACGCCGCCGCCCGTCCAGTAGTTCACCTGGCCGCCCACCACCAACGTGTCCGGCGAACCGTTCGGCACCGCCAGCACCTGGTCGTACTCGCACTGGCCAAAGCAGTAGGCGAAGCTCGTCACGCCGGGTTGGGATGGGTCGCTGGACGTGAGCGCCTGCCATGCTGCACCGTTCGCCAAGGGCAGGACGGTCGGATCGACCAGCGTGGCGGCGGGCACGTTGGCATTGTCGAGGCGGAAAAGCGCTTGCCGGTTGATGTCGTTGACGCCGTTGCCGGCATAGATGCGTGTGTGTCCGTTCTTCACGGTCAGGGCGAATTCCGCCAGCGCTGTCAATCCGTCGTATCCGGTCAGCGCGAACACCGGCCGGAACGCCGCGTCACCGTCCAGCTTCGGCGAGGAGCGGTGGATCGCGTTGTTGAATGCCGTGACGTACACCGTGCCGGGATCGAGCGGGTCGAACCGTATGTCCTTGACGCCCTCCATCACTTCCGACGTGCCAGGGGCAACACCGCTTCCCGACACAAACGGCGACTTCACCGGCGGGACCCACGCCAGAGTCCATGTCTTGCCGCCGTCGCTGCTGCGGTACAGTGCGACGCGCGCCTGGGGAGCGCCTGTCAGTACTGTCTGCCCGCCGCGCACGGCCGTCATTCCCTGAATGGCGTAGGTCGTACCGACGTAGATCGTGTTCGGATCGCCCGGCTTGATTGCGACCCTTCCGATGCCGCGCGTGGCGGTGAAATCGATCGGGTCGGGAGAGACCGAAGGATCGGTAATCAGCGTCGGCAGGCGCGTCCAGGTCCTGCCCGCGTTGGTCGTTCGGTACAGGCCGCTGCTCGCGCCCGAGGTGTAGCTGAAATTGGATTCACCGGTGCCGACCAGCAGCGTCTGGTCGCTGGCGTCGTTCGGATCGAGCGCGAGGCTGCCGACCGTGTTGTTGGCCTGCGGCAACGAGACGTGCTCCCACTCGACTTCGCTCCCGTCCATCGCCTGGTCGGACCGCCACAGTCCGCCACCTGCGGTCCCGAGCCAGAGCCGGCAGCTGCTCGTCGTGCAGGTCCTGCCGATCGCGAGCGCGGTCGCGCGTCCGGACAGGTTCTTCCATGACGAAGCGCCGGGAGTCGCCGGGTCGGCCGGGTTCAGCACCGTCGCCGGTCCGACCGTTCGCCACGTTCCCCCGCGCCCGTGTCCCCTGTCGCCCGAGCGAACGTCCTGGAAGGCCTCGAAGGCCTTGGCGCGCGCGATCGTGCGCACGTAGGGGTGGCTCGGCGCAGCCGGATAGGCGTGTTCGTATTCAAGCTCGTTCAGGAACCGATTCGGTTTGTGTTGGCCGGAGACGGCGGACGCGGCGAGCGGCGGTCCGGCGTTAGCGGCCGATAGAGTCGCGCCGACAAGCACCAGCGCGGTGAACGTGAACGCGTTTGCACGGGAAGCGGATTTGATAGGCGTGGATTCGGCTGCCGCGGCCATGTCTTTCTCCCCAGGTTTGGATGGTGTGTCATACGACACTCTCCGCGGCCGCAGTGACTGCGGCGTGACTTGGACGTCGAGGTTTGTTGATTGACTTTCTACGACGCGGGGATGCTACACCGGCTCATTTCCCAGTGGCAAAACGCCGGAGTCTGAGCCAACCATTGGGCTGACGCAGGAAATAGGATGACGAGCGCCTGCCAGGGCTTCTCACGGCTCGGGAGAGGCGGTGTCTGCGTTGCGCTGCTGCAAGTACTTGTCCAGCGTGTGTGAGAGGGACACAAAGTCCGACGGAATCATCAACACTGTCGTGCTGTTGTTTTCCGCACCGACTTCCGAAATCATTTGCATGCGCCTCAGCTCCAGGGCGGCCGGATTTGCCATGATCTGCGCGGCCGCCGCGGACAGTTTCACCGATGCGTCGAACTCTGCCTCGGCTTTGATTATTCGCGCCCGTTTTTCGCGGATGGCTTCCGCTTGCATCGCCATGACCTGCTGCATGGCGACAGGCAACTCCACATCCTTCATTTCGAACCGCTGAACTTCCAGTCCCCACGCCGTGGTCGAGCTTGCGATGTTCTCGCAAAGAAGACTGTTTATCTTGTTGCGCTCCTGCAGGACTTCATCAAGGTCGTGCTGTCCGATGATGTTGCGCAGGCCAGTCAAGGCCAGCTGCGATTGACATGAATGCACTCCCTGAGAACGGCTCGCGAGCGCCCAAAGACTTTGGAGTGGTGACGCGCTGAAACGCGTGCCGCCGGCTCTGAGCGATGTTCCAGCGAGAAATAAAGCCGGCGCAGGAGTCTCGAGCAGCTTCGCCCGCGGCGCGTCACGGCGTCATCGACCTCCTCCAGGACGCTGAGGGCGCTCGTGGAGGCAGGAAGCCGATGTGAGGTTAGTCGCGCTCCGACCCGGTTGGCGCGATCCTTAGCCGGACAGAAGACCCGGTTCTCATCGATTCGGGAGCTCGCCGCTAAATGCGAACTGGGTGTCCGTGGCTGAGGCGCCGTTGGGGATTTTTGGTGCCAGCCGCTGGCTCATCTGTCGAAATTGGCGACAGACACTTTGCAACGTGAGCTTGTCATCGTACGTCTGCACGGCCGCCAGCAGCGGTGGGGCGATGACTTTCACGCAGCGCTGAATGACCGATAAGGCTGGGGCACCGGTTCGTCCGTGGTGCAGGTCTGCCAAGCTGTGGACAACCGTGCGCTCGAAAATGTGAAGCTCACAGCGCAACTCCGGATGACAGGTCGCGACCTGGCTGCAGCTCAGAAGCGCGGCTTCTTCGGACAGGCTGCGCATCGTGGCCAGCAGCGCGCGCTGCTCCATTGTCCGTATTTGCCGCCTGCGCTGAGCGTGCCATTGCACGAAAAGGGTAGCCAGAGCAATCACGAGCACCAGATCGCGGGCGGCCAGGTTAGCCATCAAGGAGCCAACCAAAGAGACCAGAGCGGCCACCGCTGTGGTCAGAGCGTGAATCTTCATGGGGTGCAGTTCTGCAACCGTTGCCGGCTGTATGGTTCGCAGAACAAATGGTGACTGAACCAGGTCGGAAGGAGCTATCGCCCGTTTCAGGTGCGCGCCTGCCCTCTGGGCGCGAGAGGGTAGCTTAGTGGCGGGTAGGAAGGCCGTGTGCGGGACAGCGTAGGACGACAGGCCGTAGGGGTTCGACCCGCAAGGCGCGGGCGAGCATCCCCAGGTTTGCTAGAGGCTAGTTGGCTCTGTCCATCCGAGCGCGGCCAGCCGCGTTAGATTGGCCCGCACGTCCACCCAATCCAGGTCGGTGATCGCGAAAAGGACGCTATCACGGACGTGGCCTGTCCACGTGATCCGGTCGCGTCGCATTACTCCCTCCCGCACTGCCCCCAATTTCGCGATCGCTGCCTGGCGTCGCGTGTTGCGAAGATCCGTTACAGGTTCCACCCGCCGGGCGCCACTGCGAAAGGCGTGTCGAAGCATGAGCAGCTTGGATTCCGCGTTCGGATAGCGCTCGCGCGCAGACGGCGGGCTCGAACCCCACATCGCGGATCAGACCGGCGGCAACCTCTTTGCTGCCAGCGTCGTCGCCGCAGTAGACGAGGCTGGGCCTGTTCGCTTTGCGCCGCGCGTCATAGCTGTCCCGGCCGATGACCGCGTCTGCTTAGCTCTACCTATCTCAGCCGAAACGCCCTGCGAGCAGTCGCGCCAGCGGTCGCCTTAGCTCCCTTCGGCGCGGGGCTTCGCTGGCCGCCGCGGAATTCGATTCGCGCGACAGGAGTTTCGAATAGTCCAACACCTCACCGTCGTCTGTGTCGACGTTGAGGCTGAACTGCCAGTTAGAGTCGTCTTCGGTGTGGGTCATGTGTTTCCGCGATCGGGTTCGGGACGATCTGCCGGCGAGCCGCGCCGGCGCAGCGTTTCAAACTGTCCATCGGCAGCCGTTCGCGGTTCTAAAGGGGGGGATTACGCTCCATACGCAGCCGGCGACCCACTGCTGGGGTTGCCGGACTCGGAAAGGTCGAGGGGATCGTTTTCCGCTATCGCACCGGGGTGGCGTGGCGTGATTTTCCCGAGCAGGCGTTTGGCGAGCCGGGGGGCTTGCGGTAAGGCCCGGGTCGTGCTGCAGCATCGCCGGCCGATGCCAGAACCGGCGGAAATGGGAGTTGCGAAATGCGTGTGTTGTCGACGTATGGGTCGCGCGGGGACCTCAAACCGATGGCGGGACTCGCGGTGCAGTTGCGGACCCTCGGCGCGGAGGTGCGGGTGTGCGCGCCGCCGGACCGCGCGGAGCTGCTGGCCCGTGTCGGCGTGCCGCTGGTGCCGATCGAAGTGTGGCGATGACCGAGCGTGCGGTGGTGATCGCCGGAGGAGGTCCGACAGGGCTGATGTTGGCGGGCGAGCTGGCGTTGGCGGGCGTCGACGTTGCCATCGTCGAGCGGCGCGCCAGCCAGGACCTCACCGTTTTCCCGAGGAGTTCTATATCCCCTCGTCGTCGGACTCGACGAAAGGACTCGGCGGCCACAGTCGCTCCGGCTCAATCGGATACTTGAGCGCATCGCGCGGCAGAACCTTCGCAATTGCAAACTGCGGCATCCTGGAGGTAAGGCGCTTAAGCGGCTTGTCGTAAGGCCATTGAGACTCCAAGAAAAAAGTGCGCACGATCGGATGCTTCAGATCGAGCAGGCGGTTGGTCACGACGCCGACTTCCTTGTTGACCAAGGCGACCACCGTGCCCGGCGGATAGACCCCGATTGCCTTGATCAGCACGGCGAGCATTTCCGGATCAAGGGCGCTCGCGTCCCGGCGAGCCAGTACCTTCAGTGCCTGATCCGGCGCTACGCCAGGGCGATATGCCCGGTTCATCACCATGCCGTTATAGCGGTCCGCTAGCACGATAACCCGCGCTTCGCGGCGGATCTCGACACCCCCGATCCCGCGCGGATACCCTGATCCGTCGAGTGCCTCGTGGTGCTGCGCTACGATTTCGAGCCAAGCGGGATCACCGACGCCGCGCTCCCGCAGCGCCAGCACGCTCATATCCGGATGCTGCCGCAGGGCAGCGCGCTGATCCTGCCCGAGCGGGTTGCTGGTCCAGTAGAGCTCTTCCTGCAATGCCAGCATTCCGATATTCATCGTAAGCGCTGCGGCTAGCGCGGCCTGCGCGACGGTCGATCGAGCAGCGCGTCGAGTCGATGGCTGCAGTCGTCGAGTATTTTGAAAGTGGAAACTTCGCGCGCGACACGGTTCTCGTCCGGCGCGAGTCGGGTACTGTCCTCAGACCGGGCGTCTTCCCTGTCACTCGGCGCGTGGTAAAAGACTCCTTCCTTGATCAGGCGCCCGAGCTGCCCCTCGCTCGTGATCCGGTTGCCGCGGCCTAGCAGCAATCGGTCGTTGGAGTCGAAAACGTCAAATCGCAGCGGCATGCCAACTTGCAGGTCGCCGATGTTGATGCGGGATTTCATCTCACTTGCCCGTTCGTAGCTGACGGTCAAGGCGTGCTGGTGCACGCTAACTTCTAAGGCCAGAATTGCATATTGTGAAACTACGTCGGAAATTCACGATAGAAGCAGTGCACCGCCAGCCGCGTGCTAGTCGACCGAGCTCATTCCATTCCGAATCGCAAATTTGACCAAGGCAACCAGGTCTTCGAGCTGCAGCTTTTCCATCAGTCGGGAGCGATACGTCTCGACCGTCCTTGGCGACAGATGCATCAGCTCCGCGACCTCTGCATTCGAGTTGCCTTCGGTGATCAACCGTATGATTGAGCGCTCGTTGGATGTGAGCGATTCGATCGCTTGGCGTTCAGCGATGAGTCGTTGGTTCTGAGGAATGGTTCTCTCGGCCGCACCTTCGCCAGGCGGCGACTTTCCTGCGGCGCCCCTCTGAGTTGTGGCTACGACCTCGTCGCCTGTCAAACGTTCGTGCCCATGGCCGGTCGCCGTCTTGAGCAACCCACCGATGCGTTGCGCCTCAGCCGCAAAGAAGGCCTGGTTCCGCCGCAGCGTATCTTCGGCCTGCTTCAGCTCCTCGATATCGGTACTCGTTCCGTACCACTTGACGATGTTTCCCTGCTCATCGCGAAGCGGCACCGTGCGGATCAGGAACCAGCGGTATTGCCCGTCAGCGCGGCGCAAACGCATTTCATCTTCGTACGGCTCCCCAGCCGTCATCGCTGCGCGCCATTTCTCCAAGATCCTTGGAGTGTCGTCGGGATGAATCGCGCTCGTTGGCGCTTCAATATATTCCTCCATGGAGACGCCTGCATAGTTCAACCAACGCTGGTTCAGGAAATCGACGGTGCCGTCAGGCAGAACGCTCCAGGCCATCGCCGGAATTGTGTCGATGACAAGGCGAAGGCGGTCCTCGCTCTTGCGAAGTGCATCTTCGCTGCGCTTCGCTTCGATCGCCACGCGCGCCAGCTGCACCGCCATGTCGATCAGTTGAATATGCTGCGGGGACGGTAGACGCGGTTTGCTGTAATACATAGCAAAGGTTCCCAGAACCGCGTTATCGTCCGATAAAATCGGCGTGGACCAGATCGCGCGCAGGCCGTTGCGGACCGCGATGTGGTCGGCGTCTTTCCAGAGCGGGTCGTTTCTAGTGTCTCGCGTATAAACCGGCTCGCGGCGAAAAGCGGCGGTGCCGCACGAACCCATGTTGGGCGCAATTCGCAGGAACGGTCCGATGTTCCGCTTGTAGTCTTCCGGAATGTTCGGGGCTGCGACAAAATGGAGCCTCTGACCATCGGAATCCGTCAGCAACACGGCACAGCGCATGTCTCGAGTCTGATCCTCGATCAGCTGGACCAGCGTCTCGAAGATTTCGGCAAGTGAGGCCCTATTCGCAACACGTTCGAGGACCCGGCGCTGGCATTCCAGAAGCTCAGACCAGGCCTGTGGCTCGATGGAATTTTGCGTCACTTGCGAGTTCCTGGTCGAGCATCGATCCCGTTGCGCGCGAGCAGCAGCGCGCCTACGGCCTTGGTCCGACGTGCGGCATCAAGATCGCCCGCATAGGCCGCGACGATCGATCCCATCATCAGGATCTGCCACTGCTTCGCGAATTCTTCGCGATCGGGCACTTGCGCTTCCACGGCTAAGCCCCTTATGAACAACCGAATGGTATCGATGTGCCGCTGCGATGCCTTCCGAAGCGGATGCCCGCTTTCCGCATGCTCAAGAAGCACCTTGATGAACGAACAGGCCTCGAAATCCGGGCGGCGAAACCACTCGTCGAAGACATCGAAAATCGCGAGTAGCTTCTGCGCGGGCGTTACGGCAGCGCGCTCGATGCCTCCCTGGAGCCAGGATCGGGTCCACAGCTCCTCTCGTCGGCGAAGGAAGGCAAGAACAAGCTCATTCTTGGACGGGTAGTACTTGTACAGCGTTCTCTTCGCGACGCCGGCTCGTGCCGCGAGCGTGTCAACGCCAACCGCACGAACACCGTACTGGGAAAACAGCTCGTAGGCGGCCCGGTCTATTTGCTCTCGCGCATTGGCAGGCTTGCGGCTCGACTGACGTACGCCCATGCCCGGTAGACAGATCTGTCTACTAGTAGTTCAAGTTCCTACTCGTCGAGGCCAAGATCACCATACCGGGGGTGTGATTACCGGCAGTAGAGGCGCGATCCCTCTGCCTGCATGGGACACTACGTGGGCGAATTGGGAACGTAACGTATGCACTTGATTTATAACGTGCTACGGTGGACCTCGTCTGAGCCAGCGGAACTCGCGCCACCGCCGGGCCCGGGCCAAGGGAACCTGAGCCGCCGATAGGCGTGGTCGGCTCCTGCCTCGCAGTGGCGGCCGGCACCCCGCCCGCGACGTAAACGTCGATGACGCCCTTCTATCCGCGAGCCTGTGTGCCGCCGGAATCGGCGAGTTCGATTTCGTTTTCCTGGCACCACGCACGCAGCGCTGTGCTCGTTTCGGCTTGCTCGAACTCGTACCACTGCTGGAGCACACCTCGATCGGCGAGAAGGATCTTCAGGCGGCTGTAGGCGCCCTTGCGCCTGAAGAACGCGCTGACCTCCTCGGCATCTGCCGGCAGTCGCTCCCGTACGAACTGCTCGACGAGCCGAAGGCCGAGGTCCAATTCGTTCTTACCTGGAACGGCCAAGTACCTGTCGGACTCTTCGAGGTCATCCGGGAGTTCCTCCTCGAGTTCCAGCTCATCCGACACGAGATAGATTTTCCCGGTTATCAGATCGACATATGCTCGATTGTCGAAGGGGCCAGCGACGCTGACGAACTCGAATGCGTCCATCAAGTCGGAGAATTTGACGGCGACAGTCACGGTTCGCCCCCGGTTTGATGCATGCGACCTGGAAGGCGATCCGGATAATACGGCCGCTGGCGCGGGTGCACAGCTTGTGGAATTCTGCGTCCGCGAAGACCAGCTCGAGCCGCTGCCGGACGCGCCGCCCGGTTTCCGGGTACTCCATAGTGACCTTGGCGACGGCGTCGAGCAGCTCGGGCGCCTCGATCCACGCAGGTCGAGAACAACGGCGATCGCTGTAAGGAACGCCCTTCCCGCGAGAAACAAGGCTGGCCGAGGAATCTCGAGCAGCTTCAAACCCAGGCGCATGACGGCGTCATCGAGCTCCTCCAGGCGCTCGAACGCCAAGGAAAGCTCCGCGTAGACGATCGCATTGATGCCCAACTCATGGATCTTGGAATGCGCGCGCAGCTGCGCGACGGACCATTCGGCCCACTGCGGGTCACTAGACGAGTATTCGGAGCGATGTTATGGACGACCGGCAGCTACCTTTCCACGTAAAATAACCGAACCGTCGCGCTACTTGACAAGACCCTACTGGAGAATCCTGCAAACAAAGCTCAATTTGAAAAGCCCTTCCGTCCTTTAAGGACTTCTTGGAAATGAGTATGGAGCAACTGCGTCACTGGGTTTCGATCTATCAACGCCGGGGGCGTCGCCCTTGTCGCATCGATATGCTTAGTCGCCTCACTTGGCATCATGTTTTCGGTAACGCCGACCTACGCTCAGTCGACAGGGAATTTGGATAACGCTAAGGCGTTCCTGATTTATGAGGCATCAGAAGACCTTACCGAACAGCATATGTGTGGCTACCGCTTTCGAGGTCAGGATTGCGAGACTAAGCAGCTGCCGTACAACAGTTGTCCCGCTTGGATCACGTGTACGCGATGGGCTGCGCGTTCTGGATACGGGAGCCGGGAGCGGATGATGAATGAATGGCCACCCTACGTCGGCGTGGTAACTGGCATCGTCGGGATGATCACGGGTGTAACAGGCGCTTGCCTCGGGTATCTCGGTTATCGACGATCAGGTCGAGTGAAAGCGCTCGATCTTCGGCTTGAACTTCGCAAAGCGGAAACCGCAACGCGGGCAGCCCTCGAACAGCTTCCGGCGCTCATCAATCGAGCGCAAGCGTCAAGGACTTCCGCTCACGTCTCGGGCGGTAGCTTTGGATCAAGCAATCAAGCTGCATGGGTACAGGAGTGCGAAAAGGTTCGGGCGGACGTTGACGGCTTGTTGAAAGAGCTACCCGCTACAGGTGACGACTACCGGACTCTATCGCCGGAAGAACTGGAGTCGAGGCTCGTCGCAATCGATGTGCTGCAGGCCAAAGCTTCGCGCATACGCGATAAGTGCCACGGTACGATAGTTGCTGATGAGAAGTGGCGCGAGAGCCTACAGGCCACGCAGTACCGATAGTGTGAACAGCAGCGCACCTCCTTCCCCACGAACTTGGTCACGGGGGTTGCTACGAGGCAATCCAGCACATCGGCAACGGCGTCCGCATCGATTTCGATGAGGCCGCGCTCGCCCAGTTCGCGGACCCAGAACGCGACCGAGTAGGTGCGCGTAGTGTCGCGACCAGCAAAGTTTGCCATGTAGACGTCTGCGAGAGTCCGCAGCGTCAGGTTTGCGCGGTTCGGTGCGAGCGGGAAGTCCCGCACCACGCCCGCCGGCGTCTCTGCTTCGCTCACGTTTTCGGCTCCGAACAAGCGATGGTCTAGACCATCGCATTTCAGAAACCACGAAATGCCCAGACCTTCGCATTCGTGGACCCTGTTCGGCGCCGAGAAAGCGCTGCTACATCAAGGACTTTGGTGGAGACGAAGGGGATCGAACCCTCGACCTTCGCATTGCGAACGCGACGCTCTCCCAGCTGAGCTACGTCCCCACGCCTGCCATTTTACCGAGCGCAATGGGCGGCGTCCAAGGGCGCCGTGCAGCGGATAAACTGCGCAGCCTTCGCCCACGGGGAGACAGGAGGAGGCGATGAAATACACAGCGGAATTCTGCGAGCGCGAGTACAACGTGCGCGCGCTCCTGCCGGAGTACCCGGCGATCTTTTCGCGCTGGGCTGCGCAGGCCGCGGCGACGCGCCGCCTCCATGCCTGCCTGCTCGACATCGCCTACGGCGACGAGCCGGCCGAGCGGCTCGACATCTTTCCGGCGCGCGAAGAGTCCTCGCCCCTGCTCGTCTTCATCCACGGTGGGTACTGGCGGGCGCTGGACAAGTCGGACTTCTCCTGGATAGCGCCCAGCTTCGTGAAGCACGGCGTCACCGTCGCGCTGGTGAACTACGGCCTGGCGCCGCGCACGCCGTTGGAGGACATCGTGCGGCAGACGCTCGCAGCCATCGCCTGGCTGTACCGCAAAGCCGAGCGCTACGGGATCGACCGCGACCGGATCAGCCTGTGCGGCCATTCGGCCGGCGGCCATCTGGCCGCGCTGTCGATGGCGGCACTGTGGAGCGTTTACGCAGACGACTTGCCGGCCGACCTGGTCAAGGGCGTACTGGCGATCAGCGGCCTGTACGACCTCGAACCGCTGGTGCACGCACCGTTTCTGAACGTGGATCTGAAACTGGACCGCGAGCGGGCCAAGCGCCTGTCTCCGGTGCATTACCCTCCCCGCCCCGGCGCGCGTTTGATCACCGCGGTCGGCGGCTCCGAATCCAGCGAATTCGCGCGCCAGACCGCGCTGATCGCCCAGCGTTGGCGCTCGAACCGGGTGCGCGACGTCCCGATGCCGGGCTGCAATCACTTCGAGGTCATCGATGCCCTGCCGGACCCGGCAAGCCCGCTGTTCGATGCGGCGCTCGATCTGATCCGCAAATGAGTGCGCAGCGGGCGGCCGGCCGCCTCAGACCGGGATGCCGAGCGCGCGCGCCCGCGCCTGCACCAGCGCGTGCAGCACGCGGGCCGACGGCACCGGCACGCGGGTCAGTTCCGCCAGCTCGATCACGACACCGACGATGGCCGCCAGCTCGAGTGGACGCCGCTGCTCCAGGTCCTGCAGCATCGAGATGCGGGCTGCTCCCAGCTGCCGCGCCACCTCGATCCGCTGGTCGACCGTGATGCCGATCTCCACGTCGAGCCGCCCCGCGACCTCGATGCCTTCCCGCAGCACTTCGCGGATCACGTCCAGCACCTCGGCGTCGTTGCAGATCTGGTCCATCCGGTAGCCGGTCAAGGCCGCCACCGGGTTGAAGCTGAGGTTCCCGATCAGTTTGGTCCAGATATCGCGGCGAATCCGCCCGGAAGCCTCGCAATCGAAATCGGCCGCCTGGAGCGCGGCCTGGATCCGGCGCAGCCGAGGGGAATCGGAGCCGTCCGGCTCGCCGACGATCAGGCGACGCCCGGCCGTATGTTGAACGCGCCCCGGTTGCACCACCTCGGCGGCCAGGTGCACCACGCATCCGATCACGCGCGCGCAATCCAGCGCGGCATCCATCGTTCCGCCCGGATCGAGCGACCGCAACCGCATGCCTTCGTACGGCCCCCCGGACCGATAGAAGTACCACCACGGCAGACCGTTGAGTGCCGGCAGCACGACGGTTCCGGAGTCGACCAGCGGAGCCAGCCGCGCCAGCATGGCGGGTACCGAATAGGCCTTCAACGCGATCACCACGACGTCTTGCGGCCCGAAGTCGGACGGCTCGGCACTGGCGGGCAATCGATAGGTGCCGGAGCGGGAGCCGACCCGGTCGACGAACTGCAACCCCTGGCTGCGCAACGCCTCCAGATGAGCCCCGCGGGCAAGCAGGCACACCTGCTCGCCTGCAGCCGACAGCTTGGCGCCGATCGTGGCGCCGATCGAGCCGGCGCCTACCACGCAGACTTTCACGACGCCGGCACGCTATCGAAACGCCTGCTCGACCCGTCTTCTGTCCCAGCCAGGAGCAGCCATCTCGATGAACGCATAGACGAATCCCCGCAAGTAAGCGCCCTGTTTGACGGCAAGCCGGGTCGTATTGCGGCCGAACAGGTGTCCTCCGCATTTGACGGCGACCAGGCCCTCCGAATGATTCTGCGTGGCCAGGTCCGCGACGATCCCCACCCCCATGCCCGCCAGCACGTAGGTCTTGATCACGTCGGCGTCGATCGCTTCCAGCACGATCGAGGGCTCGATGCCGGCCGCGCCGAACGCCGCGTCAATCCGGCTGCGGCCCGAGAAGTGCGATTCGTACGTGATGATCGGGTACTTGGCGAGCTCCCTCAACGTGAGCCGATCCGGATGCCGCGCGAAGCGCTCCAGCGGGTGCGGCGGCTTGACCACCACGACATGCTCCCACTCGAAAACGGGAATCGATTTCAATCCGGGCGTCTCGGCCAGCGTCTCGGTGGCCATTCCGATGTCGGCCTGGCCGGCCGCCAGCATGGCGGCGATCTGCGGCGGGTTTCCCTGCAACAGCTTGACCCGGACCTGAGGAAACTTTTCGGCGAAGCTCTGAACGACCGGCGGCAGCACATAGCGTGCCTGGGTGTGGGTCGTGGCCAGGCGCAGCGTGCCCTCCGGGCTGCCCGCATAGTCGCGCGCCAGCTTCTTCAGATTGTCGATCTCGGTCATGATCCGCTCGGCCGCATCCAGCACCTGCTGCCCCGGCGGGGTCAGGCCCAGGATGCGCTTGCCGTGTCGCGCGAAGATCGACAGGCCCAGTTCCTCTTCCAGCTCGATGATGGCCTTGGACACGCCGGGCTGCGATGTGTGCAGGGCCTTGGCCGCCGCCGTCAGGTTCAGCTTCTGACGGGCGGCCTCGCGCAAGTATCGGAATTGCTGCAGATTCACGGCCGCGAGTATATAGAGAGGCCGCTCCCGGGCCACGAAGCATTCCTTCGGAGAGGCCACTGCCCGCGCGAAGCGTTTCTATAATGCGAGCTTGCAATCAGGGATCTGTCGATGAAGCTCGACCACGCGGCAACACTGCTGGACGAACAGGCGATCTGCCTGGACGTGCTGCTCGAAAAGTATGCGAAGGCGGACGAGAAGACCGCGGACGACGTGCGTCGCCGGGTGGCCCGCGGCCTGGCCGCGGTCGAGAGGCCGGAGCTGCGCGAGCACTGGGAGCAGCGCTTCTTCGAGGCGATGGTGGCCGGCTTCATTCCGGGCGGCCGCGTCAATTCGGCGGCCGGCACCGACATCTCGGCCACGCTGATCAACTGTTTCGTGCAGCCGGTCGGCGATGCGATCAGCGGCAGCAACGACGGCGTGCCCTCGATCTACCTGGCGCTGAACCAGGCGGCCGAGACGATGCGCCGCGGCGGGGGCGTCGGCTACGACTTCTCGCTGATCCGGCCGCGCGGCGCGCTGGTCCACGGCACGCACTCGCGCGCGAGCGGCCCGCTGTCCTACATGCGCGTGTTCGACAAGAGCTGCGAGACGCTCGAGTCGGCCGGCAGCCGGCGCGGGGCCCAGATGGGGATGATCCGCTGCGACCATCCGGACATCGAAGACTTCGTCAATGCCAAGCGTGACGGCTCGCTGGCCAATTTCAACATGTCGGTGGCAGTGACCGACACATTCATGGACGCGGTCGAATCGGACGGTGAGGTGGAGCTGTGGCATGCCGCCGAGCCTTACGACAAGGAAGGCGCCTCGCGCCGCGCCGACGGCACCTGGGCATACCGGCGCGTGCGCGCGCGCGACCTGTTCGACCAGATGATGCATTCGACCTACGACCACGCCGAGCCGGGCGTGGTGTTCATCGACCGGGTCAATCGCGACGACAACCTGTCGTACTGCGAGTCGATCGCTGCAACCAACCCCTGTGGCGAGGAGCCGCTTCCGTCTTATGGCTGCTGCTGCCTCGGATCGATCAACCTGACCCCCTTCGTGCGCAATCCGTTTGCGGACGGCGCGGGTTTCGATTTCGATGGGTTCGGTGAAGTGGTCGGTGTGGCGATCCGCGCGCTGGACAACGTGCTGGATGCGACGCTGTGGCCGCTGGAGGAGCAGGAAGCGGAAGCCAGGAACAAGCGGCGCGTGGGCCTGGGGTTCACCGGCCTGGGCAACGCGCTGACGATGATGAACCTGCGCTACGACACCGATCCGGCGCGCGAGCTGGCCGCCCGCATCAGCTGCGCAATGCGCGACGCGGCCTACGAGGCCTCCGTCGAGCTGGCCAGGGAAAAGGGCCGCTTTCCACTGTTCGATGCCCCGCGCTACCTGGCCCGGCCCCACTGCGCCTCGCGGCTGCCGGAGCCCCTGCAAGACAAGATCCGCCAGTACGGCGTACGCAATTCGCACCTTTTGTCGATCGCGCCCACCGGAACCATATCGCTCGCGTTTGCCAGCAACGCCTCGGGCGGCATCGAGCCGACCTTTGCCTGGACCTATGTTCGCAAGAAGCGGATGCCCGATGGCACCCGGCAGGATTACACCGTCGAGGACTACGCGTTCCGGCTGTACAAGCACATGGGAGGCAACCCGTCCGAGCTGCCGCCGGCTTTCGTCGGCGCGCTGGAGATGCGTGCGGTCGACCACATGCTGATGATCGCGGCGGTGCAGCCCTACATCGACGCGGGGGTCAGCAAGACCGTGAACGTGCCGGAAGACTACCCGTTCGACGATTTCCGCGACCTGTATCTGCAGGCGTGGAAGGCGGGCCTGAAAGGCATCACCACGTATCGGCCCAACCAGGTGATCGGCGAGGTGCTGACGACGGTGCGCAAGGACGGGGCCGTTGCTCCGCAGGACCTGGGCGAGGACCCGGACCGGCGCGTCCGGCTGGACTCGACGCCGGTACCGGCGCTGGCCAGCCTGAAATGGCCCGGCCGGCCGGACCTGGCCTCGGGCAACATGGCCTGGACCTACATGGTCGAGATCCCGGCACGCAACGAGTCCTTCGCGATCTTCATCGGCGAGGTCGGCGCCCCTGCGATTCCGTTCGAGGTCTGGGTCAACGGGGCCGAGCAGCCGCGCGGCCTGGGCGCGATCGCCAAGACGCTGTCGATGGACATGCGCTCGGAAGACCGGGCCTGGCTGAAGATGAAACTGGACGCGCTGGCCAAGTCGCGCGACGAGCAGGGCTTCCAGATTCCGTTCCCGCCCACGGGCGAACCGGTCTGGGTCAGCGGCGTGGTGGCGGCCTTCGCGCGGATCGTGCATCAGCGCTGCGACGAGCTTGGCACGTTCCGCGAGATCGACAAGCATCCGACCCCTGTGCTGGATGCCCTGTTTTCGCGCAAGGAGCCCAAGGCCGGTGCGCTCGGCACGATGAGCTGGACCGTCGATGTGTCCAATCCGAACACGGGCGACGACTTCGTGCTCGGAGTGAAGGAGTTGAACCTGCCCGACGGCAGCCGGCGACCGTACTCGCTGTGGTTGGCCGGCGAATATCCAAAGGTGCTGGACGGGTTGTGCAAGCTGCTGTCGCTGGACATGCGGGTGGTCGACGCCAACTGGATCGGCCTGAAGCTGAAGAAGCTGCTGAACTTCGGCGAGCAGAACGGCGAGTTCTGGGCGCCGGTGCCCGGAGCCGACCGCTCGGCGCTGTATCCGAGCACGGTGGCCTACATCGCCGCGCTGCTGCTGCACCGGTACAAGGTGCTGGGCATCCTGGACGACGACGGCCGAGCGATCCGTTCAGTCGGCATCCTGGCGATGCCTCAGACGCGCAAGACGGTCGAGCTCGGAACGGCGGCCATCAAGGGGAAAGTGTGCCCAAGCTGCGGCGCGGCGGCCATGATCCGACGCGACGGCTGCGAATTCTGCACCGCCTGCGGCTTCACCGGTGCCTGCAGCTGACTGGCCGCCGCGAAAGGCATGCCCGCGCGCGCCGCCTAGCGGCGCGACTTGCTCTTGTTGGCCGGCGGCGCGTGGTCGCCCAGCGCCTTGCGGATTCGCTTGCGCTTGGCGCGGTCCATCTCGTCGAAGGCCTTCTTGCGGTCCAGCCCGAAGGTCCGCTCGATTACCTCGAACCAGACCAAGGCAAGCGCAAATGGCAGCGCCCACCACCACCATTTCATGGTGGCGAACGGGCCGATGCCCATCAGGTGCAGCACCAGCAGGGCCACCCCAATCCAGACCAGCCACATCGCTCCCAGCTCCGCTATCGTCCGATCCCGCGCACGCAGTGGAACTATAGCCGCCCGCGCGATCGATTCTTGATCCAGGTCAGCCGCGCCGGTCAACGGGGGACCCGCCGGCGCGTTAACATCGGTCAGAATCAGGTCCGTACGGATCGCATCGCCCCGTTTCCCACTCGTTCAGGAGAGACCTTGATGACACGCGTTATCGCCGTGCTAGCGGCCTTCGGAGCCATGCTAATCAGCACGTCCGCCTCGGCACAGCTCGAACTCGCCAAGCAGAAGAACTGCCTGGCGTGCCATACGGTGGACAAGAAGCTGGTCGGACCCGCCTACAAGGACGTCGCCAAGAAGTACGAAAGCGACAAGGACGCTGCCCCGCGGCTCGCCAAGAAGGTGCGGGAGGGCGGAGTCGGCGTGTGGGGCCAGATCCCGATGCCGGCCAACCCGCAGGTCAATGAGGCCGAGTCGCTGCAACTGGTCAAATGGGTCCTTTCGCTTAAGTAAAAGGCGGCAGGCCGAATCGGCGGGGCGCTCCAGGGCGCCCCGCCCTCGTTTTAAAAGTAGACTTTCGATTTACGCCTCTGAGCGAAGACCTGGAGCCGATATGCGATACAAGATCGCTGCACTCGGGACGGCGCTGATCGCCGCGTTCGTGCTGGCCGCCTGCAAGCCCGGTGGCGCAGATCAGGGCCCTGTGATCAAGATCGGGTCGGCGGCTCCCTTGACCGGGGAAATCGCTCACCTTGGCAAGGACAACGAAAATGGGGCCAGAATGGCGGTGGACGACATCAACGCCGCGGGCGGAGTGAAGCTCGGCGACAAGACGTACCGTCTGGAACTGGTCGGGGAAGACGACAAGGCGGACCCGCGGGAAGGCACGCTGGCGGCGCAGAAGCTGGTCGACGAAGGCGTGGTGGCGGTCATCGGGCACCTGAATTCGGGCACATCGATCCCCGCTTCGCGCATCTATGCCGATGCCAACGTGGTGCAGATTTCGCCCTCGGCGACCAATCCAAAGTACACGCTGCAGGGATTCAGGACCACCTATCGCGTGGTCGCCAACGACAACCAGCAAGGTGCCGTGCTGGCCAACTTCGCCGCCTCGGAGATGAAAGCCAAGCGGGTAGCCATTGTCGATGACCGCACGCAGTACGGCCAGGGGCTGGCCGATGTGTTCGAGCGAGTCGCCAAGGACAAGGGCGTGGACGTGATCGATCGCGAGTTCACCACCAACAGAGCCACCGATTTCAATGCGATCCTGACCAAGATCCGCTCGATGAAGCCCGATGTGGTGATGTTTGGAGGCATGGACAGCGTGGCAGCGCCGATGGCGCGGCAAATGAAGGAACTCGGCATGAAGGCGACGATGCTGGCCGGCGACGGCGTCTGCGATCCGGGATTCATCTCGATCGCAGGCGATGCGTCCGGCGTGCTGACCTGCTCGGTCGCCGGGCGCGCGCTCGAGAAGATGGCGAAGGGAGATGAGTTTACGAAGCGGTACAAGCAGAAGTTCGGCATCGACTGTCAGCGCTACTCGCCCTACTCCTACGACGCCGTCTTTGCGATCGTCGACGCGCTCAAGCGCGCCGGACGCCCGGACCGGCTTGCGCTGGTCGACGCGATGGCCAAGACCAGCTTCGAGGGCCTGACCGGGCATATCGAGTTCGATGAGCACGGCGACCTGAAAAACGGCGAGATATCGGTGTATGACGTGCGGGACGGCAAGCTGAACCTGCTGGCGAGTTTCCACTGACCGCACTGCGGTGTGCTTGTCCGATCCGTAGTCCTGCGGCACACAATGTGCATCGCGTCTTGATAGCATCCCGTGCAGGATGCGGGGGCGGGGCCCAGAACAACTGAAAAGCGCCCCGGAGGAGGAATCGATGGAAACGCTGGTTCAGCAGGTCATCAACGGCCTGGTGTTGGGCAGCCTGTACGCGCTGATCGCGCTCGGCTACACGATGGTCTACGGGGTGCTGAACCTGATCAATTTCGCGCACGGTGACGTGCTGATGGTCGGCGCCCTCGCCGCTCTGAGCGCGGTCGGCGTGCTGCACGGCGTGTGGCCCGGCCTGCCCGGCTGGCTGCTGCTGATCCTGGGGATGGCGGCGGCCGTTCCGGTGTGTGTTTCGCTCAGCCTGGTGATCGAACGGGTCGCCTACCGCCCGCTGCGTCATGCGCCCCGGCTGGCCCCGCTGATCACGGCGATCGGAGTCTCGATTCTGATCCAGACGATGGCGATGCTGATCTGGGGGCGCAACTACCTGACTTTCCCGCAGTTGCTGCCGCAGGCGCCGCTGCACGTGGGCGCGGCCACGATCAGCATCACCAAGGTGGTCGTGATCGTGCTGGCGGCGCTGATCATGGGCTCGCTGCTGTGGCTGGTGCAAGCAACCCGGCTGGGGCGGGCAATGCGCGCCACCGCCGAGAACCCGCGCGTGGCCAGCCTGATGGGAGTCAATCCCGACTCGGTCATCGCGATGACGTTCGCGATCGGGGCCGGCCTGGCCGCTGTGGCCGGGGTGATGATCGAGGCGACGTACCAGGTGGCGCACTTCTACATGGGGTTCATCCCGGGGTTGAAGGCCTTCACCGCGGCCGTGCTCGGCGGCATCGGCAACATCCCCGGCGCGATGGTGGGCGGCATTCTGCTCGGGTTGATCGAGGCGCTGGGCGCGGGCTACATCGGGCAGCTCACCAACGGCATCTTCGGCAGCAACTACCAGGACGTGTTCGCCTTCATCGTGCTGTGCACGGTGCTGATCCTGCGCCCCTCGGGGCTGCTGGGCGAGCGCGTGGCCGACCGGGCTTGACGCGGCCGCACATGAACGAGACCGCGGCCGGACCCCCGAAACAACCTGCGCCTGCCGGCGGGCGGCCGCCGCCTCGGGTGCTTGCCGCAATGCTCGCCGTCGGCGCGGCGCTGATCGTGCTGCCGTGGGTGGCCGGGGCGTTCGGCGATGCCTGGATCCGCGCCCTGTGCTTCGTGACGTTGTACGTGATGCTGGCGCTGGGACTGAACATCGTGGTGGGCTTCGCCGGCCTGCTCGACCTGGGCTACATCGCGTTTTACGCGGTCGGCGCGTACACGTACGCTCTACTCGCCTCGCCCCACCTCACCGAGCATTTTCCAGCCCTCGCGCATGCCTTCCCGTCCGGACTGCACGTCTCGATCTGGGTCGCTTTGCCGATCGGAGCGTCGCTGGCCGCCGCGTTCGGCATTCTGCTGGGCGCGCCGGTTTTGAAGTTGCGGGGCGATTACCTGGCGATCGTCACGCTCGGCTTCGGCGAAATCATCCGGATCTTCCTGAACAATCTGAACGCGCCGCTGAATTTCACCAACGGCCCATCCGGACTCACGCTGATCGATCCGGTCCGGGTCGGGCATTTCGACCTGGCGCACCCGGGCGCGGTGCTGGGAGTGCGCCCGTCGTCGCTGGTGCTGTATTACTACCTGCTGGTGGCCATGGCGATGCTCGCGGTTCTGGTGTGCGTACGGCTGCAGCACTCGCGGCTGGGCCGGGCGTGGATGGCGATCCGGGAAGACGAGATCGCGGCGCGCGCGATGGGGATCAACGTGCGCAACGTCAAGCTGCTGGCGTTTTCTCTCGGTGCCACGTTCGGCGGCGTCGCGGGGGGACTGTTCGCGGCATTCCAGGGATTCGTTTCGCCAGAGTCGTTTTCACTGAACGAATCGATCGTCGTGCTGTCGATGATCGTGCTCGGCGGACTGGGGCACGTGCCGGGCGTCGTGCTGGGCGCCGTGATGCTGGCGATGCTGCCCGAAGCACTGCGGCATACGGCGGTGCCCATACAGCTGGCGGTCTTCGGCCGGGTATTGATCGACGCCGAAGTGCTGCGGATGCTGCTGTACGGACTGGCGACCGTCGGCATCATGCTGTATCGGCCCCGGGGACTGTGGCCGTCGCCCGAACCAGGATGGCGGCCCGCGTTCGACAGCGCCCCCGCCGCGGCAGAGGCGGTATCCCGAAATGGCTGAGTGCGTGCTGCGGGCCCGTTCGGTCAACAAGCGCTTTGGAGGCCTGCAGGCGCTGTCGGGCGTCGAGATCCAGATCGACGAGGGCCAGATCTACGGGTTGATCGGGCCCAACGGCGCCGGCAAGACGACTTTCTTCAACGTGTTGACCGGCCTCGTGACGCCCGATTCGGGCACGTTCGAGCTGTGCGGTCATCCGTACTGGCCGACCGATGCGCATCGGGTGGCAAAGTCCGGGATCGCGCGCACCTTCCAGAACATTCGCCTGTTTCCGGACATGACGGCGCTCGAGAACGTGATGGTCGGACGCCACGTACGCACGCACGCCAATGCGCTCGACGCGGTGCTGCGCACGCGGCGCGCCCGCACCGAGGAGGCCGCGATCCGCCGCAGTGCGCAAGAGCTGATCGACGACATCGGCATCGGCCGCTACGCCGGGCACCTGGCGCGCACGCTGCCGTACGGGGATCAGCGGCGCCTGGAGATCGCGCGGGCGCTCGCGACCGAGCCCCGGCTGCTCGCGCTGGACGAGCCGGCCGCCGGGATGAATGCGACCGAAAAGATCGCGCTGCGCGAGTTGCTGGGGCGGATCCGGGAGCGCGGCATCACGATCCTTCTGATCGAGCACGACGTGAAACTGGTGATGGGGCTGTGCGACTGCGTGACCGTGCTCGACTACGGCAAGGTGATTGCGATGGGAACGCCGGCGAAGGTGCAGTGCGACCCGGAAGTGATCGAAGCGTACCTGGGCCGCGCCCACACCGCGGCTGCGCCGCGGCAGGACGCCGCGTGAGCCCGATGGCGCTGCGGATCTCGGGGCTGCGTGTCAGCTACGGCGCCATCGAGGCCGTCAAGTCGATCGATCTGGAGGTGCAAGCCGGCGAGCTGGTCGCGCTGATCGGCGCCAATGGCGCCGGCAAGACGAGCTCGCTGAAGGCGATCGCGGGGCTGCTGCCGTGGAGTGGATCGATCGAGCTGTTCGGCCAGCCCATCGACGCAGTCCCCGCCCATCAGCTGCCCGGGCGCGGGCTCGCCCTGGTGCCGGAGGGGCGGGGTCTGTTCGCCCGCATGACCGTTGCCGAGAACCTGCAGATGGGCGCGTTCACGCGGCGCGACGGCGAGATAGCCGACGACTTCGAGAAGATGTACCAGAGCTTCCCGCGTCTGAAGGAGCGCTCGCACCAGCTGGCCGGTACGCTATCCGGGGGCGAGCAGCAGATGCTGGCAATGGCGCGCGCGCTGATGTCCAGGCCCCGGCTGCTGCTGCTGGACGAGCCGTCGATGGGACTGTCGCCGATCCTGGTCGAGCGCATTTTCTCGGTGATTCGCGAAGTATCCGAGCGCGGCATATCGATCCTGCTGGTTGAGCAGAACGCCCGGCTGGCGCTGGAGATCGCCCATCGCGGCTACGTGATGGACTCGGGCCAGCTCAGCTTCTCGGGCCACGCATCGGAGCTGCTGCACGATGCAAGGGTGCGGGAGGCTTACCTGGGCGAATCGCTGTAAGCGACCCGCCCACCGCACTCAGAACGAGTAGCCAACCGAGAGCACGATCACCTCCGGGTTGAAGCTGACGTTGGTCCTGCGCACCACGCCGGCCGTGTTGGTCTCCAACGTGCTCGTCACCTGGGACGCGGAGAACGAGCCGACCACGTGCCAGGTGTGCCACACCCGGTAATACACGCCTATCGTGGCCGCCGGACCGACCGAGTTCTTCAGCGAAACCGAGGTCGGCCCGCCCAGCGCCGCGTCGCCGGCGGCGTTGATCTTCCGGTCATAGAAGTGCGTGAAGTTCAGGCCCGCCCCGACGAACGGCCGAAAGGCCGCCGAGTCGTCGTTGAACTTGTACTCCAGCAGCATGGTTGGCGCGAACCACTTCACGGTTCCGACCGTCTGGCCGTCCCACGGCACCGATCCCACCTTGGCCGGACCTCTCGCGATCGTATCGGTCCTTGGCGGAATTCCGGCCGTCAGCTCGAGGTCGAAATGCTCGCTCAGGCGCCGCAGGTACGCCAGGTACAGGGTCTGTACGTTGCCCACGTCCGCAGTCAGCCCCGGCTGCGTGAACGGACCCGACACGGGGTCGGCTGCCGTGTGATAGAAGACCGCGTACAGCCCGATCCGCACCGTGTTGTCCTGCGCCACCACGGCCGACGAGCACAGCGCCAGCCCGACAGCCATGCCCAGCGAGGCGATCGTTGTTGTCGTTTTCATGATCGAACCTTCTCCCCCTCAGAAATTCCTGAAGTATCCGGCCGCCGCCACGGTGCAGAACGGCGCGACCAGGGTGTGATACTGGGCGATCGCGTTCTGGGGACCCACCGCCGTCTGCAGCGACAGATAGGTCGAGCTGAAGGCTGCCTGCAGAGGCACAAACGGCAGGGGCGAGTCCTGCGCGTTCGCGGTCGACAGGTCCACGTCCAGCGCCGTGATCACCCCGGGCGGGAAAGCCTGCCACAGGCCCTGCATGATCCGCGTGTTCGTGAAGAACACGGTCGGATCATTGCCGCCGCCGCACATCAGGATGGGTGCTGTAGCTGGGGCCCAGCCGCGAAGGTCGTTGATCTTGGTGTCCATCCGTATGGCGTTCTGCGGGTTGACGGCCGGCAGCCCGGTCGTTGTTGTCGGGAAGGCGCCGTCCGGATTCACCAGCGCATCACAGACCACGGCAGCCCGCACGCTGTTCTTGAGCAGATCCTTCGTGCCGAAGCCAACCGCAAACAGGGCGGCCTGGGCCGGCGTAACGGCCGGCGGCACCGGCGGCGTGATGGTCGGAAACAACGGATCGTCGCAGGTACCGGTCGGCGGCGTGCTGTTGAACAGCTGCGTCAGCGGCAGCTTGCCCTGTTGCACCAGTGTCGAGAACGACTGTCCCGGCAGCAGCGTGTCGAACCCCGTCGCGTAGGCCGACTCGACGAGGTCCGACGTGGTCCGGTACAGGTTCTTGTAGGCGTGCTGGTAGCTCGAAATGAGCAGCGGCGAAAACTCGGTCGAACCGAGGTTGACGCTGCCGAAGAAGATCGCGTCGGCGAACGCGGCCACCGCATACGGCCCCGACATCGGCGCTGATGCTGTCACCGTCATCCCCGCGACCTGCATCGCCCTGTGTGTGGCCATCGCGACGTGACCGCCCTGCGAATAGCCTGTGATGAACAGCTTGCCGCCGTCCAGCGTCGAGGCGGCCGCAATGTGGCCCAGGGCGCTGCGTGCGGCGGTCAGCGCATAGATCATGTCCTTGGACTGCTGATCCGCATTCAGGAACGGGTGATACGGCAGCGGCGAGGTGTCGTAGCCCGCGTAGTTCGGTGCCACCACGATGTAGCCCTGCGCCGCGAAGACCGCGGCGATCAGGCCCGACTCGTTGGCGGCCTCGTTGGTCGAGTCGTTGGGATTCGCAATGTTGTAGGTGCGCGTGGAAGCGGTGCCGTGCGCATACATCACGATCGGCCGCCTGCCGCTGCACACGGCCGGCGCGCCGGTCGGGACCATCAACGCGCCCGACGCGGTGGTCGCCTCGCCGGCGCCGCCGACGGTGTAGTACTGGATATAGTGAAAATCGACGCCGCACACGGGCAGCAGTGCGGACGACGTCAGCAATTGCAGCAGCTGCCTGGCGCTGGCACTGGCCTGCGCATTGGCCTGGAGGTTGGCCGTGAAGTCGGCCGCCGTGACGGAGCCGACGCGCAGCGGCGGGTTGTAGACCAGCGCCCCGGCCATAACGGCGGTATTTGCGGGTACGCTCGAGCTACCGCCGCCGCACGCCGCCAGCAAGACGGTGGCCAGTGCGGACAGGCACAAAGTCTTTACACTTCGCATCTGGGTCTCCTCATCTAACCGCAGTCCGAGGGAACCGCTGCGGCGCGTTTTTCGTGTGCGACCCGATCGTGGTCGGGCTCAAGGGAGGCCGATTCTGCCACGCACTGTCAGAGAGCGCGCGAGCGCGTTGCATCCGCGCACATGTGCCGGGATGTCGCGATGCAGCAGTGGACCTGTCCCTCAGGACTTGATCACTGCGGCCAACGCCTGATCGAGCAGCTCGGCCATCCGGTTGATCGCGTCCAGGTCGACGTTCAGCGCCGGCATCAGTCGCAGCAGCTGCGGCCGCGGAGCGTTCAGCAGCAAGCCTTCAGGCGAGAGATCGCGCGCGGCATCCACCACCTGCGAAGCAACCGGCCGACCCAGGTCGACGGCTCGCAGCAGACCGCGTCCGTACTCGCCGGCCAGGCCATGGCGCGTCAGGATTTCGCGCAGGCGGCGCACCAGATGCTCCTCGCGCATTCGCACGCCGTCCAGAAACTGCGGCTGCGACACGCGATCGATCACAGCCGAACCGACCGCCGCCATCAGCGGATTGCCGCAGTACGTTCCGCCCTGGTCGCCGTGGGCGAAGCACGAAGCGCGCTCGCTCGCGAGCAGTGCCGACAGCGGCACGCCGCCGCCCAGACCCTTGCCCAGCGTCATGATGTCGGGCCGCACCTGCGCGTGCTCGGCGGCGAACATGCGGCCGGTGCGGCCGACGCCGGTCTGGACTTCGTCGAGGATCAGCAGCAGGTCGTGCCGATCGCACAGCGCTCGCAGCTCGCGCAGGAAATCGTCCTCGGCCATCACGACGCCCGCCTCGCCCTGGATCGGCTCGACCATGATCGCGACCGTCTCCGGCCCGATCAGGCGCTGCACCGATTCGACGTCGTTCAGGGATGCCTTTGGAAAGCCCGGGACCTTGGGTTCGAACAGCCGATCCCAGCCGGCCTTGCCCGAGGCCGACATCGTCGCCAGCGTGCGCCCGTGAAAAGCATCGGCAAAAGTCACGATCTGCCACGCGCCGCCCTTGTGCAGCGAACCCCACTTGCGCGCGAGCTTGATCGCGCCTTCGTTGGCCTCGGCGCCGCTGCTGGCAAGAAAAACCCGCTCGAGGCCGGACAGCCTCGACAGGCGCTGTGCCAGGCCGATCGCGGCGTCGTTGAAGAAGGCCGCGCTCGGGCTGATCAGGCGCTTGGCCTGCGCCGCGATCGTCTTGACGATTTCCGGCGGGCAGTGTCCCAGGCAGTTCACTGCCCAGCCCTGCACGAAGTCCAGGTAGTGCTTGCCACGGTGATCGATCAGCCACGAGCCCTTGCCCTCGGCGAACACCACCGGCGGGCGCGCCGCGATGTCCATCAGCACGTCGGTTTCGAAGGCGCCGATCTTCAATCTCAGTCCTTCACGACGTCCGCCTTGGACGTGAACGCGTCGGCCAGAAAATGGTCATCGGGCAGCCCGCACAGGTGGACGAAATCGCGGCGTGCCGCTTCCACCATCGCCGGCGCTCCGCAGGCGTACACCTCGTGCTGCGAAAGGTCCGGCAGGTCCTGCATCACCGCCTGGTGCACGAAGCCGGTTCGTCCGGTCCAGGCATCCTCTTCCAGCGCGTCCGACAGCACCGGAATGTAACGGAAGTTCGGCTGCTCGCCGGCCCACCGCATCGGCAGATCGTTCATGTACAGGTCACGCCGGGCGCGGGCACCCCAGTACAACGCCACGCTGCGGGCCGGCCTCGTGCGCCCCGGGTCGTCGTGGTTCAACTGCAGGTGAAATATCGTCTCGGCGATCGCCTTGATCGGAGCAAATCCGGTTCCACTGGCCAGCAGCACGATCGGCCGCTCGCTGTCCGGGCGCAGGAAGAACGTTCCCAGCGGCCCCTCCAGGCGCAGGATGTCGCGCTCCTTGATCGGCTTGGCAGCCGCTCCGAACAGCGCGTCGGTGAAGACTCCCCCCGGCATGTGGCGCACGTGGATACTGATCGCCTCGTCCACATGCGGCGCCGTGGCGATCGAGTAGCAGCGGCGCACCCCGGCTCCGATCGTGAACTCCAGGAACTGCCCGGCGCGGTAGCGCAGATGCTCGGCCGCGGGCAGCTGCAAGGTGACGACCACGACGTCTGGCGTGACGCGCTCCAGGTGCGTGATCCGGCACGGCATCTTGCGGGCCGGAAATTCGCCGTAGCCCGCCACTTCGCGCACCTCGATCTCCAGGTCCGAACGCGGCTGCGCGCAGCACAGCAGCGCCAGGCCCGCCACGTGCTCTTCGTGGCTCAAGGCGGGGGCGGCATGCCAGCCCTGCTCCAACTCTCCGGCGAGCACCCTGGCCTTGCATGAGCCGCACGCGCCGTCCTTGCATCCGAACGGCATCCCGACCCCTGCGCGCAGTGCCGCATCCAGGATGTTTTCAGTGGGCTCGGCGAAGAACTGGAGGCCGGACGGGCGAACCAATACCTTGAACGACATAGAATTCCGTCATGCAAACAAAGACGCCCGTCGCGACCGGGGCGCGAGGCGGGCGCGCGCGCCTTGGTAAGCCACGCCTGCTGATTGTCGGATGCGGGAAGGTCGGGCTGAGGATTGTCGCACGGCTGAACCGGCGCTTTCGGGTCTTTGCCACGACGACCTCGCCGGCGCAATGCCAAGTGCTGCGGCGTGCCGGGGCGACCCCGATGCTGCTCGATCTGGACGGCCGGCCCGCGAACCGGATCGCGGGGCTCGCCCCGCGCGTGATCTGCCTGGCGCCTCCTCCGCCCGCCCGGTCGACCGACACCCGGATCGCCCACTTGCTGCAACTACTGCGCCGGCGGCCCCGGCGCTTTGTCTATATCAGTACGACCGGCGTGTACGGCGACCGGCGTGGCGCATGGGTCGACGAAACGGCGTCACCGGCGCCAATCACCGAGCGGGCACTGCGGCGCGCGGACGCCGAGCGGCGCGCACGCGCCCACCCCTGGCATGCCTCGGTGCTGCGTGTGCCGGGTATCTACGGCCCCGGGCGATTGCCGACCGAGCGGCTGCGGCGCGCGGTTCCGGCTCCGCTGCCCGCCGAGGACGTTCTGACCAATCACATCCATATCGACGATCTTGCGCGTATCTGCGTTGCGAGCCTGTTCAGGGCGGCGCCGCGACGCGTTTACAACGCGGTCGACGACTCGTGCCTGGCGCTGGGCGAGTATCTGGACCTGGTGGCCGACCGATTCGGACTGCCGCGCGCGCCGCGCCTGCCCCGGGAGGCGCTTCGCCGCGCGGTCTCGCCAACGCAGTTCTCCTTCTTCGAGGAGTCGCGCCGGCTCCGAAACCGCCGGATCAAGAGCGAATTGCGGATGCGGTTGTGGTTTCCGACCGTGCACGATGGCCTGCTCGACGCGGCACGTTCGGAAGCGCAGTAATCGGCTACCACCCACGCCGCAGCCATCCTGGCGAAAATTGCAGCCCCCGGCGATGGCCCGGACATTTTCGTCAGGAGAATCCCATGCCAGCCAAACGCATCTTGATGCTTTGCGGTGATTTCGGAGAAGACTACGAAACGATGGTGCCGTTTCAGGCACTGCAGGCGGTCGGCCATACGGTACACGCCGTGTGTCCGGGCAAGGCGGCCGGCGAAAAAATCGCCACCGCGATTCACGATTTCGAGGGCGACCAGACCTACAGCGAGAAGCGCGGTCACTATTTCACGTTGAACGCGGCCTTCTCCGAAACGCGTCCCGACGGCTACGACGCATTGCTGATACCGGGCGGCCGCGCTCCCGAGTACCTGCGGCTGAACCTGAGCGTGCTCGAGTGCGTTCGCCATTTCGCCAAGGCCGGCAAACCGCTGGCCGCCATCTGCCACGGTGCGCAGATCCTGGCCGCGGCACGCGTGATCGAGGGTCGGCGCGTGTCCGCTTACCCGGCGTGCCGCCCCGAAGTCGAGCTGGCCGGCGCGAATTACGCGGACATCGCGATCGATGCGGCGGTGACGGATGGAAACCTGGTCACGGCGCCGGCCTGGCCGGCGCATCCCGCGTGGATCGCGCAGTTCCTGCAACTGCTGGGGACTCGTATCATCCTCTGAACCCGTCGACGGATCCGGACCTCGGGGCGACGCATTCGGCATCCGCGCCCGCCCCGCGGCGACCGGCCGGCCGGCCGGATGCACGGAGGGTCAAACCATGTGTAGCGTTTTCGTGACAGCGGATCCGGAACTGTATTCGTCTTACACGCGATCGATACGGTTGCACGGGGTTTCGACCAGCCTTCGTCTGGAGCGGATGTTCTGGGACGTGTTGGCCGAGATCGGCGCCCGGGATGCGATGAGCGTCCCCCAACTGATCAGCAAACTGCACGACGAGCTGGTCGCAGCCGGCGCCGACCTGGGCAATTTCGCCTCCTTCCTGCGTGTGTGCTGCCTGCGGTACCTGTCGCTGCAGGCTGTCGGCGTCATTCCGACGGACCGTTCGATCTCGATTCGCTCGCTGGGAAACGGGCACCGTCCAAACGAGATAGCCGAGATCGCTGGAACGCGGGATCGCACCTAGACGCGTCCCTGATTCCAGCCGCGGCGCGCGCGTGCTGTGATGATGCCTCGAGGATAGGGAGAGCAGAACATGCCCCTCGTGCATCGTTTATCGGGAATAGGCTTCGCGTCCGACGAGGACAAGAGGCGACTGCGCGAAAGCCAGGCGGCCTACCCGTTTCGATCGCCGCAGACCTCCCGCAAGCCGGCCAGTGCCACGCTTTGCAAACTGTGCGCCGCGCGGGCGTCGACCTTCGATCTGTCGATGCGATGCTGCCTGGACCGGTACGAGTCGACGTTCGGATCGGTGCTCGAACATCGGACCCGCTTCGCTCGCGCCAGGGCGTGCGCGCTGGACGGGGACTTCATGCCGGCCCGCAGGCTGGTCGAGTCCTACCGGCGCGTGTTCGGTCCGATGGAGGCCGTCGAGCTCAAGCGCAGGCTATGGCAGTCGATCGCCGATGCGCAGGTGCGTCCGGATGGGCGCGCGGCCAGCGATGGCCACGAGGAGCCGCGCGCGAGCGCTTGAGCGGTCGCGGCAACTGATCCGGCCCGCCCTACGGGCGGACGGTCCCCTTCCAGCGCTGGACCGCATCCAAGGTGTTGTCGACGTGCCCGTCAGGGCTCATGCTCGCGAACGCGTAGATCACCTTGCCGTCCGGCGCGATCACGTACGAGATACGATCCGCAACGTCGACCCGCCCCGGCAGCACCGCATCGTACTGTTTCATCACGTGGCCGCCCTGATCCGCGGCCACCGCGAATTTGTTGCGGCATTCCAGCACCGAAAACTTCTTCAGCGTGTCGATGTCGTCGTTCGACATCCCGATCACGGTCGCTCCGAAGGATTTGAACCGGTCGGTCGCTTCCGAGAAGTTGTGGGCCTCGACGGTGCAGCCCTTGGTAAACGCCTTCGGAAAGAAATACAGCACGACTGGCCCCTTTTTCAGGGCATCGGCCAGCGCGAACGTGAACTCGTTTCCGCCCATGGCCGCCTGGGCCGTGAACTCGGGAGCGCGGGCGCCGATGGTCAGCGCGGCCTGCGCGCCGCCCAGACTCAGGCCTGCTACGGCAATTCCGATAAGAATCATGGACGATCTGCGGGTCATTGGCTGCCTCCGTGGACGGAATCGGGCCGGTGCGGAATCGCCGGCCGTTAAGGCGACGCAAAACGAAGATTTCGGATGTTATTCCGACTCACACCGACCCTGCGTGGCGCTCTCAAGTCGGTCAAAATTCACCCGATTAGTCTAACGGGTGAACCGAATGGGAGCGCGCGAACGAACCTATTTCGAGCTGACGCTCAAAGGCTCTGAAGAGCTGGCGGCGCGCACGTACCGGCTCGACGCCAGGGTTCGCAACGTTCTGTTCCTGATCCAGAAGGGTTATCAGACGATCGACGGGATCCTGGAGAACTCGATCTTCCCCCGCGAGGACGTGGTCGAACGCTTGCGCGATCTGTTGCGGGGACACTTCCTCACGGTCCAGGCCAGCGAAAACTCGTCGACTTCGCCGACCACGATCAGCAGGCGCTCAGGTCCGACCACGGTCGGGCCCCCGGTTCCACAGGACGCCGCACCGGCCGCCCCCGAGCCCGAGGAGCCTGAAGAGCCGGACGAGCCGATCTACTTCGGCCTGTGACGCCCGGACGCGGTCCGCGCTCAAAGCACGCGCAAAGGGACGTGAGCCGCCGTCAGTTACTGGATGCGGTCGTGGTGGCCGACTCGTACCAGCTGCCGCCAAGCGCCTTGTAGACCGCAACGAGCGAAGTGCCCGCATCGGTCTGCGCCTGCGCCAGTCCCTCGCGGTCGGCCAGCAGCTGGCGCTCCGCCTCCAGCACGGTCAGGAAATCGGTCACCCCGGCTTCAAAGCGCGTGCGCGCCAGCTTGGCCGCCTGCTCCGAGGCGTGCGCCGCCTTGAACAGGCTCTCGGCGCGCCGCTGGTTGCGGTTGAAGCTGATCAGTGCGCCTTCGGTCTCCTCCAGCGCCGTCAACACCGTTTTTTCGTACTGCGCCAGCGCCGCATCGGTCCTTGCCTCGTTCTGCCGGATACGGGAGCGGATCCGCCCGAAGTCGAGCAGCGTCCAGGCGATCGACCCACCGAGGTTGTAGTAATAGGCCTGGCCGCTGTTCAGGCCTCCGGGGTGCAAGGCATTCAAGCCCAGCAATCCGGTGATCGAGACGCTGGGGAAAAGGTCCGCCTTGGAGGCGCCGATGTCGGCCGTGGCCGCGGCGAGCTGGCGCTCGGCGACCCGGATGTCGGGCCGTCGCCTCAGCAGAGTGGACGGGCTGCCGATCCCGTTGACCGGCTTCAGTCCGGGCAATGGCTGGGGCTCTTCCGATAGCGCGGCCAGCTCGGTGGGCGCCCGCCCGGTCAGCACCGCCAGCCGGTAGCGCGACAGCTCGATGCCGGCCTCCAGCACCGGGACCACCGCCCGCGTGTTCTCGACCTGGGACTGGGCGCGCGTCGTGTCCAGCTCGGTGCCGCGCCCCGCGTCCAGCCGCGCCTGCACCAGATCCAGGTTCGCTTGCTGATTCTGCAGCGACTCGTGCGCGATCTGCAGGCGCAGCTGCTGGCCGCGCAACTGGAAGTAGTTGCGCGCCACCTCGGCCGTTACGCTGACCTGGGCGGCGGCCACACCGGCCTCCGCGGCCGACACGGAGGCGGCGGCCGATTCGGATGCCCGGGTGTAGCGCCCGAACAGGTTCAGCTCCCAGTTCGCATCGATCGACGTATCGAACACGTTCCCGGTGCGCTCCTCGCGGCTGAATCCCGGCGCCGACGTCTGCGGAATGATCTGGCGCGAAGCGCTGGCGTTGGTGCCGACCCGCGGATAGGCTTGCGCGTCGACGCCGAGCTGCGCGGCGCGCGCCTGCTGCAAATTGGCCACCGCGATCCGGATGTCGTGATTGGCCTTGATCGCGTCGTCGACCAGCCCGTTGAGGATCGGATCGTCGAAACGCCGCCAGAACTCGCGCTGCGGCTCCTGCTGATCGCCGGTGGTGTTCTCGAAATCGCCCGCCAGCCGCGATTGCGGCGTCTTGTAGTCGGGCCCGAGCGCGCAGGCACTCAACACAGCCGCCAGCAACGGCGCCAGCCATCGAGCGGGCTTTTGAAAAACCTGGCGCTTACTCGTCATCGCGTGGCCCCTGTGGCTGCATCCCGAAGGTGCCCCCGCCGACGCGGTCACCCGAGGCCGGCTTGGGCGCGGCGCCGGCCGGCTTGGACGAACGCGCCAGGATTCGCAGCAGCGTGTAAAACACCGGCGTCATGAAAATGCCGAACGAGGTCACGCCCACCATCCCGCAGAACACCGCGATCCCCATCGCGCGGCGCATCTCGGAGCCGGCACCCGAACCCAGGATCAGCGGGACCACGCCGGCGCAGAACGCGACCGACGTCATCAGGATCGGCCGCAGCCGCAACCGGCACGCGTGCAGCACCGCCTCGAGCATCGGCTCGCCGCGCACTTCCAGGTCGCGCGCGAACTCGACGATCAGGATCGCATTCTTGCAGGCAAGTCCTACCAGCACGACGAACGCGATCTGGGTGAATATGTTGTTGTCGGCCGGAATCCCGAAAAAGCCGCTCAGCCATACGCCCAGGATGGCGCTGAAGATGCACAGAGGAACAATCAGCACGATCGCCAGCGGCAGCGTCCAGCTCTCGTAGTTGGCGGCCAGCACCAGGAACACGAGCAGTACGCACAACGGGAAGATGTACACCATCGTGTTGCCCGCGATCTTTTCCTGGTACACCAGTTCGGTCCAGTCGTACGTGATCCCGCGCGGCAGGCTCGCCTGCAGCACGTGCTCGATCTCGGCCTGCGCCTGCCCCGAGCTGAACCCCGGCTTGGGCGCGCCGTTGATGTCGGCCGAATAGAAACCGTTGTGTCGGGTGACGCTGACCGGACCGAAGGTCGGCTCGATCTTCATCAGCGCTCCGAGCGGAACCATCTCGCCCTTGCTGTTGCGGGTCTTCAGTTGAGTGATCGAATCGGCGTCGGCGCGGTACGGTGCGTCCGCCTGAACGATCACCTGGTAGGTCTTGCCGAAGCGGTTGAAGTCGTTCACGTACAGCGACCCCAGGTACAGCTGCATCGTGTCGTAGATGTCGGTCAGGCTCACCCCCATCTGCTTGGCGCGGGTCCGGTCGATGTCCGCGTACAACTGGGGCACGTTGATCTGGTAGTTGGAGAACACCTGGGTCAGGATCGATTGCGGGTTGCCATAAACGCGGCCCATCGTCGCCCCCACCGATCCGGCCAGCGCCTGTTCTCCCATCGAGTTGCGGTCCAGCAGTTGCAGCTTGAAACCGCCCGCATTGCCCAGGCCCGACACCGGCGGCGGCGACAGCACGAAGATGAATGCGTCCTTGATCGCACCGGCGCGCATATTGACCTGCGCCGCGATCGAGTCGGCACTCAATGCGCGCGTGGTCCGCTTGTCGAAGTCGTCCAGCGGGAAGAACACGATGCCGGCGTTGGTCAGATTCGAAAAGTTGTTGATCGACAGGCCGGGAAACGCGACCGAATCGTGCACTCCTGGCACCTTCTTGCCGATGTCGCTGAGCTCGCGTATCACCTCGGTGGTCCGATCCAGCGACGCGCCCTCGGGCAGTTGCGCGATTCCGATCAGGTACTGCTTGTCCTGCTGAGGCACGAAACCCGGCGGCACGCGCCAGAACAGCAGCAGCGTCAGCCCGATCAATGCCGCATAGACCCCGAGCACCAGGGCCTTGTGGCCAAGGATGCTGGTGACGCCCTCGCCGTAGGCCGCCGAGGAGCGTTTGAACCCGCGGTTGAAGCGGCGGAAGAACCCGCCCAGGAAGCGCTCCATAGCGCGCGTGACCACGTCCTTGGGTTCATCGCGCCCGCGCAGCAGGATGGCCGCCAGCGCCGGCGACAGCGTGAGCGAATTGAAGGCCGAAATCACCGTCGAGATCGCGATCGTGACCGCGAACTGCCGATAGAACTGGCCGGACAGGCCGGAGACGAACGACAGCGGAATGAACACCGCGCACAGCACCAGCGCGATCGCGATGATGGGCCCGCTCACTTCCTGCATCGCCCGCACGGTGGCGTCGTGCGGGGTCAGCCCGCTCTCGATGTTGCGTTCGACGTTCTCCACCACCACGATCGCATCGTCGACCACGATCCCGATCGCCAGCACGAGGCCGAACAAGGTCAGCGTGTTGATCGAAAAGCCCAGCGTCAGCAGCACGGCGAAGGTTCCGACCACCGCCACCGGAACCGCCAGCAGCGGGATGATCGAGGCGCGCCAGGTCTGCAGGAATATGACCACCACCAGCGCCACCAGCAGGATGGCATACGTCAGGGTCTCGATGACCTTGCTGATCGAGGTGCGCACGAACTGGGTCGGGTCGTACACGATCTGGTAGTCCACGCCCTGAGGAAAGTCCGCCTTCAGCCGCTCCATCGTGCTGCGGACCTGGCTGGACAGCGCCAGCGCGTTGGACTCGGGCGCCTGGAAGATCCCGATCGCCACCGCCTCCGTGTTGTTGAGCAGGCTGCGCAAGGCGTACGTGCCGGCACTGAGCTCGACCCGCCCCAGATCGCGGATCCGGATCACGGAGCCGTCGGTCGTGTCGGCCCGCACGATGATGTCTGCGAACTCCTCTTCGGTCTTCAGGCGCCCCTTGGTGTTGACCGACATCGTGAACACGGTGCCGGGCGGGCTGGGCGCCGCGCCGACCACGCCCGCGGCCACCTGGGCGTTCTGTTCGCGGATCGCCGATACCACTTCGCCGGTGCTCACGCTGCGCGCAGAGAGCTTGTGCGGATCGAGCCAGATCCGCATCGCGTAGTCGCCCTCGCCGAACACCAGCACCGACCCCATGCCCGAGATCCGCAGCAGCGGATCGCGCACGTACAGCTGCGCGTAGTTGCGCAGGTACAGCGCGTCGTAGCGGTTGTCGGGCGACACCATGTGCACGACCATCGTCAGCGTGGGCGAGCTTTTCTCGGTCGTCACGCCGATCTGGCGCACCACCTCCGGAAGACGCGGCAACGCACGGTTGATCCGATTCTGGACTTCCGATTCGGCCACGATCGGGTCGGTGCCGATCCGGAACGTGGCGGTCAGCGTCATCGATCCGTCGGAGGTCGCCTGGCTGTCGTAATAGAGCAGGTTGTCCACGCCGTTGATCTGCTCCTCCAGCGGAGTAGACACCGTCTCGGCGATCACGCGCGGGTTGGCGCCGGGAAACTGGGCCCGCACCACCACCTGCGGCGGAGACACTTCCGGGTACTCGGAGATCGGCAACCTGAACAGCGCGATCAGCCCGACCAGGAACACGATGATCGACAGCACCGCGGCAAAGCGCGGCCGGTCGATGAAAAAATGGGAGACATCCATGGTGCGTCGACTCAAGCCTCTAGGGTTGAGCGGAGGCCACCGCCGCCTGCTTGCGGATCGGCATGCCCTTGTCGTCGATCGGCAGCTTCTCCGGGGTCACCGGCATGCCAGGGCGGACCCGCTGCAGGCCGTCGACCACGACCAGGTCACCGGGAAACAGGCCGCTGGAGATCACGCGCATGCCGTCGATCAGCGCCCCGAGCTTGACTTCTCGGAACTGCGCCTTGTTGTCCTGCCCGATGACCAGCACGAATTTCTTGCTCTGATCGGTGCCGATCGCGTTCTCGGGTGTCAGCACCGCCGTGTACGTGCCGCTTCCCACCAGCCTGATCCGCGCAAAAAGCCCGGGCGTAAAGCGCCGCTCGGCATTGTCGAATACCGCGCGCCCGCGCATCGCGCCGGTTTGCGGGTTCAGGCGGTTGTCGACGAAGTCCATCACGCCGCGGTGCGGGAACCCTTCCTCGTCGGCCAGCCCCATCGTCACCGGACTGGCATTCGTTCGTGAGCTGAGGCGAGACCCTTCCCGTGCGAGGCGCGCGTATTTCAGGTACGAGTCCTCCGCGGCTTCGAAATACGCATACACCCGGTCCTGCGACACGAGCGACGTCAGCACCGGATCGCCGACGTTGACCAGGTTGCCTTCGGTCACGTTGGCGCGCGATATGCGCCCGGCGATCGGTGCCCGAATCTCCGTGTAGCCGACGTTGAGCTGGGCCGATTGCATGGCCGCCTCGGCCGCCTGCACATTGGCTGCCGTGTTGCGCGTCGCCGAGGCCAGCTGGTCGAACTCTTGCTGCGAAATCGCCTTCACGTCGATCAGCTTGTGGCCCCGGGCCTCCTCGCTGATCGCCAGTTCGACCTGGGTATGCGCAGCGGCAAGCTGTGCGCGCGCCTTGGCCAGCTCGGCCAGGTACGGATCCGGATCGATCGTGAACAGCAGGTCGCCCTGTTTGACCTCCTGCCCGTCGTGAAAATGGACCTTCTTGATATAGCCGGAGACCCTCGGTCGGATGTCGACCGACTTGGGCGACTCCAGGCGGCCCGTGAATTCATCGAATTCCTGCACCTGGCGCTGCACGGCCGGGGCCACCGACACCGGCGGAGGGCCGAATGCGCCCGGCGAGGGAGTATCCGCCCTGGACTGGCAGGCACCCAGAGCAATCGACCCGGTCAGAATCAGGACGCCGCGCAGCGCGGGCGCCCGCAGCACGCTGGCTGCCGAACGGCACAACATTGACATGATGCGGTCCTGAAAAACTTGAACGAGCCCCCGTCGGGGGCGACACGATCAATTATCAACGCCCACTGCGGTCCGTGCATAGGCCGCGGGGAGGACTTTTTACCTGTTGAAATAATTAGGAACCCTAAACGCAAAACCGCGCACAGCGCGGCTCAACGCCCTCGATAAGGCTAGCATGCACGGCCAGTTGCTACGATTTCGTGACTTCCTCTTTGTCAGGTTGTATCGGCCTCACAGAGATTTGGTATACGAATAAGAGCTAATATACAAAAGAGACTACATTCGGGATCGTACAGTTCTCGCAATGAACGGCAAGGAGTGTGTCGCGTGTTACCTGGTGTCTGTTCAATAACCATGTTTAATTTGTGATTTCTCGGAGAGTCTGCGATGGCGACACTCAAGCGCAAATCGTCTGACGCGGACGCCTGTCCGATCCGGGATGTGCTGGATCGGGTCGGCGACCGCTGGAGCATGCTGGTGCTGTGCACGCTGGCCGAAAATGGAACTCTACGCTTCAGCGCCCTGAAGGCGAAAATCGACGATATCTCGCAGCGGATGCTGGCTCAGACGCTGCGTCGGCTGGAGCAGGACGGGCTGCTGACCCGGACCGTGTATCCCACCAATCCGCCACGCGTTGACTACGCGTTGACGCCGCTGGGGAAATCGCTGCTGGACCCGGTGTGGGAGCTGGTTCGCTGGGCCAAGCAGAACCACCGGCGCGTGCTCGACGCGCGCAGGAATTACGTGCCGCCGCCGCGCCAGCAAGCGCTGTAAGCGTCAGGCTCGCCCGCTGCAGTCGCTGCCGCCCCGTTGCGGTGCCCTTGCGCCTGCCCGATCGGCGGATGCGGCCGACATTGCGATTGTCTATGTTTCGAACAGCGCAAGTGAGGCTCGGATCGAAAGGACATATCGTGATGGCACAGGTTTCGGACAAGGCCGGTATCACGCCGCTGCAGGCGCTTTCCGACTCGATCGCTTCCACGGTCGAAAAGGTCGGAATGTCCACGGTGGCGCTGCGCGGGCGCGGCCGGCGCGCGCTCGGCTGTGGCGTCGTGTGGCGGACCGGGATGATGGTGACGGTGGCCCATGCGTTCGGGCGCGTGCCGGCGACCGTGTCGGTGATCACAGCGCAGCAAGCCGGCGCCGACGCGACGCTGGTCGGTACCGATCCGCCCACCGATCTGGCCGTCTTCCGGTTGCCGGACGACGCGTTGCCCGCGGTCGACCGATCCAATTCGGCCGTCGTTCGGCCCGGGCAGCTCGCAATCCTCGTCGGCCGTTCGCCGGGCGCGGATCTGACCGCCAGTGTGTCCGTCATCAATCGGGTGGCGGGCGCGTGGCAGACCTGGCTCGGCGGACATATGGACCGCCTGATCCGCCTGGATGCCGGCCCGCATGACGGCCTGTCCGGCGCTCCGGTCGCGGACGCCGCCGGCAAGGTGTTCGGATTGGCCACCTCGGGGCTATCGCGCAGCTATGGGGTCGTCGTTCCCGAATCGACGATCTCCAGAGTCGTCGACGAGCTGCTCGCCAAGGGTCATGTAGCCCGCGCGTTCCTGGGCATCAGCGTGCAGCCCGTCGAGGTTTCCAAGGCACCCGCCTTCGCGCTTCGCGCTACGGCGGGCAAGTCCGACGAAGCAGGTATTCCGGAGGCGGGCTTGCTGATCACCTCGCTGCTGCCCGGAGGGCCGGCGACGCAGGCCGGGTTGCTGGTCGGTGACATCGTGCTCGAGGTGGCCGACCATCGCGCCGCAAGCCTGCCTGAATTGCGTGATGCGCTCGCCGGCAATATCGGCAAGAGCGTGCACGTATCGTTGATCCGCGGCGGCTCGCCGGCCCAGGTCGACGTGACCGTCGGCCAGTGGCCGACCGAGGCGCGCGCCTGCTGATCGAGGCGCGATGCAGGCTGCGGTTCGCACGGCGCTGATTTCGAACTCGCCGCTGGTGCTCGCGGGCCTGAAGACCGGGCTGGAGCTGCGCGGCGACTTCGAGATCGTGGCCACGCACGAGGGGCCGCCCAACGCCGCGGGCGAGAGCTTTGCGCAGGCACGGGTCGGGATCATCGACGTCGCGGCAGACGCCGACATCGAGCCAATCGCCGCGATCGCCGACCAGGGACCCGCGCTGGTGTTGCTGTGGCCCGACCGGGACGGACCGATCGCCGACTGGCTGCTCGCCGGACACTCGGTGCTTCCTCGCAACGCTTCGATCGAGGCCGTTGCGATCGCCGCGCACGCAGCCGCGGCCGGGCTGGTGACGATTACCCCGGCACTGGCCGCCGAGGCGGTGCGTGCCGGGACCGGCGCCGACCGGCGCGCAGCGGCCACCGATACGGAGCCATTGAGCGACCCGCTGACACCGCGCGAGCGCGAAGTGCTGTGGAAGATGTCGCTCGGTCTGGGCAACCGCGAAATCGCGCAAGCCCTGCACATCTCGGCGCATACGGCCAAATTCCACGTGGCACAAATCATCGCCAAGCTCGACGCGAGCTCGCGCGCCCACGCGGTGGCCAAGGCGCTGCGGTCCGGACTGGTAGAGATCTAGCTGCCCGGGCACCGCTCTTTCTTCAAGCGACCGGCGCTTCCAGTGCGCGGTCGATTTTTTCCAGTGCCTGCGCCCGCTCGATCGGTTTGGCGATGTACGCCAGCGCGCCGGCCCGCAGCGCTTCGCGCAGGTGGTCCGCGATGGTGTCCGCGGACACGACGATCACCGGCATCGGCTGCGTGGCCGGGTCGGTTTTCAGGCGCCGCAGAACATCGATGCCGTGCGCATCCGGCAGGCTCATGTCCAGCAGCAGCAGATCGAACGGTTCCTGCTGAATCGCTGCGAGGCCATCGGCCGCGCGCGCGTACACGTCAAGACGGATCTGCGGCCGGGCCGACAGCACCGCCCGCATCACTTCCGCGTTCAGCGGATTGTCTTCGAAGTAGGCAACGCGCTTGCTGCAATAGTGCGCATCGATCGGCCTGCCGGCCGGCGGCCTGACCGCCGGCTCCGCATGCGCGGCGGGAAGGCTGACCGCGAATGTGCTGCCCTGTCCTTCGACGCTGCTGACCTCGATCCGTCCGTTCATCAGTTCGATCAGTTTCTTGGTCACGACCAGACCGATCCCGGTGCCGGGCGTCGGTCCGGAATCGCGGCCGAGCCGGTTGAAGGGCTGGAACAGCTCGGAGAATTGCGCCGGCGACATGCCCTGGCCCGTGTCCGACACCGTGATGACGATCTCGTCGCGGTCGCTTCGGCGTGCGGTTACCGTGACCGTGCCGCCGGGCGAGTTGTACTTGATAGCGTTGCTGATCAGATTCGCAAGCACCTGCTTGAGCCGCGTGCCATCGGCCAGCACCCGGTCGGCTTCGGTGTCGATGTCGGCGCGAACCGTGGCGGCCTGCTGGGCGGCCGCGCCCGACAGCATCGTCACGGTCTCCCGCACCACCAGACCCAGAGCGATCGGTTCCACGGACAGCCGGACGGTTCCCGCCTCGATCCGCGACAGGTCGAGCAGATCGTCGATCATCGCCAGCAGATGCCAGCCGGCGATCTCTATGTGCTCGACGCGCGCGCGCTGCTGTCCGGAAAGAGGCTCGGCGGGACTTCCGAGCAGGACCTGGGCAAATCCGAGAATCCCGTTCAGGGGAGTGCGCAGCTCATGGCTCATCCTCGACAGGAACTCGTCCTTGGCGCGCGTGGCTTCCTCGGCAACCAGCCGGGCGCGCTCCGCTTCGCGCAGCCGGACCCTTTCCGTGATGTCCTCGGTCACCGTCACCGCATAAGCCGGCCCGTCGGGTTCATCCCGACCGAGCGCCACGCGCATCTGCACATTGACGATGGTTCCGCCCTTGCGCACATAACGCAACTCGCGTCCTGCATCCGGCACCGCGGTCACCTGCGCTGAATCCTGGGCCGGCCAACCGTCACCCGGCCTGCGGTCGGCCGGGTGGATCAGGTCCGTGCAGCGCATCCGATAAAGCTCCTCGGCCGAGTAGCCGGTAATCTCGCAAAAGCGCGGGTTGACCCGCAGGAAACGGCAATCAGGACCGTGAATCGCGATTCCAACCGACGCGTGGTCCAGGATCTTGCGCAGCAGCTCCTCGCTGCTGCGAAGCGCGGCTTTCTCGCGCTCGAGCTCGGCGGTGCGGTACAGAACCAGCTGGCTGATCGTCTGAGCGCGGCCCGTCAGAAGCAGCAGGAAGATGCCGATCGCACCGATCGCAAAGACCGTCACGGCCGAGAACGCCCAGGTGCCCCAGCTGCGCAGCGCCCCCAAATATTTGGGTGTGGCCACGACGCGGATCAGCCAGTCCCTTCCCCAGAGCGGGATCGCCACCTCGTGCTTGAGCGGCTGGCCCTGGACCGGGCGCTCGCAATCGAGCGGCCCGGCAATCCGATGGGCCGCCCCTCCTCCGGTTCGGTCCACCCAGCAAATCGCGAGGCCGCCTCCGTCGTTGACCAGCAGTCTTGGATCGAGCCGATTGATATTGATCACCGCGTAAGCGAGCTTCCGTGCCGCGGCGCCCGCACCGGACGGCGGCTCGGAATCCGGAATCCAGACCAGGAACTCGGCCTGCTGGTCCGCGCCACTGCCGATGGTCCAGGGTTCGCTCGCAGCCACCTGCCCCGAAGCCAGAGCGCGTTCCAGCGCAGCCTGAACCGAGGCATCGGCCAGGATGCGCTCGTCCTCGGCGCGCCCTCTCGAGGCCTCTTCGACGACCGGAAGGGCCGGGGCGCCGGCAGCGGCCCCGGTCGATACTCGACCGATCGAGCGGATCGACGGCGCCTCATTCATCCATCGCGGCGGCTCGGATCCATCGGTCAGACGCGCTTGGCCATGCGCTGCCGCCTGGACCGCGAGCACGTCCAGCCTGAGCTCGCTGCGAAACGCGTTCACGAGCTTCTGGGCGTCGAAGCCGAATCGCCCCTCGATGCGTTGATCTTCCCAACGGGCGATCGTGGCGGCGGTGAGCGCTCCCAGGCCGATCATCACGAGCAAGGGAATCGCCACCGTCCATCGGCGCGCTCTCCAATGTTCACGCGGCCTGCCAAGTAGCGCGAGGACGATCGGAACACCGACCAGCATCCCGAGCGTGTCACCGAGCCACCAGTTCCACCAGTAGAAAAATCCGCTGATCGGCGCAGCGATGCCGGATTTCAACAGCGCCAAGGTCGAGATGCTCGCGCTCACCAGCGCAGCAACCGGGCACAACAGCACAAAGCGGACGATCGTGGCGGGTGTGTCGAGCGCAGGCGACGCTCCGCACAGCCCCTTCACCAGCCGCGTACCCACGGCGGCCTGGAGCATCGCGGCCAGTGCGACGATGACGCTCACCCATTGCAGCGTCGTGTGTCCGGCGGACACCCCGCTGAATGCAGTCAGCCTCAACAGCAGCGAACCGAAAAACGCGGCTGGCAGAACGCCGTAGCCGTAGATCACGCCGGCCGCGAGCATGATGCCCGCAGGAGGAAATATCGGCGCCCCGTAACCGGGTGGAATGGCAAGCTGCAGCGCGGGCACGCCCACGACGGCATACGCGAAGGTCAACAGCGCGATGCGCAGAAGTGTCACCGGCAATCGGCGCCAAGCGGCCCACGTCGCCACGGGTGCCCCGCGTTGCGGCTTACGAGATGCGAGCCGCGGCCGGCCAGTTGCTGCCGCAAACCGCGTCGCTGGTAAATGGTACCCCTAAGCCCCCGTCTTCAGCATGGGTTGTGTCAGCCTGGCGGGTCGCGGCTAGAACCGGCGACGCAAGCCGACCAGAATCGCATGGGGCATCACGCTAAGCACCAGCGGGCTGTCCCGTTGATGCGCGTAATACCCAGCCGCAGTTCCGATCGCAAGGCCGGCCAGAACGTCGGTTTGCCAGTGCGCCTGCACTTTCATCCGCGCGATCGCGTCGTAGAGCGGCAGCGCTTCCAGCGCCCACACGCCGGGTTGCTGGTTGCGGTACTCGAAGACGAACGGCGTGACGATCGAGCTGACGGCCGCCACCTCGCCGCTCGGAAAGCTGTAGTGAGAGCCGCCCTGGAACCAGGCGTTCGGGTCGTTACCCTGAATCGGCCGCGCCCGAGTGAAGACGTACTTGAGCACCTGCGCCGAGGCGCTTGCGATCAGCGACGAATCGATCGCGCGCCAGCAGGTGTTGCCGAAACGGGTCTGGCCGCCTTCCCACAAGCCGCAGAGGACCTCGCCCCCGATCAGCGAGTCCATCAGGATCCGCTGGTTGCTCCGCCTCCAGATGCCGCTGTCGTCGTAGGCCCAGCGATGGTCGATGCCGAGCGGCCCACCGGCCCACGAAGGCGACGACACGCCCAGCGCAGCTGCGGCCGCGAGCGCGGCTGCGGCGCGCGCTGACGCCGCCGGTGCGGCTCTGCCGCGCCTAGAGGCATTGATTGGCCTTATTCGACCACTCCAGCTGTACCGTGTAGTCGCCGACCTTCTTGGTCTTCCAGGCACAGATGTCGCCGATCTCGCCGTTGGCGTCGTCGTACCAGCCCTGCCCTGGGATCGGATCGGTGATCGCTTCGCACAATTCGTGCGACGTGGTCGAGGTCAGCGCCTCCCAGGTCGAGAGGCTGCCGCTGCAGCCGGCGCAACCCGGATAGGGCATCACCGCGTAAAAGACCTGGCCCGAGATATCGTTGTGGTACCCGCAGAATGCCTGGCAGGATGCCGAGCCGCCCTGCACGACGCGCACGCCCGGCGGCACATAGACGAAATACAGCGTGTTCGGCCCGGGAGGCGGCACTCCCGGGTGACTGGAGATCAGCTGCTGCAGCATGTGCTGAATCGCCGTATCGGACACCGACTGTTTCAGCGGCGGGGCCGTAATCGCCAGCGTGCCGGTGCGCTTGCCGTGTCCGATGGTCCACCCGGGCGCGCTGTATTCGGCCAGCTGGTCGATCAGCGCGCTGGTCAGGATGAAGTCGAAAAACGCGTTGACCTGGGCCGGCACTGCGTTGAGCGCCGTGCTTTGCCAGTCCGAACCCCAGAAAATCGTGAACACTTCGACCGCTTCAAGCAGGGGCCCGTTGCGGTACGTCAGCTGCGGAGCCGTGGCTGGCCCGGCTCGGACGGCCGGCTGAGCCGGCCCGAGCATCGCCTCGGGCAGGCTCATCGGGACGATCCGGATCGCATCGCCCGGGCCTGGATAGATCTTCTTGGCCGGATGCATTTGTTCCGTCATCACGGTCTCCCGCTCGCCCGACGCAGCTCGTACGTCTTCAGATGCAGATAGGCGACCTCCAGCACCGACAATTCGCTCGTCGGCGGGCTTGCAGGCCGAAGCCCGGAGGGCGAAGGCGGGCGGCGCGCCAGCAGATCGCCGATGATGTGATCGGCCTCGGTTCTTGCGCCGCGCTCGAGATCGCGCAGCATCGAGGCGGCCAGCGCCGAGTCCGCGTCCGTCAGTATCGCTTCGACCCGGCCAAGCGCCTGCGGCCGCGGGGCGAACCCTTGCGCGCCAGCGATCGCGGCGCATTCGCGAGTCATACGCCGCATCAGATCGACCCCGCCGCTGCGGACGATGTCACCGATGGCGCCCCGCATCAGGCAGGTCGTTCCGGCCAGCGCGGCGATGAACACCCATTTCTCCCACATCTCCTGCAGGATCGCGTCACTGCGGTGCGCCTCGAACTTCGCCTTCGAAAACAAGGCCTCGATGGCCAGCGCGCGCTCGCTGCGCGGATTTTTTTCCAGCTCACCGAACGCAAGCTGGTGAAAGTCGCTCAAATGAATCACATTGCCGTCGTCGGCGAGCGTCACGGAGATCTGGCATTGCCCGCCCAGAACCGGCTCCGCCCCGAACCGGTCCTTCAGCGCGTCCAGATGGCGCATCCCGTTCAATAACGGGACTATGGCGGTTTCCGGACCGACCGCCGGCGCGAACGAGTCGATCGCGCCGGCCAGGTCGTAGGCCTTGCAACTCAACAGGACGACTCCGAATCCCTTTTGCAACCGTTCCGCCGTCACCGTCGGTGGAGGTCCCAGCCGGATGTCGCCTTTGGGGCTTTGTACGGACAAACCCTGCCGAAGCTGAGACTCGCGCTTCGGCCGCACCAGAAAGGTCGCATCGACGCCAGCTTCCAGCAGCCTCGCGCCAAAGTACGCGCCGATCGCACCGGCGCCGACTACGAGCACCTTCATCACGTCACCCAGTCTAGTCGTCGCCGGCATCCTGCCGGATCGCAGATTTCCGCGGTGCCGGCGTGATCATGCGGCCGCCACGCGACACCCGTGTCAGATTACGCAGCTGCCATCGGAGAGCGCACCGACGGATGGAAGCGCCTCAGGGCGAGCACCGCGGCCCAGATGAAAGCTGCCAGAACGAGCACCTGAGTGACCACGAACGGAGGCTCCGAGCCGGTCGGCGCCAGCGGATGCAGGAACGCCAGCTTCTGGAAGGCCTGCACGACCGCGACGAACACGTTCAGGTACAAGGCCATCACGGCACACGATACGTAGATCCACCGCCACGCGCCCGCGAGCCGGGCGTAATACAGCCCGAAGAGAGCGGCCGCCAGCGCGACCAGTGAAATCAACCCGACCACGCGGGCAGGGGTAAATTGTTCCGATGGAAACATGAAGCCCGTCACGCTCGTGGCGACCGTGGTCGCCAGAAACACGGCAGTCCATCCCTGCGGCGTCCTCGCATTCCACATCTGGAACACAACGACCGCGCCCGCCAAGATGCCGATCAGACTCAAGATGACATGCAAGGCCGTAAAGGCAGCAACTGACATTCCCAGGACCATGATCTCCCCTCCTCGTGCGCAACGGCCTGAAATGGGTCAGTGCCGGCGGGTCTGCGTTGACTTCAGGTCCCGTGCGGGTCCACGGGCATAAGCTTCCCGGCCGCGCACGTCCGGACGACGTCAGGAAGGTCGCGCTTTATCTCAGCCGACTCATCCGGCCTGCGAACGTCATCGGCTGACCTGCAGCACCCGCGCAAGGCTGGCCGCAAGCTCCTGCGTCGAAAGCGGCTTTTTCAGCACATCGTCCGCGCCCGCCTCCCGGGCCCGCTGTGTCACTGCGGCGCCCAGATAGCCGCTGACCAGCAGCGCCGGGATGTGCGGCCGGATCTTGCGGATCTCGCGGATCAGCTCCGATCCCGACCTACCCGGCATGCTCTCGTCGGTGACGACCGCATCGAACCCTTGCGGATCCGCGCTAAAGGCGACGAGCGCGGCCGGGCTCGAGGTGAATCCGACCGGCGTGTAGCCCAGACGTGCCAGCGCCCCGGTCACCAGATCCACCAGCGGTGTTTCGTCGTCGATCACCAGAATGCGCTGCCGATTTCCACGCGACATCCTGGACGGCGCGGGCATCCTGGCCTTGTCGGCCCCGACCGCCTGGCCGAAACGGGGCAGATAAACGGTAAAGGCGCTGCCCGTTCCCAGCGTGCTCGCCATGTCGATGGCGCCGCCGAGGCCGGTTACGATACCGTGCACCAGGGACAGACCGAGTCCGGTCCCAACGCCGACCTCCTTGGTCGTGAAGAACGGATCGAAGATCCGCTCCCGGATCTCGGCGGGGATACCCGTTCCGCTGTCGGCCACCTTCAGTACGACATACTCGGCGGCCAGCAGCGAGCCCATCGTGGCCGCGCGCTGGGACTCGATATGGACGCGGTCGAGCGACACGCGCAGCGTGCCGCCGGAAGGCATCGCGTGCAAGGCATTTGTGACCAGATTCATCAGTACCTGATGGATCTGGGTTGGGTCGCCCATCGAGGCGCTTCGGCCGGCGCGCAACCGCTGTTCGATGCGAACGCCCTCGGGCAGCTTGGCCGCGACGAGTTTCAGCGTTTCGCGGACAATCTTCTGAACTTCGACCGCGACGCGCTCGCCGACCCCGCTTCTGCTGAATGCGAGAATTCGATCCACCAGCGCGCGCCCGCGCTCGCCGGCGACGATGATGTTTTCGATGTCGCGACGCAGCCGGCTGCCGGCTGGCGCCTCGCCCAATGCCATCTCGCCATAGCCGAGAATGGCGCCCAGCAGATTATTGAAGTCGTGTGCGACGCCGCCGGCCAGCGTGCCCATCGCTTCCAGGCGCTGCGCCAGCCGCAGCTGGGCCTCCATCGTCCTCAGTTCCTCCTCCGCGATGCGCCGCTCCGTGACGTCCAGCATGAATCCGACGATTTGCGCCGGCTGTCCTTCGGAATCGAACAGCAGCCGACCCTTCACCTGCAGCCAACGGATAGCGTCGTCTTTGTGCAGGACCCGGTACTCGGCGGCGACATCGCCCGTTTGCCGGGCGCGCTCGATCGCCGCCCTCACGGCCGGCCAGTCGTCCGGGTGCACCAGCCTCTTCCAGGCACCGTAGGTCCCGTCGTAGCTGCCGGGCGCCAGCCCGTACATCGCTTCCAGATCGGGCGACCAGCGATTCTGTCCGTCTCCGGCGCCGATGCGCCACTCGAAGGCCACCGCGCGCGCAGCCTTCTGCGCCAGGTCCAGCATCTGCTGGCGGGCGCGCAGTTCCTCTTCGGCATGCTTGCGCTCGGTCACGTCGCTGACCGAGCCGGCCCACCGCGCCGGCGCGCCCCCTTCGTCGCGCAGGCACAAGCCGGTCATATGGAGCCAGCGCGTCTCGCCGTTGCGCACGATCCGCATTTCCGTCTCGAGCCGGGCGTTGGGGCCGGCCAAAAGCGCCTGCACCGCCGCCTCCCACTTCGACCGATCATCCGGATGGAAAGGGACCAGCTCGAGAAATTGCGCCCGGCTCGAAAACGTCGAGTCCGGCGACAGTCCGAATATCTGCAGCAGCAGCGCCGACGCGTAGAAGTCGTCCGAGGCGACGATCCAGTCCCAATGGCCCTCTCCCGAGGACGCCATCGCGAGCGCATAGCGCTCTTCGGATCGCCTCAGAGCGTCGAGCGCGTGATCGCGCTCGATCGCAATGCTGGCCAGGTGCGTGAACTGCTGCAGGTGATACTGCTGTTGCACGGTGGGCCCGCCCGGCTTGCGCGCATAGATCGCAAACGTGCCAAACACCTTGCCCTCGGAAGACGTGATGGGCGTGGACCAGCACGCGCGAAGGCCATGCGCCAGCACCAGCGCCCGCACTTGCGGCCATCGAGTCTCCGAGGCGAAGTCGGGCACGATGACCTGCTGGGCCGAGTGCGCGGCCGCCGCGCACGGACCGATCGCCGGATCGACCGCACTGCCATCGATCTGACTCGTGTAGCTGTCCGGCAGGCTGGGTGCCGCGCCGTGCCAAAGGCGCTCGCCCCGGGCATCGAGCAGCAAAATGGAAACGCTTGAGTCGCGAAATATCTCTTCGACGAAGCCGCACAGGGCATTCAGCGTCTGCTTCAGCGGGCTGCCCTTGGCGATCATCTCCAGCAGCCGCTTTTCCGCGGCCAGCAGCGTCTCGGTCCGCTTGCGCGCCTCGAGGTCGGTGCGGCGCCGGTACGACCCGATCTGATCGTTCACGGGCTCTCTTTCGGCATGCTGGCGGCGCCGCTCACCCGGAAGGGACCGCCCGGACGAGCGCGCCGGCGACGACATCAGCGGTCGGCGACCGCTGTCCCGACCGCAACGAGCAACTCTTCGCGTGTGAACGGCTTGGGCAACACATGGCTGACATCCAGACGATGTGCCGTCGCGATCGACCCGCCCAGGCCGCGCCGGAATCGTGCGGACAGCGCAAGGATCGGGACACGATACGCCGCCCGCAGATCCTCGATTGTTGCACCGGCACAGCTCGGGTCGGAAACATCGGCGATCACGAGGCTCGGAACTACCGCAGTGACGGCATGAGTCTTGGCCGCAAAGAGCACCCCGTAACCGGCTTCCCCGAGCCAGCGCTCGATCAGCTGCCGAATGAGGTCGTCCGGCTCGACAACGACGATCCAGCCCTTGAGCGACACTGGTTGCGCTTCCTTGAAGTGCGAAGTCGGCACGTCTGCCGTCGATCCGCGCCAAACGATTTGGCCCTGGGAGCGTCTCGACAATATGCCAGTTCCACGGGGTCCGATGTCAGTTGACACGATCGCCCGGTCGGGCGACAAATCGCTGTAGCGGCCAGTCGCCACCGTCCAGTACCCTATCGCGGTCAGTGACTCTCCCCGGAAAGCGAACCCCGAGGTGGAAGCAGCGCCCAGGCACATTCACGTCCTGGCAGTCGATGACGATCCGTCGATCCGCCGGATGATCGCCGACTATCTCGGCGACAACGACATTCGCGTTACCGGTCTCGAAAGCGGGTTGCAGATCGAACAGGCCATGGCGGGCGATTTCGTGGATCTGCTTCTTCTGGACCTGAAACTGCCCGGCGAGGATGGAATGAAGATCGCGCAGAATATTCGCGCCAAATCGGATATTCCGATCATCATGTTGACGGGCCGCAAGGATGAGGCCGACCGCGTGATGGGCCTGGAGCTCGGCGCGGACGATTACCTGGTCAAGCCCTTCTCGCCGCGGGAGCTGCTGGCCCGCATCCGCGCGCTGTTGCGGCGGTCCCGGACGCACGAAACCGTGGCTGATGGTCTGGCCCGGATCCGGGCCTATCGTTTCGCCGGCTGGGAGTTAAGCGTGCGGCTGCGACGACTGACCTCGCCGCGCGGCGAGCCGGTTGCACTGACCAACAGTGAATTCAACCTGCTGGTCGCCTTTCTGGCGGCGCCACACCGGGTCCTTTCGCGCGAACAACTGCTCTCGTTGTCCCGGCTTCATGACGACGAGGTGTACGACCGGTCCATCGACGTTCAGGTGGGTCGCCTGAGAAAGAAGATCGACGCCGACGAGATCGGGATTCCGCTGATCCGCACCGAACGGGGCGCAGGATATGTTTTCACGGCGCCGGTCGAGGTGGTGAGGTGACCTGGCCGCGATCGGCCTGAATGCAGGGCAGATCGGAATCCGTGCCGTGTCCGTGAACACGGACCTGAACGGCTCGGCGGCGAGGACGGACGCGTACTATTGCGGTATTCGCGGGGCGCGTCGGCCGGAAGAGTCAATACAACTGTGTAAGGAGAACGAAACAAATGAACGTCAAGTCATCCTCCGTCCACCGGACGGCCGCGCTGGACACGCCGAAGGGCCTGGGATCGGAAGCGACGCGCGACATCTCGGCGGCGCTGAACGCCTTGCTGGCGGACTTCTTCTCCTTGTATCTGAAGACGAAAAATTTCCACTGGCACGTTTCCGGCCCGCACTTCCGCGATTACCACCTGCTGATGGACGAGCAGGCCGATCAGCTTTACGCGACGACCGACCCCATCGCCGAGCGCGTGCGCAAGCTCGGCGGATTGACCTTGCGTTCGATCGGACACATCGCGCGCCTGCAACGGGTCCTGGACAATGATGCCGAGTACGTGACGCCTCTGGACATGCTGGCCGAGCTGCGCGAGGACAACCAGCGTCTGGCGCAGCGGATGCGCGAGACGCACAACGTGTGCGACGAGCATCGGGACGTCGCAACAGCCAGCCTGCTGGAGGTCTGGATCGACGAGGCCGAACGACGCGCATGGTTCCTGTTCGAGGCAAGCCGGCCAGGCGAAACGGCGAGCCGCTAGCGCTTCTTGCCCTCCAGGTCCGCCGTAAATCCAATCGGCCGGCTCTTGCGCGCCGGCGCAGCGGCGGCCAGGCGCCGGATCGCGTCGATCAGTTCGGCGATGGCTTCGTCGTGTCCGCCGACCGTGCGTTCGAGCTCGTTCAGCTTCGCGGCGAGGTCCTTATGGGTGGACAGCATCTGCCGGATCGAGACGAACGTGCGCACGACGAGCAGGCTCACCTCGATCGCTCGCTCCGAGTTCAGCACGTTGCCGAGCATCAGCGTGCCGTGTTCGGTAAAAGCCAGAGGCAGAACCGGCGAGAACTTCAGCCGGGCGAGGTGATCACAATGCGTGATCACCTCCTGCTTCTCGGCCCGCGTCAGCTGGAACATGAACTCGGCCGGAAACCGCTCGCGGTTGCGGCGCACGGCCTGGTTTAGTACGCGCGTTTGGACCCCGTACAGCTCGGCCAGGTCGGCATCGATCATCACGCTTCGGCCCCGAACCGTCAGTATCCGGTTTTCCAGCGATGCCGCAACCAGTTCGGCCGCGCGCGACTTCTTCGGGTCCATAGCTCCCCCTGACACCCGGTTCGGAATAAACCGGAATTGCGGCGCCATTTTCGACCACGACGGCGGCGCCATTCTGGAGCAAAATCCCGATGTCGAACGTGCCTTTGTGCGCGCGAGGGTGTCATAGACACGATCTTAAGCTGGGCAAACCCCGTGCGAATTGCGGGTCTCGCGTTCGTGTGCGCGTTGCTCAGCGCGTGCGCGGGCCCCCGCCCTGCGGCAGAACCGCCCGCATTCCTGTTCAAGGACGACGCGTTCGCGGCACCCGAAGAGAGCTTCGCCGCCAGCGACCTGTTCGCGCTGAACGAGCAGATGCGGCGCTTCCTGGCGCACGACATCGCGGTGCAGCTGCATTCATCGGGACCGACCAACGGACTGATCGAGGCGCTGTACAGCAAGAACCAGCTGAAGCTGAGTTATGACGCAGCGAGGACCCGCAACGCGGCGGAAGCGTTCAACGCGCGCGCGGGAAACTGCCTGTCGATGGTCATCATGACGGCAGCGTTCGCAAAGGAACTGGGCCTGCCGGTCGAATACAACGCCGCTGGATACGAGGAGGTCTGGAGCCGAAGCGGCGATTTCCTGCTCGGTAGCGGGCACGTCAACGTCAGCGTGGGCGCGAGGGATTCGGACATCGGGCTGCGCGTGGTCGGGCGGCCGCTGACGGTCGATTTTCTGCCGCCCGAGGACATCCGCGGGCTGCCGTCACGGGAGATCCCGGAGCAGGTGATCGTTGCGATGTACATGAACAACAAATCGGTCGAGTCGTTGATGCGCGACGAGCTGGACGAGGCCTACGGATGGGCGCGTGAGGCGATCCGGCGAAGCCCCGAATTCGCCAGCTCGTATAACACGCTGGGGATCGTTTACCTGCACCGCGGCGATCCGGCTCAGGCGGCCCGGGTGTTTGCATACGCACTCGAGCAGGCGCCGGACAACACGTCGGTGATGGCCAATCTCGCCGACGTTCTGAGCCGGCTGGGAGACGAAGCGGGAGCCGCCGCGCTCCGATCGCGCCTGGCGCGGATCGATCCGAACCCGCCGTATCACTTCTTCAACCTCGGCATCGCGGCGATGCAGGAAAACGATTTTTCAACCGCCACCAAGATGTTCGCCAAGGAAGTGTCGCGCGCAGACTACAACCAGGAATTCCACTACTGGCTGGGTGTGGCTTACTTCAAGCTCGGTGAAATCGAGCGGGCGCGACGCCAGCTTTCGCTGGCAATGGAAAAGAGCACGACTCGCGGCGATCACGACCTGTACGCGGCCAAACTCGCCTGGCTTCAGACGATTGCGGGCGGATCGGGCGGGCTGCGGCCCGTGATCACGCCGGCCCAGTGATCGGGCTGGCGTTCACTCCGGAACGAAGCCCGGGACGGTCAGCCGCGGCGGCGCCTGGAAGATCTCCGGACGGATCGCCCGCCTGCAGCGCCGGCGCACCCCAGGCCGGCAGGCCGAACAGCCGCAGGCAGAATTTCACTACGCTCACGTGCGAATACATCCGGCTCACGACCTGCTTGCGGGCATACGGGCTGACGACCAGACACGGCACCCGGTAGCCGTAACGAAACTGCGCTCCGTGGTAGCCCTTCGGACCTTTGCCCTTCCAAGTCGAGCGCTCCGGCGCCTTGACATGGTCGTACCAGCCGCCCCAGTCGTCCCAGGTGATGATCATCGCGGAGTGGGGCCAAAGGCTGCTTTGCGCGAGCGCCTGCACCCGCTGGCGTGTCCAGGCGTCCCCGGCCGTGACGGTGCGGCCGCCCCCCGGGTGTTCGCTGTCTGCGTAGGGCGCGTACAGCCAGGCCACGTCGGGCAGGAAGCTCTTGTTCAGATCTGCGTCGAACTGCGCCGCGGGCACGTTCCACGCGTCGTGCTGGAGCGCCTTGATGTGGGTGAAGTACGAGGACTTCGACTCCGCGTAGTTGCGCCACTGCCGGCCATGCTGCTGCAACACCGCCGGCAGGCTCTGCAGATCGTAAGGTGGTGAAGGCTGGAAGGTCCGGCTTGTCGAGGTGTTGTCGATCACCGCCGAGTCGGCCGCGATCAGGAACAGGTGATTCGGCACCACGTGCTCGATCACAAGGGTGCCATTGCGGTCGACAGTGCGCAGGGGCGCGGCACGCAGTTCCGCGTTTACCTGCCGCTGACCGATCAGAGGCCGCCGCTCGAATCCGGCCAGGTCGCGA